>Ga0233385_1000682_pt1 | contig 15875 bp, 11 predicted proteins | sample ElkDunMinimDraft_16_FD_191543 | JGI IMG/M metagenome (GOLD analysis project Ga0233385, IMG submission 191543) | Fecal eukaryotic communites from dung pellets of Tule Elk in California, USA - Elk Dung G36 | ecosystem: Host-associated > Mammals > Digestive system > Large intestine > Fecal | place...
CGCGAGGACCGTTCGCGCGCGGCGAGGCGATGTCTGTCGGGCTTGACCTCGCAGCGATTGATCCCGACCGGCCGCTGCCCGACGGGGTGGTCTGGAACATGCGCTATCGCTCAGCGCGCGCCGGCGCCGAGCCCGTCAAGGTCAGCAGCGAGGAGCTTTGGGACCGCCTCGGCGTCTTCCTGCGCGAGATCGTCCCGGTGGCCGAGGAGGCCGGCGTCATGATGGCCGCGCACCCCGACGATCCGCCGGCCGAAGCGCTGCGCGGCACCGCGCGTCTGGTGAACCGTCCCGAGAAATATGATCGTCTCATAGATATCGTCGATTCGGCGTCGAACGGGCTGGAGCTTTGCCTGGGATCGCTGCAGGAAATGCCCGGCAACGACGACATCTACGAACATGTCCGCCGCTTCGCCCGCCGCAAGCGCATCGGCTACATCCACTTCCGCAACGTTCGCGGCAAGGTGCCGAAATATCACGAGACGTTTGTCGACGACGGCGACATCGACATGGCCGAGATCGTCCGCATCCTGCGCGACGAGAACTACCAGGGTGTCATCATCCCCGACCATACGCCGGAGATGTCCTGCGATGCGCCATGGCACGCCGGCAAGGCTTTCGCGCTGGGCTATATGCGCGCCCTCGTGCAGAACGCCGTAGCACTCGGACCGTCGGTCAGCCGGCCGGTCGCGGCCGCGGCGGAGTAGCTGCCATGACGAAGTCCACACGCCTTTACGCCGACGATGCCGAGATGTTCCGTCTTTTCGAGACGGAGCTTTTTGTCGCCGTGGTCGGCGACGTGATGGATACGATCGGCCTGCAGCACCAGTTCCTGCCGCCCGTCTTCAAGCCGGTCGACGAAAGCACGCGGCTGCTCGGCCGCGCAATGCCTGTGCTGGAGACCGACATCTTTCCTTCAGAGGCGACAAACAACCCGCTGATGAAGAAGGCGTTCGGGCTGATGTTCGAGGCGCTGGACGACCTCAAGCCGGGCGAGATCTATGTCGCCAGCGGGGCTTCCCCGCGCTACGCCTTGTGGGGCGAACTGATGTCGACGCGCGCCAAGCTGCTCGGCGCGCGCGGAGCCTTGCTTGACGGCTTCGCCCGCGACATCGACGGCATCCGCGCGCTCGACTTTCCGTGCTTCTGCACCGGCTACTACGCGCAGGACCAGGGCGCGCGGGGCAAGGTGATCGACTATCGCTGCGCCCTGGAGATCGGCGGCGTCCGCATCGCCCCGGGAACACTGCTCTTCGGCGACAAGGAAGGCGTCCTCGTGATTCCCCGCGACGCCGAAGAAGAGGTTGTCCGCCTGGCGCTCGAGAAGGTGCGCGGCGAAAAGCTCGTCGCCAAGGCGATCCGCGAAGGCATGAGTGCCGTCGAGGCCTACAAGACCTTCGGCATCATGTAGTTGCGGGGATAGAGCGCAGCTGCTGCCCGGCGCGAGCAGGCACAAGGACTTCTACGAACCGATCGAGGTTGATCGCCGTATAGGCAGGCCCATACGATAGTAGCGCTCCGCGTCATCGCGTGCAGGCGCTTGCTGTCTTTTCGCGGCCACATGCATGTCCGCAACGCGTGGTTCAGGCCGCAACAAAAATCTCTTGCGGATAGTTGTCTGGATAAAGTAGCGTCGTTGAAATCGATTTGTAAGGATGAATGAGTTCGTTTGAGCTAGGGGGAAGCGACGGCTTACTATGCGCCGCCGCGTTTTCATCTCAGACCGGGGCAAGCTCCGACACGGGAGTACAGGGAGGAAATATGACACCGGCAGCTGATTTGATCGGCCGGCGGCAGTTGGGCGGGAGCCGGCTGCGCCTTGGGGTCGACGTAGGTGGCACATTTACCGATCTGCTGCTTCTCGATGAGAGAAACGGCCGCACATACATGGCCAAGGTCCCGTCGACGCCGCATGACAGCTCCGTTGGCGTGCTGAACGGCATCGAGAAGATCTGTCGCATAGCCGAGATCGATCCGAACGACATCACCGAGGTGATGCACGGCACGACGGTGGCGACCAACGCCCTCCTCACCTCGTCCGGCGCAATCGTTGGCCTGGTCACGACCAAGGGCTATCGCGACATCCTCCAGATCGCCCGCTCATATGTACCTGGCGGCCTGGGCGGCTGGGTCATCTGGAACAAGCGGCCGCCATTGGCTCCGCTGGAGCATACGATCGAGGCGGACGAGCGGACTGATGCGCGCGGCAATGTCATCGTTCCGCTTGATGAAGCTGCTGTCCGGCGCGACCTCGAGGCCCTCCTGTCGTCAGGCATCCAGGCACTGACGATCGCCCTCCTGAACAGCTACGTGAACGATGCGCATGAGCGTCGTATCGCAGAAATCGCGCGAGAGATCGCGCCGCACATCCCGGTGTCGACCTCCGCGGCCGTCATGCCGGAGATGTATGAGTACGAGCGCGCCGAGACGACCGTGGTGAATTCCTACGTGCGTCCCGTCGTATCGAGATATGTCTCCAATCTGGAGGGCGAGATCCAGCGCCGGATGGGCGCCGACGTGAACCTCCGAATTCTTCGGTCAGATGGCGGGCTTGCGTCCGCGCAGGGGGCAATGGACCAGCCGGTGAACCTTCTGATGTCGGGGCCGGCCGGTGGCGTTGCGGGAGCGCTCTGGATCGCCAAGCAGGGCAAGCTTGAAAACCTGCTGACTTTCGACATGGGTGGAACGTCGACCGACGTCGCCCTGATCCAGAAATCGGTGGCCCGCACGCGACGCGAAACGCGCGTCGGGGATGTCACGGTCCGTGCGCCCTCGATCGACGTGCGGACGGTGGGGGCCGGGGGTGGCTCGATTGCCTATATTCCGGAGCTTACCAAAGCGCTGCGCGTCGGGCCGCAGTCGGCAGGCGCGATGCCCGGTCCGGCCGCCTATGCCAAGGGCGGCAAGCTGCCGACGGTGACCGATGCCAATGTGGTTCTGGGCTACCTGCCGTCAGACGCCAAGTTGGGCGGTGAGTTGGCAATCAGCCGCGACCTTGCCGCGGCGGCGGTTTCGACGATCGCCGAGGTCCTTAGCAAGTCGATCGAGGATACCGCGGAAGGTATTGTGCGGATCGTCAATGAAAACATGGTCGGCGCGCTTCGCCTCGTCTCGGTCGAACAGGGCTATGACCCGCGCGACTTTGCGCTGATCGGGTTCGGTGGCGCCGGTCCTCTCCACGCAAATGCGCTGGCTCGGATCATCACGTCCTGGCCGGCCGTCATTCCCCCGAGCCCGGGCGTCCTGTGCGCCTATGGCGATGCCACAACGCGTCTGCGCAACGAGGCGAGCCAGACATTCGTAACTCTCGTGCGGGAGACCTCGGATGAGGAGATCGCATCGCGGCTGAAAGAACTGGAGGCTGCGGCGAGCGCCCACATCGGGGAAGAGGGCGTTTCAGCCGACGAGCGTGAAGTGCTGTACCAGATCGACATCCGGTACAAGGGTCAGGGCATGAAGCTGACCGTCGATATCACGCCCGAGCAATTTGCGGCCGACGGTCTCGGTGGTGTCGCGCGGCGCTTCGACGCCGAGCATGAGCAGCTGTTCACCTTCGCCCTGGAGGCCGAACACGAACTCGTCGGGTTGCGTGCGGTGGTCCAGGGCGCCGAACGGAATTTCATCAATCCGGAAACGTCGCGGGACGGCAAGGACTCGTCGGGGGCCAGAACCCAGCCGACACGCATCTATGCCGACGGCGACTGGCGCGATGGATATATCTATGACCGTGCCAAGCTGAGGCCGGGCAACCGGGTCGCCGGGCCGGCAATCGTCACGGAAATGGATTCCACGACCGTGATCCTGCCTGATCATGTCGGGATCGTCGACGATGTCGGCAACATCCTGATATGGCCCGCGGATCACAAGAACGCACACTGAGGGGGAGGGGACCATGCCAGCTCAGATCATTGAAGGGAACGCCAGACCCTTCAACCGCGTGGCGGTTGATCCGATCACGCTCGACATCGTCGAGAACGCCCTTCGAAATGCCCGCAACGAGATGGATGCGGTGCTCTTCCGCACCGCCATGTCGCCGGGCATCCGCGAACAGCACGACGCCTTCCCGATGATCGCCAACCAGGAAGGCAAGATGGTTGTCGGCCAGTTCGGCAGTTTCCTCTACGGCTTCATCGCTGGCTACGAGGGTACGATCGAAGACGGCGACATCTTCATCACCAACGACCCTTACAGTTGCGGCGGCGCGGTCAGTCACCTGAACGACTGGCTGATGATGATGCCGATCTTCCATGACGGACGTCTGGTTAGCTGGGCCGCGATGTTCGGGCACATGACCGATGTCGGCGGCAAGGTTCCGGGCTCGCTGCCGACCGATGCGAAGATGATCTATGAAGAAGGGATCATCATTCCGCCGACCAAGATCTACCGCAAGGCGCAGCTTCAGTCCGAAATCCTCAACATCATGCTCGCGAACACGCGCATGCCGGAGTGGAACAAGTCGGACTTCTTTGCGATCATCGCAGCGTTGCGCCTTGCCGAGCGCCGGGTCCGCGAGAACATCGATCGTTTCGGCGTCGACGAATACATTTCGGCGATGTGGGACATGCTCGATCGCAACCGTGCCGCGATGGGCGCGATCATCCAGATGATCATTCCCGAGGCGAAGGATGGCAAGAAGGCCTACTTCGAGGACTGGATCGATGATGACGGCATGGGCAACGGGCCGTACAAGATCGCCTGTTCGCTCCATCGGGAAGGAGAGATCGCGCATTTCGACTTCTCGCCGAGCGATCCTCAGAGCTTTTCGTCGATAAACTTCCTGCTCAACGAAGAGATGTTCAAGATGTTCTTCGGAGCATTCACGATCAACCTCTTCGACCCGCAGATCCTGTTCAACGACGGATTCTACGATCTCGTGCAGGTGAACATCCCGGAAGGATGCATCCTCAAGCCGAAAAAGCCAGCCGCGCTTTCGTGCCGGACGCACATGCTCGGCCGAATCTTCGATCTGATGGGTGGATTGCTGGGACAGGGCGCCCCCGACGCGCTCAATGCCGCCGGTTTCTCCGACAGTCCGCACTTCATGTATTCGGGCTTCAACGCTGAGGGCGCGTGGTACCAGCTCTTCCAGATCGGCTTCGGCGGCGTGCCGGGACGGCCTGCTGGCGACGGACCGGACGGCCATTCGATGTGGCCGGCGTTCACGAACGTCCCCAACGAATTCCTCGAGGCGTACTTCCCGCTGCGGATCCGCGAGTATGCGACGATCCCCGACAGCGGCGGCGCCGGGCTTCACCGAGGCGGCAACGGTATCGTAATCGCATACGAAATGCTCGAGAAGGGCGAGATCTCCATCCACGACGATCGCTGGCTCACCTATCCATGGGGTGTCAACGGCGGTGAGCCTGGGATGCGCTCGACTAAGCGCCTCGTGCGTACCGACGGCACGGAAGAGAACATCCCGTCCAAGTGCGACCGTATCGAGGTCAATCCCGGCGACATGCTCTACTTCAACACCTGGGGGGGCGGTGGATGGGGCGACCCGACTGCACGTCCGGCCGAGCTTGTGCTGGCCGATGTCATGCGCAAGCTCGTCACGGTCGAAGGCGCCCGTCGCTACGGCGTGGTGGTAGCCGACGGCGCGGTGGACGAAGCTGCGACGGCGGCGCTGCGTGCGCAGATGAGCGCTCGGCCGAAGGTCGAGGGCCTCTTCAATCGCGGGTTCACCTCGATCGAGGAACTCAAGAGCCGTTGTCTGGCTGAAACCGGTTTCGTACCGCCGCGGTCGCCAATCGTCAGGCATCGGAAGACCCTGCTGGCTGCCGAATAGTCGCGGACAGTCGACCTCGCCCCAGGCGGGGCCGACTCGTCCGACCTGCGGAAGTCGCGTCAGTTCCGTTCGCGGCAGCGACAGCTATTCGTCGAGCTGTGACTGGCTCGCTCGCAGAGCCATCAGGCGGTTGTCGCGCCACTGCCTGCGCGCGTCGATCTGGTCCGCGGGAAGCTCCGCGCGGCGTTCGGCCGTCGCCCGCGCTACCGCTTCTTCGCTCCACGGCCCTGCGGGGCGGCGACCCTCTGCCAGTTCCACATACATCGGGCCGAGGCGGCGGGCGTAGTCATCGATGCCTGTCGGTGCGTTGAGGTCGATCGTCTCGAAGGGGCCCATGAACGACCACCTGAGACCAAGGCCGAACTTGATCGTCTTGTCGATGTCCTCGGCGGAAGCATAGCCCTGGTCGAACAGCGACCAGGCTTCGTCGAGCAGCGCACCCTGAAGACGATTGAGGATAAACCCGGGGATCTCACGGTTGACGAGAACGGGTTCCTGACGGACCTGCTTCATCAGCTCGCTGGCCCGCTCCACCGTTGCTTTGTCAGTCCACGGTGCGGGGACGATCTCGACGACCGGAACGAGATGAGGCGGATTGACGGGATGCGCCACGACGAAGCGTGCGCGGTTGACGCAGTTCTCGGTGAAGGACGACGCCGGCAAGCCTGACGTGGAACTGCCGACGATCGTGTCGGGGCCGAGCAGTCGGTCGATCGCGGCGGATACCTCGCGCTTGCGCTCAAGCACCTCGACTACGGATTCCTGAATGTACAACGCCCCTGGGACGCAATCCTCGAGCGTTGCCACTATCGTGATGCGAGACAGGATGGCGTCGGGGTCGTCGACGAGTTCATGAGACTTCATCGCCTCGAGAGACGCTCGCAACTGCTCGGGGAGGCGCTCGCGAATTGCTGGACTGGCGTCGAAAACCTTCACCTCGTGTCCGGCCCTGGCGAACACGATGGCCCAACCGGATCCCACAAGACCGGCGCCTACGATTCCGATGCGACTCGTCATTCCCACTCCCCTCAGACGGCTGTCCAACCGCCGTCCACTTTCAATGACGTACCCGTGACGAGCCGTGACGCATCGCTCGCCAGATAGATCACGGCCCCGACAATATCGTCGACCTGTCCGAGCCGGCCCAGTGGAATCTTGGCCAGTGTGGATTCCAGGAATTTCGGGTCGGCGAAAAAGGGCCGCGTCATCGACGTCTCGATGAAGGTCGGGCAGATCGTGTTGACGCGAATTGCATGCTGGGCGAGGTCAAGCGCCATGGCCTTCGTGAACCCCTCCATGGCATGCTTGCTTGCGCAATAGACCGTGCGTCTGGTCGCGCCGACATGGCCCATCTGGGACGACATGTTGATGATCGAGCCTGGCTGCTTGGCCGCAACAAGACCGCGGGCGACCGCCTGGGCTATGAAGAAGGCTGAACGGACATTGAGATCGCTGACGGCGTCGTAGTCCTCGGGCGTCACGTCGAGGAAGTCTGCCGGGCGGTTGGTCCCTACGTTGTTAACGAGGATGTCGAACGGGCCTGAATCTGCGATCGCCTCCGCGGCGGCGGAAATATCGCCCACATCGAGGGGCAGTGCGCGGGCCCGCAGGCCGTCCGTACGCAGGCGCGCCGCCTCGGCTTCGATTTCTAGACCGGTGCGGGCGGCGAGGGTTACCGCAGCTCCCGCACGGGCCAATGCCTCGGCTGCTGCCAGCCCGATTCCGCGCCCACCGCCGGTGACCAACGCGGATTTGCCGTCGAGCCGGAAGAGGTCCGTCATTCGGCGATCCCGGCATAGGGGACGTTGCGTCCGCCGTAGCGGCGCACGCGAATGTTGGCCTGCTCGCCATGGCCGGCGAAACCTTCCAGCGCGCACAGGCGCGAGCAGTATTCACCGATCATCGCCGAGGCGCTGTCGCTCTCCACCCGCTGGTAAGTGCAGGTCTTGAGGAACTTGCCGACCCACAGACCGCCGGTATAACGCCCGGCCTTGCGGGTCGGCAGCGTGTGGTTGGTGCCGATCACCTTGTCGCCGTAAGCAACGTTGGTGCGCGGCCCCAGGAAGAGGGCGCCGTAGTTGGTCATTTTCTCGAGGAAGAAGTCGGGGTCGCGCGTCATCACCTGAACATGCTCGGAGGCGATGCGGTCCGCCTCGGCCACCATTTCTTCATAGCTGTCGCAGACGATGACCTCACCGAAATTCTCCCATGCCTTGCGGGCGATCTCGGCGGTCGGCAGGATCTCGAGCAGGCGTTCTACCTCCCGTATCGTGTCCCGTGCAAGGGCTTCCGAGTTGGTCAGCAGGATGGCCGGCGAATCCGGACCATGTTCGGCCTGGCCGAGGAGGTCGGTTGCGCAGAGTTCCCCATCGACGCTGTCGTCGGCGATCACAAGCGTTTCCGTCGGGCCGGCGAAAAGGTCGATCCCGACGCGACCGAACAGCTGGCGCTTGGCCTCCGCTACGAAGGCGTTTCCAGGCCCCACGAGCATGTCGACGGGTGCGATGGTCTCGGTGCCCACCGCCATGGCGGCGATGGCTTGCACGCCACCCAGGCAATAGATCTCGTCAGCGCCAGCCAGGTGCTGGGCGGCGACGATCGCGGGCGCGGGCTTGCCCTTGAAGGGGGGAGCAGCAGTGATGATGCGCGGCACGCCCGCGACCTTGGCCGTGATGACCGACATGTGGGCGGAAGCGAGCAACGGATACTTGCCACCGGGCACATAGCAACCGACGGAGTTCACTGGGATGTTCTTGTGGCCGAGGACGACGCCGGGCAGCGTTTCGACCTCGATGTCCTTCATCGAGGCACGCTGATGCTCGGCGAAATTGCGGATCTGCTTTTGCGCGAAACGGATATCGTCGAGGTCGCGTGCGGTCAGCTGAGAAAGGCAATCCTCGATCTCGGAGTCGCTCAGGCGGTAGTTGTCGCGGTCCCAGTTATCGAACTTCACGGACAGTTCGCGTACCGCGGCATTGCCGCGCTTTTCGATGTCGAGAAGGATTGCCTCGACCGTGTCGCGTACCTTCCTGTCCTGGACCTCGCGATCCGAAACAGAGCCCTTCTTCAACCAGATTGCCATGAAAATCTCCGCGAGGTGCGTTATGCATCCGTATGCATACCATAATTGTTTGCGGCAGCAAGGGTGCAGTGTTGCGGATAAGCGAGCGGTTGTGCAATCCAGATGGGAAAAATCCGAGGATTGGGCTTTGCTCCGGGACGGTGGTCGAAAAAGAGACGTGACTTCCCGCGACGTGGCCCGGTCGCTGGGCGTGTCGCAATCGATGGTCTCGCGGGCCTTTGATCCTGCAGGCCGCGTATCCAAGGAAAACCGGGAACGCATCATGCGGGCCGCGGAGACGCTGGGCTACGTGCCCAACGTAATCGCGAGGAGCCTGTCCACGCGGCGCAGCGGCATCGTCGCCATCGTGATTGGCGGCATGGACAATCCCTTCTACACGGACATGCTCGACCACACCGCAGCTGCCCTGGACGCCGCCGGCTACAGGTCCCTGTTGTTCCGCGTTCCCGCCGGCCAGGACGTCGATGACCAGCTGCCGGCGCTTCGGCAGTACAATGTCGATGCCCTGATCGTCGCCTCCGCGTCGATCTCCTCGCGGATTGCCGAGGAGTGGCAACGCGACAACAGGCGCGTCGTGCTCTTCAACCGCTCCGTGCCCGATCAGTCCGTTCCAAGCGTCACGTGCGACAATGAATCGGGCGCGCGCGAGCTCGCAGACCTTCTGATCGACCGGGGCCACTCGCGCCTCGTCTTCGTCGCAGGGCCGCAGGGAACATCGACAAATCGCGAGCGCGAAGCTGGTTTCATTCGCAGGCTGATGGAGCGCGGTTGCTCGCTCGCGGGTCGTGTCGATACGACGTCGTATTCGTTCGCTGAGGGGTATCGAGCTGCCGCTGAGGCGCTTGCGGTAAAACCAGACGCCATGTTTTTCGCAAACGACGTGCTGGCGCTCGGGGGGATGGACCGCCTGAGATACGATTTTGGCGTCAAGATCCCGTCGGATATCTCGGTCGTCGGCTTCGATGACATCCAGATGGCCGGCTGGCCGGCCTACAACCTGACGACGATCCGTCAGCCGATCGACGAGATGGTCCGAGTGACCGTGGAACTCATCACGGACCACGATGCCCCTCCCACCCGCCGCATCGTACGAGGCGAGTTGGTATCGAGGGGCACCGTTCGGCCAGCCTGATCGATCAGCCGATGTCGCTTGCCTCCCGGCCGCGGGTCAGCTGCGAAATCGTCACCGCCAGGATAAGCGCGCCGCCGTTGAACACGTTCGTCACCCACAGCGGAATGCCGAGCATGGTTAGGCCCGTGATGCCTGTGGCCAAAAAATAGACCGCCACGATGGCTCCCCAGGGGTTGAAGCGACCCGGCAGAATGGTGGTGGCGCCGAGGAAGGCGGCTGCGAAGGCCGGCAGCAGGAAATTGAGACCCGAATAGGGGTCGGCCGAACTCAGGACGCCTGCATAGAGGACGCCCGCCGCGGCGGCGAGGCCGCCGGAAGCGACCAGCGCGCCGAGACGCACGCGGTCGACTGCGATCCCGTTCAGCCGGGCAACTTCACGGCCGCGCCCGACGAAGAGAAGTCGGCGGCCGAGCGGCGTGAAGTCGAACACATAGGACATCACGACGGCGGCGGCGATGGCGTAGTAGAAGGCATATGGCACACCGAACAGGCGGCCGCCGACCACGGCCATCACCAGACTGTTGTCGATGCCGCTTATGGTGGACGAGTTGGTCATCCATTGCACGATGCCGGTGATCAGCGATGTCGTGCCGAGCGTCACCACGAGCGAGGGAACGCGGACATAGATGATGAAAAATGCGTTCACCAGACCGACGACCACGCCCGCCGCAATGGCCAGCACGATTGCAAGCGAAATCGGCACGCCGTGCCAGACGTTGAGCACGCCGATGACGCAGGACGAAAGCGTGAGCGTCGCGCCGACCGACAGGTCATAGTCGCCGGCCGTCAGCGGTACGATGATCGCCAGCGCCAGAAGCGCCGCCGGCGCGTAGGAGGCGAAAAGGATCGCGAAGTTGCCCCAGTTGAGGAACGATGTCGGCATCGCGATCCCGAAGCCGGCGATGAGCAACAGCCACACCCCGATCAGCGCCACGCGCTCGAAGAGCCGGGCGTAGTTGGTTGCGGGTGTTGCCGGCGTGTTATTGGCGCTTGCTGCGTCGCTCATGATACAGTTCCGGCTTCAGCGGTGGTCGTTCGCGGGGGAGATTTGTCGAGGGAGGCATAGCAGGCCTCCGCAATGCCTTCTTTCGAGATCTGGTCGCCCTCGATCTCTTCGCAGACCGCACCGCGGGCGAAGACCAGCACGCGATCGCAGATTTCGGCCAGCTGCTCTGCGTCGGAGCTCGCGCAGACGACGGACATCCCGTCCGCTGCGGCGGCACGCAAGGCTGCGAAGATGTGCTGGCGCGTACCGACGTCCACACCCTGTGTAGGCTCGTCGAGCAGGAGGAGCCTCGGCTTGCGGTTCATCCAGCGCGCGATCAATACCTTTTGGGCGTTGCCGCCCGACAGGGCGGAGAGCTTCTTGAGCGGATCGTTCGGACGCACCTCGAAAGCAGCGCCCAGGGCCTTGGCCTCGCGCTTCATCCGCCCGTTGCGCAGGAAACCGCCAACGAAAAAGCGCTCGATGTCGGGCAGGAACATGTTGTCGACGATCGGCAGGCTGTCGACGCCGCTGGCGCCCTGACGGTCACCCGGCAGCAAGGCCAGGTCGAGGTCGATGGCGCGGCGCGGCGACAGGTTGGCGAGCGGGATCGGCTCGCTTCCTGCGAAGGCAAGTGAGCCGCTTGAAGCAGGCCGGGCCCCGAAGGCGAGGTAGGGGAGTTGCTCGTACCCGGAGCCGATCAGGCCGGTCAGTCCGAGTATCTCTCCCTTTCCAACGGTAATGCTCGTTGGCTTGAGCTGGGGAGCAGACACATTCTCGAGACGCACCAGTGGCGGGCGACTGGTTGTGGTTGGGGTGCGCACCTGCGCCAGGCGGGCAAGCTTCCGGCCGACGATCATCTCCACGACTTCGTCGTGGCTTGCACGGCTGGTGACGAGGCGGCCGGCCAGGTTGCCGTCGCGCAGCACCGTCGCGCGGTCGGTGATTGTCATGACCTCGTCTATGTCGTGCGAAATGAAGATCACGCTTGATCCGTGAGCCGCGATCGAGCGGACGAGCCCGAAAAGCTTTTCGACACCTTCGCGCGGCAGGAAGGGCGTCGGCTCGTCGAGAAGGACGAGGCCCGGCGCTCCCGTACGCTGCCGCGCGGCGCGGATGTCTTCGAAGGCGCGCACGATGGCGAGCAGCGCCTTGTCAACGGCGCTCAGGCGGTCGATGCGCTGGTCAGGATCCAACGCGAGATCGAAGCGCGCGAGCGCGTCTCGGGCCAGCTGCCGCTCGCGCGACCAGTTTATGACGCCGCGCGCGACCGAGGTGAGATCGCTGATGCGCAGGTTCTCCAGGACCGTGAGCGATGGCACCAGGCCGAGATTCTGGTGGACGAAACTCATGCCGAGGCGACGGAAGTCGCCGGGCCTCAACGGCAAAGCGACTTCTTCGCCGTTGAATTCCATCCGGCCACCCGGATCGGGCGCATGATAGCCGGCGAGGATTTTTACCAGGGTCGATTTGCCCGAGCCGTTCTTGCCGAGCAGCCCGTGCACCTCACCCGGAAGCACCTCAAACGACACACCGTTCAGCGCGCGTGCTCCGCCAAACGACTTTGCGATGTCCGATAGGCGAAGAACCGGCGGCGCACTTGCATGCGCCGCCGTATCGTCTCCCGCGAGCGGGACTATGTCCGGGTTCGTGAGAGCCACTTACTTGTCGAGACCCCAGAGCTTGCGGAAGCCGGCAACATACGCGTCGCCGTAGCCGGTGTCGAACTGCGCCGGCGTTCCAGCATCCGCGATGTTGGCCTTGTCGAACATGTAGAACGGCACGTTGAGCGCCTTCGGGCTCGCCATGCCGCAAGCGTCGCGCAGGTGACCGTCGATCGTCGCATATGCGATCCAGTCGAGGCTTTCGCCGATGTTCATGTCGACGACGCCCTGAGAGATGTAGTCGAGGACGAAGGGCGTGCCGTTGAACGTGGCGACCTTTACCTGGCCGGCCTTGCCCGTCAGGCGCGTCGCGGGCACCACGAATTGCGACATGGAATCATAGATCGGGATGATGACGTTGATGTCGGGATTGGCCTGCAGTGCGGCCTGGACGGAAGGCTGGATCTTCGTCGCCCACTCGGTCACGCCGACGTTGATCTCTTGCACGATCTTGCAGTCGGGGCAGTTCTCCTTCAGCACCTCGTCGATGCCTGCCGTCAGCGGGATGGTCGGCGGCACTTCCCTCGAGACGATGGTCAGGATGTTTGCCTTGCCGTCCGTATTTGCGATGGCCCAGTTGGCGAGGATCTTGCCGACCTCGTTGAAGCCGATCGTCAGCGAGGAAGATACATCCGGATGCTGCTCGAAGGATGGGTCGTAGAAGTGCGACGTCATCACCTTGACGCCGGCCTCCTTGGCAGCCTTGACCTGCGGCGCGACCGTCGCAGGGTCGATGCCCGAGATAAGGTCAACGATGTCGAACTTGTCGCGGACCGCGAATTCAAAGCCCTGAACCCACTGGCTCGGCTGGCCTTGGTTTTCCCACTCGACGACCTCCATTCCGAGTTCGCCGCCGACCTTCTTCATGCGGTCGATGATGCCCTTGAGGAACGGATTCGCGCTCGAGTTGGGGATCGAAAGCTGCCTCTTCCCGGCGGCACAGGCCTTGGCGTCGAACGGCTCGCCCGGTGCCGTGAACACAGGCTTGGCGGCATAAGGAGCAAGGAACTCCTTGGCGCGGGTGACGCCTTCAGCATCCTGCGCCATCGCCGGAAATGCGATTGATACGAGTGCCCCCAACGCCATGGCGTTGGCGGTCGCGGTCCATTTCAACATGATCATAGTCTCCCATTGTGACATTCAGACTCTATCGTTAGCCCCGATCTGAATGCGCATTCAATCATGCTGCAGCTTTGATCGGCAGTCAATTGACCGGCGCGGGAATCCTGCGTCTACTGGGGCCTACCAGAAGGCAGATGCATGGGAACTGACCACGGATGAAGAGACGGCAGACCCGATCCACATCCTTTGACGTTGCGGCACTGGCAGGCGTTTCGCAGTCGGCGGTGTCCCGCGCATTTTCCGAAGGCTCGAGTATCGCGGAAGCCAAGCGGCAGAAGATCCTCGAGGCGGCGCGCAAACTCAACTACGTACCGAATTCGATTGCCTCCAGCCTCACCACCAAACGCTCGAATATCGTCGCGGTTGTTCTGGGAAACCTCGCCAACCCCTTCTACGTGTCGGTCCTGAGCACGCTCGTGCGGCGCCTCCAGGACGGAGGAAGGCAGGTGCTGACCTTTACGGTGGGCAACGGTGCGGAAACGGACGAGGCGCTGATGCGCGTCCTGCGCTACCAGGTGGACGGCGTGATTCTCACGGCAGCCCAGCTGTCGACGCGCATGACAAGCATCTGCCACGAGCGGGGCATCCCGATCGTGCTTTTCAACAGATACATCCCCGGCTCGGATGCATCCGGAGTCCGTTGCGACAACGTGGGTGGCGGCATTCTGGTCGCGGAGGCGTTCCTGCGTGCCGGCGCGAAACGGTTCGCCCTCCTGCTGGGGGACCTGCGCGGAACCACTAGTGCCGACAGAGCCCGCGGCTTCCATCAAAGGCTGGCGGAGGCTGGGATACCGAAAAGCGAAATATGTACGATCGAAGGGAACTCCACCTACGAAGGCGCATATGCCGGCGTGTCGCGTACCTTCCGCGACGGTAAGCTTCCCGACGCGATATTTGCGGTGAACGACATCATGGCCATGGCCACCATGGATGCGCTACGCCAGCGGCGTGACGCGCGCATTCCTGAAGAGGTCATGGTGGCCGGCTTCGACGATATCCCTGACGCGAAGCGGTGGCCTTACAGGCTGACGACGGTTCGTCAGCCTGTCGACGAGATGGTCGCCCAAACCCTTGAAATTCTCCATCTCGACGATCCTGATTTACCGATCGAGCCTGGGGTGGAGCGGGTCGTACCCTGCCGCCTGATCTGGCGGGATACGATTCGCGAGCCCGTCTCCAAAGCTTGATGATCCCGGCGGCGCGACATCTCATGGGTGCGCCGCGTATTCGCCGCGACGACGCCTTTCCACAGGTCGTGCTGCGCCAATGAACTTTGGCTAATTAGCCCCTTGCATCGCCGCCTGTCGCCGTCTTATGCTGCTATGCATACGTATGCATACCGGCGTTGGCATCTCCTGCGCAGGAACCAATGAGAGGGACGATATGAGACTGGGCGTAGACGTGGGGGGTACGTTCACCGACCTGCTCCTGCATGACGAGAAGACACGCAAGACCTATCAGGCCAAGACCCCGTCGACGCCGGAAGATCAGTCGATTGGTGTCGCAGCGGGCGTGAAGTTGATCTGCGAGAAGGCCGGCATCAAGCCCAGCGATTTGTCGCTCGTACTGCACGGAACGACGGTCGCGACAAACGCTGTTCTGGAAGGGAAGGGAGCCCGTGTAGGCCTCCTCACCACCGAAGGTTTTGAGTACACCTTGCATCTCGCGAAGTCTTGGACGCCTGGTCCGCTGTTCGGATGGATCGTCATGGACAAGCCCGATCCGCTCGCTTCGCTTTCTGACACCCGCGGCATCCCGGAGCGCATGAATGCGCGGGGAGAAGTCGTCCGTGAGCTGGATATAGAGGCGGCAACGGCTCTGATCGATGACCTCTGCACGTCCGGCATCGAGGCGCTGACGATCAGCCTCATGCATTCGTATGCCAACCCGGCTCACGAGCGGCGGCTCCGCGAGATCATTGCCGAGCGTCATCCGCAGATCCCGGTTTCGCTGTCGTCGGACATCCTCCCGGAATTTCGTGAATACGATCGCGCTATCACGACGGTGATGAACGATTACGTCCGCCCCATCATGACGCGCTATCTCAGCCGGATCGAAGAGCGTCTCGCTGCGACCGGCGTCACGGCGCACCTGCACATCGTGCG
>Ga0233385_1000683_pt1 | contig 15858 bp, 11 predicted proteins | sample ElkDunMinimDraft_16_FD_191543 | JGI IMG/M metagenome (GOLD analysis project Ga0233385, IMG submission 191543) | Fecal eukaryotic communites from dung pellets of Tule Elk in California, USA - Elk Dung G36 | ecosystem: Host-associated > Mammals > Digestive system > Large intestine > Fecal | place...
GTCCTCGTTCCGGTCCTTCTGCGCAGGGGTAGTGCTCGGGTCATCATCGATCCTCTTCTTCCCGGGCGAGCCACCGTCGGCTCGCCAGCGCGGACAAACGGGCGCGAGTGACGTTAGTCACATCCGAAGCGGTTGGCAAACGTTATCGATAACGTTTGACACGCGTGGTCGCAGGGGGCGAGGGCGCTCCTCGGCGAGCCCGTCGGGCGGCTGACCGAGCGCTGCGAAGGGCCCTTCCGGGGCGTCCCTCAGGAGCCCGGCGCGCCGTCCCGCGCACGTCCGGGAGGGGGGCAGGCCGGTGCCCCGGGACGGGGGGAGTCGTGCGCCCGGGACGGGCGGGGCGCGAGCCCGGTGCGGGCCGCGGTGACCCGAGCAGGTGCGGTCAGTGGTGGGGCGGTGCCGTGCTCTCGCGCACGACGAGCTCGGTCGCGAGATCGAGCCGCTGGTTGACCGGCCGGTCCCCGCGCGCGAGGTCGAGCAGCATGCGCGTCGCCGTGCCCGCCATCTCGTGCAGCGGCTGGTGCACCGTCGTCAGCTCGGGGCCGATCCACCCGGCGAGCGGGAGGTCGTCGTAGCCGACGACCGAGAGGTCCTCGGGCACGCGCAGGCCCAGCTCGCGCGCGGCGCGCAGCACGCCGAGCGCCTGCATGTCCGACCCGGCGAAGATCGCCGTGGGGCGGTCGGGCAGCGAGAGCAGCTCCATGCCGTGCTCGTAGCCACCGGTGACGTAGAAGTCGCCGTAGCGCACGAGCGTGGCGTCGACGTCGACCCCCGCCTCGTCGTGCGCGCTGCGGTACCCGTCGATGCGCGCACGGCTGCACAGCACGTCGGACGGGCCGGAGACGATCGCGACGCGGCGGTGACCCAGCGCGAGCAGGTGGCGCGTCGCGGAGAGCCCGCCGCTCCAGTTGTTCGACCCGACGGTCGGGACGCCCGCGGGCTGCTCGCCCTCGGTGTCGACCACGACGAACGGGATGGACCGGCTCTCGAGCTGGTGGCGCTGCGACTGGTCGAGGCTCGACAGGACGAGCAGCACGCCGAGAGGGCGGCGCGCGAGGACCCCGTCGAGCCACTCCTGCGGGGGGCGGTGCTCTCCGCCGAGCTCGGACAGCACGACGCCGACCTTCGCCTCGGCCGCCGCCTGCTCGACGCCGCGGATGATCTCGATGGACCAGGCGGAGTCGAGCTGGTGGAAGACGAGGTCGATGAGCGGCGTCGGGGTCGTCGGCGCCGAGCGACGACGGCGGTACTGGTGGCGCTCGAGCGCCTCCTCGATGCGGGCCCGGGTGGCGGCGGCGACGTCGGGCCGGCCGTTGAGGACCTTCGAGACCGTGGGCACGGAGACGCCCGCCTCGGCGGCGATGGACGCGATCGTGGCGGGTCCGCCCCGGTCCTGCACGGTCATGCCGCTCCTCGGTGATCGTCGAACGCTCGTCCTCGCAACTTTCGAGTCGACACCGTAGCACCCGGCGATTCTGCGTCGTTCCCGCACGCCCGCCGCTTCCTCGCGTCCGTTCCGGAGGTTCCTCGGGCCGGGCTCCGGGCGAGCTCTCGGGTCGGGTCGCCTGAGGCGTCGTCACCGAACTGTGACACCCACCGTGCTTGACGGCTCGCGTCCGGTCGGTCTAGCGTCCCCGACCAGCAGGTATCGGAACGTTTGCCGATACTTTCGAACGCACCACGACGCAGTGGACCGCCCGGCTCGGCCGGGCGAGGCACGACGACGTGACCGACCCGAGGAACGCGATTGACGACGCAGACCACCCCGGCCGCTCCGAGCGACCGCCAGGACGGCAGCGCCACGGAGCCGTGGCGCGACCGGCGGCTCGACCCCGCGGAGCGCGCCCGCGCGCTCGCGGCACGGATGACGCTCGAGGAGAAGCTCGCCCAGCTCGTGGGCGTGTGGGTGGGTGCCGACGCCTCCGGCGGCGGCGTGGCCCCGCACCAGGCGGACATGACGGGCGACGTCCCCTCGTGGGAGGCGGTCGTCGAGCACGGCCTGGGCCAGCTCACGCGCCCGTACGGGACGGCCCCCGTCGAACCTGCCGCCGGAGCACGCTCGCTCGCCCGGTCGCAGCGCGAGCTCATGGCGGCGAGCCGCTTCGGCATCCCCGCGCAGGTCCACGAGGAGTGCCTCGCCGGGTTCGCCGCGTGGCGCGCGACCGCCTACCCCGTCCCGTTGTCGTGGGGCGCGAGCTTCGACCCGGAGCTCGTCGAGGCGATGGCCGCGCGCATCGGCGCGAGCATGCGGGCGGCGGGAGTCCACCAGGGACTCGCCCCCGTGCTCGACGTCGTCCGGGACCCCCGCTGGGGTCGCACCGAGGAGACCGTCGGCGAGGACCCGTACCTCGTCGGGACGGTCGGCGCGGCGTACGTGCGCGGGCTCGAGTCGTCCGGGGTCGTCGCGACCCTCAAGCACTTCGCCGGGTACTCCGCCTCGCGCGCCGGACGCAACCTCGCGCCGGTCACCATGGGGCAGCGCGAGCTCGCCGACGTGATCCTGCCCCCGTTCGAGATGGCGATCCGCCACGGCCGCCCCCGCTCCGTCATGCACGCGTACACGGACGTCGACGGCATGCCGTCGGCTGCGGACCGCGAGCTGCTCACCGGCCTGCTGCGCGAGGCCTGGGGCTTCGAGGGCACGGTCGTCGCCGACTACTTCGGCGTGCGCTTCCTCGAGACGCTCCACAAGGTCGCGGCCGACGGCACGGACGCGGCGCGTCTCGCGCTGCGCGCCGGGGTCGACGTCGAGCTCCCCACGGCCGACACGTTCGGTCCGGCGCTCGCCGCCGCCGTGCGGCGCGGGGACGTGGACGAGGCGCTCCTCGACGAGGCCCTGCACCGGGTGCTGCGCCAGAAGGTCGAGCTCGGCCTGCTCGACCCGGGCTTCGAACCCGTGCCGGGCGGCGGCGCGGACCTCGTGCTCGACGACGCGGCCGGGCGCGACCTGGCCCTGCGCCTCGCCCGCGAGGCCGTCGTGCTCCTCTCGAACGACCGCGGTGCGCTGCCGCTCGCCACCGGGACCCGCCTCGCCGTCGTCGGACCGCTCGCCGACGACCCCCTGGCGATGCTCGGCTGCTACTCGTTCCCGGCGCACGTTGGCGTGCAGCACCCCGAGGTCGCGACGGGGATCGACATCCCGACGGTCCTCGCCGAGCTGGGCGAGCGCTTCGACGTCGTGCACGCGGCCGGCTGCACCGTCACCGGGACGGACACGAGCGGGTTCGACGCCGCGGTCGCCGCGGCGAGCGCCGCCGACGTGTGCGTCGTCGCCGTGGGCGACCGGGCCGGTCTCTTCGGCCGCGGCACGTCGGGCGAGGGCTGCGACGCGACCGACCTGCGGCTGCCGGGCGTCCAGGAGGACCTCGTGCGCGCGGTCCTCGCGACCGGCACCCCCGTCGTCGTGCTGCTCCTCACCGGACGTCCGTACGCGCTGGGCGCGCTCCTCGACGAGCCGACGCCGCCCGCGGCGCTCGTGCAGGCGTTCTTCCCCGGGCAGCTCGGCGGCCGCGCGGTGGCCGAGGTGCTCGCGGGCGAGGTGTCACCGTCGGGCCGCCTGCCGGTGAGCGTGCCGCGCGACCCGGGCGGGCAGCCCGGAACCTACCTCTCGGCGCCCCTCGGCCTGCGCTCCGGCGTCTCGGACGTCGACCCGACCCCCGCCTTCGCGTTCGGCCACGGCCTGTCCTACGCGACCTTCGCGTGGGAGGACGCTCGGGTCGTGGGAGCCGCGGACGGCGCGCCCGCCCCGTGGCCCGTCGACGGCGAGGCGTGCGTCGAGGTCACCGTGCGCAACACCGGGCAGGTCGCAGGCGCCGACGTCGTGCAGCTCTACCTCCACGACCCCGTCGCGCAGGTGACCCGCCCCGTCGTGCGGCTGGTCGGCTACGCCCGCGTCGACCTCGGCGCCGGCGAGTCCGCGACCGTGGCCTTCACGGTCCCGGCCGACGCCACGTCCTTCACCGGGGCGCGCGGTCGCCGTGTCGTCGAGCCGGGCGACGTCGAGCTCCGGGTCGCGCGCTCGAGCGCCGAGACCGTGGTGGCCCTGCCGCTGCGCCTGGTCGGGCCCGAGCGCGAGGTCGACCACACGCGCCGGCTCGTCACCGACGTCCGGGTCTTCACACCCGGGACGCACCCCGCCGAGCCGGGTGTGCGGCACGAGAACGATCACGAGGAGGTGAGCGTGGGATGACCCTGGACCAGGGCCCCGTCGACGTCGGCGAGGCCACGAACGTCGCGAGCGCTGTCGCGGCAGCCGAGCACGCACGCCCCGGCGAGCCGGGGAGCGGCCGCGGGGAGCGCGAGGCGCGTCGGCGCCGGGCCGGTCACGTCACGTGGCGCGTCGCGCTGCGCAAGGACTGGCGGCTGTACACGTTCCTCGTGCTGCCGCTGCTCTTCCTGCTGGTCTTCCGCTACGTGCCGATGCTGGGCAACGTCATCGCGTTCCGCCGGTTCCGGCCGGGCGGCAGCCCGTTCGGCGACGAATGGGTGGGTCTCTACTACTTCCAGATGTTCATCCAGAACCAGCAGTTCTGGCAGGTGTTCTGGAACACGGTCATCCTGGGCCTGCTGACCCTCGTCGTGTGCTTCCCGCTGCCGATCGTCTTCGCGCTGCTGCTCAACGAGCTCCGGTCGCGGAGGTTCAAGCGCGTCGTGCAGACGGTCTCGTACCTGCCGCACTTCATGTCGATCGTCATCGTCGCGGGTCTCGTCCTGCAGCTCACGTCGGTGAGCGGCACGGTCAACCAGATCGTGGAGGCGTTCGGCGGCGATCCCGTCGCGTTCATGCAGCAGCCGCAGTGGTTCCGCACGATCTATGTGTCGTCGGAGGTGTGGCAGACGGTCGGGTGGGGCACGATCCTCTACCTCGCCGCGCTCACGACCATCGACGACCAGCTCTACGAGGCGTCGCGCATCGACGGTGCCAACCGGTGGCAGCAGACCTGGCACATCACGCTCCCGGGCATCCGTCCCACGATGATGGTGCTCCTCATCCTCAACATCGGCTCCTTCATGGCGGTCGGGTTCGAGAAGGTCCTGCTGCTCCAGAACCCGCTGATCTACTCGACGGGCGACGTCATCTCGACGTACCTGTACCGGGTCGGCATCCAGTCCGCGCAGTTCTCCTACGGGACCGCGATCGGCCTGTTCGAGGCCGTCATCGGGCTCGTCCTCGTCCTCTCCGCGAACGGACTCTCGCGCCGCCTGACAGGAGCCTCGCTGTGGTGACCGACCCCCTGACCGCGACCCCCGACATCGCCCGCGTGCGCCAGCAGGCGGGGGCGATCAAGGACACGGCCGGATACCGCGTCTTCCGCGTCCTCAACGGCGTGCTCCTGGCCGTGGTGTGCCTCGTGACGCTCTACCCGTTCGTCAACCTCGTCGCGAAGGCGTTCTCCTCGGAGGGGCAGATCGCGGCGGGGAACGTCAACCTCGTCCCGCGCGGCTTCAACACCCAGACGCTCGACTACGTGCTGAGCGACGCGATGTTCTGGACGAACTACAAGAACACCGTCGTCTACACGGTCGTCGGGACCCTCATCGCGATGGCGCTCACGACGACGTACGCCTACGCCATCAGCCGGCGTCATCTCAAGGGTCGCAGCGCGTTCATCGGCATCGCGGTCTTCACGATGTTCTTCGGGGGCGGGCTCATCCCCAACTACATCCTGGTCGCCGACGTCCTGGGCATGCGCAACACGATGTGGGCGATCGTGCTGCCGGGTGCGATCTCGGTCTTCAACCTCCTGGTCATGAAGTCCTTCTTCGAGAACTTCCCGTCGGAGCTCGAGGAGGCGGCCGCGATCGACGGGCTGTCGACCTACGGGATCTTCGGGCGCGTCGTGCTGCCGCTGTCCAAGGCGGTCATCGCGACGATGACCCTCTTCTACGCCGTGAGCATGTGGAACTCGTGGTTCGGCGCGTTCCTCTACCTCGACAAGAAGGAGCTCTTCCCCGTCACGGTCTATCTGCGCAACCTCATCGCGGCGGCCACCGGGCCGGGCTCGCAGGAGGCCGTCCAGATCGGCTCGAACATCCAGTCGGTGACGATGCTCCTCACCGTGCTGCCCATCGTCTGCCTGTACCCGTTCGTCCAGAAGTACTTCGTGTCCGGCGTGATGCTCGGCTCCGTCAAGGGCTGATCCTCTCGCCGCGCACCACCACCCTGCGCACCACCCGCACGTCTCAGCGACGTCAGAGCGACGAAGCTCGTACCCGAGGAGAGAGATGAGAAACATCCGGATCCCGGTCGCCACCGTGGCGACCGCGACCACCCTGGCCCTGGTCCTGACCGCGTGCAGCGGCAGCGGCGGCGACACCCCCGAGGCCGAGGAGGGGGGCGCCGTCACGATCGACGCCGAGCACTCCGTCGGCGCGATGGACGACTTCGAGGTCGGGACGACGTTCCAGGCCACCGAGCCGGTCGACCTGTCCCTCATGTACCGCGACCACCCGAACTACCCGGTGCAGGAGGACTGGGCGGTCTTCGAGCAGCTCGAGGCGAACCAGAACGTCACCTTCACGCGGACCGACGTGCCCCTGGCGGACTGGGACAACAAGAAGTCCCTGCTCATCGGCGCGGGCGACGCGTCCGACCTCATCCCCGTCACGTACCCGGGCCAGGAGGTCCAGTTCGTCTCCGGTGGCGCGATCCTGCCCGTCTCCGACTACGTCGACTACATGCCGCACTTCGCGGACAAGATCGAGGAGTGGGGTCTCGCCGAGGAGCTCGACTCGAAGCGTCAGGCGGACGGCAAGTACTACATCCTCCCGGGCCTGCGCGAGATCCCCGACGTCCAGTACTCGGTCGTCGTGAACGACGACCTGTTCCAGAAGGCGGGCGTCACCGAGGAGCCGCAGACCTGGGACGAGTTCGCCGAGCAGCTCGCCGAGGTCAAGGCGGCCAACCCCGAGCTCTCGTACGCGATGACCGACCGCTGGACGGACACCCAGCCCCTGGGCGCGATGCTGCAGTACATCGCCCCGAACTACGGCACCGAGGGCGGCTGGGGCTACTCCAACACGTGGTTCGACGAGGAGTCCGGGGAGTTCCAGCTCACGGGCACGACCGACGGCTACAAGGAGATGCTCACCTACGTCTCGGGCCTCGTCTCGGACGGGCTGCTCGACCCGGAGATCACGCAGAACGACGACCAGGCGATCCAGAAGTTCGTCGCCGGCGAGGCCGCCGCGATCTCGGGCAACACGCAGGAGATCACCAACTACCGCACCAAGCTCGCCGAGGCGGGCAAGGACGTCACGCTCCGCATGATCGTGCTGCCCGACGGGCCGTTCGGCGGCAAGCTCGCCGGCAGCCGGCTCTCCTCCGGGCTCATGATCTCGAGCGACGCGGCCGAGAAGCCGTACTTCAAGGCGCTGCTCCAGCTCGTCGACTGGCTGTACTACTCCGACGAGGGCATCGAGTTCGCCCAGTGGGGCGTCGAGGGTGAGACGTACACGAAGGACGGCGACACCCGCACGCTCGTCGCCGACGTCGGCTGGAACGCGCTCAACCCCGACGCGCCGAAGAAGCTCAACGCCGACTTCGGCTTCAGCAACGGCGTCTTGCTCCTGGCCAACGGGTCCTCGAAGGACCTGCTCCAGTCGGTGATGACCGACGAGACGAAGGCCTGGACGGACGCGGTCCTCGAGCGCAAGGAGATGCTGCCGGTCGAGCCGGCCGCGAGCCTCGACGAGCTCGAGCTCGAGCAGACGTCGCTGCTCGACACGCAGATCAAGGACGCCGTCATGGCGGCGACCGCGGCGTTCGTCACCGGCCAGCGCCCGCTGGGCGACTGGGACGCGTACGTCGCGGAGATCGACGGCCTCGGCGGGACGCAGCTCATCGACACGTACAACACCGCCCTGTCCCGCCAGGACGGCTGACCCCCGAGACGCACCGCCCCGCGGTCGCGAGCACCGCCGCCGCCCGGCCGCCCCGCCGGGCGGCGGCGGCCCCCGTCCCTGCCGCGGCCCCGACCATCCGCAGACCCACCCGGAGCCCTCCCGTGACACCCACCGTCGTCCCGTCCGAGCCCGTGGCCGTCCTGTCCGACGCGTGGCGCCGGTGCGTGGGCACCGGCCGCTTCAACCTGGCGCTGCGCCAGGACTACCAGGAGTCGCTCGCCCTCGTGCAGGCCGACATCGGGTTCCGGTACGTCCGCGGCCACGGGCTGCTGTCCGACGACGTCGGGGTCCACCGCCCCTACGACGTGGCGGGCGCGACGCGGCACAGCGGGACCCGGTACGCGTTCACCTACGTCGACCAGGTCGTCGACGCGTACCTCTCGCTGGGGATCAAGCCGTTCCTCGAGCTCGGCTTCATGCCGTCGGGCCTGGCGTCCGGTGACCGGACGGTGTTCTGGTGGAAGGGCAACGTCACGCCGCCGCGCGACCACCGCGAGTGGGCCGCGCTCGTCGCCGCCGTGCTGCGTCACCTCGTCGACCGGTACGGGATCGACGAGGTCCGCACCTGGCCGGTCGAGGTGTGGAACGAGCCGAACCTCGTGAACTTCTGGGAGGGCGCCGACCAGGAGGCGTACCTCCGTCTCTACGAGGTGACCGCGCACGCGGTCAAGGAGGTCGATGCCGACCTCCAGGTGGGCGGCCCGGCCATCTCGCCCGGGGCCGACGACTGGTGGGCGCCGTTCGCCGACGCCGTGGCCGAGCGCGACCTGCCGTGCGACTTCGTGTCGTTCCACGCGTACACGAGCGGCCCCGCGCAGCACGTCCCGTTCGGCGTCTACCAGACGTTGCGCCGTCCGACCGACCTCCTCGACCAGTTCGCCCGGCCCGGCGAGCTCCTCGCCGGGAGCCGGCTGGCGGGGCTGCCCGCGCACGTCACGGAGTTCAACACGAGCTACCGGCCGGACAACCCGGTCCACGACACGGCCTACAACGCCGCCTACCTCGCCCCGGTGCTGGCCCGCGGCGGCGACCTGGTCGACTCGTTCTCCTACTGGACGTTCTGCGACGTCTTCGAGGAGGAGAACATCCCGACCGCGATCTTCCACGGCGGCTTCGGCATGCTGGCCCACCGCCAGGTGCGCAAGCCCACCTACCACCTGTACGCGTTCATGGCGCGCATGGGGGCCGACGTCCTCGCGCGCGGCGAGGACCACCTCGTGACGCGCGACGCCGCAGGCCGGGTCACCGTGCTCGCGTGGCAGCCCGTCGGCGGGACCGACGACCCGACGGAGCCCGAGCGACACGAGGTGCGGCTCAGCGTCCCGGTCACCGCCGTGGGCGGCGGGGCCGCCGTGCCCCGCGTGTCCGTGCACCGCAGCGTCGTCAACGAGGCCGCTGGCAACGCATTCGCCGCGTGGCAGCACCTCGGCCGTCCGGCGTCGCCGACCGCGCGCCAGCTCGACCTGCTCCACGAGGCGGCGGAGCCTGCCCGGTCCCTCACCTCGCTGCCCGTCGTCGACGGCCGCGTGGACCTCGCGCTCACGCTCGCGCGGCACGAGGTCACGCTGGTCGAGATCGACCCGGTCCGCGACGAGACCCCCGCCTGGCTCGACGACGCCCGGATCCTCGGGCGGGGGGCCTGACGTGGCGCCCCAGGACGCGGGCGCCCACGTCCCCGGCGAGCTCGGCCACGGTCCGCTCGGCCGGGCGACCGCGCTCGTCTACTGGTACGCCGTCGTCACGGTGCTGCTCGCGGTCGCGGCGCTGCCGACGCTCGTCCTGCTCCTGCTGCTCGACCGCTCGCCCTCGAACGCGCCGCTCGCGGCCCTGGCCGCGGTCCCGCTCGGGCCCGCGCTGTCCGCGGCGCTGTACGCCGTCCGGGCGCGCGAGACCGCCGACGAGGTCGCGCCGGCCCGCGCCTTCGCGCGCGGGTACCGTCTCGGCGCGCTCGACGCGCTGCGCGTGTGGGTCCCCGCGCTCGTCGTCCTCGCGGTCGTGGGCGTCGTGCTGGCCGACACCGACGCCGCGGGGGTCGGCCCCGGGTACGCGGGCGCCCTCGTCGTGATCGCGGTCCTCGCGCTCGTCTGGGGGCTGCACGCGGTCGCGATCACGACCTTCTACGCGTTCCGCACGCGCGACGTCGCGCGCCTGGCCGCGCACTACGTCGGCCGCCTCCCGGTGGTGACCCTCGGCGTGGTCTCGCTGCTCGTCGCCGCGGCCGGCGTCGCGTGGTTCGCGACGGACGCCGTGCTCGCGCTCGTCGGCGGGATCTGGGTGTGGTGCTGGTACCGCAACGACCGCCGGATGCTCGACGACGTCCGTGCCCGCTTCACGACCCCTCCCACCACCGAGGAGAACGTCCCGTCATGACCCCCGCCCGCCTGCCCGCCACCGAGAAGGTCCTCTACGGGGGCGACTACAACCTCGAGCAGTGACCGCGCGACGTGTGGGAGGACGACTACGCCGCGTTCGACGAGGCGTCGATCGACACGGTGACGCTCGCCGTCTTCGGGTGGTCGTACCTCCAGCCCGCGCAGGACGTGTACGACTTCTCGCGCCTCGACGAGATCGTGGCGCGCGCCGTCGAGGGTGGGCGCCGGATCGTCCTCGCGACGTCGACCGGGGCGCTGCCGCCGTGGCTCGCGCACGCGCACCCCGAGGTGAACCGCACCGACTTCGAGGGGCGGGCGCACGCGTACGGGCAGCGGCACAACGCGTGCCCCAGCTCGCCCGTGTACCGCCGACTGTCCGCCGAGCTCGCGGGCCGCGTCGCCGAGCGCTACGCCGGCACGCCCGGCCTCGTCGCGTGGCACGTGGGCAACGAGTACGGCGGGTACGACGGCGGCTGCTGGTGCGAGCGCTGCGCCGTCCGGCGTCGTCCAGGACGTGCGGCGTGGCCGCGGAGAGGTTCAGCCCACCGACGACGCTCCCGCGGCAGGCGAGCGGGCCCCGGCGTCCCGCGTGAGCTGCAGGAGCACCTCAGACAGGGCGTCAGCGCTCCTCGGTTCTGTCGGTGTCGACAGCGTCGACCCCGTCCTGGGTGAAGGTGAGTCGACGCGCGAGGACGTCGTTCGCGACGGCGTCGAGGGAGGTCGAGGCGGCGAACGCGTGCGCACGGAGGACCGCGAGCGCGTCGGCGGGCGGGATGCGCAGCTGCGCCGTCACCATCCCCGCCGCCTGGTGGACCTGCGCCCGGAAGGACCAGTCGAGCGAGTCGACGTCGCCCACGACGGCCTGGCCCACGGCGTCCGCGACGAACTGCAGGTCCGCCGGGTCCCGGTGCGTCGGCGCCGCGCTCATGTACAGCGTCAGCACGCCCAAGTGCCGGCCACCGACCCGCATCGGTACGGCGTAGGACGTCGCCGGCCCGGTGATCCCGCCGACGAGCGACGAGAAGAGCGGGAACGCGAGGTCCGGCGGGCGGTCGGCGTCCAGGTCCGCGACGACGATCCGGTCCTCGGCGAACGCCACCCGCCCCGGCCCCTCGCCGAGCATCTGCTCCAGGTCCTCGATCTCCGCGCACATGCCGTCCGAGGTGCTCACCGTGAGGCGCTCGTCCGGCGTCGCCGACACGACGACCGCTCCGCTCTGCGCGCCGAGGACGTCCACGCACGCGCGGCACATGCGCGACGGCATGGGCAGGTCGGCGTCGACGTCTGCCAGCGCGCGCGAGCAGTCCGAGCAGCTGCGACGCGTCCACAACGCCTCTCCGTCCGCCTCGAGTCCTGCGGCATTCTTTCATCACCGCCCGCGCACGCTCGGGGGCAGGGCACGTGGCAGGGCAGGTGGCGGGGGCCGGTGGGGAGCTCCCGGCTCAGCGCTCCTGGTCCACGATGTCGCCGCGGCCGCCCAGCACCAGCGCCCGCAGGATCGACTCGGCGACCACCCGCTCGCCGACGTCGCGGTTCCTCGCGGCCGACGCGAGCACCGCCCGCGCCTTGTCCTGCGTGCACCCGTTCGTCTCCATGAGGGCTCCCACGGCCTGCTCGATCGCCACCGCGTCGGGCATGGAGCGGTAGAGGCCCGCCGCGGCGTCGTCGACCTCCGCGAGCTGCAGGTGCAGCCGGACGCCCGCGGCGACCAGGTGCGCGTAGGCGTCCGCGAGCTCGACGAGCTCGGTGGACCAGCGTCCCGGCGCGCGGGAGTAGAGGTTCAGCGCGACCGCGACGCCGGGGGCGACCAGGGCCGGGACGGCGAGCGCCTTGACGAAGCCCTCGCGCGTCGTCTGCTCGCGCCAGTCGTCCCACCCGTCCGCGGCCGTCACCTGCGGAACGTGCAGCACCGACTGGGAGGCCATCGCGTCGATGCAGGGTCCCTGCTCCGCGCGGGCCTCGGCCTGGTCGCAGCGGGCCGAGCCCGCCTCGCTGCTCCCGCCCCGGAGCGTCACCCCGTGCTCGCGCACCGTGATCGACGCCTCGACGTCCTCGCCGAGCACGACTGCGGCCCGGACCGCGTACTCCTCCAGATAGGTGGAGAGCGACATCAGTCTCGTCCCGTCGGGCGGTCCGACCGCCAGTCGTGAGCCCGCCGCGACGGCGAGTCCGCCGGACGGCCCGGTGCCGGAACCACCTGATCGCCCCGTGCTTTCACCCTACGTCACGGGCCTCGTGCGAGGCGCCGGCCCGAGCGGCGTGCGCGGCCGGGACGACGAGCGTGGTCAGGCTCGGGTGCCACAGCGGCGTCGTGTGCCAGGCGAGGGCGAGGCGCTCGCCGGGGCGGCCGGTCGCGACGAGGCTGTGCGGCGACGTCGGGAGCACGGCGTGGATCTCGACCGACCCGTCGGGCAGTGCCCTGCCACGCGTCGAGACGACGAGCACCGGGTCGAGGACGGGCCCGGCGAGGGGCGGGGTGCCTGCCTCGGCGGCGGGCCATGGCAGGACGCGGGTCGTCCAGCGGTGCTCGGCGACGGGGACCGGCTGCCCGCCGATCTCGACCCGCCAGGCGACCGGTGCGGACCCGGTCGCGTGGGCCGCCGCGTGGAGCGTCCACGGCACGGGGCTGATCACGTCCTGCGGCGTGGGCTCGGGGTCGGTCTCGCGGTCGAGGATCCCCGGCCAGGCGTCGAGCGCCGCGATCCGGTCGGCGAGGCGCGCCGCGGCGACGCGGTCCGGCGGCAGGGGTGTCGCGTCCGCCCCGGTGCGCTCGACGAACGCCCAGAGCGCGTCGAGCGTCGTCTGCGTGTCCCGGGTCGCGCCGCGGTAGCCGATCGCGAGCCCGCGCTCGGGGACGGCCACCCCGAACTGGCCGTAGGCGCCGTCGGCCCGGAACCCGTGCCGGCTGCGCCACACCTGGTACCCGTAGCCGCGCGCCCAGTCGCCCCGGTCCCCGGACGGGTCGTCGGGCGACGACGTGGCCGACCACGGCTCGCGCATCTGCGCCAGCCAGGCGGACGGGATCACCGGCACGCCGTCGTACCGGCCGCCGTCGGCCATCGCGACCGCGAGCCGACCGAGCTCGGCGGTCGTCACGTGCAGTCCCGAGAAGCCCTGGTCGAGGTCGTCGATCGGCACCCACCAGGGGTGCGCGACCCGGAGAGGGTCGAGCACGCGCGGGCGCAGGTAGTCCAGCAGGCGCTCGCCCGTGACCGCGGTGACGACCGCGGAGAGCGCGCGCGACGCCGGCGAGCTGTAGACGAAGTGCTCGCCCGGCGTGTGCTCGGGAGGTGTCGCGAGCAGGCGCGGGAGGTCGAACCCGATGTCCGCGAGCTGCTGCGCGGAGTGCCCGGTGCTCATGGTGAGCAGGTGCGCGACGGTGAGGCCGGTCGGGTCGGGCAGGCCGAGGAGCTCGCCGGCGAGGTCGTCGACGGCGAGACGCCCCTCGTCCACGAGGTGCCCGACGGCGATCGCCGTGAACGTCTTCGACACCGAGTACACGAGCCCGGGCAGGCCGGCGTCGTGAGGCGCCCACGACGCCTCGACGACGGGGACGCCGTCGCGCGCGACGACGAGGCCGTGCGGGTCGAGCCCGCCCGCGTCGAGCGCGTCGAGGAGGTCGAGCACCGCGCCGGAGGGGATGCCGTGGGCCTCGGGGGACAGGTCGGTCATGGGTCGCTCCGTCACGTGCTCAGTAGATCGTGCGGCCGTGCGCGTCGGCCACGCCGGACTTGCGCAGGAAGTACGTGCACACCTGGTCCCGCCACTCGCGCGCGGAGCGCAGCTGCTCCGCGAGGCGCTGCGTCACGCGCTCGAACACGGCGTCGTCGACCGCTCCGCGCACGCCCGCCCACGTGCGCACGTACTCCTCGACGCGCTCGACGCCGGCGAAGTGGGTGTCGTAGACGTGCTGGACGACGCTCGTGCCGCCGTGCAGCAGGTGCCCGTACGGCACGTGGTGGAAGAAGAGGAGCACCTCGTCCGGGCACGTGTCGAGCGACTCGTAGACGTCGCGCCACGGCTGCGGGTACTGGCCGGTGTACCCCGTGCCGGTCGCACGCGTGCGGTCGACGCCGACGCCGTCGCGGTCGGCGAAGTGGTACGTGCCCCACGGCGTGTACTCGTAGCCGTCGACCGACGGCCCGTAGTGGTGGCCCGGGGTGACCATGAAGCCGACCCCGAGCGGCGCGGTGTACGCCTCGTAGGTGCGCCACGAGTCGTCGAGGACCGCGTGCAGCGCTCCGCGCACGCGCTCGTCCACGGTGCCGTCGTCGCCGGCGAACGTCAGCGAGACCCACTCGTCGAGCAGGTCGCCTGCGTCGAGCGTCGGGTCCCACGCGAGCCGGCCGAACGCGTAGAGGTTCGCCTGCGCGAGCGGGTGCCCCGTCCAGAACGGGTCGTCCCCGACGTTCGAGACCGCGGCGATCCCCCCGCCCCGCGCGGCCACGACCGCGGCCGACGCGTCCGGCCCGGAGCCGGCGACGACGTCCGACACGGTGGGGGAGCCGTCGCCCCAGGGTCGGAACGCGAGGATCTCGGACCACCACGGCCCGAGGTAGCACGCGTGCCGCTGCTGGCCCGTGTACTCCTGCGTCACCTGGAGCTCGACGGCGAGACGCGTGCGCGGCATCGCCGCGAGCACGGGGGAGACGGGCTCGCGGGTCTGGAAGTCCAGGGGCCCGTGCTTGACCTGCACCACGACGTTGTCGTCGAACCGGCCGTCGAGCGGTGCGAAGTGGTCGTGCGCCGCGCGCGCCCGGTCCGTCGACCGGTCCCGCCAGTCCTGCTTGTGGTCGTAGACGAACGCGCGCCAGTGCACCGTGCCGCCGAACGGGGCGAGCGCCCGGGCGAGGAGGTTGGCGCCGTCGGCGTGGTCGCGCCCGTACGCGAACGGGCCCGGCTGACCTTCCGAGTCGGCCTTGACGACGAAGCCCCCGAAGTCGGGGATGACGTCGTACACGTGCCGGGCGGCGTCGGCCCACCAGGCCTGCACGTCCGGGTCGAGCGGGTCGGACGTCGCGAGGCCGCCGAGCACGACGGGCGACGCGAAGCTCACCGCCAGGTGCGTGCGGACGCCCCACGGCCGGAACGCCGTCGCGATGCGCGCGACGTCGGGCAGGTCGTCCGTGAGCAGGCGCGCCTCGCGCGCGTGCACGTTGACGTTGTTGATCGCGACGCGGTTGACTCCCGTCGCCGCGACGAGGCGCGCGTACTCCTCGACGCGCGACAGGTCCGCGCGCACGCCGCCGTCCGCGTAGAAGATCGAGCCCCCGGAGTAGCCGCGCTCGACCTGTCCCATGACCGGGTGGACGTCGACGTTGTCCCAGTGGTCGAGCATGCGCAGTGCGTGCGCGGGCTCGTGCCGCACGGCGGCGACGGTCGCGGTCCCGTCGAGGGCTGCGGCGCCCGCGCGCACGACGTGGAACCAGGCGTGCACGAGGCCCGCGTCGTCGTCGGCCGCGACCTCCAGCCCGCCGTCGCGGTGCGCGACGACGAACCCCTCGCCGCCGGGGACGGCTCCGGTGTCGCGCAGGACGAGGTCCGCGCGTTCTTCGTCCACGGGCACCGCGCGGGCGCGGCG
>Ga0233385_1000686_pt1 | contig 15820 bp, 15 predicted proteins | sample ElkDunMinimDraft_16_FD_191543 | JGI IMG/M metagenome (GOLD analysis project Ga0233385, IMG submission 191543) | Fecal eukaryotic communites from dung pellets of Tule Elk in California, USA - Elk Dung G36 | ecosystem: Host-associated > Mammals > Digestive system > Large intestine > Fecal | place...
GACAACCTGGGAAGGGTCGCGCAGGTCGATCCCGACGATGCGCAGCCGGTCCAGCCACTGCCCGCTGTCGGGCATGGCGGTGAAGCGCCGTACCGCGTCGTTGGGGAAGCGGGTGGTGATCGTGGTGTGGGCGCCGTCGCGCAGCAGCCGCAGCGCGATGTACATGCCGATCTTGGCGCGTCCGCCGGTGAGCAGCGCGCGCCGTCCCGTCAGGTCGGTACGCGCGTCCCGGCGTTCGTGGTTGAGTGTGGCGCAGGCCGGACAGAGCTGGTGGTAGAAGGCGTCCACCTCGCGGTAGCGCTGCTTGCAGATGTAGCAGCCGCGCGGGTTGTGCAGGGTGCCGGCGGTGACGCCCGCCGCGCGCGAGGCGAGCGGAACGCCCTGGGTCTCGTCGTCGATGCGGTCCGGTGCGCCGGTGGCGGTGGCGGCGGTCACCGCCCGGTCGGCGGCGAGCAGCGTGTCGCGCCGCTGCTGACGGCGCAGCTGCTTGACCGTCTTGTAGAGCCGGGCCGTGGCCCGCTGGACGGCGACGACGTCCGGGTGCTCGGGTGGCAGCGTCTCCAGCGTCTCGAACACATCGAGGCAGATGCGCAGTCGCTCCGGGTCGACCCCGGCCGGTTCGGTCCCGTTGTCCCGCTCGGTCCCGTTGTCCTGCTCGGTCCAGTTGTCCCGTTCGTCCACGTGCTCCATGCCCACCGACTGCCTCGTCCCTGCTCACCGCACCGACCGGTCCGGCCCGATCCGCCCCGGCACTGTACGCACCCGGCACGCCACGGCCAAGTCCGGCGCATTGGCCGCTGGTCCGGTTCCGCCCACCGGCGGCGGAACCGGACCACCGAACGCTTCGCGCCCCCGACGGCCGGCACCCGCTGGTCGGTCAGGTCGTCGCGGGTACGCCGAGCCGGTCGAGCAGCCGCCGTCGCAGCGCGCCGAACGCCGGGTCCTCGGCCGGCCGGGCCGGCCCGAGGTCCACCTCGATCTCCTCGGCGATGACGCCCTCTTCGAGGACGAGGATGCGGTCGGCGAGCAGCACCGCCTCGTCGACGTCGTGGGTGACCAGCAGGGCGGCGAAGCCGTGCTCGGCGCGCAGCCGCCGCAGCAGCTGCTGCATCTTGAGCCGGGTGAGCGCGTCCAGCGCGCCGAACGGCTCGTCGAGCAGGAGCAGGTCCGGGTTGCGGACCAGCGCGCGCGCCACTGCCACCCGCTGTGCCTGCCCGCCGGAGAGCTCACCGGGCCAGGCCCGGTGCCGCTCGGGGAGCCCCACTTCGGCCAGCGCCCGCCGGACCCGGTCGGCGACGTCCGGGCCGGAGAGCCCGAGGGCGATGTTGTCGGCGACCCGTTTCCACGGCAGCAGCCGGTGCTCCTGGAAGACCACGGCCATCGTGCCGCCGACGGCGATCTCGCCGCCGGCCTCGGCGTCGAGCCCGGCCAGGACGCGCAGCAGGGTGCTCTTGCCGGAGCCACTGCCGCCGAGCAGCGCCACCACCTCACCCGGCGCGATGGTCAGATCCACCTCGGCGAGCACCACGGCGGCACCGAAGCAGCGGCGTACGCCCCGGGCCGTCAGCACGGCGCCGGTCAGGTCGCCCGCAGTCCGCGTCGCCACGTCAGCACTCTCCTCTCCACGATCCGCAGGCCCAGGTCGGAGGCGAGGCCGAGCAGCGCGTAGATCAGCAAGCCGAGGAGCACGACGTCGGTCTGGCTGAAGTCGCGGGCCTCCATCATCAGGAACCCGATGCCGGTCTGGGCGTTGACCTGCTCGCCGACGACGAGGCTCAGCCAGGCCGCCCCGATGGCCAGGCGCAGCCCGAGAAAGAGCGAGGGGAGCGCGCCGGGGAGGATCACGTGCCGCAGCCGGGCGGCGGCGCCGAGCCCGCAGGTGCGTGCCGCTTCCACCAGCCGTTCGTCGATGTCGCGGATCCCGGCGTAGGTGTTGAAGTAGATCGGGAAGAACGCCCCGAGCGCCACCAGGGTGATCTTGAGTTCCTCGCCGATGCCGACCCAGATGATCAGTAGCGGGACCAGTCCGAGGTGGGGCAGCATGCGGGCCATCTGCACCGGCGGGTCGACCAGGTCGTCGCCGAGGCGCAGCAGCCCGGCAGCGGCACCGAGTGCCAGGGCCAGCGCGCCGCCGATGAGCATGCCGATGGCGGCGCGGGTGACCGAGTCGGCCAGGTGCACACCGAGCGTGCCCTCCTGGGTCAGACGCCACCCGGCCGCCACCACGTCGGCCGGCGCGGGCAGCTTCTCCGCCGGGAGCAGGCCGGTGCGGGCGGCCGCCTCCCAGGCGACCACCAGCACGACGGGGCTGACGGCCCGGCGCCAGCGCCGGGACGGGCGCTGCGCCGGCGTCTGTTCGGCGGCGGCCGGCGCCGCAGCCGTCGGCTGCGGCGCCTCGACGAGTACGGCCCGGCTCACTCGAAGACCTCGTTGAACCGGTCGTCGATGCGGCCCTTGATGTCCACCTCGCCCGGGATCAGGCCGAGACCGGCGAAGCTGTCGGCGATCGCCTGGATCTCGTCGCCGACGGCGGGGGTGACCGGCGCGAGGGGCTTGGCGGCGCGGGCCAGGGCCCGGGTGGTGGTCTCCTGCGACATCTTCAACTCCGGCGCGAGGATCTTCGCCCGTTCCTGCGGATTGGCGATGCCCCACTCGGTCACCTCGTCGTAGGTGGTGAGGAAGCCACGGATCAGGTCGGTCCTGTGCTCCAGCGCGTCCGGGTTGGCCAGGATGTACTCACGGTTGTTGGCCAGGCCGGTGGCGTCGGCGAGGACCTTGACCCCCTCCTGCTCGGCGAGGGCGAAGTACGGGTCCCAGATGATCCAGGCGTCGACCTGGTCGTTGTCGAAGGCCGGTCTGCCCTCGGTGGGCTTGAGGTAGGAGACGTCCAGGTCGTCGATGGTCATGTCGTGCTTCTCCAGCAGCCGCACCAGCAGCCAGTGGACGTTCGAGCCCTTGTTGAGCGCGACCTTCTTGCCCTTGAGGTCGGCGAAGCTGGTGAAGCCGCTGCTCTCCTTGACCAGCACCGCCTCCCCCTCGGGCAGTGGCTCGGAGGTGCCGATGATCGAGAACGGGACCTTTCCCGCGGCGGCGAAGATCGGCGGCGCCTCGCCGGTCTGTCCGATGTCGATGGCGCCGGCCTTGAGCGCCTCGGTCACCGCGGTTCCGCTCTCGAAGAGCGACCACTCGGCATCCGGGGCCAGCTCGCGGGCCTTGACCAGACTGAGGCCCCCGAAGCGCTGGTAGCCGATGCGCAGCTTTCCGTCACTGCCACCGGTGCCGGTTTCGTCGCCGCAGGCCGTGATGCTGCCGACCGCGAGCAGGGAGAGGGCAGCCAGCGCCGCGGTCGCCAGGTGGCGCCAGCGGGCGGGACGGCTCGGGAACGAGCGGGACATGTCGACTCCTCGTCGATCGGTGCCCCCGGGCCGGTCGGGGCCGGGGGAGGGCTGACCCGAGTAAGCCTACTAATCAGGTAGGTTTTATGGAGATGGCCCGCGCCGCAATTCCAATTCCTAGGAACCGGCGGTGCCGTGCAGCCCGGCCGACCGTCGGCGCAACCCCCAGCGCCGCTCACCGAGGAGACCTTGATGCCCCTGACCTTCCACTGGTTTCTGCCGACCTACGGCGACAGCCGCGACATCGTCGGGGGTGGACACGGGGTGGCGGTCGGCGCCGCCGGTGGCGCCCGGCCACCGAGCATCGCCTATCTCGGCCAGATCGCCCGCAGTGCGGAGCAGCTCGGCTTCGTCGGTGCGCTCACCCCGACCGGGGCCTGGTGCGAGGATGCCTGGCTGACCACCGCGATGCTCAGCGAGGTGACCGAGCGGCTGAAGTTCCTCGTCGCCTTCCGCCCTGGGCTCACCTCACCGACGCTGGCCGCGCAGATGGCCTCGACCTTCCAGCGGCTCTCGCGCGGACGGCTGCTGCTCAATGTGGTCACCGGCGGTGAATCGCAGGAGCAGCGCGCGTACGGCGATTTCCTCGACAAGGACGCCCGGTACGCCCGCGCCGACGAGTTCCTCGATGTGGTGCGCAGCCTGTGGCGGGGCGAGACCGTCGACCACCACGGCGCGCACGTGCGGGTCGAGGGCGCCCGGCTGGCGCAGCCGTTGCAGGAGTCGGTGCCGATCTACTTCGGTGGGTCGTCGGCGGCGGCCGGTCCGGTGGCCGTCCGGCACAGCGACGTCTACCTGACCTGGGGCGAACCGCCGGCGCAGGTCGCCAAGAAGATCGACTGGATCCGTGGTCTCGCCGCCGAGACGGGCCGGCAGTTGCGCTTCGGCATCCGGCTGCACGTCATCACCCGCGACACCGCCGAGCAGGCCTGGGCGCAGGCACACCGGCTGATCGAACGGATCGACGAGGCGCAGATCCGTTCCGTGCAGGAGGGGCTGCGCCGCAGCGAGTCCGAGGGGCAGCGGCGGATGCTGGAGCTGCACGGCGGCTCGCGTGACGGGCTCGAGGTCTCCCCGAACCTCTGGGCCGGCGTCGGCCTGGTCCGGGGCGGGGCGGGCACGGCGCTGGTGGGCAGCCACACCGAGATCGCCGACCGCATCGCCGAGTACCACGCCCTCGGCATCGACGAGTTCATCCTCTCCGGACACCCGCACCTGGAGGAGGCGTACTGGTTCGGCGAGGGCGTGCTGCCGATCCTGCAGCAGCGCGGCCTCTGGAAGCACCCCGCCGGCGACCAGACGACCGGTCAGCCGGTCGTGCCGTTCGCCGCCGACCTTGCGCCCCGCCGCTGACTCGCGTCCTCCTGCAATCGGGTAGGGAACCGTTGTCTCATGTCGAGACAAGTCATAGGTTGCCGGTGACCGGGATTTCCCGGTAGCAGGACAGCAGCACCTTTCGATGGGAGAACTGAGTGAAGTCCCTTCGCCACAAGGCGTTCGCCGCGACCTCGGCCGCGGCACTCTTCGCCGGGATGGCCGTGACGGCCGGCTTCGCCGTGCCGGCTGCCGCCGCCGGTCCCGACACCACGTACCTGGTCCTCGCGCCGGGCAACTCGACGAACCAGGCCGCCAAGCGCGTGGCCGCCGCCAACGGCACAGTCGTCGCCGACTACGGCCAGATCGGCGTGCTCGTCGTCCGCTCGACCAACCCGTCCTTCTCGATCCAGGTCAAGGGCGGCGGCGTGCAGTCGGTCGCCTCCACCGAGGGCCTGGGCGCGCAGCTCGACGAGGGCGAGACCGTCGAGGTCGACGCCGCCGCGCTGGCGCAGGCCGCCGGTGACCCGACGGCCGAGCCGATGTACGCCCAGCAGTGGGACATGGACCAGATCGACGTCCCGCAGGCGCACCAGGTGACCACCGGCAGCGCCAACGTCGTCGTCGGTGTGCTGGACAGCGGCATCTCCAGCAGCCACCCCGACCTGGCGACCCAGATCGACAAGTCGCGCAGTGTCTCCTGCCTCAACGGCGTGCGGGACACCGCCGAGGCCGCCTGGAACCCGACCACCTCCGACCACGGCACCCACGTGGCCGGCACCATCGCCGCCGCCATCAACGGCGTCGGCGTGACCGGTGTCGCCCCGGGCGTCAAGGTCGCCGCGGTCAAGGTCGTCGACGACGAGGGCATGATCTACCCGGAGGCCGCCGTCTGTGCCTTCCTCTGGGCCGCCGAGACCGGCATCCAGATCACCAACAACAGCTACTACATCGACCCGTGGCAGTTCAACTGCCGCAACAACCCGGAGCAGCGGGCGGTCTGGCAGGCCGTGCAGCGCGCCATCCGCTACTCCGCCAACGGCGGTGTGCTCCACTTCGCCTCCGCGGGCAACTCGAACGTCGACCTGCAGCACAAGAACAACGACAGCGACGGCGAGATCACCAACGCCTGCCTGGTGCTGCCGGCCGAAGCCCCCGGCGTGGTCACCGTGGGGGCCACCGGCCCGACGCGGCAGAAGAGCTACTACTCGTCGTACGGCCAGGGGGTCGTCGAGGTGACGGCGCCGGGTGGCGACACCCGCTTCCGTACCGAGGGTGCGAGCTCGACCTCCACCGACGGCATCCTGTCGACCACCTTCAACACCAGCACCCGCACCAACGGCTGGGGTTACAAGCAGGGCACCTCGATGTCGAGCCCGCACGCGGCCGGTGTCGCGGCGCTGGCCCTGTCGGCCCACCCGGGCCTGCAGCCGGGCGCGCTGAAGTCCTTCATGCAGCGCACCGCCGAGCCGCTGGCCTGTCCTGCCGGCGTCTACAACCCCGTCCCGCTGCTGAGCGGGTACGAGGCGAACTGCTACGGCGGCAAGGTCAACGGCTTCTACGGCCACGGTGAGGTCAACGCCTACAACGCGGTGAAGTAGACCCTCCACGCATCACGCGGACCCGTCCGGCCTCTGTGCCGGACGGGTCCGTCGCTTCCGGCGTCCGCGCGCGATGTGGGTCGGGGAGGGGTTCTGCTGGCGCTTCGCCGCCGGGCACGGTCGGGTTTCCCGTCCCAGCTGGCTCATGCCTTAGGCTCGGGGAATGAGCGACCTGGCAGGGCCGGTGGACCCCCGGCGGATGCGCGCCGCGGATTCGGACCGGGAGCGGATCGTCGAGATCCTGCGGGAAGCGGTCGCCGAGGGGCGCCTCGACCTCAGTGAGCTCGACGAGCGGATCGGGCAGGCGTACGCGGCCCGCACCTACGGCGAACTGGAGCCCCTGGTCGCGGACCTGCCGGTGGCTGGCGCGGTGCCGGTGCCGGCGGTGCGGCCGGCGGTGGCCGGGGAGCCGGGCGCCCTCGACCGTGCGGTGGACCGGGGCGGCCTGCAGGCGTCGACGACCGCCGTCGCCGTGATGAGCGGCTTCGAACGGAAGGGGCGCTGGGCGGTCGGTTCGACCTTCAACGCTGTCGCCCTCTGGGGCGGCGGCCTCATCGACCTGCGCGAGGCCGACTTCACCGCCGGGCACGTCAGGATCAACGCGTACGCGGTGATGGGTGGCATCGAGATCATCGTGCCGGAGCACGCGCACGTGGACGTCTCCGGCATCGGCGTGATGGGTGGCTTCGACGGACCACGCTCCAGTGCCGCCTCTGCCGGCGGCGGGCCGACGGTCGTCGTCGCCGGGCTGGCCTTCTGGGGCGGTGTCTCGGTGGAGCGCAAACCTTCCGACGAGGTGATCCGGCAGCGCAGGCTCGAGCGTAAGCGGGAACGCGAGCTCGAGCGGCTGGAGCGTAAACGCGAACGGCTGGAGCGCGGACGGCAACGGGAGCGCGAGCAGGTGGAGCGCAACCGGGAAGACGATCGGGCGCACTGGGAGCACAATCGGCGCGAGCCGGGTTGATGGCGGCGGGCAGCTCGCCCGGAGCCTCGTCGGACGGGGCCGCCCCTGCTGTCGGGCGCAGGCGCCGTCCCACCTCATAAAACCTACTTGACGAGTAGGAATAGTGGGTTGGATGCTGTGGAGGCTGGTTTCCCGTCAGGAGGGGAGGCGACGTGACCGTCGCAACCGACCTCGTCGCACCCATGCGGGCCGACACGTTCCGGGCCCTGCTGCGGCACCAGGCGGCGACCGTCACCGTGGTCACCGCCCCCGGTGCGCCGCCGGCCGGATTCACCGCGACCTCCTTCACATCGGTGTCGCTGCATCCACCCCTGGTGTCGTTCTGCCTGAACCGGGGCTCCTCCAGTTGGCCCGCGGTGGCCCGCGCCGGTCACGTCGCGGTGCACCTGCTCGACGAGGGGCAGCAGGAGGTGGCGGGCATCTTCGCCACCAGCGGGATCGACCGCTTTGCCGCGTACGGGCGGGTACAGCCCGGGCCCTACGGAGTGCCGTTGCTGGAGGGGGCGGTGGCGCGCATGGTCTGCCGGGTCACCGCGCGGGTGCCCGCCGGCGACCACGTCGTCGTTCTCGCCGAGCCGCTCTTCGGGGAGCAGGAGCCGGGCGGGCGCCCGCTCCTCTATCACCAGGGCCGGTACGCCGGGCTGACCCACGACTGACCACCCCGGGTCCGGCCGCCGCAGGTGGCCGAAGGTGCATCCTGGCGGGGGCCGGTGCTACCGAGTACCCTCAGATGGTATGACCGCGAAGATCTCGATCTCCGTGCCGGACGATGTCGCGCAGTGGCTCGCCGGTAAGGGCCGGAGCAAGGCCTCCGGGGCGCTGACCGAGGCCGCGCGCGCGATGATGCGCCGCGAGCAGTTCGAGCAGCTGCAGCTCGCACACGGCCGGCCGCTGCCCAGCGCCGAGGGCAAGGCCCGCGCCCGGCGGCTGCTGGACGACGCCGCCGCTGCGGGGCCGGCGCAGAGCGCCCAGGCCCGCGCGGAGCTGCAGCGCCGCATCGCCGCCGGTGACCCGCCGGGCCCACGGCGGTGAGCGAGGGTCGCAGCCGGGTCGCCGTCATGCTCTGCCCGAGCGCGGTGACCGCGTACGTCCAAGGACTCATGGGCGCGGTGGAGGTCATCGGTGAGGTGGTCGACGACAGCGCCGTCTGCTTCGGCCTGGCCGACGTCGCGCTCGCCGAGGTTGCGGCCCGGGCTGAAGAGCCCGACGAGCGGACCCTGCTCTACGGCCTCGCGGAGATAACCGCCTGCCGGCTGCTCGGCTCGGCCGGGGACGATCCGCGGGAGCTCGAGTGGCTGCTGCGGCTGACCGGCGCGCCGGGCAGGGCGGTCACCGCGCAGCTCGCGATGCGCCACGGCTGCCACGTGCTGACGGCCACCCCCGCCGTGTACGGCGATTTCGGACTGCCGGTCATCCCCATCGACTGAACCGCCCTGCGCGCACCGGCCGCAACCGGGCGGGGCGCCGACCGCACGGCGGTGGCGAGCTGTACCGATGCCGGCATCGGCAGCCCGCGTCGGCCGATGTCGACGGGCGGATGTCAGTGCCGGGCGAGGTAGGCGGCGAGCACCTCGCTGTGGGTGGAGAAGGCCAGCTCGATCGGCTCGGTGACCACCAGCCACTCGGTGGACTCCGGCGTCGGCGCGGAGACCGGCAGCTCCTCGATCCGCCGGGCCGGCAGCTCACCGAAGATCATGATCGTGCCGCCGGAGGGGGCGCTGCGCACGTCGATCAGGTTCACCGTGTCGGCTGCGGCCTCCAGCCCGGTCTCCTCCCACAGTTCGCGGACCAGGGCGGCGCGCCAGTCCTCGCCGTGTTCGATGAATCCGCCGGGCAGCGACAGCAGGCCGCGCGCCGGTTCGATGTCCCGGCGCTGCACCACCACGCCCAGGCCCTGGGCTGTCAGCACCGGCAGCACGGCCACCGCGACCGGCAGCGGATTGCGCCAGGTCGTCTCGCCGCAGCCGGCGCAGTGGCGTGGCCACGGTGTCGTGGCGTAGGCCGAGCCGCAGTACGAACAGTGCGAGTGCTGAGCGGGGGTCACGCCGCGACGATACCGCCGTGCCGCCGCCGAGGCCTCCCGGTCGCGGTGGCGTCCCGCGACGGGCTCGGCGCCGGGGCCGGTACCGGCCGGGCGGCTCAGTGCCGAAGGTCCGCGCGGTCCAGGAAGAGCAGCTGCGCCGGCTTGTGTGGCAGTTCGACCCGCGGGCCCGGTACGAAACCGGCGCGGCGCAGCCGGGCGAGCACCTTGTCGTTGCGGGCGTCGGGCTCGGCCACGATCCGCAGCCGGGCCGGGTCGGCGAGCACGAAGGTGAGGAACTCCTCCAGCAGCGTGCCGGTGAAACCCGGTACCGGCGGCCCGGCCGGGGGCCCGATCAGCAGGTGGATGCCGAAGTCGCCCGGCCGCACGTCGTAGTACTCGCCGATCGGGTCGTGCTCCGGTTCGTACGTCTGGAAGAGCGCCACCGGCGCGTCGTCGCGGAGCATCAGGTACGCGTGGTGGGTCGGCAGCGAGTCGAGGTGCGCGTAGATCTCCCGTACCCGTTCCGGGGTGGCGTCGGCCATGCCCCAGAACCGGGCCCGCTCCTCGGTGACCCAGCGGTGCAGCAGGCCGGTGTCCGCGGCCGGGTCCACCGGCCGCAGCCGGATCAGGCCGAAGCCGGGCACCTCGCGGGCGTACACGTCGTCGCGGGTGACCGGCGGGGCGGCATCAGTCGGCATCTCGCTCCTCGGTGAGGTCGGCCCAGTCGGTGGTGACCGGGATCAGCTCGCCGCTGCTCCACAGGGGAAGCTGGTCGCGGGCGTGCGGGGCGCCGGGTACGCCGTCGGCCCCGAGCGGGACAATCCAGCGGCTGCGGGACCGGTCGGCGAGGTCCCAGACGTAGCGGGCGGCCGGGCCGCGGGCGCAGTGGTCGGTGATGCCCGGCACGCTGGAGGTGGCGAGCACGCAGTCGTGGTCACCGGCGAGCCCCGGCCAGTTCTGCCCGTCCGGGTCGGGCAGTGCCTGCCAGGGCGCTAGCCGGTGCCGGTCACCCCAGGTCCCGGTCGGCCCGGCGGCGGCGACCCCCTCCAGCGCCTCCCGCGCGAGTGCGGCGCAGTCGACGCCGGGCAGTTCCGCGCCGAGCAGGGTGCCGAGGGCGAAGGCGACCCGGCCGGTCAGGTCCAGCCATGGGGCGAAGACCGCCGGGTACGGCATGGGTTCGGCGAGCACGGCCAGACTCGGCGCGGCGGCGAGTCGCCGGACCAGGGCCGACCGTACGGCGGCGAAGGCGGCCGCCTCGTGGCTGGCGGCCGCCATCCGCCGGTCCCAGCTCAGCAACCGGTCCCGCAGTCGCGCGGCCGCCGGGCTGAGCGCGTCGAGACCGGCCAGCAGTGCCAGCACCGGCGTGGCCGCGCCGAGCAGGGTGTCGGTGTGGATCTGGGCCATCCGGTCGGCGGACCACGTCCGTTCGCCGGCGAGCAGCTCCCGGATCCGGTCGGCCCGGTACGGCGGCGCGAACTCGACACCGAGCCCGGCGGCGAGCCCGCGCTCGTTGGCCATCACCGTCACGTCCTCCACTGCGGCCCGGGGCATCGGCGCGTGCCATCCGCGCCACTGGTGACCCGGATCGGCGGCGGGCACCACCCGCCGCCGGTTCTCCTCGTGCCGCAGCGGCACCGCGCCCGCTACCCGGTGCAGCAGGCCGCCGGCCACGTCGGCGGCGAGCACCACGTTGACCGGCTCGGCCCAGTGGTCGAACGCGCGGTCGACGTCGGCGGTGCTGCGGGCCCGCAGCAGCATCGGCAGCGCCGCGAAACCGAGGTCGGCGCGGACCCGGGGCGGATAGCGCAGGCTGATCGCCGGCTCCTCGTCCGGGCTGCCGATGATCACCGGTCCGCGGGCGGTCTCGATCACCTCGATCTCGACCGGTTCGCCGCCGGCGACCTCGACGGTCTCCCGGTGCGCCGTCGCCGGTTCCCAGCCGCGCGGGCCGTGCGCCCGTACCGTCGCGCCGTCGCGGCGCAGCTGCTCCCGGAAGAGGTCCTGGTAGTCGGCCATCGCGTTGGTGATCGCCCACGCCACCGGCCCGGCGTGCCCGAAGTGGGCGATGCCGGGCACCCCCGGCACGGCCAGCCCCACCACGTCGTACGCCGGGCAGGCGAGCCGGACCTGCTGGTAGACGCCGGGGTTCTCGATGTAGCGGTGCGGGTCGCCGGCGATCAGCGCGGCTCCGGTGGCGCTGCGGTGACCCGGGATCAGCCAGCCGTTGCTGCCCGAGCCGGCCGGCCCGTCGGCCGCGAAGAGGTCGATCGCCTCGACGCCGAGGCGGCGGGCCACCTCCTCGCGCCAGAGCTTCGCCGGGAAGCCGGCGAAGAGGATGTGGTGGGTCAGCCAGACCGCCAGCGGGGTCCAGGACTCCCAGCGGCCCGGCGTCAGGCCGGTGGCAGCGAACTCCGGTGCGCGGGCGGCGCCGGCGGCCAGCCCGGCGTTGACTCCCTCGACGTAGGCGTCCACCCAGGCCGCGGTGTCGGCGTCCAGGTTGTCCCGGCATCGGCGTGCGGTGTCGGCCAGCCGTGCGCGCCGGGCGAAGACGTCCCAGCCGAGGGCCTCCGCGCCGAGGAAGGCCGCGGTCGCGCCCTGCGCCCGGTGCCGCTCGAACTCCAGCTGCCAGGCCCGGTCCGTCGCCGTGGTACGGCCCTGCAGGAAGGCCAGCTCCCGCTCGTCGTCGCCGCGCAGGTGGGGGATGCCCCACGCGTCGCGGAAGACCCGGCCGCTCATGCCGGGAAGGCCAGCGCGCCGGCGGCGAGCGCCGGGGCGCCGGGACGGCGGCGCCGGGCCGCGGGAATCACCAGCGGTGCGCCGGTCTCCGGGTCCTCGATCACCCGGCAGGGGAGTCCGAAGACCCGTTCCACCAGCTCGGCGGTGACGATCTCCCGTGGCTGGCCGGCTGCGACCAGCTCCCCGTCGCGCATCGCGATCAGGTGGGTGGCGTAGCGGGCGGCGTGGTTGAGGTCGTGCAGCACCGCGACCATCGTGCTGCCCTGCTCCTCGTGCAGGTGGGCGCAGAGGTCGAGGATCTCGATCTGGTGGGCGATGTCCAGATAGGTGGTGGGCTCGTCGAGCAGCAGCAGGGGCGTCTCCTGCGCCAGCGCCATCGCGATCCAGACCCGCTGACGTTGCCCGCCGGAGAGCTCGTCGACGAGCCGGTCGGCCAGCTCCTGTACGCCGGTGGCCCGCATCGACTCGGCGACCACCCGCTCGTCGTCGGGCGACCACTGCCGCAGCAGCCCCTGGTGCGGGTAGCGGCCCCGCGACACCAGCTCGGCGACGGTGATGCCGTCGGGCGCGATCGAGGACTGGGGGAGCAGCCCCAGGATCCGGGCGACCTGCTTCGCCGGCCGGCGATGGATGTCATCCCCGTCGAGGAGCACCGTCCCGGTCGACGGCCTGAGCATCCGCGACAGGGCGCGCAGCAGCGTCGACTTGCCGCAGGCATTGGGCCCGATGATGACGGTGAAGGAGTTGTCGGGGATGGTGACGTCCAGATCGCGGGTGATGGTGCGCTGGTCGTAGGCGAGGGTGAGGCCCTCACCGCGTAGCCGTGTCACGCCGGACTCCGTCATCTCGCTGCTCCGTTCCCCGCCGATGCTCGCAGGTGTCATAGCCGTACCGCCCGCCGGGACGTGGCGAGCAACCAGACGAGGTAGGCCCCGCCGATGGCGCCGGTGACGACGCCGACGGGGAGCTGGTGTCCGGTGAAGAGGCGCTGCGCCGCCCAGTCGGCGGTCACCAGCAGCACCGCGCCCATGCTGAGCGCCGGCAGCAGGTTCGGCCCGGGCGCGCGGGTCAGCCGCTTCGCCAGCTGCGGCGCCGTCAGGGCGACGAACGAGACCGGCCCGGCCGCCGCGCAGGCGAGCGACACCAGCAGCACCGCCGCGGCGAGCAACATCAGGCGGACCCGTTCGACGCGGATGCCGAGAGCGCTGGCGGCGTCGTCGCCCATCTCGATCATCCGCAGCGCGGGGCCGAATGCCAGCAGCACCAGCGGCACCAGCACCGCCAGGGCGGCCAGCAGCGGCACCGCGTGCGTCCAGCCACGACCGTCGAGGCTGCCGGTCAGCCAGAGCATCGCCCGGGAGGCGTCGGTGAGCTGGGCGCGGGTCAGCAGGTAGCCGTTGACGCCGGTCAGGATCGCGGCCGTGCCGATGCCGACCAGGATCAGCCGCTGGCCCTCCACGCCCCGCCGCCACGCGATCAGGTAGACGAGTCCGCCGGTGGCGAGGCCGCCGGCGAGCGCCCCGGCGGAGAGCGCGAGGGTGCTGCCGCCGGCGACCACCACCAGCAGGGCGCCGACGGCAGCACCCTGGGTGAAGCCGAGCATGTCCGGGCTGCCCAGCGGGTTGCGTACCAGCGACTGGAAGACCGCACCTGCCAGCGCCAGCGCGGCCCCGACCAGCAGGCCGGTCACCAGCCGGGGCAGCCGCAGTTCGAGAACGATGAAGTCCTGCGCCGGGGTGCCGCCGCCGGCCAGGGTGCGCAGCACCTCGGCGGGGGCGATCGGGTAGTCGCCGCCGCCGACGGAGAGGACACCGACGACCAGCGCCAGCAGGGCGCAGCCGGTCCCCACCGCCAGCGGCCGGGGGTGCAGCCGCACGGAGAAGCCGTTCGGGGTGCGGAGCACGATCATGTCCGGATCCCCTTCCGGCGTACGACGAGCCAGAGGAAGACCGGTCCGCCGAGGACGGCGGTCATGACGCCCACCTGCAGCTCGCCGGGGCGCCCGAGCACGCGGCCCAGCACGTCGGAGCCGAGCAGCAGGACCGGGGCCAGCAGGGCGCAGTAGGGCAGCAGCCAGCGCAGGTCGGGGCCGGTCAGGCCGCGGACCAGGTGCGGCACGATCAGCCCGACGAAGACGAACGGCCCGCAGGCGGCCGTCGCCGCGCCGCAGAGCAGCGTGATCGCCACGATCGCGGCGGCGCGGACCAGCGCCGGGTGGGCGCCGAGCGCCCGCGCGGAGTCGTCCCCGAGCGCCATCGCGTTGAGCGGTCGCGCCGTGGCCAGGGCGATCAGCAGGCCGGCGGCGACGAAGGGGAGCGCCCGTACGACCGTTGTGTGGTCGGCGCCGGCCAGCGAACCGACCGTCCAGAAGCGCATCTTCTCCAGGGCCGCGGCGTCGAGCAGCATCACCGCGTTGACGTAGGAGAAGAGTGCGGCGTTGAGCGCGGCGCCGGCCAGCGCCAGCCGGGCCGGGGTGGCACCCCGTCCACCGCCCACGGCGTACACCAGCACGGACACGGCGGCGGCGCCGAGCATGGCGAACCAGATCTGGCCGGTGAGGCCGCCGATGCCCAGGAAGAGGGTCGAGGTCACCACGGCGGCGGAGGCTCCCGCGTTGATGCCGAGCAGACCGGGGTCGGCGAGGGGGTTGCGGGTCAGCGCCTGCATCACCCCACCCGCGAGGCCGAGTGCCGCGCCGGCGAGCAGTCCCAGCAGTGTGCGGGGCAGGCGCATCTCGTGCACCACGGCGTAGTGCGCGGAGGCGGGGTCGATCAATCCGTGCCAGACCTCGCCGAGGCCGAGGGGCCGGGCGCCGACGGCGATGCTCGCCGCGGCGACCGCGATCAGCACGGCGGCCGCGCCGATCAGCCCTGCGCCACGGAGTGCGGAGCGGCTGCGTGTCGGTCGTTCGCGCGGGGCGGGTGGCGCCCGGAATCCGATGAGTTGATCAGTGGGAGGCAGTTTCTGCTCCGAAGTGGTGAGAAGTCGTCGGATGCCCCATCTTGGCGGGCGACTTAGGTTAGGCTATGTTGACCAAGGTTAGGCAAGCCTAACGGATGACGGCCTTCGGGGTCGCCCGCATCTGCAAGAGAGACAGATTCCATGCTGAATGCCAGAACCACCAACCTGTCCCGCCGCGGTCTGCTCACCGCAGGTGGTGCGATCACGCTCGGGGTGCTGCTCGGCGCCTGTGGCAAGGGGGAGTCGGACTCCACCTCCGGCAAGAAGGCCGACGGTGGCCCCTGGTCCTTCACCGACGACCGTAACGAGAGCGTCCGCACCGACGCCACCCCGAAGAGCATCGTCGCCTTCACCGGCACCGCCGCCGCGCTGGTCGACTTCGGAGTGGACAAGCAGATCGTCGGTGTCTTCGGCGAGACCCTGCTCCCCTCCGGCGAAGCCGACCCGCAGGCGGGCAACCTCGACGTCGCCGGCGTCGAAGTGCTCGGAAACGTGTGGGGCGAGTTCAGCCTCGACAAGTACGCCGCGCTCAACCCCGATCTGCTGGTGACCCACATGTACGACCCGGGCGCGCTCTGGTACGTCCCGGACGAGAGCAAGGACAAGATCCTCCAGCTCGCCCCGAGCGTCGCCATCACCACCGCCCGGGTGCCGATGACCAAGCCGATCGAGCGCTACGCCGAGCTGGCCGCCTCCCTCGGCGCGGACCTGAAGTCGCAGGCGAACACCGCGGCGAAGGAGCGCTTCGATGCCGCCGCCGAGGCGGTGCGGGCCGCCGTCGCCGCCAACCCGGGCATCAAGGTGCTGGCCGCCTCCGGCAGCGCCG
>Ga0233385_1000695_pt1 | contig 15718 bp, 13 predicted proteins | sample ElkDunMinimDraft_16_FD_191543 | JGI IMG/M metagenome (GOLD analysis project Ga0233385, IMG submission 191543) | Fecal eukaryotic communites from dung pellets of Tule Elk in California, USA - Elk Dung G36 | ecosystem: Host-associated > Mammals > Digestive system > Large intestine > Fecal | place...
CCCCTGAGAACCTCGCTCCGCGGGGAACCGCATGAAAGATAGTCATCGGAGGAGGCAAGACATGTCGGCACGTCTACGTCGTGACGCGGTGTGCCGCGCACTGCCAGTACAGGGAAGCCCAACCGCTCCAAGGCCTTCAATGTTCCGATGCGGTCAGGTTGGGATGTTCCCACGGTGGCCGTCATGAAAACCAGATCAGGCTGCAGGCGCTTCAAATCCCGCAAGGCGGCATCAGACAGCGCCCGACAGCGATCGTTACCGCCGTCGATGTTGAACCTGCACGCACTCCACGTCGAGTAGAGAATCCTCCACTTATGCCGCTCGGCGATTGTCTGCAGCGCGGGAAGCCAGTGAGCCACATGGGAGCCCCCGACCATGGCGAGCGTCCGAACATAACCGTCTGTGACGCCATAGGAGCACCACACCGGCACCAACGTCCCCTGCAGTGTGTGGCACCTATCCTCATATGATACCGGCCGATCAAGGCGGGCGATCTCCGGAGCCGGAACATAGCTGTCGGGCTCGGCCAAAGCTCTCTCTTCCGAGACAAGGGTCAAGGGGGTGGCAGGTGGCAGCGCAGCAGTCAGGTTCTTTAGATCGACGGTTGTGGAGATGTGCTGCACGACATACACGCCGACCGCCACCGCAAGCGCGGGCGCGAACCCGATTGCGGCCACTCGCAGTTTCGTGGCCGAGGAGCCGTCCTTTCTGACGGCAAGTACCGGACGTTCGACAAAGACATGGATGAGGCCGGCTAGCCCTATCGATGCAGCGATGAGCGCAAACCCTGCAAGGAAACCGGGGCGCGCGCCCGCGACTTGCTGGTAGAAAATCAGGAGGGGCCAGTGAACAAGATAGAGGGCGTAGGCTATTGCCCCCAATGATACCATAAGGCCCGAACCTAGAAGTGCGCCAACCGACCACCGGGAGTCGCTTCGGCTACCGAGCACCACAAGGATCGCCGCCGCAGCTGGAAATAGCCCCGCGGCACCCGGGAAAACCGTGCCCACCTTGAAAACAGCGCCGCAAAGCAGAATGCCAGCCAGACCGATCCACCCGAAGGCCCCTGGTAGCGACAGATCCGGCCGCTTCCAGATCGCTACGCCCAGCATCGAACCGATTGCAAACTCCCAAAGGCGCGCAAACGTGTCGAAATATGCCCATGCCTGATCGCCGAAATAGGTCTGGTAGACCGAATAGCCCAGCGAGATGGCGAAGACCGAACCATTGATGACCAAGAGTGCGTGTATCAGGTTTTTGCCGCGCGTTGCTGCCCAAAACAACGCGACGGCATAGAGGTAGAATTGGCCTTGTACGCTCATCGCCCAAAAATGCTGGACGACCGATGGGGGACTTTCGCGATCCAGGTAGTCAATCGCTCGATCGGCAAGTAGCCAATTTTCTAGGTACAGCGTTGACGCCACGATCTCGCGAAACGTTTCGAGGCGATCCGTTGCCGGGAGCAGATAAAAAGCCCCCACCAGCACCGCCATCAACACTGTAAGCGCCGCCGGAAGCAACCGAAGCGCCAGTCCCGAGAAGAACGAGACTGCACGAATGTTCCCGTGTCTCTCGACCTGGCGAATGAGCGAGAGTGTAACGAGAAGGCCGGAGATGACGAAGAAGACGTCAACGCCGCCCGATATCCTATCGGTCCATATATGATAAACGACGACAAGAAGGGCAGCTACCAAGCGCAGCCCTTCCACGCTCGGGAAGAATACCTTCATCCGATTGTGCTCCCCGCAGCTTCACCTCCGTGAAGCAAAATTGCGCGCCTTGTGCAATATCCCGCGCCTGCCAACAGACGTCGCTTTCCCAAGGCGTCCATCCTGTGCTGGCCGCTGGAGCAACTGCTGATCGGTTCCGGTCCAACAGGCTAGTCAGCCTGCCGTCAGGATGGCCTCAGGATGAGCCGGGCCTGCACGACCGCCTTGGGTGCCAGCCGCCGCGCGGCGGCATTCGCCGATCGTGCCGATGGTCTCCGTGTCAAACACTGCATGCATCCTTCAGGTTGTACTCAGGTTGTACGAAGTGCGTCCTAGTGCTAACGCTAGAGCCCTGCGGGCCGGGCGGCCCTAAAGGTAGACGAGACCAGCCGGGGGCAGCGATGTTCATGATCTTTGCCTGCATCGCCGTAGGCGTGTCCCTTTCGATGGCCCTTATCTTCCTGCTCCTGCTCCGCTTGTTCGCTGTGGGCGAAGCGTCGGGGGGATACGTGCCGAGCGAGGAGGAACTGCGCAAGTCCGAATAGGCCTCTGAAGACATTCGCAGATGCCAATCTGTGAACCCTGCGGAAGTCTCGCCTATCGTGTCCATCGTCGGGAAATCGGCGGCGGCGGCTGGCTCGTCGCTGTGCACACGTGCTAGAGGGCGCGCATGACGACGGCCGTAGTCCTGCACATATTCTATGAAGAAATAGCCAGAGATATCCTTGCCCGGCTGGCGCATGTTCAGGGCGACTATCACCTATTTGTTACGCACCCCAGGCCTCTTTCCAAGCAGCTGATGGAGACTGTGAGGGCGACTGGGCGCAATTTCAGCACAGTGGCCGTTTCCAACTCGGGCAGGGATGTTCTGCCGTTCTTGGATCTCCTGCGCTCTAAGGAACTCGATCGTTTTAATATCGTCCTCAAGTTGCACACGAAGCGTGATCATCCGGCAGCGGGGCCCAAATGGCGCAATGCGTTGCTTGATGCATTGCTCGGGGAACGCTTCCCCCAGTCCATCAACTTGCTGAGCGCGAATCCCAGGATTGCGATGACGGGTCCCGAGATACTCTACATGTCCGCTCGCCACCAAATGTACGGTAACGAACCTTTGCTCGAGGCAATCGCCGCAAAGATCCTGAAGCGACCTCTGCCGGCCGATTGGGGATTTTTCGCTGGGACGATGTTTTGCGCGCGAACGGCTACGTTGAAGCCGTTGTCGATCATACCCGATACGTTCGACTTTGAGCGCGAGAACGACAAAGCAGATGGGCAGATCGCACACGCCGTCGAGCGACTGTTCGGGCTCATGCCCCTCTACGAAAATGGCCAGATCGCAACTATTCGACGATCAGCATCCGAGTTTACCATATTTGATGCACCTGGACTTCCGCGCATGATGGCGCCAAGTCTTGCATTGTGTGCCATGGACTGACTTAGCGGTTTCCGTCTTGGCGGACCTTCGCGTCGCTTGCCTTTTGGAGCGTCGCCACGCCCTGCATGTGATAAATCTTGCTGTGGGGCGTGTAGACGATGCGCTGCTTTAGGTACCGCCTCAGCCCATCACAAAGTATCCAGTCCGAACGAAAATGAGCGCCGTTTTCCGCGTCCAACCTGCCGATATCGGCCAATGATGAAGCACGAACCAGCCCGCAAAAAAGCGGAGCGAACGTCAGCTCGATAAGCCCATCTTCAACATCGAAATACGGATCCAGGATATTTTGATGATGGGCTGAGAGATTTGTATCACACTCGTAGTCGTCAAAGGCGCCAGGGACATGGACCTTGATTGTTTCATGGCGCGCTGGAAGAACTTGGCGTGGAACAGCCATTGCGACATCGGGATGTTTGTGCAGGACATACTGCAACTCGTCTAGCCAGCCCGGCATTACGAGCGTGTCATTGTTGAGTATGACAACGTCGTTTCCTGTCCCGATCACCTCCTGAAGCCCCCTGTTCACCGCGTGAGAAAATCCTGCGGCTTCGTCTTCGAAGAAAAGGCTCGCCCCGCTGCGATCCGCCAGCGAGCGTAGCCTTTCGCGCGTTGGAGGGCTCGATCCGTTGTCTACGATGTGTAGATTGAAGGAACCATGAGTATGGCTTGCCACGCTTCCAATGCATGCCTCCAACTCATCGAAGGACTCGTAGTTCGGAATTATGATATCAACGGGCCTGGGTGATAAAGCGCCCTCTATCCGCTCCCGGCGAGCAGATAAATATTCTCGCGCCAAGGATAATGCCTCCTCCGGACTGCGGTTACCTGATGTGAAGGGAACCCGCGTATCAGCTCGTTGAGCGGCACGTGTTCGAACTGCAGCAAGCGCCTCCTCGGCGCCAGTGCTATTCGTTACTGTTACAGCCTCTCGTGCCTGGAGATAGTGGCTAGTGATGCATGGCACTGCGATGGGCGTAGTGAACTCAGTCATGCGGAGAACTAGGTCCCAATCCACCAGCCTCTTCAAACTGTTGTCGAACCCTCCGACCCTCTCGAAAAGCTCCCGGTCGTGGATCAGGGAAATCGTCGTGATATAATTGTTGTTTTCCAGCAGGCTGCGATTGAAGGGCGCGAAGATGAGCGACCTGAAATCGTGACCCAAACCAACCTCCGGATCATACCCGCCCCATACCGCCTGTGCGCCATAGGCAATTCGCGCAGCCTGCTCTCGCATACTTCCATGAAGGACCAGCAGGTGATCCGGATCCCAAAGATCGTCGTCATCCATGTGAGCGATGGTTGTACCCGACGATGCGGATACGCCAGCGTTTCGCGCCTCGGCATTGCCCGATCGATTTGGCAACCTCACGTAACGAATACGCGTATCTGAAAATTCGTCGATCAAGGCTTCAACGAGTCGCCCTTCGCCAGCATCGTCGACGATAATAAGCTCCCAGTTCTGGTAGCTTTGCATGAGGACAGAAACGATCGCGTCCGGCAGCACCGCAACGCGATTTCGTGTCGGCAGGACAACTGAGATCAGTTCATGCTGCGGCTGTTCAGCAAATTTTGCGCTTAGCCGCTTTTTCATGTTGTCCATGTAAGCGGCAATACGCAGGTCATTTTCATATAGGCCTGCGCCTATCAATCGCGGTGTGACGGTCGCCCGTCGTAGATATTCCTCTAGTGTCCCGTAATCCTTATGCAGCTGCGACTTGCCTTGGTACCAGCTCAGGTATTCTGTCGGTGCTACCCGGCAGTGAATGGGCGATGAGTTTACCCTCCAAAGGTGTGCCTGGGGGATCGACGCGCGGGATGGAATTCTCAAGCCGGCTTCATAAGCGGCGGACGGATGATGTCCCTGGAGACGGCCGAAACGCTGATAGTAGCGGAACGATCCATCTTCGGTCGTTGAAATCCCTTCGTAGCGTTTCGCATACCATGCCGCGTTGAAAATACGTCTGCCGCTCGGTCTTCCTCCCCCAGCGTTCCTGGCCAGCGAGATCGACTGTCGATCGCCGCCGTTCCACTTGAGCACGAAACTGATGATGGTGTCAGAAGCTCGCTTGGGTAGAAGTTGTTTGATGCGGCGTCGCAACTGTGGCGACGTAGAAACAATAAAATTCGACACTCTTCTATTGATTCGCGACAAAATTGTACCCTCTAACAACCCGCAGTTAGCCCGTCGAGGAGAGTAAAGGCAACTATCAGTTGCTGTTTACGCAGGGGCTCTCGCGGCCGTCACATTGCATGATCGCTTACGGATCGGCCCCGATCACCTGAAGCAGCGCGAGCGCATCCAGGTCATCGGCATATACGAAAAATGTGCTGGGATCAGGTGAAAACAACGTGCATTTGTCACCGGGTTTGCCATCAAAGCTTCGAAGGCGGCTTCTATCTTTCTTGCGGACCGTCCGGCGCGCGCTGTCGGGCCAAGCAGCCCGCAAACTGCCAGGTAGCGAGCATGGCTGGAAGGCCTGCCGAGGTTGTGCAGAAAACTACTCCCGGAAAAAGTCTCCCGTTTCATGCAGCCGCTTTTCCATCAGTTCGATCTTGGCTGTTCCCCCGCCTCCTTGGTGAGCTGCAAGTAGCGCCACTAACAGCTCTCCGACTATGAATGCGGGAGCAAAGGTGTCAAAGAATGATGGGGCGATCTTCTGGATCGGGATGGCTACCGTCGCCAGGCGCCCAACTGGCGACATTGCGCTGTCGGTAATTGCTACGATCTTGACGCCCTTACTCTTTGCGTCGCGAACTAGCGATACCGTAGACGTTGCATACGGTTCGACGCTGGTTACGATTAGCGCATCTTCTGGACCTGCATGTTGAAACCGGTCAGATCCGATCCCTCCCGGACCATCGAGAAGTATTACTTTCTCTGAAAAGTAGCTCGACACATAAGCAAACTGAAACGCAACCGGAAAGGCCGACCGCAAGCCTGCCGAGTAGATTGTGGAGGCAGATCGCAGGCAGTCCGACGCCGCCAGGATCGCGTCCGTTAGAGGCGGTGTCCTGAGGTTTTCTATATAGGCCAACGTCGTCTCGACATAGTCGCGGATGAGGCCGAGGTCTCCCTTGCTCTCCCGGCGTTCTAGGAGTTGGACAGAACGACTGCTAAATGAGCCCGCATCTTTGCGCAGCGCATTGGCGTAAAGAGCTTTCAGTTCATCAAACCCGGCGAAGCCTAGCCACTGCGCCAGGCGTGTCATCGTTGCCGGCTGCACGTTGGCCTTGCGAGCCTGCTCTCGCATGGAAAGCAGGGCGACCTCGGTCGGTGAATCGATCAGGAATCGAGCCGCGACCTTGAGCTTGGGCGGCAGCGTGTCGAACGCCTCGCGCAGACGCAGCACAACATCCTCATGAGCCATCAGGAACCGTCCATCAGAAATGCGTCTCCAGGCAAAGCAACCGGCCGCCCTCCCGCGACGCGGTGCTCAGGATGCAAGTCCGAGGATCGCCCGCGCATCATCCGGACTTGCGATAGTCCCGCCCAGTTCTTCTACCAGAGAGACAGCCTTGCGGACCAGCGATGCGTTGTCGGGTGCGAGTACGCCGCGGTTGAGGTAGACATTGTCCTCGAAACCGACCCGGACGTGGCCTCCCATCAGGGCGGCTTGCACCAGGATCCCGAACGACGACTTGCCGATGCCTATCGCGCCCCAATTCGCCTCGGCCGGCAACAGCGATCGTGCATAGCAGAGAGTCTGCGGCGTCGCCTCGAACCCGTATCGGACCCCCGTAACGACCTGGAAGAGCGGCATGTGGTCGAAGACCTTCTCGTCAAGGAGCGCATGGGCGAGATGGATGTCCCCGCTGTCGAAAAGTTCGATCTCGGGCCTCGTGCCGGCCTCGCGTATCACCTGCGCCATGATTCGCACGTTCTCGGGCGGGTTGATGACGACGGACGTGCCTGACCACATGGTGTTCAGGTCGAGCGAGCACATCTCCGGCTTGAGCTCCGCTATATGCTCGACGCGCCTCAACGGGTGCATCAAGGTCGTGCCGGGGGCCGCAAGTGCCGGGTTCTCGCGGTCGGGGATGAAGCGCTGGCCGGGGCCGGTCGTCAGGTTGATGATCATGCCGAGGCCACTGTCGCGAATGCGATCCATGACTTCGCGATAATGCGCTAGCTCCATGCTGGGCCGACCATCGGCATGGCGGACATGGATGTGCGCGACGGCTGCGCCAGCCTTCCCACACGCGATCGCCGCGTCGGCGATCTGTTGGGGTGTACAGGGCAGGGCGGGATGCTGGGCCAATGTGGTGATGTTGCCTGTCACGGCGGCGGTCAGGATCGTCTTCTTCATGCTACTTCCCTCTGTCCGGCCGGGATCAGGTGTTCGTATGCCCGGATGAATTCGTCGACGGTTTGACGCAACGCCTGCAGCTGGACGCCGGAGGTGGGCAGCGAGACGAAGAAGTCCCCCCGGCCTGCCACCAGCACGCCCTTCAGGAGAGCAAACATGTGGAACAGCTGGCTGAGCGGCCGGCTGTGCCCCGGTATGTCGGCCGGCCTCGTGATCGCGCGATCCGTGAAGTGCACCGTGAAGATCGATCCGAGGCCGCTGAACTGCATCGCCGCGCCGCGCTCGACGCAGAGTGCGTTCAGCCCGACCCGGAAGGCATCCGTTGTCGCAAGGAACTCGTCCGCACGTTCCGGGGTGAACACCTGCGAGAGCCCGGCGACGCCTGCGGCCATCGCGCAGACGTTGTTGTTGAACGTGCCGGCATGCTTCAGCCCGCCGGGGGCCGTCGGGTCGAACCTCGCCATGACCTCGGCGCTGCCGCCGAACGCTCCGCATGCCAGCCCGCCGCCCACATACTTGCCGAGCGTGGTGAGGTCCGGGGTCACTTCGAGCCGTCCCTGCATTCCTCCCCGGCCGCAGCGCGATGTCTTGACCTCATCGAAAATGAGCAGCGCGCCAGATGCGCTGGCAGCCTTTCGCAGCATCGATATGAACTCGGACGTCGCGGGGATGTTGCCGGCGGCGCCGAGGATCGGTTCGACGATGATCGCCGCGAGGTCCTTGCCGGCAGCGCGGATCATCTCCTCCGTCCCTTCGACATCATTGTAGTCGCCAAGCGTCACGTCGAGCGGGATGTTCAGCGGGTTGCCCTCGGGCGGGAAGGTGAGGACGCCGCCGTGGTAGGATCCGCGAAAGGCGATGATCTTGTTGCGACCCGTGACGTTGATCGCGGTCATCAGGGCGAGGATGTTGGCCTCGGTTCCGGAATTGCAGAAGCGCAGCCGTTCTATCGACGGAAACCGCGCGGTTATCAGGGACGCGAGGTCCACCTCCAGAAGCGTGGGCGCTGCCAGCACCACGCCGCGGTCCAATGCGCCATCTATCGCCTCCCTTATCACAGGGTCGGAATGCCCGTAGAGGCCAGCCGAGAACTCCCCCACCATGTCGATGTATCCGTGGCCGTCGACGTCTTCGACCGTCGCCCCCTGGCCCGAGGCCATGTAGAGGGGGTACGGACTGAAGTGCAGCACCGAGCGCGTGTTCGAACCCGGCAGGAAATGTGCTGCGCGCCTGAAGAGCTCGGCGCTGGCCGGGCGGCTACGGACATAGGTTTCCCGCAAAGAGGCGAGGGCGGATTCTACCCCTCCGCAAGTGGGCGTAGCTGGCATGATTGGCGTCCTCCCGGAGGAATTCTTGATGGTTTCAGCGGGTCGCGATGCCGCGTTCCATGCGCGAAACGAGGCGCGCCAGCGGCCAGAGCAGGATGAGGTAGACGAGCGCCACGAAGACGAGCGGTGTCGGATTGTAGACGTGGCTCTGGGCGACTTGCGCGGCCCGGAGAAATTCGGGCAGAGCGACAATGGAGCAGATAGACGTGGCCTTGGTGAGCTCGAGCGTATTGCCCAGGAGCGGTCCGACGATGTTGCGGAATGCCTGGGGCAACACGATGTGGATGATCGTCTGGAACCGCGACAGGCCGGTTGCACGCCCTGCGTCCCACTGTCCCTTCGGGATGGCCACGATGCCAGCCCGAACAATCTCCGCATAGTAGCTCGAGCCGTTCAGGACGAGCGCCACAACCGCGGAAACGAAGCTGCCGAGCTGGAGGCCGAGGAATGGAAGCCCGTAGAAGATGAAGACCAGCAACACCAGTGGCGGCAGGGAACGAAACGTGTCGACGTAGACAATGAATCCCGCTTTCGTGACCCATCCGCCCAGCGCAAAGATCAGGGCTAGGCAGGTCCCGAGGGCGATGCCGGCCGGCACGACGACCGCCACCAGCTTCAGGGTCAGCAGGAAGCCGTCCAGCAGCAACGGATAGGTGTATATGATGGCGTCGACGTCGAAGAAATTGTCGAGAAACATGGTCAGCTGCTCCAGCGGTAGCGCCATTCGAGCCAGCGCGAAAAGGCGACCATCGGCGCGAAGATGACCATGTAGAGCAACGCACCGAGCGTCAGCGGCGACGGGTTGGCGACCACCGACTGGATGCTTTGCGCATGAGCGAGAAGTTCCTGGACCGCGACCGCCGACCCAAGGGCGGTCCCTTTGGTGACCGCGATGATCCGGTTGGTCAGCGACGGGATCGACGTCTTGATGGCTGGCGGCAGGACCACGAAAAGCATCGTCGCCGTATGTGAAAGACCGGTCGCCGTCGCGGCCTCCCATTGTCCGCGGTGGGTGGCGGTGATGCCGGCCCAGAAGCTCTCCTGGGCGAAAGCCGCGAGCACCAGCGAAAGGCCCAGCACCGTGGACCAGAACGGAGAGAACTGGATGCCGGCATAGGGCAGGGCGAAGTAGATCAGGATGATGATGACGAGCTGCGGCAAAGAGCGGAAGATGTCGACGAAGCCGATGATCGGCCAGCGGGCCCATCGGGTAGGATAGCTGCGCAGCATCGCGAGTAGAAGCCCGGCGCTCACACCGATCACCACGGTCGTCAGCGCCATGAGGACGGTCAGCCCAAGGCCCTGCAGCATGACCGGCAGAGCGTCGACCATGATGGGTACGTTGAAGTAGTAGTACTGGATCTGCTCCATCGCCTACCTGCCGGTAAAGTGCTTCAGGAACTCGCGGGTACGCTGATGCCTGGGCGCCGTGAACAGCTGCTCAGGCGCTCCCTCCTCAACGACTTCACCCTTGTCCATCATGACGATGCGATCAGCCGCCTCGCGGGCGAAGCCCAGCTCGTGGGTAACGATCACCATCGTCATGTTGCTCTGGCGCAGGAGCCGGATCACCTCGAGGACGCTGCCCACCAGTTCGGGGTCAAGTGCCGATGTCGGTTCGTCAAAGAGCATCACCTGCGGTTCCAGCGCCAGGGCGCGCGCAATCGCAACACGTTGCTGCTGGCCGCCGGACAGTTCCGACGGGTAGGAACGGGCCTTTTCGGCAAGCCCCACCTGGGACAGCATCCGCGTCGCCTGTTCTTCGGCGACCTTGCGGCTCTGACCGAGCGAAAGGCGTAGCGCCAAGGTGATGTTCTTTAGCGCCGTCAGATGCGGGTAGAGATTGAAGGACTGAAAGACCATGCCGATCTGCTTGCGCAGGTCGTGCAGGTTGGCGTCCGACGACGTGACCGGAACGCCGTTCAACGAGATGGTTCCGGAGGTGGGCTCCTCCAGTCGGTTGATGCAGCGCAGGAACGTGCTCTTGCCCGAGCCTGAGGAGCCGAGGAGAACCACGACTTCCCCGCGCTGGACGGTGAGGTTGACACCCTTCAGCACCTCTTCCTTGCCGAAGGATTTTCGCAGATCGGCGATTTCGAGGATCGGTGCCGACGTCATGGGTGCCAACCTCTCTTTCAATCAGTTGCAGGCGGGCTTGTCTGCGTCGGCGACGTCGACCCAACCCTTCAGACCCTCAGGTCCGTAGCCGGGCGACACCTTGGTCATTGCCGAACCCTCTGCGGGTTCGGCGCCGAACCACTTGACGTTGAGGGCCGCGAGCGTCCCGTCGAGCTTCATGCATTCGAGCGCTCGCTCCACCTGGTTGCGGGCTTCCTCGTCGCCGTAGCGGAAGCCTGTCGAATAGGTGCGCTCCTGCAGGATTTCGTAGGCATAGGTCATATTGGGGATTTGCTTGGCCGAATACTGCACGCCCTGGAGGTCGTTGACGTAGACGTCGGCACGCCCGCTGGCGACGGCCTGGATTGCATCGGCGCTGCCGTCATAGCGCTGGACCTCGAAGCCGTACTTCGTGTCGGCCCCTTCATTTGCCAGCCAGGTATCCGTCGACGTTCCGCGATTGATCGCCAGCTTGAGACCCTTTAGGTCCTCAAGCTTCGCGATAGGGGTGGCCGAAGCCTTGGTCATGAAACCGAGGCCGGTCTGCATGTAGCCTTCCGTGAAGAGGATTTCCTCGGTCCGCTGCGGCGTGATGCCGAGGGGGGTGATGATGAACTCGAAGTTCTTTGCAAAGAGACCGGCGAAGATAGCGCTGAACTTGACGTCGACGATCTCGACGGACGGGCGTCCGAGGCGCTTCGCGATTTCCGCGCCCATGTCGGCGGTGAAGCCCACCACCTTACCGTCGGGCTGGCGCATGGTGAACGGCGCGAAACCGACGTCCGAAGCCACGCGCAGAGGGGTATTGCTGTCTTGTGCCATGACGGCGGGGATGGCTGCAAAGGAGATGCTGGCCGCGAGAAGGAGTTTCGAAAGATTACCCATAGTCTGTTCCTGCTGGTTGGAGGTCTTGTCTTCTTTTTATGATTGGCGCCGGGGGCTCAGGGCCCAAAGCGCGAGAACCTTCGTCGCCGCGATGAAATCCGGGATCTGCATCGCCTCGTCGGGGTTGTGGCTGCCGTTCTGGTTGCGCACCAGAAGCATTCCCGTGGGTACTCCGAGCTTGGCGAACATCGCCGCATCGTGCCCTACGGTAGGCAGATCATGTGTTGCGACGCCTATCTCGTTCGCCGACTGGCGAGCGGTCTGGGCAAGGGCCGCATCCAGCTGGATGCCTTCCGTGCCGACACGTGGGCCGAAGTCGAAGGTGACGCGGAATTCGCGTTCCAGACTTTCGGCCTTGTCGCGGATCCGCCTGTAAAGCCGATCCATCACGTCGTTGCGCGTTCCGCCGATGTTGAAGCTGAACCGCACGTCGCCCGGCACCTTGGTCATTGCGTGCTGTTCAGGGTCGGTCGTCACGATGCCAAAGTTGATGATCAGGTCGTCGTTGCCGCCTTCGTCAAGCAGTTCGGCCCAGAACGCGTCCGCCGCTCCGATCAGGAGCGCGGTTGCGGTCATCGCGTCGGAGCGCAGGTGCCTAGGACTTGCCGCGGCATGGCCATACCGCCCCTTGCAACTGGCGAAGGGGTGCCGGATGTTGCCGCGGATTGCCGACGCAATCCCGACCGGACGCTGCATGTCATCGAGCAGGGGGCCCTGCTCGATATGCAGTTCGAGATAGGCGGAAATGCTCTCGACCCGAAGGCGCAGGTCCTGGATTTCGCGAGCGTCCGACGCTGCTCCCATTTCCGCCAGGTGTGTTGCAAGCGACTTTCCCGTGTCGAACCTCTTGAGGCCGTCGAGTTCAGACTGATCGAGCAGACCAAGTGCCAGCTTGCTGCCGATGTAAGCGGTACCGAACCACGGGCTTTCCTCACAGCGGAAGCCGATGGTCTTGAGGCTTTCTGCGGGTTGGATGCCGGCACGCCTGCATGCCGCCTGCACCAGCACCCCGGCCACGATCCCCGCCAGGCCGTCGAAATTGCCCCCGACCGGGACGGAATCGAGATGCGATGCCATCACGACGGTGCCGGCCTCGGCCTCGCCCGGCAGATCGAAATGGAAATTGCCGACCGCGTCGACGGAGACGGCAAGGCCTTCCTTCCGGGCGAACCGTTCCAGTGCCTCGCCCGCCATGGTCTCTTCCTGACCGAAGGCTGGACGCGTGATGCCCCGGCCGTCGTGCGACGCCGCCGCGATCTCGTCGAAGAGGGACGACGCCTCGTGCGCGAGCGCGTCGATTTCCGCGATGATGGTGTCGGATGCCATGATGCCCTGGTTCACGCGTCGGTCTCGCGCGTGATGGCGCCGTAGAGATCGGGCCTGCGGTCGCGCCGGTTTGGATAGTTGATGCGCGCTTCCCGGATTGCATCGCGGTCGAGGTCCGCGAATAGGAGCGCCTCGTTCTGCGTGTCCGCGGAAGCGAGAAGGCTGCCCGTCGGATCCGAGATCATGCTTCCGCCAGGGAAGTACCAGTCGTGTTCCTGCCCTACCTTGTTGGCGGCGACGAGGAAGCAGCCGTTCTCGAAGGCACGCGTGCGCAGGACTTCCTGGAACATGTTCTGACGCGACGTCGCATAGGGCGCTATCAGGAGCTCCGCGCCGTTGGAAGCGAGACAGCGGGCCGTTTCAGGGAAGCCCATGTCGTAGCAGATGCCAATTCCCAGCCGCCACTCGGCAAAGCCATAGGTGTCAAACCGCGAGCCATACCGGAAATACACCTTCTCGAGGCTCTTCACCGCGGCCGGGTGCACCTTGCGGTACTTGTGATGAATCTCTCCATCCGCGCCCACGTGCATCGCGGTGTCGTAGCAAAGGCCAATCTCGACCTCTTCGTAGATCGTCGCGATGACGGCGATCCCGTTGCGCATGGCCGCCTCGCGGATGGCTGTCATCGTCGACCCGGTGTCGGTCTCGGCCAGCGCGTTGTATTTCGTGTCGCGGTACTGAGCGAAGAATATGGTGTTGAAGAATTCGGGCAGCACGACGAGCTGCGCGCCTCCCTGTGCCGCACGGTCTATGTAGTCGCACGCCTTCCGGACATTCTCGGCGACGTCGTCGCCGCTGTTCATCTGTACTGCTGCTACTCTCATTGCTGCCCTGCTGCGTTTCGTTCCGGTTTCACGAAGGCGCCGCGTGGACCGTCTGCGACGTTGCCGTCGGCGAAGATCGGTCGGCCTCGGAGATATGTCGCGGCAACTCGCCCGGCCGTACGGCGACCGTGGTAGGGGCTCCACTTCTCGGCCGACACCATGCTGGCGGCGTCGAAGATGCCGTCTTCCTTCCGCAGCACCGCGAAATCGGCGTCCGCCCCGATCCTGATGGCGCCCTTGCGTCCGTCCAGTCCGAAGTGCCTGGCGACGTTGATCCCGCACACCTGCGCGATGACCGTCGGCGACAGCGAGCGCTCCACGATGCCGGTGTAGAGGACGGGAAGCAGCGTCTCGAGGCCGGGGACACCCGAACTGTTCTTGAACATGTCCGGGTCGCTCTTGCGCGAAAGCGGCCACGCCACGTGGTCGGTCGAGACGATCTCGATGCGGCCCTGCTCGAGCGCCTTCCACAAGGCGAGGCGCTGCATCTCGGAGCGCAGCGGCGGGGTCTGCTTCATCGAAGGACCCTCGCGGACGACGTCTTCCTCGTTGAAGATCAGATACTGGAGGCAGGTCTCGGCGCTGATACGACCGCCGAGCGCGCGGTAGCGGTCAACCATGTCGAAGCCCTCGACGATGGAACTGTGCACGATGTGAGTGCGGGCGCCGGTTCTGAGCCCGAGCTCCAGCACCTGCGCATTGGCGACCATCTCGGCAATCGGAGGGCGGGTGAGGGCATGTGTTTCGGGCCCAGCACGGCCTTCAGCCTTCACGGCAGCCGTCAGACTGGCGACGATCTCCTGGTCTTCATTGTGAAACGCGACCGGCACGTCGAGCGGGGCGGCCTCGGTGAACACCTGAAACATCTCGCCCATCGTCGACCGCGGGAAGCGTGTCGGATGATACTCGTAGGTGGACAGCTTGACTGCGCAGGCGCCAGCCTTGACCAGTTCGGCGATGGCGTTGGCGCGGCCGCCCCTGGGGGCGGTCACGTACAGCGCGACATCGACGAAGGCGAGCTCCGCGACACGCTCGATCTTCGCCTTCAAAGCTTCGACGTTGTCGACGGGCTGAGGATCGTCGAACGGCATGTCGACGATCGTCGTGACGCCACCGGCCGCGGCGGCCCTTGTCGCGTCGGTGAGCCCCGAGACACCCTCGATGCTGCCTGCATGAACCTGGGCGTCTATCAGGCCGGGAAATATCAGATCGCCGGAATAGTCCGTGACGGGCGCATCGCATTCCGGCGCGCCGTTGCCGATGGCCGCGATCGCCCCGTCCCTTATGCCGACATATCCGTCCGAAATGATCTCGTTGGCGAGAACGAGATCTCCTCGCAGCACCAAATCGAATGCCATGGTCTGATCCTCTCTTCTCGTCAGCGGCTCGACCCAGGCCTGCTACCAGCCGTCGCGACCTGTTCGAGTGCTGCGGACGATGCTTCGGCGAAGAGCTCGACGATCCTGTCGATCTCCTCGTCCGAAACGATGAATGGCGGCGCGAGCAGCACGTGGTCTCCGGACTGCCCGTCGACGGCCCCACCCATCGCGTAGACCAGAAGACCTGTGTCCCAGGCTTCCTGCTTGATGCGGGCGTTGAGCCTGGACGTATGCGGAAAGGGGACCTTCGTGACCGCGTCGGCTACGAACTCGATGGCGACGAAGAGGCCTTCTCCGCGAATCTCACCGATGTGCGGTGAGTTGCCGAGCCGGCCGCGCAAGCCCTCCACGAGCCGCTTACCTGCATCCCTGACCCGACCCAGCATCTCTGGCGTCGAGATCTTTGC
>Ga0233385_1000696_pt1 | contig 15709 bp, 8 predicted proteins | sample ElkDunMinimDraft_16_FD_191543 | JGI IMG/M metagenome (GOLD analysis project Ga0233385, IMG submission 191543) | Fecal eukaryotic communites from dung pellets of Tule Elk in California, USA - Elk Dung G36 | ecosystem: Host-associated > Mammals > Digestive system > Large intestine > Fecal | place...
AGCCGCTTGTAGCTGTCGGGACCGGTGATGTCCTGCGGCTGGCGCGTCGTCGCCACCGAATAGGTGACCGGCACGTTGGTGAACGTCTGCGACTCCATGTTGACCCACACGCCGAGCACGCGCTCCTTGCGGCGCACGACCACGTCTTGCGGCGGGCCCTCGAGCACGACGATGATGTCGTAGCGGCCCTGCCGGGCGACCAGCGGATCGGAATTGTCGACCGAGCCGAAGATGGTCAGGTCGGCGCCGTCGAAGTCTGCGGTGATCGTCACGCGGTTGGTGGAAAGGCCGATCTGGATCGATTCCGGATTGGGAGTAGGCTGCTGCGGTCCTTCCACCTCCGACGCACCTCCGCCCCGTGCCGGGCGTTCCACCAGGCCCTCCAGATCCTCCTGCGCCAAAGCCGCCGGGGCGACGGCCAGCGGGCCGGCGGCGAGGGCGGCCAGGGTGAGGAGCAACGCTCCGGAAAAGTGTCTCGCCATCTCAGAACCCCGGCGTCGCCAGGGAATAGATGGACTGCGGCCTGACGAAGAGGTCGAAGGCGAGCCTCAGCGCCACCGCGAGCACGAGCAGCGCCAGCAGCGCACGCAACTGCTCGCCGCGCAGCCGCTGCCCGGCCTTGGCGCCATATTGGGCGCCGGCCACGCCGCCGATCATCAGCATGAAGGCGAGCACCACGTCGACCGTATGGTTGGTCGAGGCGTGCACGATGGTTGTGTAGGCGGCGACGAAGATGATCTGGAAGAGCGAGGTCCCGACGACGACGTTGGTCGGCACCTTGAGCAGATAGATCAGCGCCGGCACCATGATGAAGCCGCCGCCGACGCCCATGATCGAGGAGAGGAAGCCGATGCCGGCGCCGAGCCCGACGACGGGGATGACGCTGACGAAGAGTTTCGAGGCGCGGAACCGCATCTTCAGCGGCAGGCGGTGGATCCAGTTGTGCTGGCCGGACTTCTTCAGCGTCGGCGCGGCGCCGTCGCGCGAGCGGCGGATGGCCCGCACGCTTTCGACCAGCATCAGCCCGCCGACCGTGCCGAGCATAACGACGTAGAGCAGCGAGATCAGGAGGTCGAGCTGGCCGACGCTGCGCATCAGTGCGAAAACCCAGATGCCGAGGGTCGAGCCGACCACGCCTCCGCCGAGCAGCACAGTACCCAGCTTGAAGTCGATCGACCGCTTCTTCATGTGCGACAGCGCGCCGGAGAAGGAGGAGGCGACGACCTGGTTGGCGCCGGTGGCCACCGCGATGGCGGGCGGGATATTGTAGAAGATCAGGAGCGGCGTGATCAGGAAGCCGCCGCCGACGCCGAACATGCCCGAGAGGAACCCTACCGCGGCACCCATTGCGAGCAGCACGAACAGGTTGACCGACAGTTCAGCGATCGGCAGATAGATGCCCACCCGACACGTCCCAGTAGCAAGTAGCCTCGCCCGCCGATGCAGGAGGATGGCATAGGCGGGTTAGCCAGCACTTGCGCCGACAATACGGCGAAGTCAAACATCACCGAGTTTGTAGAAATAAATTATATCTCAATCAGTTAACCATGACGTTACCGGCCTGGCCGGCCGGTCTGCGACTTCGGCCCGCCTATTTGCGGGCAAGCAGCGTCTTGATCAGCGTCTGGTCGATTTCGCCGGTCGGCTCCAGGCCGTTGTCCTTCTGGAACTGGGCGATGGCGGTCTTGGTCTTGCCGCCCATGACGCCGTCGGGATTGCCGGCCTCGTAGCCGTTCTGGTTGAGGATCGCCTGGACGTTCTGCACCGCCGTCTTCATGTCGATGCTGGCGGTCTGTCGTGCGTCTTCCTGCCAGGCGTCGGGAATGTCGACGGTGTTGGCCTGCGCGTCGAGCGTCTTCGGCTTCCACAGCTCGGTGGCGGCGCGGGCGCGCTCCAACTGCTCGGGACGCAGCGCGTTGGCGATCTCGTCGCGCTTGTTGGCGGCGTCCTTGTCGCCGGTCTTGGCGACCAGCGCGAACCATTTGTAGGACTCCTCCAGGCTCTGCTTCATGCCGACGCCCTTGGCGCTGAGGATGCCGAGGTTGAACTGGCTGTCCTTGACGCCGAGCTCGGCGGCCTTGACGAACCATTCGGCAGCGGCGTCGTTGTCGGTCTGGCCGTCGGCGCCCATCGCGTAGAGCACCGCCAGGTTGTGCATGGCGCTGGCGTTGCCCTTTTCGGCCGCCTTCACGTACCAGTCGCGTGACCTGGCGATGTCGCGGTCAACACCGGTTCCCTTCTCGTACATGTTGCCGATGCGGTATTCGGCCGGCGCGAAGCCGGCCTCAGCCGACCGCTCGTACCATTTCGCCGCCTCTGCCATGTCGGCCTGCATGCCGCGGCCTTCGGCGAAGCGCGTCGCGATCTCGAACAGCGCCTTGCCGTCGCCAGCGCCGGCGGCCTCGCGCAGCGGCAGCGGGCCGGCCTCGGCCGGAACCTCGAACGCGGCTGCCGGGGCAGGGGCCTGTGCCGCGCCGATGATGTGCTCGACCGGAGAGACGGCCGCTACCGTCACGCCATCCATGGGCATTGCGTCCATGGGCATGCCGTTCGGCAAGTCCTCCGCCGGAATTGCGCCGATCGGGGTCGCCTCGGTGGACATCATGTCGGTCGGAGCCGCATCAGTGGCCTCGTCCATCGGCAGCGATGCATCGGCCGCCTGAATGTCGCTGGTTGGCACGGGCGCGGGCTCAACCGCGATCACCTCCACTGCCGGCGGCATGCTGGCGAGCGGCGCGGCATCGGCCTTTGCCGGAGCCGGCGCCGTTTCGCCGAGGCCCGCCATCCTCATGGCGTCGGCCACGAAGGGCCTGCCGAGCTGCAGCACGGCCAGCGTCGTCATGATCGCGGTGGCGGCCATCAGGATCGACTTGCGGCGGGATTTCAGTATGTCGCCGAGCCTCAGCGCCTTGACCGGGCTGCCGACGTCGGACTTGCGCTTGGTTACGCCGGCTTCGGCGGCGGCGGCCTGCGCGGCGCGGCGCGCGGCGGCGATGAAGTCGGACTTGCCGGCGTCGGTTTCGTCGGCCCGCGCGGGCTGGCTGCGCTCGTCGCGCACGCGCCGCATGATCGCGTTGAGATCCGGTGCGCCCGAGCCCGGTTCCAGCGGCCGGTTGGCGAGCTTCGGATCGAGCGGCATGTCGAGATCGACGGCCGGGGCCGTATCCATGGCCGGCTCGGACGGGGAGGAATCCGCGAGAGGCGGCTCCTTCTGTGCGTTCTTCTTGCTGAAGGCGCGCGACAGGCCGCCGAGCATCGAGCGGACGCGGCCCGTGGCCTGCTCCTCTTCGGCCGGATGATCGGACCCGAGCGCGGCCATCGCGGCGGCGGTGGCGGCCTGTGCGGGCGTGCGCTCGACGACGGCGCGGGAAGCGGGCAGCACGGGTTCATCCGCGTCCGCGAAGGCTCCGTCCGCATCGATCGACGGCGCGTTTTGCAGTTCGAGCTTGCGTGCCGGGCCCTGCGCCTCCTGCTCGAGCGAGCTCATGCGGTCGACGATCTTGAGCAGCGTGTCGTGGATCGCCTCGAAGGTCTTGGAGTTGCGCTCGTCGGAGCGCCGCGTAAGGTCTTCCAGCGCCTTGAGTTCGTCGGCGAGCCCCGAGATGGCGCCCGTCTCCGGCTGGGCGGCGGCGAGCGAACGGGCCGCATTCTCGGCGGCGCTCCGTGCCGCTTCCAGGACCGATTCGCGGCTGTCGGCGATCGTCTTCTCGATTTCCCTCAGCCGGGGTGAGATGTCGACGAATTCCGGCAGCGGCGCGCTTGGCCTGGCAAGGTGCTCCGACAGGCCGGCGACCTGCGCCTCGAGGTTCTTCACCAGGCCGGCATCGATCCCGGCGAACTGGCTGGCCGATTCGTCGAGCCGCCTGGAGATGTTCTCCAGCCTGGTTTCCAGGCCGACGATCGCCTCCTCGGCGATGCCGTCGCGGCGGCCGCTGTCCAGCGTCTGCGCAAAGGCGGAGAAGCGCTGGTCGATCGCCTTCATGATGGCATTGCTGTCCAGCGCGGCTTCCGCCTGGCGCTGCTCGAACCGTTCGGCGACGTCGTTCAGGCGGCGCTCCAGTTCCCGGAAGAGCATGTTGCCCTGTTCGAGCGCGTCTTCCTGGCGGCGCTCGAACAGGTTCGACAGCACGTCGAAGCGCTGCTCGATGCCCGAGAAGATATCGCCGACATCGGGGACTTTCGGCGCATGGTCGACTTTGTCGGCGATGACCGAGATCTGGTAGGCGAGGCGTTCGATCGCCTCGTCAGGCACGGCGGAGCGTGCGGCCAGGTCGTCGACCCGCCGCGACAGCGCCTGCAGGTGCTGCATCACCTCGCCGCCGGCGCGATCCTCGGCGACTTCGTCGATCTGCCGGGCAAGCGCAGAGATGCGCGCCTCCAGCCGCTCGAACGGCTCGGGATCGACATGCTGCTGCTGGGCGGCAACCGTGGCGCTGACGATGGCCCGCGAAATCTCGTCGAGCCGCTCCTCGATATGGGCGAAGGTCTGCGTCGCGTGGCCGCCCTGCTGCTCGATGAAGTGGTCGAGCGCGCCGGCCAGCGTGCGCACCTTCTCCTCCAGCGAGGAGAAGGACAGCGACTGCGGCAGGTTGCCCACCGCCTGGCTGATCTGCTCGACGCGGTCGGTCAGCGCGGCGAGCTCGGCGCTGTTTGCCCGTTCGCCCGTGCCTGCCGAGACGCGGTGCTCGAAATCGTTGAAGCGCTGGTCGAATTCGTCCCAGCGGCGGTCTACCGACCGCACCGTCTCCTCGCGGGCAAGCGTATCGAGCGCCGACTTCATCTGCTCGATCTCAAGCCTCAGCACGTTGATGGTCTTGTCGTCGGCGCGGTCGCCGATCGACTGGATGGCGCCCGACAGGCGCTCGAGGTCGAGGCCGAGCTTGCCCATCGCCTTGCCGCCGGTGGCGTGGTTCTGCTGGAAATCGCTGCGCAGCGTGTCGAACTCGCGGCGCAGGCTCGAGGCCATCTGGTGGCGCAGCTCCTCGCGCAGCCCCTTCAGTTCGCCGGCGATCTTGCCGAAGGCGGCGACGCTGTCCTCCTCCTTGCGCACGCGCTCCATGTCGCGCGCGATGGACTGGTACGGCTGCTGGTAGGGCTGGTCGTAGGCGCCGCGAGGTTCCGGCGCGCGGGGCCTTGCGGGCTGGTTCTCGAAGCCGTGCCCGTGTGCGGCCGCGCGGGGCTGCGGCTGCCGGCCAAGACCGGCCGTTTCCTCGCGGTTGCGCTCGATGCGCTGTTCCAGCGTCTCGAGCGAACGGTTGAGCTGCTCCAGCGAGGCATAAGAACGTCTCTGCCGGCCGGCGTTGACTGCGTCGAGGTAGGATCGCTTGCTGTTCATCGAAACGCCCGTTCGCCTTTGACTGGCCAGGACCAGTTCCCGAAAATTCTCCCCTGTCGGTCGGGCGGGCCGCGATAAAGCGGCGGAAGCCTGCTTCCGGGCGTGATGCCCTCGCTCCGAAGAACCATGAACAAACCGTTACATAGTCACGGCGATCCGACCCGCGCACAATTCCCTGATCGTGGTAAACAAGGCGTTAACCCTGTTTACGAATTGGCAAGCTTCGTAAAAATTTTCGGTCGCAAGCGGTCACGGGGCCCCGAACCGTATCGATATGGAACAAACTGCCGCATCCTTATTCAACCAAAGCGCGCTTGCATCGGCAAATCGCCGGGACTATAGGGCTGACCTTAACGTAAGGCGCTTCGGCGCCGGCTACGATGCATTTGTCGCAACCACGGTCGGAAGCCCACCCCGCTGCTTCCGGTCAGGCGCCTTCCCGGCGCCCCAACGGGGAAAAAGCTCAGTGATGATGACGTTCAATCAGGGCGGCGAAGCCGTGCCCAGCAATGACGATGCCGTTTCCGAGATGCAGGAGGAATATACCCGCATCGGAGAGATGGCGAAGACCTTCGGCGTGACCTTGCGCACGCTGCGTTTCTACGAGGACAAGGGCCTGATCAACCCGAAGCGCGACGGCTCGACCCGACTCTATACCCGTCGGGACAAGGCCCGGCTCAAGCTGATCCTGCTCGGCCGCAAGGTCGGCTTCTCGCTGCGCGACGTGAAGCAGATCATGGATCTCTACGATCCGAAGGGCGCCAACACCAAGCAGTTGCGCCTCACGCTCGACAAGTCCGAGAAGCAGCTCGCCCGCCTGCAGAAGCAGCGCGCCGCGATCGACGAGGCGATCGGCGACCTCTCCGAGACGATGGCGACCGTCCGCAAGCTCCTGGCCGAGCGCACGGCTCCGATCGCCGCCGCGAGCTGAGCCTCGCCTACGGTCGATCGATCGGGCGGATGGACCTCCTCCGCTCGATATTTGCATGGCCAGTTTGAGCATCGGACCGAAAAATCCGCTGCGAAACAAATAGATAAGCAGCGAAAGCGACGCCGTTTGCGTTCGCTGCTCTAGTCGCAGGACTGCATGACCGGCGCCTGCCGGTCAGTTCCCGCCGGCCCCGGCCGACAGCGAAGCGAGCACCTGGTCGATCGAGAAGCTGCCGGGTTTCTGGCGCGGCGGAAATTCCTGGAAGGTGGACAGGAACTTGCCGACATATTGCTGTGCGGGAACCATCAGGAACAGGTGCTCGACGCGCCACCGCTCATAGTCCATCGCTTCGTGATCGGCCGTTTCGAAAGGATCGGAGCGCAGATTGAAGAGCTTGGGAAGGCGGAGGGGAACAAACGGTTCCTGCCAGACGTCGAAACCCTCGCCCCTCTGCTCGGCGAAGACGATCTTCCACTGGTCGTACCGCAATGCGACGAGTGAGCCGTCGTCGTTGAAATAGAAGAACTCGCGGCGCGGACTTGGCGACTTTCCGGCAAGAAGGTCCGACTGGTCGTAGCCGTCCAGGTGAACCTTGAAGGTCTTTCCGCCGAGCTCCATGCCGGCCTTCAGCTTGTCGACGACATCAGGCTCTCCCACCGCCGACATCAGCGTCGGTATCCAGTCCTCATGGGCGACGACATCGTTGATGACGGCGCCGGCCTGGATCACGCCCGGCCAGCGAACCATGCAGGGAACACGGTAGCCGCCCTCCCAGTTGGTATTCTTCTCGCCGCGGAACGGCGACTGGCCACCGTCGGGCCAGGTGAATTTCTCGGCGCCGTTGTCGGTCGAGTACATGACGATGGTGTTGTCGTCGAGGCCGAGCTCCTGGAGCTTGGCCAGGACTTCGCCTACCTGCCCGTCGTGCTCGACCATGCCGTCCGGATAGATGCCGAAGCCGGTCTTGCCTTGGCTCTCCGGCTTCAGTCGAGTCCAGATGTGCATGCGAGTCGAATTCCACCAGAGGAAGAACGGCTTGTTCGCGTCCTTCGCCCGCTGCATGAAATCAAGCGCCTTCTCGGTGACTTCCGCGTCGATCGTTTCCATGCGCTTCTTGGTCAGCGGGCCGGTGCTCTCGATCTTCTGCGTGCCATCCGGATTGGCCCAGCAGTGGATCACGCCGCGCGTGCCGTATCTCGTCTGCATGTCCGGATCCTTGAAGTAGTCCGGATGCTCAGGCTCGTCCTCGGCGTTCAGGTGGTAGAGCGATCCGAAGAACTCGTCGAAGCCGTGCGCGGTCGGCAGGTGCTCGTCGCGGTCACCGAGATGGTTCTTGCCGAACTGGCCGGTCATGTAGCCTTGCGCCTTCAGGAGGTCGGCAAGCGTCGGGTCCTCCGGCTGCAGGCCCTCCTTGGCGCCGGGCAGGCCGACCTTGAGAAGGCCGGTTCGATAGGGCGTCTGTCCCGTGATGAAGGCGGCACGGCCGGCGGTGCAGCTCTGCTGGCCGTAGTAGTCGGTAAACAACGCGCCGTCCCTGGCGATACTGTCGATATTGGGCGTCTTGTAGCCCATCATTCCCTGGTTGTAGGCGCTGAGGTTCCAGTAGCCTATGTCGTCTCCCCAGATGATGAGTATGTTCGGCTTGCTGCCGGTGGGCGCGGGCTGGGAGGTCTGGTCCTGGGCCTGCGCCGTGATGACGAAGGACGCAAGCGACGAGGCGGCGGCAAGAGCCGTCCCGGCAAAAAGGATAGCGCGCCGGCTTACGTTTGCACTGCCCTGTTCTGCGACGATGTTCTTTCGTTTGCGTCTGGGGATGTCAGGGTTGCTGCTCATGATGGCCGTCCTCCTTTCTTCTCCTCGAAATGCTTCATGGAGTGCCTGGGACCCCTCACGCTACCTTTGGCTGGAGGGTAGCGGCGGTAGTTGGCGCGTAGAGATGCGAGCTGCGGTTCGCCGTCTTGCGCGACATCTTGTCTGCGGTTGGCGCGCCAGGACGCCCCGCCGGGATGAGGGCATCTTCGACCGGCGATGCCTGTCATCAGCCGAAAGCGTACGCCCCGGGCTGCCGAAAGGCCAGCCATGGCCGGGTAAGTTACCGTACGAACCAGCGACGGTCTCCCAGGTGCCGGGACAACGCGATCTGAAAAAGCAGCGGCGAGATATTGACGTTTGCGTAAACGTCAATATCTTGGATTGACGTTCCCGAAGCGGCGGGGATAGCCTGCGGTGAGGCAACCCAGCCACCGAACACCCGCCGCAAGACACGTCCTGGAGGAAGACATGCCGACCTATGCGGCGCCGGTGCGCGACACGCTCTTCGTGCTCAACGACGTGCTCGGCTACCAGCGCTACTCCAACCTGCCGGGCTTCGCCGACGCCTCTCCCGACGTGCTCGAGGCGATCCTCGGCGAGGCCGCGAAGCTCGCCGAGAACGTGATCCAGCCCACCAATCGCATCGGCGACCTCGAAGGCTGCGTGCGCCACGAGGACGGCTCGGTCACGACGCCCAGGGGTTTCGGGGAAGCCTTCGACGAATACCGCCAGGGTGGCTGGCTGGGTCTTGCCGCGCCGACGGAATTCGGCGGGCAGGGGCTGCCCTATGCGCTCCACACCGCCGTCTCCGAATACATGATCTCCGCCAACATGGCGCTGATGATGTATCCCGGCCTGACCCAGGGCGCGATCGCCGCGATCATCACGCACGGCACCGACGAGCAGAAGGCGACGTGGCTACCGAAGATGGTGGACGGTGCCTGGAGCGGCACGATGAACCTCACCGAGCCGCATTGCGGCACCGATCTCGGCCTCTTGCGCACCAAGGCTGTGCCGGCCGGCGATGGCAACTACAGGATTTCCGGGCAGAAGATATTCATCTCGGCCGGCGAGCACGACATGGCCGACAACATCGTGCATCTGGTGCTCGCCCGCATCGAGGGCGCGCCGGAAGGCACCAAGGGCATCTCGCTTTTCGTCGTGCCGAAGTTCCTGCTCGACGCCCAGGGCAACCCCGGCGAGCGCAACAGCGTCTCCTGCGGCTCGATCGAGGAGAAGATGGGCATCCACGGCAACTCGACCTGCGTCATGAATTATGACGAGGCGACGGGCTGGCTGCTCGGCGCGGCGAATGGCGGCCTGAAGGCGATGTTCACCATGATGAACGAGGCCCGCCTCGGCGTCGGCCTGCAGGGCCTGGCGGTCGGCGAGGCCGCCTACCAGGGCGCGGCGGCCTACGCGAAGGAGCGCCTGCAGGGGCGCTCGCTGTCCGGCCCGAAGGCGCCCGACAAAAAGGCCGATCCGATCATCGTCCATCCCGACATCAGGCGCTCGCTGATGACAATGAAGTCCTTCAACGAGGCCGGCCGCGCGCTGGCGCTGTGGACGGCGCTGAAGTCGGACATCGCCCACCGTTCGCCCGACGACAAGGACCGCCAGGCGGCCGACGATCTGCTCGGCCTGATGACGCCTATCGTCAAGGGCGTGCTCACCGACAAGGGCTTCGAGCATGCGGTGATGGCGCAGCAGGTGTTCGGCGGCCACGGCTATATCGAAGAGCACGGCATGAGCCAGTTCGTGCGCGACGCCCGCATCGCCATGATCTACGAGGGCGCCAACGGCATCCAGGCGCTCGACCTCGTCGGCCGCAAGCTGCCGATGCACGGCGGCCGCGCCGTGCAGGCCTTCTTCAAGGAGGTCGGCGAATTCTGCGAGGAGAATCGCGCCGACGAAAAGATGATGCCCTTCACCAAGGCGCTGAAGAAGGGGCTCAACGATTTGCAGGCCGCCACGATGTGGCTGATGCAGAACGCCATGACGAAGCCCGACAACGCCGGCGCCGCCTCCACCGACTTCATGCACCTCTTCGGCCTGGTGGCGATGGGCTACATGTGGGCGCAGATGGCCAAGGTCGTCCAGGCGAAGACCACCGAAGGGGCCGACGGCGCCGCGTCCTTCTACCAGAACAAGATCGTCACCGGCCGCTATTTCATGGAGCGCGTCATGCCGGAGACGGCGGCGCACCTCGCCCGCATCTCGACCGGCGCCGACACGATGATGGCGCTGCCGGCGGAGGCGTTTTGAGGATGGTTGGAGCGGTTCCGCCCCCTCCACCGCCTTCGGCGGTCCCCCTCCCCCGTAAACGGGGGAGGATCAGGGTAGCGCACGGCGTTGCCGCCGGTTCCTCCCCTGCGAAGCGGGGGAGGGGGACCATGCGAAGCATGGTGGAGGGGGCGGCCCACCGGGGATTCGCCCCATGACCGCCCCCGCCGCCATCCTCGACCTGCCGCCCGCCGCCTGGCGCAGCGAGGATGTCGGCATGCTCTACAACATGGCGCATCGCTTTCTCTCGGAGGAGATCGCGCCGCGTTACGACGAGTTCGAGAAAAACGGGATGGTCGACCGCGCGAGCTGGGAGAAGGCGGGCGCGGCCGGCCTGCTCTGCGCCTCGATGCCGGATGAATATGGCGGCAGCGGCGGCAGCTTCGCACACGAGGCCGCGATCATCGAGGCGATCGGGCATGTCGGCGTCGATGGCTTCGGCCTCGGGCTGCACAATGCGATCGTCGCTCCCTACATCCTCCACTACGGCTCGCAGGAGCAGAAGCGCAAATGGCTCCCCAAGCTCGCGACCGGCGAGCTGATCGGCGCCATCGCCATGACAGAGCCCGGCGCCGGCTCCGACCTGCAGGGCGTCAGGACGCGCGCCGAGAAGGACGGCAACCAGTATCGCATCAACGGGCAGAAGACCTTCATCACCAACGGCCAGCTCGCCAACCTCATCATTCTGGTGACCAAGACCGATCCGGAAAAGGGCGCCAAAGGCACCTCACTGATCGTGATCGAGACCGACGAGGTCGAAGGCTTCGAGCGCGGCCGCAACCTCGACAAGATCGGCCTGAAGGCGAACGACACGTCGGAGCTCTTCTTCAACGACGTGCGCGTGCCGACCGCCAACCTGCTCGGCAGCGAGGAGGGGCAGGGCTTCGTCCAGCTCATGCAGCAACTGCCGCAGGAGCGGCTGATGGTCGGCACCGCGGCGGTCGCCATGGTCGAGCGGGCGCTGGCGCTGACCATCGATCACGTGAAGGAGCGCAAGGCCTTCGGCCAGAGGATCATCGATTTCCAGAACACGCAGTTCAAGCTCGCCGAGCTGAAGACCGAGGCGACCATCGGCAAGGTCTTCCACGACGACTGCGTGGCGCGCCATTTGAAGAGCGGCCTCGATCCCGCCACGGCGTCGATGGCGAAATACTGGCTATCGGAGCTGCAGGGAAAAGTCGTTGACGAGTGCCTTCAACTCTTCGGCGGCTATGGCTACATGAATGAATACCCGATCGCGCGCATGTACCGCGACGCGCGCGTGCAGCGCATCTACGGCGGCACCAACGAGATCATGAAGCTCTTGATCGCGAGGAGCTTGTAGGCAGATGAAGGTGATCCTTCGCGCCCCCCTCTGGCCTGCCGGCCATCTCCCCCACGAGGGGGGAGATGGGCAGCTCCGGCAGCATAGCCCTTTCTGCAACGTTCGTTATTGGCGAAGGTCGCCGCGACTGCGGATCTCCCCCCTCGTGGGGGAGATGGCCGGCAGGCCAGAGGGGGGCGCCGCAGGGCATGTTCCCCTTCAGTCCGGTGCACGCGACGCCCGGAGATAAAGGAGAAGATCATGGCCGAAGCTTATGTCTATGACGCCGTGCGCACGCCGCGCGGCCGCGGCAAGAAGGACGGTTCGCTGCACGAGGTGCCGGCGGTGAGGCTGGGCGCCAAGGTGCTGGAATCGCTGCGCGACCGCAACGGGCTCGACACCTCCACCGTCGACGACATCATCTTCGGCTGCGTCGATCCGGTCGGCGAGGCGGGTTCGGTCATCCCGCGCTCGGCTGCCTTCGAGGCGGGCTACGACACCAAGGCGCCGGGCATGCAGATATCGCGCTTCTGCGCCTCGGGCCTCGATGCCATCAACTTCGGTGCGGCGAAGATCGCCCAGGGGGCGGACGACATCGTGATTGCCGGCGGCGTCGAATCGATGAGCCGCGTCGGCATGGGCATGTCGGGCGGCGCCTGGTTCATGGACCCGTCGGTCGGCCTGCCCGGCTGGTTCGTGCCGCAGGGCATCTCTGCCGACCTCATCGCCACCAAATACGGCTTTTCGCGCGACGACGTCGACGCCTATGCGGTGGAGAGCCAGAAGCGCGCCGGCAAGGCGTGGGAGGAAGGCCGCTTCAAGAACTCGGTCATCCCGATCAAAGACCAGAACGGACTGACGATCCTCGACCGCGACGAGCACATGCGGCCCTCGACCGACATGCAGGCGCTGGCCTCGCTCAACCCCTCCTTCGTGATGCCCGGCGAGATGGGCGGCTTCGACGCGGTCGCGGTGCAGAAGCATCCGGAGATCGAGGAGGTGAACCACGTCCACCATGCCGGCAATTCCAGCGGCATCGTCGACGGCGCGGCGGGCGTGCTGCTCGGCTCGAAGAGGGCCGGCAAGACAATGGGGCTGAAGCCGCGCGCAAAAATCCGCGCCTTCGCCAACATCGGCTCGGAACCGGTGCTGATGCTGACCGGTCCGGTTGACGTGACGGAGAAGCTCCTGAAGCGCGCCAAGATGAAGTTGTCGGACATCGACCTGTTCGAGCTCAACGAGGCTTTCGCCAGCGTCGTGCTTCGCTACTGCCAAGCCTTCGACATCCCGCATGACAGGATCAACGTGAACGGCGGCGCCATCGCCATGGGCCATCCGCTCGGGGCGACCGGGGCGATGATCTTCGGTACCGTGCTCGACGAGCTGGAGCGGCGCGATTTGAACACCGCGCTTGTCACGCTCTGCATCGGCGCCGGCATGGGCACTGCGACGATCATCGAGCGGGTGTGATGTCTCTTCCTTCTCCCCGTTTACGGGGAGAAGGTGCCCGAAGGGCGGATGAGGGGCAGAGCCAGCGTTCGAAGGTTCGCGCCGCCCCTCACCTGCCTGCCGGCATCCTCTCCCGTGAACGGGAAGAGGGACGCAAGCTTCTCCGTCGCCCCTCGCGGCCGACGAAACGGATTACAGGAGGAAACGCTCCAATGGCCGACTACAAGAACTTCACCGTCGAGACCGACGCCGACGGCATCGCGCTCGTCACCTGGGACATGCCCGACCGCTCGATGAACGTCTTCACCGAGGAGGTCATGGACGAGCTGGAGAAGATCATCGACCAGGTCGTCGCGGATGGCGGCGTCAAGGGCGCGGTGATCACCTCCGGCAAGGACAGTTTTTCCGGCGGCGCAGACATCACCATGCTGCAGAAGATGCTCGGACTTTTGCACGCGGAGAAGGCGAAGGATCCGGAGCGGGCGACGAAGCTGCTCTTCGACGGCGCCGGCCGCATGGGCTGGCTGTGGCGCAAGCTGGAGACATCAGGCAAGCCCTGGGTGTCGGCGATCAACGGCACCTGCATGGGCGGCGCCTTCGAGCTTTCGCTCGCCTGCCACGGCCGCGTCGCGGCGGACTCGGACAAGGTGAAGATGGCGCTTCCCGAGGTGAAGATCGGCATCTTTCCCGGCGCGGGCGGCTCGCAGCGGGTGCCGCGCCTGACCGACCAGCAGCAGGCCCTGCAGATGCTGACCTCCGGCCAGCAGCTTTCGCCGAAGAAGGCGAAGGCGATGGGCCTGATCCACGAGATCGCCGCGCCGGAAGCCCTGATCGAGGCTGCCAAGGGCATGATCAAGGCCGGCCTGAAGCCGGTCGCCCCCTGGGACGAGAAGGGCTTCAAGCTGCCCGGCGGACCGATCTATTCGGCGGCCGGCGCCAACCTCTGGCCACCGGCAATCGCGATCCTGCGCCGCGAGACCTACGGCAACTATCCGGCGGCAAGCGCCATCCTGAAATGCGTCTACGAGGGGCTGCTGGTGCCCTTCGACACGGCGCTGCGGATCGAGCAGCGCTACTTCACCGAGATTCTGCAATCGAAGGAAGCGGCGGCGATGATCCGCTCGCTCTTCGTCTCGTTGCAGGAACTGAACAAGGGCGCGCGCCGCCCGGCCGACGTGCCGGAGACCAGGTTCACCAAGATCGGTGTCATCGGCGCGGGCTTCATGGGCGCCGGCATTGCCTATGTGACGGCGAAGGCCGGCATCCCGGTCGTGCTGATCGACCGCGACATGGAAGCGGCGGAGAAGGGCAAGGCACATTCCGAAGGGCTGATCTCCGACGCGGTGAAGAAGGGACGGGCCAAGCCGGAGGACAAGGACAGGCTGCTGTCGCTGATCACGCCGTCTGCCGACTACGCGGACCTTGCCGGCGCGGACCTCGTCATCGAGGCCGTCTTCGAGGATTCCGAGGTCAAGAAGGTCACGACCGAGAAGGCCGAGGCGGTCCTGGCGCCCGGTGCGATCTTCGCTTCCAACACCTCGACCATTCCGATCAGCTCGCTGGCGAAGAACTCGGCACGGCCGAAGGATTTTGTCGGCATCCACTTCTTCTCGCCGGTCGACCGCATGATGCTGGTCGAGATCATCCTCGGCAAGAAGACCGGCGACAAGGCGCTGGCTGTCGCGATCGACTATGTACGCGCCATCAGGAAGACGCCGGTCGTGGTCAACGACACGCGCGGCTTCTACGTCAACCGCTGCGTGCTGCGCTACATGTCGGAAGCCTACAAGATGCTGATCGAGGGCGTGCCGGCGCCGATGATCGAGAACGCGGCGAGGGCGGCCGGCATGCCGGTCGGCCCGCTGGCGCTGACCGACGAGACCGCGGTCGACCTCGCCCAGAAGATCATGAAGCAGACGATCCGCGACCTCGGCGAGAAGGCGGTCGACCCCGAGCAGATGAAGCTCATCGACACGCTGGTCGACAAGCACGATCGGCGCGGCCGCAAGAACGGCAGGGGTTTTTACGACTATCCGGCCAAGCCGGCGAAGAAGAAGCTGTGGCCGGGATTGAAGGAGCTCTATCCGCAGAAGCGGGCCGAGGATGTCGACTATGAGGAACTGAAACGGCGCTTCCTCGTCACCATCGCGCTGGAGGCCGCGCGCGTCATGGAAGAGGGCATCGTCACCGATCCCCGCGAGGCCGATGTCGGCTCGATCCTCGCCTTCGGCTTCGCGCCATACACCGGCGGCGCGCTCTCCTATATCGACGGCATCGGCGCCAAGGAGTTCGTGGCGACCGCCAAGGCGCTGCAGAAGAAATACGGCGCCGAGTTCAAGCCGCCAAAGCTGCTCCTCGACATGGCGGCCAAGGGCGAGACCTTCTACCAGCGCTTCGATCCCTACGCGAAGGACGAGCGTAAGGCGGCGTAGTTAGCGCTCCTCTCCCCGCTTGCGGGGAGAGGATGCCGGCAGGCAGGTGAGGGGCGGGGCCGGCCTTCGGACATTTGTGCTGCCCCTCATCCGGCCTTTCAGGCCACCTTCTCCCCATAAACGGGGAGAAGGAAAGGAGCTTCTTCATGTATGTCTGGTTCCGT
>Ga0233385_1000698_pt1 | contig 15671 bp, 14 predicted proteins | sample ElkDunMinimDraft_16_FD_191543 | JGI IMG/M metagenome (GOLD analysis project Ga0233385, IMG submission 191543) | Fecal eukaryotic communites from dung pellets of Tule Elk in California, USA - Elk Dung G36 | ecosystem: Host-associated > Mammals > Digestive system > Large intestine > Fecal | place...
AAGCGAAGTGGCCGTCCAATCTCCCCCCTTGTGGGGGAGATTGCCGGCAGGACAGAGGGGGGCAACGTAGAGCGCCGTCCCCACGAGCACCGTGAGGCTCGCCGGCCTCCTGGCCGAGGCCCGCAACTCCCTTTCGCAAGCCGGCCTCGCCGACGCGAGCCTCGACGCCCGCATACTGGTCGAGCATTTCACCGCAACGAGCCGCACCGACGCCGTGTCCAGCCCCGACATGCCGATCGATGCGCAAGCTGTCGCCGCCGTCGGCGCCGCCATCGCCCGCCGCATCGCGGGCGAGCCGGTCTATCGCATCCTCGGCTTCCGCGAATTCTACGGCCTCAAGCTCTTCCTTTCGCCCGAGACGCTCGAGCCGCGGCCGGACACCGAGGCGCTGGTCGACGCCGTCCTGCCGCGCCTGCGCCAGATTGCCGCTAGGTCAGGCACGTGCCGCATTCTCGACCTCGGGACCGGCACCGGCGCGATCGCGCTCGCCCTGCTTGCCGAAGTGCCCGAGGCGACCGCGGTGGGCGCCGACATTTCCGCCGACGCGCTCGCCACCGCCAGCCGCAACGCGCGCGAAAACGGTCTTGCGGAGCGCTTCGAAGCCGTCCGCTCGGACTGGTTCGAAAAAATTTCCGGCACGTTCGATGCAATCGTCTCGAACCCGCCCTATATATCGACGGAAGAGCTAGAGACCTTGCAGGGCGAGGTCAGGAATTTCGATCCGGCGAGAGCCCTTGATGGCGGCGCGGACGGGCTCGACGCCTACAGAACTATAGCGGCACAGGCGAAGACGTATCTCCACGCAGCCGGAGTGGTCGCCGTCGAGATCGGGCACACGCAAAGGCAGGATGTAACGCGGCTGTTCGAAGCTTCGCTTTTTCGTCTCGTCGAGGCGAGGAAGGATCTCGGAGGCCGTGACCGGGTGCTGGTTTTCCTGCGGGACGATTGATTTCGTTGCCATAAAAACCGCTTGGCAAGCATAACGAATGCGGATAGGGTCCCGGCACCGGATGAGACGAAGCAGGCAGTGCTGTCACCAACCGGTTTCCAGATCGACAGTCTGCCTTCTTGCGGAAACGACGCCTTTAGCTTCGTACGGGGATCGTTCGGCAGTTAATACGTAACCGGAACGGAAAGAACGTGGCGCCGACGCCAACGCGGGCGAGCACCGTTAGGACAACATGGAGCGGCGGCACGCATCCGCGCCCCGCGTCCAGATATTTACAAAACCCAAGAGAGTAGAATGAGGCCACAACAGCAGAACAGGCGCATGCGCGGCCGCAACGGTGGCGGCAACAACAACAATAATAATAACAACAACCGAAAGGGGCCGAATCCCCTGACGCGCAACTACGAAAGCAACGGTCCGGATGTGAAGATCCGCGGATCGGCGCAGCAGATTGCCGAAAAATACGCCCAGCTCGCCCGCGACGCGCAGAGTTCCGGCGACCGCGTGATGGCCGAGAACTACTTGCAGCACGCCGAGCACTACAACCGCATCATCGCGGCGGCGCAGGCGCAGATGCCGATCCAGAACATGCAGAACCAGCGCGACCAGTCGGACGACGATCTCGACGACGAGCGCGATGACCTCGAGAATGTCGGCAGCGTAGCCCAGGGCAATATCGGACAGTCGAATCCGGGGCAGGGCGGCCAGCCAAATCAGGGCCAGGGCGGCCATCAGGGCAGCTCCGGCCAGAACGGCTCCAGCGACTACGCGCAGCCGCAGCATGTCGCGCCCGGTCTGGAACCGCAGCCCGTGATCGAGGGCGTGCCGGCCGAGGTCGCGCTGAACCCCGAAGCAGTCGAGGGCAATCCCGGCCGCGAACGCAGCGCCAAGGGCAGCAATGGCCAAGTCGCAGGCGAAGTGCGCCGCAACCGGCGTCCGCGCCGCGGCGAGCGCGCCCGTCCCGAGGCGGCCGACAATGACGGCGAGCCGGCTTCCGAAGGACTTGCCGCGACGCTCTCGCGCGGCGCCCCGGCGCCCGCTCCGCAGGAACCCGCCGCCGACGCCCAGAAGGATGGCGACACGGCGCTGGTCGACGCCGACAACTAAGACTGGTTGCGGATGAAGGTCCGATGCGGCGGGGATGAAAATCCCCGCCGTTTTTTGTTTTGACGGGGGTCAAGGCGTCTTGCCCGCAAACCGGCCTATACCCATATCGGCAGCAATTAGGACTCAGCTCGCGACGAGGGGGTTCGTCAACCAGCCTGACCGGTGCCGCAATGCGGGCCGGGAGCGGATAGGAGACACGATATGGACATCGAAAAGTACTCGGAGAGGGTGCGCGGCTTCATTCAGTCGGCGCAGACCATGGCTCTCTCCCGCAACCACCAGCAATTCACGCCCGAGCATCTGCTCAAGGTTCTCGTCGACGACGAGGAAGGGCTTGCAGCCTCGCTGATCGCCCGCGCCGGCGGCGACGTGAAGGCCGTGCAGATGGGCGTCGAGACGGCGCTCAACGCGCTGCCGCGCGTCGAGGGCGGCAACGGCCAGCTCTATCTCGCCCAGCCGCTCGCAAAAGTCTTTTCGACCGCCGAGGAGATGGCCAAGAAGGCCGGCGACAGCTTCGTGACGGTCGAGCGCCTGCTCACGGCGCTCGCGGTTGAGAAGAGCGCCAAGACCGCCGACATCCTGGCCAAGGCCGGTGTGACCGCGAATGCGCTCAACAACGCCATCAACGAACTGCGCAAGGGCCGCACCGCCGACACGGCGTCGGCCGAGCAGGGTTACGACGCCTTGAAGAAATACGCGCGCGACCTCACCGCCGACGCCCGCGCCGGCAAGCTCGACCCGGTCATCGGCCGCGACGACGAGATTCGCCGCACCATCCAGGTTCTATCCCGCCGCACCAAGAACAATCCGGTCCTCATCGGCGAGCCCGGCGTCGGCAAGACGGCGATCGCCGAAGGGCTGGCGCTCAGGATCGTCAACGGCGACGTGCCGGAGGGCCTCAAGGACAAGCAGCTGATGGCGCTCGACATGGGCGCGCTGATCGCCGGTGCGAAGTACCGCGGCGAGTTCGAGGAGCGGCTGAAGGCGGTTCTCGCGGAAGTGACCGCGGCCGCCGGCGGCGTCATCCTCTTCATCGACGAGATGCACACGCTGGTCGGCGCCGGCAAGGCGGACGGCGCAATGGACGCGTCTAACCTCCTGAAGCCCGCGCTCGCCCGCGGCGAACTGCACTGCGTCGGCGCCACCACGCTCGACGAGTACCGCAAGCATGTCGAGAAGGACGCAGCGCTCGCGCGGCGCTTCCAGCCCGTCTTCGTCTCCGAGCCGACGGTGGAGGACACCATCTCTATCCTGCGCGGCCTGAAGGAGAAGTACGAGCAGCACCACAAGGTGCGCATCTCCGACTCCGCGCTGGTGTCGGCCGCGACGCTGTCCAACCGCTACATCACCGACCGCTTCCTGCCCGACAAGGCGATCGACCTCGTCGACGAGGCCGCGTCGCGACTCAGGATGCAGGTCGATTCCAAGCCCGAGGCGCTGGACGAGGTCGACCGCCGCATCATGCAGCTGAAGATCGAGTCGGAAGCGCTGAAGCTCGAGAAGGACGACGCCTCGAAGGACCGTCTCGTCCGCATCGAGAAGGAGCTTAGCGGCCTCGAGGAAGAATCGAACGCGCTGACCGCCAAGTGGCAGGCCGAGAAGCAGAAGCTTGGCCTCGCCGCCGACCTCAAGGGGCAGCTCGACGAGGCCCGCAACGAACTCGCCATCGCCCAGCGCAAGGGCGAGTTCCAGCGCGCCGGCGAACTGGCCTACGGCAAGATCCCCGAGCTGGAGAAGAAGCTGACCGAGGCCGAGGCGCAGGACAGCAGCAAGGGCAGCATGGTCGAGGAGACCGTGACGCCCGACCACGTCGCGCACATCGTCTCGCGCTGGACCGGCATTCCGGTCGACAAGATGCTCGAAGGCGAGCGCGACAAGCTGCTCCGCATGGAAGACGAGATCGGCAAGCGCGTCGTCGGACAGGGCGAGGCGGTGCAGGCCGTGTCGAAGGCCGTGCGGCGCGCCCGCGCCGGACTTCAGGATCCGAACCGGCCGATCGGCTCGTTCATGTTCCTCGGCCCCACCGGCGTCGGCAAGACCGAACTCACCAAGGCGCTCGCCGACTACCTGTTCGACGACGAGCACGCGCTGGTCAGGATCGACATGTCGGAATACATGGAGAAGCACTCGGTCGCCCGGCTGATCGGCGCGCCTCCCGGCTATGTCGGCTATGAGGAGGGCGGCTCGCTCACCGAGGCCGTCAGGCGCCGGCCCTACCAGGTCGTGCTCTTCGACGAGATCGAGAAGGCGCATCCGGACGTCTTCAACGTGCTCCTGCAGGTGCTCGACGACGGCCGCCTGACCGACGGCCAGGGCCGCACGGTCGACTTCAGGAACACGCTGATCGTGATGACCTCCAACCTCGGCTCCGAGTACCTCGTGAACCTCTCCGAGGACGAGGATGTCGACGCGGCGCGCGGGCCTGTCATGGATGTCGTGCGCGCCTCGTTCCGGCCGGAGTTCCTGAACCGCGTCGACGAGATCATCCTGTTCCACCGGCTGCGCCGGCAGGACATGGGGCGCATCGTCGAGATCCAGCTCAAGCGGCTGGAGAAGCTCCTGGAAGAGCGCAAGATCACGCTCGCCCTCGACAAGGACGCGATCGACTGGCTGGCCAACAAGGGCTACGACCCGGCCTATGGCGCGCGCCCGCTGAAGCGCGTCATCCAGAAGGAACTGCAGGACCCGCTCGCCGAGAAGATCCTGATGGGCGAGATCCGCGACAACTCGACCGTGAAGATCACCGCCGGCTCCGACCGGCTGAACTTCCGGTCGAAGCCGACCGTCGTCGCCGCCGACGAGGCGGCGTAAGCGCCAACCCCTACCTCCCCCTTGAGGGGAGGTCGGCCGGCTACAGCCGGCCGGGTGGGGGTATCGGCGAGACGCTTCTCAACGCCGCCAGCAATTCGGGCGAGGGGCTCAGCGAGAACTTGAAGGAGAGGGGGCTTCCCGGCCTCCCCAGCCTTCAAACGAACGAAGCAGGCATCGCCCCCCTACAACGCACGGCTGTCATAGGCCCAATGCAGCAGCGCCTGGCGCTGGCGCGGCCGGCACCAGCGGTCGCCCGGATCGCAGGCGCGCTGCAATTGCGCGACATGCCGGCGGATGGCCCGCCAGCGGCCGATCTGCCGCTCGTCCTCGCCGTCCAGCCGACGGCCTTGGTAGTAGCGGCAGTACCACTGGAACCAGCCGCGCGGATCGTCGGGATGGAGCCATCCCTTGGCGCGCCAGACGCTCAGCGGCTGGCTGGCGTCGACCCCGAACCAGTTGAGCGACGGATCTTTTCGCCCCGGCGACAGCCGCGCCTTGGCGAACCAGCTCTTCGGGAACTCGGCACGGCAATCGGTCATGTACCTGCCGCCGAAGACGCCGAGCGCCAGCATCTCGGCCGGCGTCAGGTCGGGGCTGAAATCGGGTGCGAAGTCGCGTCCCGGACGCGCGACGATCCGGTAGCGATAGCCCTGTTGCATGCGGTCGTTCACCTCGATCCAGCGTGGCTTCATCGGACGGCAGCGCGCTTCAGGAGTTGGGCTTCAGCCATTGCGGGTCGAACCAGCGGTCGGCGGGCCCGTCATAGGGCAGCCGCGTGATGTCCCAGTGGCTGACGAATTGCGCATAGACGTCCCAGACGGCCGGGCCGCCGCCGATATAGACGATGCGGCCGGCGAAGCGCTCGAACAGATCCTCCGGGGCCATGCTCGAGCGCAGGACAAAGAGGTCGCGATCGGTGCGCGCGAACTCCGGCACGCTGGCGATGGTCTTCGGACCCGCGGCCAGCACATGGCCCCTGGTGATGTCGAAGAAGCGGGCGACGTCGGCCTTGTAGACCGGCGACCGGTCGCCCTCCCAAGGCAGGCGCCCTTCGAGGCCCATCTGTCCCGACTGGCCGATGGCGCATACCACCCTGACGATCGTCTGTTGCATCGGTGCCCCGCGATTGGCGGCCGCGTTCTCGACATGCCTTCCCCGGAACAACCTCGTCCGCCGCGGGTTCCTGCCGCAAGGAGATTTTCGATGTCCGATCGCAAGAAGCCTCCGCCGAAGGAAAAACAGGAACGCCAGCCCGAGGAGCACGAGGAGGCGCCCGACAGACCGGTGCCGCTCGGTCCGGGCCCGTCGCTGAAACCCGAGCCGGAAAAGCCGCCCGCTCCGCCGGACCTGCCCGGCGGCTGACGCACGTCGCGCCCGAGAATGACCGAGGAGCCGCCCGCGCAGGGCAGGCGGCTCCCCGCGCTGCCTAGTGGTGGCGTTCGGCGGCAAGCTCTCCGGAGCCAATCGCTGAAAACAGCGGGATGAGCTGCCAGGCGGCGGAAATGCCCACGAGCACGTAGACGAGCCTCGCGAGCCCCGAGCCGGCGCCGAAGATGGCGGCCACCAGGTTGAAGTCGAACAGGCCGACCAGCCCCCAGTTCAGGCCGCCCACGATGACGAGGATGAGCGTCAGTATGTTGATGAACTTCATGGCTTCTCTCCGAAGTTGCCGACGAACGAGGCTCAGCTCTTCGGCGGCATGATCACCTTGTCGATGGCGTGGATGACGCCGTTCGAGGCCGGCACGTCAGGGGTGACGACCTTGGCGTCGTTGACCATCGGCCCGTTGTCGAGGTCGATCGTGACCTTCGCGCCTTCCACCGTCGCTGCCTTCATGCCGTCCTTCAGGTCGCCCGACATCACCTTGCCGGGCACCACGTGGTAGGTGAGGATTTCCGTCAGCTGGGCCTTGTTCTCGGGCTTCAGCAGCTCCTCGACCGTGCCTGCCGGCAAGGCCGCGAACGCCGCGTCGGTCGGCGCGAAGACGGTGAACGGCCCGGCGCCCTTCAGCGTCTCGACCAGTCCGGCAGCCTGCAGCGCGGCTGCCAGCGTCTTGAACTGGCCAGCCTCCACGGCGGTCTCGACGATGTCCTTCTCGGCGGCGAATGCGCCGGCGCCGGTGGCGAGCGTGAGCGCCGCGGCAAGCACTATGCTTTTCAGTTTCATGGCAGTCCTCCTGTTGATCGAACGGCGCAGCTTCAATGCGCCTGTGTGTCATCTGGAGAAAAGTCGTTTTCTTGCCACTAAACTTTTCGTGAGAATAAACAGAATTCTCTTGCAGGGAAAATTGTCGCTGCGATAGTTTCATCAGGCGAAAAGGAGTTTGCGACGTGCTGTCCGATACGCTCACCGGCGAGCTCGAGCGCTACGCCATCGGCCCCCGCATCAAGGCCCTGCGTCTGAGGAAGAAGCTCGCGCTGGTGCAGCTCGCCGCGCATACCGGGCTGTCTCCCGCCATGTTGTCGAAGATCGAGCGCGGCCAGATGTTTCCGACGCTGCCGACGCTGCTCAGGATCGCCATGGTCTTCGGCGTCGGCCTCGACCACTTCTTCAGCCCCGACAAGGACGAGCCGCTCGTCGCCGTCGTGCGCCGCGAGGAGCGCCTGCGGCTGCCCACCCCGCCCGGCGAGGGCCCGCCCGCCTATCTCTTCGAGAGCCTCGACTACCGCGCCTCCAACCGCCGCATGGACGCCTTCTACGCCGAGTTCCCCTCCGATTCGCAGCCCTCCGAACCGCACAGCCACGGCAGCGCAGAGTTCCTCTATCTCCTGCAGGGACGCCTCGCCGTGGATGTCGGCGGCAAGGAGACGGTGCTCGACACCGGCGACGCGCTCTATTTCGATTCCAGCGTCGCCCACAGCTACCGCCGCGAGGGCGGCGAGCCCTGCACCGCCCTGGTGGTGACGGCGCCCTGACGGGGAGTGGGCGCGATGTTCATCGCAGCCCTCCCGTTCCGCCGCAACGCCCCCCAGTCCAGCCGCAGGAACGCCGGCGATTGGCTATCCTCTCCCCCGGGCAGGGGGAGAGGTGGCTCGGCCCTGAGCCCCGACCTTGTCGGGGCGAAGGACCGAGACGGAGAGGGGGTGGTCGGCTGCGGCCTATTTGCGCCGTTGGTAATCCAAGTGAGGTCGAGCACCCTATCGAGAAATAAAATGTCCTATCACAAGGCGGGCATTTTTATTGGCCTTTGCTCAACTGATTGCTTTGCCCGGGATGACAAGCCCACTTTCCGAGATCGGCAAAAAATTTGTCGCGCACGACACAACTTTTGTCGCACGCGTCAGAAAATCTGGGATAGATGGGTGGTCGTCCCGAACAAGCAAGGATGACTTCATGACCCTTCTTCAATTCGCTTACGCAATGCTCGCCATTTCGTATGTTCTTGCTGCCGTTGCATTGGCGGTAGGGCAATAGTAGTGGAGATGAGCCGTGAGCTCTAACTCCAGATTCAGCACTTTGTGCAGCGGTCTTTTAAAGCACGCGACGGCAGGACTCGAACCTACAACCGTTCCACCCCCGACTGCTCGTTTGCAGCCGAGTAGAAAGCGGAGCGTTCTTCCATTGAACTACGTCGCGTCACGGTGCATCCACCGATAGCCATTCGATAGAGGAGTGCATGCGTTTCGTGTTGACGTGAGTTAGTCACCCGCCCTGAATTCATGTTGACTGCAGCTTTGAGCGTCGCTCTTTTCCGGCCTTGATATCTCGACGCAGCTCTTCGAGAGCATCGGCGTCAAGGGCTCTGATCTTCTCGCCCCAATCAGACTTGATCTGATCAGCCCACATTACAAACGGCCCGTGAATCCGATCTCGATTCTCTATTGCCTCGACCATCTCTTGCAATTCGCACATGACAAGCAGGCGAGCCTGAGCCGATTGTGCGGGATCCCGTACTTCAGATAGCAGTTCGGCTATGTCCTCATCTGAGCCATAGGTCGAATTCTTGATGTCGTAGAAATTGTCCTCGTCTCTAGCCCGTGCACGCTCCTCGCCGTAGTCGACTTCATGCTGGTCAGCTTCAGCACGTTCGTTGCTACGTGCGTATCGATTGATCGCCCCAGCCAAGCTCTCGTCGGGTTTCCCGGTCGCAATTTCAAACAGCAAACTGCAAAGATATGAAAACTCAGACCCCGGGGTTGTAACGAATGGCGGATAGCCTTCGGACAAAGCCAAGCCGTAGACAGCATCCACTAGGTGGGTCTTTGCCTGATTGTCCGGTACGGAAACGGATCGAGGTTTTCTGCGTGCCCGGTAAATCTCCAGTTCGAGATGCCAAGACAGAAGCTTGATATCCTGCTGCAACCTCCATACGGGTCGTGTTTCACCCACCTTGCCATATACTCTCTTCATGATGAGCCGCTGGGCTGACTCAAACGAAAAGCTTCGGGTAGTGGCATCGTCGTCTAGCAGTGTTGATAGCTCAGAAGCACGTCTTTTAAGATGATCCATTTTCTGAATTAGCTTTTTTCGGTTCGCTTCTTGTCTCCCACTGCCCAATGTCGATCTGTAGTCGTAGCAACTATCATAAACGATATTGAATGTGATCTTCGCCCGCTCTGAGTTTGTGATACGTAACCGTCTCACGATTTCAGGAAACAAAGTACATAGCCGGTTAAGAAGAATTCTGTTTTTCCTTACCTCTTCAAGAGCGATATCGTTCGAAATCTCTGCGCGGATCAGCCTTCTTAAGGTCCAAGGGCTGAGGTGAGTGCCAGCATCTTTTAGGAGGGAGTTTCCATACCCGACCTCTTCGTCAAAACGATTAGAGCTTTCATGGAAGATACGAATTGCTGCCTCAAGCGGAATCTGGTCGCTTGCAAGCAAGGTTTTCAAATCATGTGATGATACCCGTACCCTCATACAATCTCGCAGATTCGCTGGTGTGAAGTGTTAGGCGTGAACAAGTATCGTATATGCGGTGATTAGCGTCGGCTAGAATAAATCTGGCTAAGACTTCGCTCGTGCGATGCCGGATACACGGCCAGCAATTTTTCTCCCCAACTTTATCCACACCTCTCCGCACCTCCGGCATAATCCCCGCCGCGACGGCCCAAGCAGGAGGGAAAACACCAATGAACTGGACTGCGGCGATCGAGATGCAGCGCGAGGCGCTGAAGCGCGTCGTGGCGGCGCTCGTCGCCATGGCCGGCGGCGCGGGCGGCTCCTCCGGCTCGCGCGATGGCGCGCCGGCGACGCTGCCGCGCCATCTCCACCGCGCCGTGCTGAGAGTGCTCAGGCCGGCCGAATCCGCGGCGCGGCGCCTGGCCATCGCGCTGGCGCGCGGGCTGCCCGCGCCGCCGGCTCGGCGCCAGAACCCCGACCCGTCCGGCCCGGCGAACGCCAGCCGGGCCGTTGCGCGCAAAACCTCGCCCATCTTCGTGCGCCACGGCGTCGGCACCGGCATCGTGCTCAGGCCCGGCGCGCCGGTCCCGCCGCGTCTCGCGCACCTCGCTGCCGCCAAAGCCGCTCCCCGTCCGGTCTCCTTCGCGCTCCTCGATTCGCTGCCGCGCTGGCGTGTCCGCCGCCGGCAGCGCGCTGCCGGTGCGCGCCCCATCGGCACGCCCCGCATCGGCATGTCCGGCGAGCGCGTCGCCGTGCCTGCGTGGCGGCCGCCTCTCCCCGACGATCCGCTCGATGCGGGCCGTCTCGGCGGCCGGCTCTCCGCGCTCGCCCGCGCGCTCGACGATCTGCCGGGGCTGGCGCTGCGCTTCCAGCGCTGGAAGGCGCGGCGCGACCGGGCGCTCGCCGCCGGCCGCATCCACCGCGTCACGCCGCTGCGCGGCGGCCGACCGCCGGGCGGGCGCCTGGCGCAGTACGATCCGGACAGGCCGCGCCGGAAGAACATCCGCGACGTCGACGAGATCCTGGCGCATGCCCACGCGCTGGCCCGCCACGCGCTCCGGCCCGACACCTCATGACGCCCTCCCGGCTCCGCGGCGCGAGGCAGGAACAGCCACTCCGGTCGAAAGAGTCCGGAGCGTGGCAACGATCACGCTCATGTGCGAGACAGGCACGATGACGCTCGACGAATACAACCGCCATTGCGCCTCGCTCCATGCCACGACGCATGTCGTGCAATGGGGCGGCGCGCATGTCTGGAAAGTCGGCGGCAAGGTCTTTGCCATCGCCGGCTGGAACGACGGGGAGGGGCTGTTTGTCACCTTCAAATGCTCGGAGATGAGCTTCGACCTGTTGAAGGAGCAGCCCGGCTGCCGGCCGGCGCCCTATCTCGCCTCGCGCGGCATGAAATGGATCCAGCGCATGCATGGCGAGGTCTTGGACGACGCCGCGCTGAAGGACTATCTCGCCGAAAGCCACCGGCTGGTCGCGGCCGGGCTGACGCGGCGCGTCAGGCTCGAGCTCGGGCTCGGCAGTCCGTGAGCCGTGCCCGTGGTCCCGCCCTGCGAGGCGCCGCGCCCGCGCCATTTTCATGCCCCGTTCATGTTGCAACCACTAGGCCTGGATTGGCGTTGTTTCCATCACGGTCTCGCGGCCGTAGGGGTGTGGCGTCCGCCGGCGCATGCGGCGGATGATGGACGGAGAGAAATTTGAGAACGTTGCGCAGGATAATCGTGCTCTCGGCGCTTGGCGCGGGCCTTTCGTGCTTCGCGGCGCAGGCTGCGGTTCTTTCGACCGGCGAGGCGGCCGACCCCGCGGCTCGCCCTGCTGCCGAAGGCATTCAGCTTGCCCAGTCCGGCGACGTCGAGGTCTATTATGACGAGTTCGGCCGGCGCGTCGTCGTCGACGCCTATACGGGCGAGGTGATTTCCGTCGAGCGTCCCCGGCGCATGGAGCGCCGCCGCGAGGCGATGCGCGAGCGCCGCGCCATCATGCGCGGCGAAGAGGAGCGCTACTATCTCGACGACCCCGAGGACATGGAGCGCCTGCGCCGCGCGAAACAGCGCGACCTCGGCGTCAGGCCGGCGCCGCCGATCGACGAATACGAGTATGACGACTATGCGCGCGAGGGGCTGCCCGAAGGCCTCGAAGAGTACCCCGCGCCGCGCCAGGCCTTTCCCGACGACCCCGACATCATCCTGCGCGAGCCCGCGCCGGGCCCGATAGAGCGCCGGCCGCTCGACCAGCCGCCCGTCGCCGGGCAGGACGCACCCGGCTTCGCCGAGGCGCCGCCGCCTGCCGCGCCCCGCATCATCGGGGGCGCCATCGATCCTTCGCTGAAGCTCGGCGCGCGCGAGGACGTCGCCGCGCTGCAGATCCTGCTCGACCGCCGCGGCGCGTCGCCCGGCGTCATCGACGGCCGCTTCGGCTCCAACGTCGACAAGGCAATCATCGCCTATCGCTCGATCAACAAGGAAGACCTGAAGTCGACCGACGCCGAAGGCATCAAGAAGGCGCTCGCCGCCACCGGCGGCGATCCCTTCGTCGACTACACGCTGACGGCGGCCGACGTCGCCGGCCCCTTCGTCGCCGCCGTGCCCGCCGACTACGGCGAGAAGGCCAAGCTCGACAAGCTCAGCTACACCTCCGTCTCGGAGATGCTCGCCGAGCGTTTCCACATGGACGAGGGTTATCTCAAGGCGCTCAATCCCGAGGCCAATTTCAGCCGCGTCGGCACCGTCATCCGCGTCGCCAATGTCGGCCAGCCGGTGACGCGGCCTGTCGCCAGGGTCGTCGCCGACAAGAGCGAGAAGCAGGTCCGCGGCTACGACGCCGACAACAAGCTGGTCGCCGCCTATCCGGCCACCATCGGCTCCTCCGACACGCCGTCGCCGACCGGTACGCACGAGATCTCCCGCATCGTGCTCGACCCCGACTACACCTACAATCCGAGCGTCAACTTCAAGCAGGGCGACAACGACAAGATCCTGACCATCCCGCCCGGCCCGAACGGACCTGTCGGCTCGGTGTGGATCGCGCTCGACAAGCCGACCTACGGCGTGCACGGCACTCCCGACCCGTCGAAAATCGGCAAGGTCGAAAGCCATGGCTGCGTGCGCCTGACGAACTGGGACGCGCAGGAACTCGCCAAGCTGGTCCAGAAGGGCGTGCCGGTCGAGTTCGTCGAATAGCGGGGAGTCGTCCGCGAATCAAAAAGGCGCCGTGCGGCGCCTTTTTCTGTTTCGTCTCGCGGGAAGGGATCAGCCGCCGAGCTTGGCGTTGGCGCTGGCGACCTTGAGGGCGTCGCCGTCTTCTTCCTTCAGCAGCTCGTCGATGCGGGCGCGCTCGCGATTGAAGGCTTCGAGCTCCTTGCTCTTCAGCACCTTGCCGACCGGCAGGCGCACGCGCATCGGGTCGACCTTGCGGTTGTTGACGATCAGCTCGTAGTGGAGATGGGCGCCGGTCGACAGGCCGGTCGTGCCGACGTAGCCGATCACCTGGCCCTGACGCACCCGCGCGCCCGGCTTGATGCCCGCGCCGATGCGGCTCTGGTGGTTGTAGGACGTCTCGTAGCCGTTGGCGTGGCGGATGATGGTCTGCTTGCCGTAGCCGCCGGCCCAGCCCGCCTTCTCGACGGTGCCGTTGCCGGCCGCCAGGATCGGCGAGCCGGCGGGCGCGGCCCAGTCGACGCCGGTATGCATCTTGGAATAGCCGAGGATCGGATGCCGCCGTCCGCCGAAGCCCGAACGGAACTTGCCGTTCGGCAGCGGGTTGCGCAGCAGGAACTGCTTCGCGCTGCGGCCGTCCTCGTCGAAATAGTCGAACGTGCCGTCTTCCATCTGGAAACGGTAGAGGTTGCGCGTGTTGCCGCCGAAGGTGGCCGAGACGTAGAGGAGCTCGGATTCGTCCGAGATCTCGTCATTGCTGTTGGGCTGGGAGAAGAAGACTTCGAGGCGGTCGGAGGGTTTCAGGCGGGACTGGAAGTCGACGTCGGAGGCAAGCAGCTTGACCAGCCTCTGGGTCATGCTTTTCGACATGCCATAGGAATAGGCGGTACGGTAGATGCCGTCGTAGATGGTCGGCAGATTGCCGCGCACGGCGGGCGGCGGCCTGTTCTCGTCGAAGGCGGTCAGGAGCTCGGGATTGGGCTCCGGCTCGGCCGCCGGCACGAACTGGCCGTGGTCGTCGAGCGCGATCGACACCAGATGCGTCTGCCGGTCGTAGACGCTGGTGCGCACCACCTTTGCGACGTCGCCGCGCACCTCCAGCCCGACCCGCAGCACGGTGCCTGCCTTCAGCGCCTGCGCGTTGAGCAGCTTGGCGATCGACTCGGCCATGCCGCCGGCGTCCTCGCCGACATAGCCGGCGTCCTCGAAGGCCTTGGCGATCTTGCGGTCGGTGTTGAAGGGGATGATGTCCTCGGCGAAGACCACCGCCTGCTCGTCGACCGCGCTGCGCGGCGCGACGCTGACGTTCTCGGGAATGATCCTGACGCCGTAGGAGGCGTTGAGCGCCTGATTGGCCAGCGTGTCGCCGAATCGCTCAGGCACGATGTAATGGAGCGCGGCGACCTGGACGGCGCCGTCGCTGAGGATGGCGCCGGTCTCGCGCACCACCTTCTCGACCTCGTCGGCCGACAGCTCACTCTTCTCGTCGAAGGAGGCCGTCTCGAGCGGGAAGTCGACGGTCTTCAGGCTCATCTCGCTCTCGACCTTCACGCCGTAGATCTGGCCGGGCGACGTCGCCGACGCCGTCTGCGTCGCGCCGTCCTCGGCAAAGACCGCGAGCGGGTCGAAGGCGGGATAGTTCCTGGTCGTCGTGTGGCCTGCCGCAAGCGCCATCTTGATCTGCACGAAAGGCATCGTCTTGATCACGTCGCGGTCGCCGACCTTGGTGACCATCGACACTTCCATGCGGCGCCGGTCTTTGGCCTTGGCGATCTGACGGAGCGGCGCCAGCCTCGCCGTCTTTGCGCTCTCGCCCGAATCGCCATTGCTGGCGAGGCCGACGAGCTCGGCGATCTCCGGCGGCACGGCGAGCTGCTCTCGGCCGTCGAGCGCCGCAAACAGGGCCACGCCCATCAGGATGCTCGAGGTCACTCCAGTGAGAAATGTGCCGGACAGCCAGCGCGCGGAAACCTCGCGCCGGTCGGGCGGACCGCTGCGGCCGTCGGCGATCAGCGGCGGCTCATTGCCGAGGTCAGCTATGGTTTGATCCATATCCTGCATTCAATAAGGCGGTTCTTCCCCCGGCGCGACGGCTGGTCGTCTCTCCTGCGGCCCGACATTTGCCCGTCGTGGCGCGCGAAGTCAACGAAGCCGGCGATGAAACGCGTTTCCCCTGGTTGCACTGCAGACGCCGCCGGTTTGGACAGGACGACGCCCCTCTACTGCATGCGAGACATCCGACCAGAATGGGGCCGTAATGCGACGGCATTCTGCCTGCGTCGCTTGTGCCTGTCCATCCGCTGATTCACTGCGGTGGATAGCCGGGACGAAAAGAACGAATCCGGCCACCAGCCGATCGCGCGACGCTCGATTCCTCACCTGCGATTCCACCGCGCGATTCCTTGCCGGTCATTGGGAGCGCGCCGCCTTGTATGTCGCTCTATATATAGCTCGTGCGCGCGCGAGAAGCCGATCTGCAACGACGGACCGGAGCGCTAGCCCGCGCCATGCTCCGGCATGATTCCCGTCCTGAAATTTGCATCCGGGAGGCCGTCTCGCCATATCTCGGGGAGTTATCGGCTCTTGTGACGCAACGTCCTGCGCGGGGTTGCGTGGTTGTGCTGTAAAAATCGAAAAAAGATCGGAATCGTTGTTGACAGTTTGAGGGGGTGCCGACTATATACGCCTCACCAACGACAGCGGCGACGCTGCTGGCGACGGGAAGGCTCGCTCCTAGAGAGAGCATCTCAGTTTCGCGAAAGTTGGACGACATTCAAGAGAGCCGCGTGAGCGACACT
>Ga0233385_1000700_pt1 | contig 15662 bp, 15 predicted proteins | sample ElkDunMinimDraft_16_FD_191543 | JGI IMG/M metagenome (GOLD analysis project Ga0233385, IMG submission 191543) | Fecal eukaryotic communites from dung pellets of Tule Elk in California, USA - Elk Dung G36 | ecosystem: Host-associated > Mammals > Digestive system > Large intestine > Fecal | place...
GCCGCTTACCGGCGCGTGCTCGGCGAGCGCATCTCCGCCCTGCCCCACGTCGCGCAGACCTCGACCTTCGTGGCGATGGAGACGGTCAAGGACCGGTAGGAATATTCGGCATGATCTTCTGCGGAAAGTCCGAAAGGTTTGGGGAAGGCCTAATGGTGGGCCCTGCACCTGACTCCGGCGCGATGTGAAAGCAGGCTTACGACCCCCAAATCGGTCTTTCGCACTCCATGCTGACATGGCTTTTGGCTCCTAGCGGACGGTCACCAGCTGCACTAGAGGCGCAAGCTACGTGATCCAAAGTGATCACGTAGCCCATCGCTGGTTCGCGCAGCTCAGAGACGCGCGCCGCCGGTGGCGTCGATCACCTGCCCCGTCGTCCATCGGGCGTCTTTTGACGCGAGGAACACAAGGATATCGGCCACGTCGACAGGCTGTCCGACCCTTGAGAAGACCGAGAGCTTCTCGGCCTCCGCACGTGCTTCCGGAATATTGATCCACGCCGCGTTCATCCCTGTTTCGGTCACGCCGGGCATGACTGTGTTGACGGTGATGTTGCGTGCGCCGAACTGGGGGGCGAGAGATAGGGTCAACGTCTCGATAGCGCCCTTCGAGGCGGCGTAGGCCGGATGCGTCGGGGCCGCTACACGGGTGAAACCGGTCGAGACATTGATGATGCGCCCGTTTTCGCGGATGTGGTCGGCCGCCGCTTGGATCAGGAAGAAGGGCGCCTTGGCGTTGACGGCGAAGATCTCGTCGAACAGGGCCTCCGTTGTCTCTGAAAGAGAGGCGGCAGGCGCAACGCCTGCATTGTTGACCAGAATATCAAGGCCCGAACTGCCTGTAGCCAAGGTGGCGGCCGCCTCGAACTCCTTCCAAAGCTGTTTGACCGCCGGCAGCCCCCCGGCAAGATTTCCCCCGATGGCCACGGCTTTGACTCCGAGCGCTTCGATTTGACTGACGACGGCCTGCGCGGCTTGGGCGTTTTGGGCATAGTGAACAGCGATAAATGACGCGTTCTCCTCGGCAAACCGAAGTGCGGCTGCCCGGCCGATCCCGCTTGAGCTTCCGGTGATCAGGGCCGTTTTGCCCTCAAGCCTTCCAGACATGGTCTTCTCCATTGCTAAAATGTAGCGGTCGCTATATTAATCGAGGAGGCCGGGTGTCAACAATTAAATAGCGACCGATACAAAAATCTCTGATGTAATGAAGAAGCGCGGCAGACCCCGGGTGCTGGATCGCGAAGCGGCCCTTGCTGTGGCCAACCGGCTTTTCTGGCAGCATGGATATGAGGGCACCCTCGATCACCGACCTGACCAAGGCGATGAGCACTTGTTCGCGCCTATGAGTTTACGGCCTAGTTCGCCAACGTCCTCAGGAACGCAATCAGTTGCTGGCGCTCGCGCTCCGACAGGTTGAGCGGATGCAGTTCCGTCTCGCCGGAAGGTGCTGCCGGCGCACGCGAATAGTGGTCGACCACCTCCTCCAGCGTGGCGAACTGGCCTGAATGCATGTAGGGCGGGCGCGTCGCCGCTCCGCGCAGCGACGGCGGCTTGTAGGCGCGGGTCAGCCGGGGATCGTCCTTCACCATGAAGCGCAGCTCGCCGCAGGCTTCCGGCCCGGCGTCGCTGAACTTGCCAAGGCAGTTGAACGGATCGGCGGCAACCTGCTTCACGCCTGTCTCGCGGCCGAGATCCTCGGGCAGGCCGGGCACAATGGGAACGCCCGTATTGTGGAAGGAATCGTCGGTCAGGCGCGGGCCGGTGTGGCAGGTCGAGCAACTCGCCTTGCCGATGAACAGCTTCAGGCCGGCGATCTCCTCGGCGGTCAAGGCCGCGTCGCCCTCCGGCTCCTTGCCGTCGGCCAACGCCCTGGCGAAACGGTCGAAGCGCGTCTCCTCCGGCACGATCGAGCGCTGGAAAGCGGCGAGCGCCTTGCCGAGATTGGCGAACACCCGGTCCACCCCTTCCTGCTGCTGCGGGCTCATCGACTCCCAGGCGACCTTTTCCGCATCCGTCCCGAGCGGTCCGGCACGCTCCGGCACCGCCGACAGGTCGGGCAGCGGCCCGAAGATGCGCTGGTAGCGCTCGTTGAAATTGTCGGCGACGAAATGCGCATAAAAGGCGCGCGTGCCGCCATGCTCGCGCGCCTCCTCCATCGGCGTCAGCGCCTGCGCCCACAGGCTGTCGCGCCGGCCGTCCCAGAAGAACCACGGCCCCCATGCGACGCCGGCGAGCGGCATGGTGCGTCGGTCGGTCGTGCCGATCCCCTTGCCGCGCGGGATGTCGTCCTGGAACTGCCGGTCGATCAGGTGACAGGTGCCGCAGGAGACGATGCCGTCGCTGCTCATTCGCTGGTCGAAGAACAGCGTCGCGCCGAAGGCGGCGGCAGCTGGGACGTCGGCATATTTGTTGGTCGGATCGGCCGGCAGGGGCGGCAGCGACGCCAGTGACATCGACGCGATGGTCGCCTTCTCGGCGTCACTGAAACTCTCGCCACCGCAGGCGGCAAGCAGGAGGAAGGATGCGAGGGCCGCCGGCAGGAACCATCTGGATCGGCGGCCGTCCATCGCTCGTCACAGCACCAGGTTGAACGTCACGCTGTCAGCCCCGGCCCCGGACGCAATGTCGAATTTCAGCTCCCACCATCCGCTCATCGAGAACTTCACGCCTTCGATCCGGTAGCGCCCTTCGCCAAGATTCCGTGTCACCGCCGGGCTGGTCGGCAGGCCGTGATTGTGGTCGGGCATGCCGCCGCCGATGGCGACCCTGGCGTCATCGACCGGCGCGCCGTCAGGCCCTTTCACGGTTAGAATCCACGCATGCATCTCGCCCTGCTTGATGTCAGGAGCTTCCGGCTCGATCGCGGCGACATAGAGGCCGTTTGCCGTCGTCCTCGACCGCGACAGATCGAGCTCGGGCTTCGGCGGTCCGGCGACCGGCGCGGCCACGTAGGCGCCGAGGGCGAAAAGCGCGAGCACGACGACTGCGCACGCATAAAGCCAGGACGATCTCAACCATTCTCTCCATCGTGTCGGGACAACGTTCCGGCCTTGGCCGATCATCCCGTTTTTGGTTCGCGCAAGCATGGCTTCGCACCCTGCGAAAAGCTATAGCGTCTGCAACCTTGGAGGAGATTCATGACAGGAAACGGGATCGTTTCGATCGGCGAATGCATGCTGGAACTGTCCGGCAAAGGCGGCGAGGACTGGCGCATGGGTTTTGCCGGCGACACGCTGAACACGCTCTGGGCGCTGCATGCGCTGTCCGGCCCGGAACGCCCGGCGAACTACATCTCCGCCTTCGGCGACGATCCCTTCTCCACGGAGCAGATCGCCTTCTTCGCCGCCAACGGGATCGGCATCGGCGAAAGCCCGATCATAGCGGGCGCCCGTCCCGGCCTCTATGCGATCACGCTGACCGGCGCCGAGCGCTCCTTCACCTACTGGCGCAACGATTCGGCCGCGCGGCAGCTCGCCTCCGATCCGGCGCGTCTTGCGAAAAGCCTTGAAAACCAGGCGCTTGTCTATTTTTCCGGAATCACTTTGGCAATTCTTGAACCGGCCGCGCGCAAGGTCCTGCTTGAGGCGATCGGCGCCGCCCGCAAGGCGGGCAGCCTTGTCGCCTTCGACGCCAACTACCGGCCGCGCCTGTGGAAGTCTCTGGATGAAGCGCAGGCGGCGGTCGCCGAAGCGTTGGCCGTCACGGACATAGCCTTGCCCACCTTTCCAGACGAACAGGCCCTCTATGGCGACGCCTCGCCGGAAGCGACCGCCGACAGGCTCAAAGCCGCAGGCGTCGCGGAAATCGTCGTCAAGAACGGCGAATTGCCCGCAACCGTGCGCCACGACGGAAAGACCGAAACGGTGGATGCCGTCCATGTCGCGTCGCCGGTCGACACCACAGGCGCCGGCGATTCCTTCAACGGCAGCTATCTCGCCGCGCGGCTGGCCGGCCTCTCCCCCGTCGAGGCGACGCGCAAGGCCCATGCGGTGGCCGCCGCCGTGGTGCAGGTCCGCGGCGCGCTGGCGCCCTTCGAGACGCTGCGTGCCGCCTTCGCCTAGGCAGGCTTGCTGAACCGGTACTCCGTCACCTGCCGGTAGGTATCGCCCGGCCAGAGCACGGATTGCGGGAAATAGGGCCGGTTGGGCGAATCCGGCCAGATCTGCGGCTCCAGGCAGAAGCCGGCATAGGCCTTGTACATGCGCCCGCCGAGCCCCGGCACGCTCCGCTCCACCTTGTGGCCGGCGTAGAACTGCACGCCCGGCTCGGTGGTCCAGACTTCCATCTCGACGCCCGACGACGAGCCTTGCGCCCAAGCCGCCTGCTTCAGCGGCCCGCGCGCCGCGGCCAGGCAGAAATTGTGGTCGTAGACGACCTGCTCGCCTGCCTCCTCCAGCCGGATGCTGCGCGCCTGCCGGAAGTCGAAGGCGGTCCCGGCGACCGGCTGCACGACTCCGGTCGGGATCAGTTCGTCGTCCACTGGCAGGTAGGCCGCCGCCGACAGCATCAGGCGGTGGTCGAGGATGTCGCTGCTGCCGCCGTCGTTCAGGTTGAAGTAGGAGTGGTGCGCCAGATTGCAGAGCGTCGGCTCGTCGGAAGTCGCCGACAGCTCGACCGACAGCGTGCCCGGTATCTTCATGCGATAGGTGCAGGTGACGTCGACGGCGCCGGGAAAGCCCATCGCGCCATCCGGATCGTGCAGGGCGAAGGTGACGAAATCCTGCCCGTGCAGCAGCACCTCCCACACCTGCTTGCCGAAGCTGTTCGAGCCGCCGTGCAGCGTGTGCTTGCCGAGGAAGTTCCGGTCCAGCTGGTATCGCGCGCCGGCCAGCGTGAAGCGACCGCCGGCGATGCGGTTCGCATAACGCCCGGCGATCGCGCCCATATAGGGGGAATGCGCGGGGTAATCGGCGAAGCGGTCGAAGCCCAGCACCAGCGGCGCATCGTGGCCGGCGAGCCTCAGATCCTGGAGCACCGCGCCCCAGCTCATGACATGCGCGGTCAGCCCGCCGCCGGAGATCGTGAAGCGATGGACCGCAAGGCCGTCATCGGTCTTTCCGAACTTTTCGCCGTCGGCCATCGAGACTTCCCCTCACAGAGATGCGCAAACAAAAGGCCGGGTTTTCACCCGGCCCGCAAGGGAAATTCAGAGGCCGAGGCCGCCGAGGCAGACATATTTGGTGTCGAGATAGTCCTCGATGCCCTGGTGGCCGCCCTCGCGGCCGAGGCCGGATTCCTTGACGCCGCCGAACGGCGCCTCGACCGTGGTGATCAGCCCCTCGTTGACGCCGACCATGCCGTATTTCAGCCCCTCCATGACGCGGAAGGCGCGGCCGAGGTCGCCGGTGTAGAAATAGGCGGCGAGGCCGAATTCCGTGTCGTTGGCGAGCTTCACCGCCTCTTCCTCGGTCTCGAACCTGAAGATCGGCGCCACCGGCCCGAAAATCTCTTCCTTCATGAACAGCATTTCGGGCTTGGCGTTGGCGATCACGGTCGGCTCGAAGAACGTACCCTCGCCCTTGATCGCATGGCCGCCGAGAACGACCTTGCCGCCCTTGGCGACCGCGTCCTCGACGAATTCGCCGGTCTTGGCGACCGCCTTGGCGTCGATCAGCGGTCCCTGCTCCACGCCGTCCTCCAGCCCGGAGCCGACCTTCAGCTTCTTGGCCGCCGCTGCGAACTTCTCGACGAAGCTGTCATAGATGCCGGCCTGGACGAAGAACCGGTTGGTACAGACGCAGGTCTGGCCGGAATTGCGGTACTTGGCGAGGATGCCGCCGGCCACCGCGCGATCGACGTCGGCATCGTCGAAAACGATGAACGGCGCGTTGCCGCCGAGTTCCATCGAGACCTTCTTCACCGTCGCGGCGCTCTTGGCGATCAGCATCTTGCCGACCGGGGTCGAGCCCGTGAAGGTGATCTTCTTGACCAGCGGGTTCGCGCAGAGCTCGTCGCCGATCGGCGCGGCCGAGCCGGTCACGATGTTGACGACGCCCTTCGGGAAGCCGACTTCCTCCGCCAGCGCGCCCCAGGCCAGCGCGGAATACGGCGTCTGCGTCGCTGGCTTGACCACGACCGTGCAGCCGGCGGCCAGCGCCGGGCCGATCTTGCGGGCCAGCATCGACGACGGGAAGTTCCACGGCGTGATCGCCGCCACGACGCCGGTCGGCTGCTTGGTCACGAGGATGCGGCGGTCGGCCCAGGGCGACGGCACGACATCGCCATAGGTGCGGCGCGCCTCTTCGGCGAACCACAGCACATAGGCCGCCGACATGCCGACTTCGCCGCGCGATTCGAACAGCGACTTGCCCTGCTCGGTGGTCAGCAGCACCGCCAGCGCTTCCTGGTTGTCCATGATGGCGTCGTGCAGCTTGCGCAAGAGCTTGGAACGCTCGAGCGCCGAAGTCTTCTTCCAGGTCTGGAACGCCGCCTCGGCGGCTTCGATCGCGCGCCGGGTCTCGGCCTGGCCCGAATTCGGCACGGTGCCGATCTTCTGGCCGTTGGCGGGGTTGGTCACGTCGATGGTCTCGCCCGAAGCGGCCTGCACCCACTCGCCGCCGATCAGGTTCGCCTCGCGCATGTACTGGCTGAATTTCTGGAGCATCGTCTTGCCTCCCAATGTGGCGTCAATGCGCCGGTTCTGGACTTGTTGCGGGCGTCGAAAGGAAAGCGCCTTTCGTTGGGGAAATGCTCTACTCACCCTGGGGCGGACGATCAATCATTATTGGCCGACAGGTCTTGGTCCAGCGGCGCGAGCTAGCCGAAAACGATCTGCGCCACCATCAGCCAGAAGGCGGTGGTGACCGCCGCGCAGGCGGTGGCGATGGTCATCTGCGTGGACGCCAGCCCCTGTCCCGTGCCGAACTGCACGGCGAGCAGATAGGAGTTGACGCCCGACGGCAGCGACGCCGCTGCCACCGCGACCTTGGCGGTCATCGGCGGCAGGTCAAGCAGCAGCGCCGCCCCCAGCGCCAGCGCGGGCATCACGAAGAGCTTGAGCAGCGACAGCACCGCCGAGGGCAGGATATTGCCAGAGATGCTGAATTTCCTGAGCCCAAGCCCCATGGCGAACAGCGCCAGCGGCCCGGCGATGTCGGCAAGCGAATCGATCAGGCGCACCGCGAGCGGCGGCAGCTCGATGCCCGTCAACCGCCACAGCACGCCGCCCAGGATGCCGATCATCAGCGGGTTCGGCAGCACGCGGCGCGTGAAGGCGCGGAAAATCTCCCCCGCGCCGATCCTGCCGGCTTTCCGGTGGCCGAACGCGTCGAACAGGATGATCGAGACCATCGTCATGGCCGGCATGTGGATCGCGATCAGCAGCGACAGCACCTCGAAGCCTGCCTGGCCGTGAACGCCGAGCATGAAGGGGATGCCGAGCAGCACGAGGTTCGAGTACGCCGAAGAAAAGCCGCCCACCACGCCGATCTGGGAGTCCCTGCCGAAAACGCGGGTCATGGTGAGATGCGCGGCCGACCATGTGATGGCAGCGGCGGCGAAATAGGCCGCCCACAGCGCCCAGGGCGACGATCCCTGGAAATCGGCCCCGACCATGGTGCGGAAGAGGAGCAGCGGCAGCGCGACGCCGACCGCGAACTCCGTCAGCGCGTCGCCGACTCCGGTCTTCAAATAGCCGCTCAAGCCCGCAAGATAGCCGAGCGCGACAAGTCCGAAGACGAAAAGGATGGTTTCGACGACCGGCGACACGGCTTTGCCGAATAGGCGACTGCGCGCCCGGGCGCAACCGGCGGCGGCGAAATGGAGTGGTCGGCCCGCACATGAGGCCGCGCACCGCCGCAGGCGGCCGGCAGGGTCGTGCTTGCCTTTATCCGCTCTTTCGCCTCCCTATATGCCCAGACGTGGGAGGAAACCGCCGAATGCTGAGATTGCTCGTTGCCGCGCTCGTGCTGCTCGCCTTTGCCGCCAAGGCGACGGCGACGGAAGCCGGCTGGGCGCTGCTGCGCGAGGGCGAGCAGATCGTGCTCTTGCGCCACGCGATGGCGCCGGGTGCCACCGAGCCCACCAATTTCGACATCGAGAAATGCTCCACCCAGCGCAACCTGTCGGAGCGCGGCCGCCAGCAGGCGCGCAAGATCGGCGCCTTGTTCGCCGCGCGCGCCGCGCCGACGGGACGGGTGCTGACCAGCCGCTTCTGCCGGACGAAGGAGACCGCCCGCCTCGCCTTCGGCGACGCCGAGGAGTTCGCCCCGCTCGATCCGCCGGCGGCCGACGAGACGGCCCGAAAGGAGCAGCTGGACGCCATCATGGAGGAGGTCCGGAACTACACCGGTTCCGGCAACTACGTGTTCGTCACCCATCTCGAAACGATCCAGGCGCTGACCGGCCAGTCGGCCCGCGAGGGCGAGGCCGTCATCGTCACGCCCCAGGATGACGGGCTGCGCGTGCTGGCCCGGATTGTTTTCAATTGAAGACGAAAGCCGGTTTGTAGTACGCCCCGGTTGACCCAGCGGCCCTTTTCACGGCTGGAAAAAGCGATTAGACAGCCGGTCAACGAACCGCACCGGGGCCGATTTGCCCGGATTGCAGGGATTTTGAAGGAAGAACCGTGCCGACCACTTTCGAGAAAGTCGCCAAGATCATCGCCGACACGAGCGAGATCGACATCAACACGATCACCCCCGAAAGCCACACGATCGACGATCTGGGCATCGACAGCCTGGACTTCCTCGACATCGTCTTCGCGATCGACAAGGAATTCGGCATCAAGGTGCCGCTCGAGAAGTGGACCCAGGAAGTCAACGACGGCAAGGTGTCAACCGACGAATACTTCCTGATGAAGAACCTCTGCGCCAAGATCGACGGGCTCGTCGCCGCGAAGGCTGCCTGATGCCTGTGGCCGTTTGACGGGAAACGGCGCAATGAGCCCAAACGACGTCCTCATCACCGGCATCGGGCTGGTTTCCTCGCTCGGCGAAGGCATCGACGCGCACTGGCAGAAGCTGACGGCCGACAGGCCGCAGCCGGTGACCGACGACGCACGTTTCCCGCCCTACGTGGTGCACCCGCTGCCCGCCATCGACTGGGGCCTGCAGATCCCCAAGCGCGGCGACCAGCGCCAGATGGAGACCTGGCAGCGGCTCGGCACCTATGCCGCCGGGCTGGCGCTTGACGACGCCGCGATCAAGGACGAGACGCTCTGCGCCACCATGGACATGGTGGTTGCGGCCGGCGGCGGCGAGCGCGACGAGGCGGTGGACGCCACGATCCTCGAGGCTTCGACGGCGCGCAACGACCGCGACGTGCTGCTCAACGAGAAGCTGACCACCGATCTGCGCCCCACCCTCTTCCTGGCGCAGCTTTCCAACCTGCTCGCCGGCAACATCTCCATCGTCCACAAGGTCACCGGCTCGTCCCGCACCTTCATGGGCGAGGAAGGCGCCGGCGTCGCCGCGGTCGAGACGGCTGCCGCGCGCATCCGCTCCGGCCAATCGTCGCACATGCTCGTCGGCGCGGCCTTCCAGACCGAACATAACGACATGCTGCTCGGCTATGAGCTTGCCGGCTACCTGCATCGTGGCCCCTGGAAGCCGGTGTGGCAGCGCCAGGGCTCCGAAGGCGGCGGCGTCGTCACCGGCTCCGGCGGCGCCTTCCTGGTGCTCGAATCGCGGGAGCATGCGCAAAAGCGCGGCCGCAAGGCCTATGCCCAGCTCGGGCCGGTCTTTTCCGACCGTGTCCGCCGCCGCAAGCAGGACTTGGCCGCCGAAATCGCCACACTCGCCGCCAAGGCTGGCGTGCCGGGCGGACGCCCTACCCTGGCCATCTCCGGCGTGTCGGGCGCACACGCGGCAACGGCCGCCGAGAAGAAGGCCTTCGAGGCAATGCCCGACGTCGCCCTGCGCGGCTTCTCGACCCTCGTCGGCCACCTCAAGGAGGCGCAGTTCCCCTTCGCCGTGGCGCTGGCCGCGCTCGCCGTCGCCAACCGCGCCGCCTATCCGGCCTTCGACGCGGAAACGGAAAAACCCTTCAGCGGCGACACGACGTCGGTGCTTGCAACGACCATCGGCTATCACCAGTTTGAGGGCATGGCGCAGGTTCTGGCCGCGGACTGACCGATCGGGGACGACAAGATGGCGAAATTCACGGATCATTTCGGGCGGCCGGTCGTCGCCGTCACCGGCATTGGCGTGATCACCTCGCTCGGCGTCGGCAAGCAGGACAATTGGGATGCGCTGACGTCGGGGCGTTCCGGCATCCATCCGATCACCCGCTTCCCGACCGACCATCTCAACACGCGCATCTGCGGCACGGTCGACTTCCTGGAGTCGAGCTCCAGGGGCGCCAGCCCGCTGACCTACGACATGGCCGAAACCACCGCCCGCGAGGCGATCGGCGAGGCCGGCCTATCCTCCGATGATTTCGGCGGCCCCCTGTTCCTCGCCTCGCCGCCGGTCGAGCTCGACTGGGCCGACCGCTTCAATCTTTATGCCGCCGGCAAGGATGGCCCCGCGGCGGCCCGCGTGCTGGAAATCGCCCGCGGCCTGAACTCGCTCGACGTCTTCGAGACCGCGCAGTTCGGCTCGATCGCCGATCGCCTGGCCGACGAACTCGGCACGCGCGGCCTGCCGATCACGCTGTCCACCGCCTGCGCGTCGGGCGCCACCGCCATCCAGCTCGGCGTCGAGGCGATCCGCCGCGGCGAATGCGACCGCGCGCTGTCGATCGGCGCCGACGGCTCGGTCACCGCCGAGGCGCTGATCCGCTTCTCGCTTCTGTCGGCCCTCTCCACCCAGAACGACGTGCCTGAAAAGGCCTCGAAACCGTTCTCGCGCGACCGCGACGGCTTCGTCATCGCCGAGGGTGCTGCGGCACTTGTGCTGGAATCGCTGGAAAGCGCGCTTTCCCGCGGCGCCAACGTGCTTGGCATCCTGCGCGGCTGCGGCGAGCGCGCCGACGACTTCCACCGCACCCGTTCCAAGCCCGACGGCTCGCCGGCAATCGCGGCGGTCCGCGCCGCTCTGTCGGACGCCGGCCTGTCGGAGGACGAGATCAGCTACGTCAACGCGCACGGCACCTCGACGCCCGAAAACGACAAGATGGAGCACCTGTCGCTGTCGACCGTCTTCGGCGAGCGCATCCGCAAGATCCCGGTTTCCTCGAACAAGTCGATGATCGGCCACACTTTGTCGGCGGCCGGCGCCGTCGAGGCCGCCTTCTCGCTGATGACCATGCGCGAGGGGGTCATCCCGCCGACCATCAACTACGACAATCCGGACCCGGCGATCGAGCTCGACGTGGTGCCGAACACCAAACGTTCGGCCGACGTTTCGACCGTCCTGTCCAATTCCTTCGGCTTCGGCGGCCAGAACACCTGCCTTGTCTTGGCGCGGGAACCCGTCTAAGCGAACCCGCTGAACCTTCGGGCCGGACAGCACAATCCGCTTTCCGGACAGCCCGATGCCCGACAGAACGTCTGCCAGAGGGGTTTCGCCCGCAACATGCGCGCATTGCAACTTATCGAGGACCGCAAGCTCGAAACGGTCGAGGTCGCGCCTCCGCCGGCGCCGGGGCTCGGCGAAGTGACGCTGAGGATCAAGGCCGTCGCGCTCAACCACATCGACGTGTGGGGCTGGCGCGGCATGGCTTTCGCCAAGCGCAAGCTGCCGCTCACCATCGGCGCCGAGGCCTCCGGCGAGGTCGAGGCCGTCGGCCCCGGCGTCTCCAACCTTTCGCCGGGCCAGCTCGTGGCGATCTACGGCGCGCGCACCTGCGGGCTCTGCCGTCCCTGCCGCGAAGGCCGCGACAATCTCTGCGAACACGTCTCCGGCGTGCACGGCTTCCATCTCGACGGCTTCGCGCAGGAGAAGATCAACCTGCCGGCGCGGCTGCTCGTCCCCGCCCCTCCCGGCTGCGACGAAGTCGGCGCGGCCGTCACCCCCGTCACCTTCGGCACCGTCGAGCACATGCTGTTCGACAATGCGAAGCTCCAGCCCGGCGAGACGATCCTCGTCCATGCCGGCGGCTCCGGCATCGGCACGGCTGCGATCCAGCTCGCCAAGAAGATGGGCTGCACGGTCATCACCACGGTCGGCTCGGCCGACAAGATGGCGAAGGCCGCCGCCCTCGGTGCAGACCACGTCATCAATTACCGCGAGGACCGCTTCGAAGGGGTCGTGCGCAAGCTGACGAAGAAGAAGGGCGTCGACGTCGTGTTCGAGCATGTCGGCGCCGACACCTGGGCCGGCTCGATGCTGTCGCTGAAGCGCGGCGGCCGGCTTGTCACCTGCGGCTCGACCTCGGGCGTCTCGACGCCGATGAACCTCATGCAGCTCTTCCAGCAGCAACTGAAGATCTTCGGCTCCTTCGGCTGCCGCATGGAGAACATGGCCAACGCCATGCAGAAGATGGCGGCCGGGCTGGTGACGCCGGTCATCGACACCGAGGTCGACTTCGCCGGCATCGGCGAGGCGCTGAAGCGCATGGAAAGCCGCGACGTGTTCGGCAAGATCGTGCTGCGCGTCGGCTGAGGAAGACCTTACGTTGAAGCCCGGCAAACTCGCCATCCTCCGCTACCGCGCCCTGCGGATGGTAACCCGGGCCAACCATTGGCTGGTCGCGCGTTTTGCGCTGGGCTCCATGTGGCTGCTGCGGAAGCTGCCGCCGGACAGGGCGCTGGATTTCGCCGCCGCCGCGGCACGCAAGATCGGCCCCTGGTTCGGCCGTCACCGCACCGCCCTCGACAATCTCCGCCAGGCCTATCCCGAAAAATCCGAGCAGGAGATCGAGGCGATCGCGCTCGAAATGTGGGACAACATGGCCCGCCTCGCCGCCGAGTACATATTTCTCGACCAGCTTTTCGACTTCGATCCGAAGACGCGCGGCAGCGGGCGCGTCGAGATCGTCGGAGAGGAACTTTTCATCCGGCTCGCCGCCGAGAAGAAGCCGCTTATCCTCTTCACCGGCCATCTCGGCAATTTCGAGCTGCTGCCCATCGCGGCTTCCGTGCACGGCCTCAAGGTGACGGCGCTCTTCCGTCCGCCGAACAACCCCTACATCGCCGACTACGTGCTCTCGACGCGCCGCTCGACCATGGGCGAGCTGATGGAGACGCGCGCCGGCGCCGCCTTCGCGCTTGCCGCCATCCTCGAGAAGGGCGGCAACATCGGCGCGCTCGTCGACCAGAAGTTCACCGGCGGCGTCCTGACCACCTTCTTCGACCGCCCCTGCGAGACCAATCCGGTGGTGCCGATGCTGGCGCGCCGCTTCGATTGCCCAGTCCATCCGGCCCGCTGCATCCGCCTGCCCGGCAACCGCTACCGGCTGGAGATACACGATGCGCTGGAGCTGGCGCGCGATGCCGACGGCGACATCGACATCGAGGCCTCCACCCAGCTTCTCAACGACGTCGTCGAAGGCTGGGTGCGCGAGACCCCCGGCCAGTGGATGTGGTTCCACAAGCGCTGGACGCTGAGCGGCAGGAAGCGCACAAGGCGCTGGAAGGCCAAGCCCCGCTCCGGCGCCAAGGCGGCGCGCGAGCCGCGCCAGGGTCCGGCCTGAGCGACGTTCAGTTGACGACGGTGATCCGCGTGTTGCCCCGGCCGACCTGCTGCACCAGCGTGTAGAACGCCGCCGCGTTGCCCGTCTGCAGCCTGATGCAGCCATGCGACGCCGGCCGTCCCAGGCTCTTCACGTAGTTGGTGCCGTGAATCGCGTAACCGCCGAGATAGAAAACCGAATAGGGCATCGGCGACATGTCGTATTTGCGCGAATACCACATGCGGTGAAGCCGCTTCGGCGTCCACGAGCCGCGCGGCGTCCAATAGCCCGGGCGGGCGGTGGAGACCCTCCACCGATGGATGACGCGGCCGTTCTTGCTGACCGTCATCGTCTGGCTGGAAATGTCGACGCGGGCCACCAGGCTCGCGCTCCAGCCCTGCGTCGTCGCGCCGAAAAGCATGGCGGCGAACGCCATCGCCATCAGAATCGAGTTCTTCATGTGACCAGCCCTCCTGCCCGAACCTGACGGATCACGACCGGTCTGGAACGGGATCTGCATGATTTACACCCGAACTCTGGGGTTTTCGCCGATCCGCTCGCGTAAAATCGAACAATTTCGCGTGACAGTTGCAACGCCGCAACGTCATCCTTGCCAAGCGGCCGGCAAGCCTGCTCAATTCGACGCATGGATGAAAGACTTGCCAGGACCATCGAAGACCGCAGCGACGAAGTGGCGGCGCTGGCCGCCGACCTCATCCGCTTCCCCACCATCAATCCGCCGGGCGACGCCTACCGGCCCTGCGCCGAATACATCGCCGAGCGGCTGAGGAAGCGCGGCTTCGGCGTCGAGTTCATCCGCGCCGAAGGGTCGCCCGGCGACAGCGACCGCTATCCGCGCGTCAACGTCGTCGCCCGCTTCGACGGCCGCACGCGCGGCTCGACCGTGCATTTCAACTCGCATATCGACGTGGTCGAGGCCGGCGAAGGCTGGACGGTCGATCCCTTCGCCGGCGTGATCAGGGACGGGCGGGTCTATGGCCGCGGCGCCTGCGACATGAAGGGCGGGCTCGCCGCCTCGATCGTCGCCGCCGAAGCCTTCATGGACGTCAATCCCGACTTTCCCGGCGCGATCGAGATTTCCGGCACGGTCGACGAGGAATCGGGCGGTTTCGGCGGCGTCGCCTACCTCGCCCGCAAGGGCTATTTCTCGAAACCCAAGGTCGACCACGTCATCATCCCCGAGCCGCTGAACAAGGACCGCATCTGCCTCGGCCATCGCGGCGTCTGGTGGGCCGAAATCGAGACCAGGGGCGAGATGGCGCACGGCTCGATGCCCTTCCTCGGCGATTGCGCGGTCCGCCACATGGGTGCGGTGATCCGCGCCTTCGAGGAGGAGCTTTTCCCCGCGCTCGACCAGAAGCGCACCCGGATGCCGGTCGTGCCGGAAGGCGCCCGCCGCTCGACCATGAACATCAACGCCATCCATGGCGGCCAGACCGACGACTATTCCGGCCTGCCCTCGCCCAACGTTCCCGACACCTGCCGCATGGTGATCGACCGCCGCTTCCTGCTTGAGGAGACGCTGGCCGAGGTGAAGGACGAGGTCGTCACCGTGCTCGACCGGCTGAAGGGCAGCCGCAGCAGGTTCGACTACGCGATCCGCGACATCATGGAAGTGCTGCCGCTGATGACCGAGCGCGAGTCGCCGGTCGTCACGGCCGTCGCCGAGGGCATCCGCGAGGTGTTCGGCCGCGAGCCGGAATACGTCATCTCGCCGGGCACCTACGACCAGAAGCACGTCACCCGCATAGGCCACCTGCACGACTGCATCGCCTATGGCCCCGGCATCCTCGACCTCGCCCACCGCCCGGACGAATGGGTCGGCATCGCCGACATGGTGGAGTCCGCCAAGGTGATGGCGGTCGGCCTCGACCGGCTGCTGCGCGGCAGGGGCAGGTGATCGGCATGCCGCAATGCAATATCCATCTAACCGTTTGAACCGGAAGGCCATTTGGTTTCGCCGCTCGCAATCGCGAGAAAGCTGATTTACTGGACTGGCATTTCGCGCTTCTATCCGCGCGCCTAACGTAACGGGAGAGCCGCCATGAACCCCTGGAAGTCAGTCGCCGCAGCAGCCGTCCTGGCGCTTGCCTCGAGCACGGCGGCGATGGCCGCCCGGACCGATCTCGTGCTCGGCATGCCGCTCGA
>Ga0233385_1000701_pt1 | contig 15646 bp, 12 predicted proteins | sample ElkDunMinimDraft_16_FD_191543 | JGI IMG/M metagenome (GOLD analysis project Ga0233385, IMG submission 191543) | Fecal eukaryotic communites from dung pellets of Tule Elk in California, USA - Elk Dung G36 | ecosystem: Host-associated > Mammals > Digestive system > Large intestine > Fecal | place...
AAGCCACGACCGCGCCCACAGGCAAGGTTCATCTGCCGTCCACCCGCAGCCCTCCGGCGCGCCACCGGCCACGGGGACGCTCGAGGCATGAACGAGCACATCACCACGATGCGGCGACCACGAGTCGTCGCCCACCGGGGCGCCAGCGCGGCGGCTCCGGAGAACACGCTCGCCGCTGTCACCGCAGCGGTAGCGAGGGGTGCCGACGCCGTCGAGGTCGACGTGCAGTCCTCGCGCGACGGGGTGCCCGTCATCGTCCACGACTTCGACCTCGCGCGGACCACGGACGTCAGGAAGCTGCGTCCGGACCGGGCGAACGCCCCGGTCTCCGCCTTCACCTACGCCGAGATCCGGTCGCTGGACGCCGGCTCCTGGTTCGGGCCCGCGTACGCGGGCGAGCGGGTGCCGACGCTCGAGCAGGTCCTCGAGGCACTCCGGCCGAGCGGAACCGGCCTCCTCCTCGAGCTCAAGAACCCGACGTCGAACCCCCACCTGGTCGCCCAGGTCGCCGAGGTGCTCGGCTGCTTCTCGTACGGGGTCGACGTGACCGTCCAGAGCTTCGACGGCGAGGCGCTGCGGTCGTTCGGACGGCTGGTGCCGGACGTACCCCGCGCGCTGCTCGTCCGCAACGCCCCCCGCCACCCGGTGCTGGAGGCGTGGGCGTCAGCCGTGAACCCGTGGCACGGCTCGGTGACCTCCGCGTACGTCCGCCGCGCCCAGCTCGCCGGCCTCCGGACGTCGGTGTGGACCGCCAACTCGCGCACCGCCATCCGCCGCGCCGCCGACGCGGGCGTGGACGCGATCATCACCGACCGGCCCGCCCGGGCACTGTCGGTACTCCACCAGGCGGCCTCACACCCCGGCGCCGAGGCCCGCGTCGCGTGCCGCGGCCACCGCACCCGCACGGTCGCGGACGCCGAGCTTGGTCAGCAGGTGGGAGACGTGGTTGCGCACCGTCTTGTCGCTGAGCGTGAGGGCACGAGCGATCGCCGCGTTGCCCAGACCTCGCGCCACCAGGTCCAGCACCTCGAGCTCTCGATCGGTGAGCTCCGGGAACGGCCTCGGCCGGCCTGAGCCACCCGCGGGCGACGACGCCACGTACGACAGCGCACGCTCGGCGACCCCCTGCCCCATGATGAGGTCCCCCATCGCCACCGACCGGACGGCGCGTTCGAGCTGCTCGGGTGCGGCCGACTTCAGCAGGTAGCCACGCGCCCCGGCGCGCATCGCGGCCAGGACCGAGACGTCGTCCTCGTGCATGGTGACGACGAGGATCTTGAGGTCCGGGTACGACGCGAGGAGCTCTCGGGTGAGGACCACACCGGACTCCCCCGCGAGGTCGAGGTCCATCAGGACCACGTCGACCTCGGCGTCGACGACCTCGCGCGCCTGGGCAGGGCTCTCGGCCTGGCCCACGAGGTCGAAACCGTCGAGGGACCGCAGCAGGCCCGCCATCCCCATCCGGAACACCGGGTGGTCGTCCACGACCACGACGCGGATCGGCGTGCTCATGCCGCACCGACCACGTCGAGCGGGAGCTCCGCGCTCACCCGTGTCCCCCGCGGACCGTCGCCGTCCACGACGACCTCACCGCCCAGCTCGAGGGCCCGCTCGGCCATCGCCCGGAGCCCGACGCCCTCACGCGCCCCGGGCGAGATGCCCGCGCCGTGGTCGACGCACAGCACCCGAAGCGTGCCCTGGTGTACATCGACGGTCAGGTCGCACGTGTCGACCTCACTGTGCTTCGCGGCGTTGGTCACCGCCTCGCTCGCGATCGCGTACGCGGCAGCCGCCACGGGCGGTTCGAGCGGCGGGAGCGACGCGCACCGGAGACGTACACGCATGCCGTTCTGCTCCCACCGCGCCGCCAGCTCCTGGAGGGCCGCTGCGAGCCCGAGCTGCTCGATGGCCGGCGGGAGGAGGTGGTGGGAGAGCGAGCGGACGTCGGCGATGCGTTGATCAAGCTCGGCGCTGAGGCTGTCGAGCAGCGACTCAGCCAGGTCCGGATCCTGGCGGACCGCGTTGCGGACGCCTTGCATGCCGAGCCGGAGGCCGGCGAGCCACGGGCCCAGACCGTCGTGCAGCTCGCGCCGGATGACCTTGCGTTCCTGCAGCCGCGCGGTGGTGAGTCGCTCCCTGGCGGCGTCGGCCTCGTGCAGCGCCAGCGTCAGCGCCAGACCCGCCGCGACGAGGTCACTGAGGTCCTCGACGGCGCGGACCGTACGGGCGCCCAGCCATTCTCCGGGTGGCGCCGTCACGACGAGGACGCCGATCTCCTGGCCGCGGTGGACCACAGGCAGCTCGAGCGCGTTGGACGACGGCACCCCGTACGAGGCGACCGTGGCGCCGCCGCTCGTGAGGGTGACGGACTGGAGCCGCATCGACGACGCGAGCTGGGCGACCAGCACGTCGAGCAGAGCCCGTTCGTCGTCGCTCGCGAACCGGGCTCCCATCGCGCTCACCGCACGATGCGGATCCAGAGCCTCGCCGTAGACCAGCGCGCCGACACGTCGGCCCGCCCACTGGCGCAGGTACGGGGCAGCGAGGACCACGACGACGGCCGCCGCGACCTGGCTCGTCGGGGCGTCCCCGACCGCCTGCTGCACGCCGACCACCGCGAGCACGTAGGCCGCGACGAGCAGCACCCCGAGCACGCCCGCCACCAGCGCCCTGCTCACGGCAAGGTCGATACCCCACAGCTGCTGACGGAGGACGACGACCAGGATCGCGCCCGAGAAGAGCACCTGGCAGACGAGGTGGAGCACCGCCATCGTCCACGGCGGGATGGAGTACCAGAGCAGGGGGAGGAAGGAGAGCGCCATCACCGCCACGCCGAGCGTGAGCCACCCGAGGGCCACCCGGTCGCGGACGGCCGACTCGTACCGGGCACGCCAGGCGACGGCGCCGGCCGTGACGAGCCCCAGCACGACGACGAGCCCGAGGAGCACCCGCGGGTCGGACATCGGGAACACCATCCGCTGGACAGTGAGCGCGAGCGTCGTGACGACGCCGAGCGTGACCCCGGCGCGGGCCCACGGCCCGAGCGCGCGGTCTCGCATCAGCCAGGGCACGACGATGAACAGCCCGACTGTTCCGGGCACCCACGCCCAGCCGAACCACATCTCCACCCACGTCAGCTGTGGCCATCCCCAGACGGCCACAGCGCCTGTGTACGCTCCGCCGAACGCCGCCATCCCGCCACCGATCGCGGCGAGCGCCAGCAGCCAGGACACCGGGTGCCGACGCCGTGCGAGCAGAACTCCCGCCACCGTGCCGTACACGAGCGCGACACTGACGTCGACGACCACGAAGAGCGAGTCCGCCCCGATCCTCGGCGTGGTGAGGACGTAGAGAGCGAGCGCGCCGAGGCCGAGCATCCACGCGGCGAAGACCACCGTGCGTGCCCTCCGCTGCCCGCCCTCGGCGGGCGTCGGAACAGCTCCCGGCAGGGCAGCGGGCGCCGCGAGATCGGTCATGATCTCCCGACGATAGGGGAACGAGCCCACCCCCGTTGGTGCTTTTCGCGAGCTCGTTCCCCCGTGCTGCCGTGCCGTCCAGGTCATGCCACCGGGTTCCGGTACGCCTTGTCGCCGACGGTGAAGCCGATCGCGGTGACGAGCAGCCAGACCGGGCCGAGGAAGCCTGCCATGTACTGCAGCGGCGAGATGCCGAGCAGCAGCGTGAGCCCACCGAGCGTCAGGCCGACGAGGCCGATCCAGCGCGGCGCTGCCTTGTGCCTGAGAGCGGCGATCGCGACGACGACGCCCGTCAGCCCGGCACCGACCCACAGCCACGGGATCGTCGCGATCCAGTGGTTGTAGAACGCGATGGTCTCCGGCACGTCCTTCTCGACGACGTCGGCGGCGAAGAGGAACTCCGTGTCCAGACCGGATCCGAGCAGGTTCGCGACGGCGGTGAGCACGATGCCCGCGGCGGCGACGCCACCCAGGAGGCTGCCGACCGGCAGCGCCGCGTTGAGCCGACGGGCCAGGCCGACCGCGAAGACGACGAGCGCGACCATGCCGGTCACCATCGCGACGTGCATGACGATCAGCTGTGCCTGCGCCTCACGGAGGCGGTCCGCGATCGCGGTCGGGTCGGAGTAGTCGAGGTCCGGGTCCCACAACCCCATCGAGACGACGATCGTCACGAGCCCGAGGAGGCCGGCGATGACGCCGCTGACTGCCCAGCCTCGCGTGCGGGCGGGAGACGGGGCCTGCTCGGTCCGTGCGGGAGGGTCGGCGAGGAAGACCTCGCCCATCGATGTCGGGTCCTTCATGTTCAGTGCCCTTCTGGTCGGTGATGACCAGAGCACTGTCGCGGTCCCGGCGTCCCGGGGCCCAGAGGCGGGTGTCCCGACCTGCCGGGACGTCCGTCAGGACTCGGGCAGCTGCCTGCGTTGCTCCTTGCGGGCGCGGCGCTCGAGCTTCTCGCGCTCCTTGCCGAGGTACTTCTCGCGGCTGAACGTCTTGTCGATCGCGTCCGCGAACGTCACAGCGGCGACGATCAGGGGCCACGGGAAGTGCGGGTCCCAGCCGCCGGCGATACTGATCGCACCCCAGATGCCGACGCAGATCAGGGTGATGGTGAAGGCCTCGACCCAGGCGTCGCGGCGCTTGCGCTCGTACGCGGCGACGGCTCGCTGCTCGAGGTCGCCCGCGGAAGCCTGTCGTACGGCGGGAACGGCGCTCCCTGTGGTCGGGACCAGGTCCTGCAGCAGCGGCAGGAACTCGCCGTACGTCCGCACCCGCACAGCGGCGTCGCTGCGCTCGTCGTACTCCTCGCGGTCCAACCGCCCGTCCGAGAACGCCTCGCCGAGCACGTCGGCGAGTACGGCGCGGTCGGCGTCGCCGGCACGCAGTGCGGTCGCAGACGGGTCACGCGGGTCGCGGGTGAACCGGGTCCAGACCTGGGACGGATCGAGCGAGCTCACCGTCCGATCGTTCCACACTCCCGGTCAGGCGCTGCTGCCCGTACTCGGTGGCACGTTCTTGTTGAGGCAGAACACGTTGCCCGGGTCGTACCGGTCCTTCACCGCGGTGAGCCGGTCGAAGTTGTCGCGATAGCTCTCCCGCACGCGGTCGGGCCCCTCGTCGTCCTGCAGCATGTTGACGTACGCGCCGCCGGCCGAGTGAGGGTGGAGCGCGTCGTGGTAGCCGCGGGTCCACGTCCGAACCTCCTCGAACCCCTCCGGGGAGGGGTCGACGCCCACGATCACCTGGGCATACTTCGCCTGCCGGTGGCTGAATGCGGTGTCGTGACGTCCGACCCTGCCGGCGGCGCCGTTGATCGGGTAGAGGTGCATCGACGACTGCGGCGTCGGGAGGGTGGGCCCGTGCTTGACGTGCACGTCGATCGCCTCATCACTGAGGTCGTCGACGAAGTCAGCGCGCCAGTACCACTGGTCACCTGAGGGATAGAGCGCGTCGAACGCGCTCTGCAGCGCGGGGTACGGCATCGGGCCGACCCCGTCCATCACGGGCCCCATGGCTCGGAAGGGTGCGAGCGCCTCCTCGGCGCGGTCGGCCGGTGCGTTGATGCACCACACCAGGGCCGCGACGACCTGCCCGTGAAGTGCGGCGGGGAAGGGAGCGACGGGCGGTACGGTCACGAACCCGTACCAGCAGGTGACGTCGTCCGGTGCGTCGTCGAGGTAGTCGTCCCACGCCCGCATCACCTCGGCCACGCGGTCGAGGGAGAAGAACATCGGCCCGCCGACGATGTCTCCGACCGGGTGGGCACGGAACGTGAAGGAGGTGACCGCTCCGAAGTTGCCGCCACCTCCGCGCAGCGCCCAGAACAGGTCGGGGTGCCGGTCGGCGTCGGCGGTCACGAAAGTCCCGTCGGCGAGGACGACGTCGGCGGACAGGAGGCTGTCGATCGTGAGTCCGAACGGACGGGCCAGGTAGCCCATCCCGCCGCCGAGCGTGAGTCCACCGACGCCCGTGGTGGAGACGATCCCACTGGGCACGGCGAGGCCGAAGGGGTGCGTCGCGTGATCGACGTCGCCCCAGGTGGCCCCACCCTCGACGCGGACGGCCCGTTCGGACGGATCGACGTGGATCGCGCGCATCCGCGACAGATCGACGACGAGGGCGTCGTCGCCCACGCCGAGGCCGCCCGCATTGTGCCCGCCTCCCCTGACGGCGACGGGAAGGCCGAGCTCGCGTGCGGTCTGGACGGCGGCGATGACGTCGGCCACGTCCGTGGCGCGCGCGATCAGGCGCGGGTGGCGGTCGATGCTCCCGTTGTAGACGGCGCGGGCGTCGTCGTACGCGGCGTCCCCGGGCTCGATGAGCTCGCCCCGGAACCCGGGGACGTCGATCCGTTCGTTGTGCTGCGGTGCGGTGGTCGTAGTCATACAGACGACGCTAGGAAGATCGGCGGGCAGCGTCGTCGGGGCGGACCACCTACGTTTGCCGTCTGGTCCCCCCACGTTCGTGATCGGCGACGCCCATGCTCCGACCGCGTTCGGCTGCCTCGCGTCGGCTCGCCACGCCCAGCTTGGCCAGGACGGCGCTGACGTGGTGCTCCACCGTCTTGGGCGACACGACGAGCCTCTCGGCGATCACGGAGTTGGACGCCCCGGCGACGAGGAGCGAGAGGACCTCGAGCTGGCGGTCGGTGAGCCCTGACGGGTTGCTCCGGGTGCTCGCCCGCCTGCCGCGCGGTGCCGAGGCGACTCCGAGGTCGCGCAGCCGGGTCCGAGCGACCCGCAGTCCGGTGATGGCACCGAGCTGGTCCAGCACGGAAGCCGCCTCGCGGACCGCGTCGACGTCGTCGGAGGACAGGACCGCGAGCGCAGCCGAGTAGGGCTCTCCCAGCTCCTTCCACGCCCGCGCGGCTCCCAGCGGCTCGCCGTCGATCTCGAGCCGGAACGGCGTCGCGCACTCCTCAGGAGCGCGGTCGAGGAGGCCGGAGCGGAAGCGCCAGACGGCGAGCTCGCCCACGTCCCAGGGCGTCCCGACCTCGAGGGCGAGCGGGTACGTCGTCGCGGTCACCTCGTCGACCCGGTCGTGGTCCCCGGCCAGCCACGCCGCTTCCGCACGGGCGCACGCGATCGGGCGCAGCCGCTGGAGCTCCGCCGAGGTCGTGGCGCGCGCCCAGGCCCGGTCCAGCAGCGTCTCGGCCTGCGACTCCCCGCGCCGGACCGCGAGCAGCGCCTCCGCCTCGAGCGAGGGCACCAGTGCGGTCTCGACGCGGGCGACGTCGGCGTCTGCCTGGTCCCATGCTCCCGTCGCCAGATCGACCAGCGCGCGCGTCGCGTACAGGTAGTCCGAGAAGTTCGAGAGCTCGTTCTCGCGCGCGACGACGAGGGCTTCGTCGATGATCGGGCGCGCTCGCTCGTACAGCCGCTCGTCCTTCAGGTTCCAGGCGACGTTCACCAGTGCCCGGCAGGTCTCCTCGTGCATCCCGATCTCGGCGGCGTCACGGGCGGCCTCCCGGAGCATGTCGATCCCACCCTCGAGGTCGATGCGCGCCAGCGTCGTGCCGATGTTGATCCGCGCGGTGGCCACGACCTCACGGTCGTCGTGCGCGGACCCGATCGCGAGCGCGCGCTCGCCGTACGAGATGGCGTCCTCGTCCCGCTGGGCCAGCATCGCGAGCTGGGACAGGTTGTTGAGGGCTTTGGTGTGCTCGCGGGAGTCGGGCAGGCCGTCGAGCACGTCCATAGCCTCGCGAGCCGCCTGTTCGGCTCCCGGCCGGTCCCCGGCCCACCAACGGATCCGCGAGAGCCACCGCAGGGTGTCCGACGAGCGGAGCGGGTCGCCGAGCTTCTCCCGTACGCGGGCAGCCTCCTCACGCGCGCTGACCGCATGCTCGGCCCGACCGGCGGTGTACGCCTCGAACGAGAGCAGGTCGAGCGCATCGGCGCGCGCCCGCGGAGGAAGGAGGTGTCCGTGCTCCAGGGCGCGGGCGAGCAGCTCCACGGACTCCCGGTGGGACCGGGCGCGCGCGGCTCGCTCGCCCGCCGCGAGCCCGTGACGCAGGACCGCGTCCGCGTCGCCCGCGATCCAGGCGTGGTGCGCGAGCCGGGCGTCGGAGGCACCCCGCGCGGCCAGCTCGTGCAGCACGAGGCGGTTGAGGTCGCGGCGGCGCTGGCCACCCACCTCCGCCTCGACGGCCCACCGTGCAAGCTCGTGCTGGTAGCGCACGGAGGCGCCGTCGACGACCAGGAGACCGTGGCGCTCGCCGTCGGCGACGTCGGCGCGGTCCCCGAGGCAGGCCTCGACCAGCCACTCCTCCGTCCGACCTGGGACGACGCTGACCAGCTCAGCGGTGACGCGGCCGGCCTCCGAGAGGCGGGCGAACCGGCCGAGGACGGCGTCGCGGACGCTGGCAGGGACGCGGCCCGTCCCGCCCGAGACCACCTCGGTGACGAAGAACGGATTCCCGCCGGTGAGGGCGTGCACCGCGCCGGCGTCGGACTGCGCCCCCGTCAGCTGTCCGACGGCCTCCACGGTCAGCGGCGCGAGGACGACCCGGTGTGCGCGCGACGAAGGGATCGCCGCCAGGGATCGACGCAGCGGATGGTCCGCCGCGACCTCGTCGTCGCGGAACGTGAGGAGCAGGAGCAGCGGAAGCTCCTCGATCCTGCGCGCAAGGACGGTGATGACGTCGAGCGTCGCCTCGTCGGCCCAGTGCACGTCTTCGAGCACGCACACGGTCGGTTGTTCGCGCGCCGCCGCGAGGACGGTGGTGGGGGCGTCGGCGCCGGCGGCCAGCGCGTCGGCGAGGTCGGGCTCCGCCTCGGCGAGCTCCAGGACCGCACCGAGCGGGCGAGGGACGACCAGGTCGTCGGACGAGCCGACGAGCAGGCGGACGGCACGCCGTGGACGACGAGCGGGGGCCACGCCAGATGCCTTGCGCGCGGGGTTGACCGTCTCGGCGAGGAACCACCGCACCAGGCTGGTCTTGCCGATGCCGGCCTCGCCCTGGACGAGGACAACGCTCCCGTGCCCGTGCCGCAGATCCTCGTACGCCTTCTGCAGCTCGGCCAGGGCGCTGCCGCGCTCCAGCAGTCGCATCTCCCCAGTCTCGCTCAGGCCGGGCGCCGCGCCCTAGAAGTTTGCGGCCCGCACCGGCAGGACGAACCGGTACGCCTCGTACGCCGAGCCGTCGTCACCGAACCACCGCACCTCGTACGAGCCGAGCGCTGTCCATCCCCGTCGTCCGTACAGCCTGCGGGCCGCGAGGTTGTGGGCGACGACCTCGAGCGCGAGTCCGAGACGGTGGTCCGCGGCGTACGCCTCCACCGCATCCAGCAGTGCCCCGGCCGCCCCCGTCCCGCGTGCGCGCGGCGCGACGAAGAACCGCGACAACGTGACCGCCTCCACGTCAGGCCCGCCGAGTGCCGCGAGCGAGAAGGAGTCGGCGCCGGTCGCCAGCGCCGCCTGGCCCACCACCTCGCCGCCGAACTCCGCGACCCACGCAGGTCCGTCCGGCTCGGTCAACCAGCCCGGCTCGACATGGGTACCGACGATCGGGTAGCGATCCTTCTCGTGGACCTCGCCCAGCACCTCGACGAGCGCGGGGACGTCCTCGCGCCGCCGCTCGCGGACGATGACCGGCAGGTCGGTGGAGAGCGTCTCCACCTCAGCCGCGAGCGATGAGCTCGGCGATCTGGATCGTGTTGAGCGCCGCTCCCTTGCGGAGGTTGTCGTTGCTCACGAAGAGCACGAGTCCGCGGTGGTCGTCGACGCTGGAGTCCTGACGGATCCGGCCGACGAGGCTCGGGTCGGCACCCGCGGCCTGCAGCGGTGTCGGGACGTCGACCAGCTGGACGCCCGGCGCGGACGCGAGGATCTCGCGGGCCCGGGCCGCCGGGAGCGCCTGCGCGAACTCGACGTTGAGCGAGAGCGAGTGGCCCGTGAAGACGGGGACGCGCACGCAGGTGCCCGAGACGCGCAGCTCGGGGATGCCGAGGATCTTGCGGGACTCGTTGCGGAGCTTCTGCTCCTCGTCGGTCTCGTCGGTGCCGTCGTCGACCACGGAACCCGCCATCGGAAGCACGTTGAAGGCGATGGGCGCGACGTACTTCTGCGGCTCCGGGAAGTCCACCGCGCTGCCGTCGTGGGTCAGCGCGCGCGCACCGGCGACGACCTTCTCGGCCTGCGTCGCGAGCTCTTCGACGCCGTCGAGTCCCGATCCGGACACGGCCTGGTAGGTGCTGGCGACGATCCGGACGAGGCCCGCCTCGTCGTGCAGCGGCTTGAGCACCGGCATCGCCGCCATGGTGGTGCAGTTGGGGTTGGCGATGATGCCCTTGACCGCGCGGTCGATGTCGCCGGGGTTGACCTCGGAGACGACCAGGGGGACCTCGGGGTCCTTGCGCCACGCCGACGAGTTGTCGATGACCGTGACGCCTGCGGCGGCGAACCGGGGTGCCTGGACCCGCGACATCGTGGCGCCGGCGGAGAAGAGGGCGACGTCGAGGCCGGTCGGGTCGGCGGTCGCCGCGTCCTCGACGACGATGTCACGGCCCGCGAACGTCAGCGTCTTGCCCGCCGACCGCGCGGAGGCGAAGAAGCGGAGGTCAGCGATCGGGAAGGCGCGCTCTTCGAGGAGCGTGCGCATGACGGCGCCGACCTGTCCGGTCGCGCCGACGACGCCGATGTTCAGCCCGTTGGCCATCAGTGGTGCTCCTTCTGCCTTCGACCGCTCCGCGTCAGCGGCCGGTGCCGCCGTAGATGACTGCCTCGACCTCGTCCGAGTCCAGGTCGAACGCGTGGTGGGCAGCGGTCACTGCATCATCGATCTGCTGCTCGTTGACGACAACCGAAATTCTGATCTCCGAGGTCGAGATCATCTCGATGTTGACCCCGGCGTCGGCGATCGCCTTGAAGAACTTCGCCGAGATGCCGGGGTTGGTGCGCATCCCGGCACCGACCAGCGACACCTTGCCGACGCCGTCGTCGTACTGGAGCTGGGTGTAGCCGACCTCGTCCTTGAGCCGCGCGAGGGTCGTCATCGCGGTCTGGCCCTCGGCACGCGGGAGCGTGAACGAGATGTCGGTGAGTCCGGTCGCGGCCGCCGAGACGTTCTGGACGATCATGTCCAGGTTGATCTGGGCGTCGGCGAGCGTCTCGAAGATGCGGGCGGCCTCGCCGACCTTGTCGGGGACCCCCACCACCGTGATCTTGGCCTCGCTGCGGTCGTGCGCAACGCCAGAGATGATCGCTTGCTCCATCACAGGGGACTCCCCATCGCCTTGGTTCAGCAGGTCGTTGATGCGATCCGCGCTGACCACCCACGTGCCCTCCTTGGAGGAGAACGACGAGCGGACGTGGATCGGCATGTTGTTGCGGCGCGCGTACTCGACGCAGCGCAGGTGGAGGATCTTGGCGCCGTTGGCCGCCATCTCCAGCGTCTCCTCGTACGAGATCACGGGGATGCGACGGGCCGTCGGGACGATCCGCGGGTCGGCGGTGAAGATCCCGTCGACGTCGGTGTAGATCTCGCACACCTCGGCCTCGAGCGCGGCTGCGAGCGCGACGGCCGTCGTGTCGGAGCCGCCGCGGCCGAGCGTGGTGATGTCCTTGCTCTCGTGCGAGACGCCCTGGAAGCCGGCGACGATCGCGACGGCACCCTCCTCGATCGCCTTGCTGATGCGCCCGGGGGTGACGTCGATGATCTTGGCTCTGCCGTGGCTGGAGTCGGTGATCACACCAGCCTGGGAGCCCGTGAACGACTGGGCCTGCTGGCCGAGGTTGCCGATCGCCATGGCGAGGAGGGCCATCGAGATCCGCTCACCGGCGGTGAGGAGCATGTCGAGCTCTCGGCCGGGCGGCAGCGGCGACACCTCGTGAGCCAGGTCGAGGAGCTCGTCCGTCGTGTCACCCATGGCCGAGACGACCACGACGACGTCGTGGCCGGCCTTCTTGGTGGCGACGATGCGCTGCGCGACGCGCTTGATGCTGGCGGCGTCGGACACCGACGAGCCGCCGTACTTCTGGACGACAATCCCCACGGAGGTCCCTCGAATGGTTCGATGGCGGGTGGCTGGACGCCACGCTGCGCCCAGGACAGTCTAACGGCGCACCCCACGCCGCTCCCGCACGTCTCGTCGTGCGGTCGCTGTCAGGGCGTACGGGGCAACTGCTCGTGCCGCGCGATCAGGGCCGCGATGCCGTCGAGGAGGAGCTCCAGCCCGAACGAGAACCCGGCCTCTCCGTACTGGTCGTACCCGGGCTCACCCACAGCCGGCACGGGCGGCGTCGAGGCCGCGAGGCGGGCGAGGTTGGGGTAGTCCGCAGGATCGGCGAGCTGGCGGATCACGTTCTCGAACGCGACGACCGGCTTGCCCGCGGCGCGCCGCCGGTCCGCGGCAGCGGCCTCCTCGTACGCCATCCGCGCCTCGGCGAGCGCGTACGCGCTGATCGCTCCGATCACCTGGAGCTTGTCCTCGTCGGAGAGCGGGGTGTCGGCGAGAGCGTCCAGCCCGCGCTCGATCCACGCGAAGGCGCTCGGCCCCATCGGAGGGTTGCTCATCGGCAGCTGCGCGAGCCACGGGTGCGAGGCGAGCATCTCCTGCTGGAGGGCCGCCCACGAGCGCATCCGCTCCCGCCACGTGGCCCCGGTGATCTCGACCGTCCGGGCGACCGACGCGCTCTCGTTCCACATCAGGGAGAGCAGCTCCTCCTTGTTGGCCACGTGGCGGTAGAGCGCCATCGTCGAGAAGCCGAGCTGCTTGGCGACCCGCGCCATCGAGACGGCCTCGAGCCCGTCGGTGTCGGCGATCTCGACGGCGACGGCGACGATCGCGCTGGCGTCGAGCTCCGGACGGGGACCACGCCGACCGCTGGAGCGGCGTCCCCACAGCAGGGCGAGCTCGTCCGGGAGCTGCATCTCCTCGCTCACGCCACCTCCTCATCGACCGTCTCGGTCCAGCCACGATAGGGCCTTGCTCCTTCTGTGTATGGCGTATACGGTCAGCGTATGACGTACACAGTAGAGGTCCAGGGCCTCGTGAAGAGCTACGGCGGGACCGAGGTCCTGCGCGGGGTCGACCTCGCGATCGCCCCGGGCAGCGTGCACGGGCTCCTCGGCGCGAACGGCGCCGGCAAGACGACTCTCGTACGGATACTCGCGACGCTGATCGGGTACGACGGCGGGTCGGCACGCATCGCCGGGCACGACGTCGCCCGCGAGGCGCACGCGGTGCGCGGCGCGATCAGCCTCACCGGCCAGTACGCGGCGGTCGACGAGGTGCTGACAGCGCGCGAGAACCTCACGATGGTGGCGCGGCTGCGGCGCCTGTCCCGCGCGGAGAGTGCGGCCCGTACCGACGAGCTCGTCGCCCGCTTCGACCTGGGGACGATCGCTGACCGCCGCGCCTCCACGTACTCCGGCGGCCAGCGCCGACGTCTCGACCTCGCGATGAGCATGGTCGTCCCGCCGACCCTGCTGTTCCTCGACGAGCCGACCACGGGCCTCGACCCGCGCAGCCGCGACCAGGTCTGGGCGACCGTGCGCGAGCTCGCCGACACCGGGGTGACCGTGCTGCTCACGACCCAGCACCTCGAGGAGGCCGACCAGCTCGCCGACCGCATCTCGGTGCTGGACGGCGGGCGCGTCGTCGCCGACGGGACGCCCGAGGAGCTCAAGACCCAGGTCGCCGGCGAGGTCGTCCGACTGACGTACGGCGACGCCGCCACGTACGGGGCCGCGCTCGCCGTGCTGCGAACCCCGGAGGCGACCGGTGACCCGGTCCTGCTGACCCTGGACGTCCCCAGCAACGGCACACCCGACTCCCTGCGAGACCTGCTCGACACGCTGGCCGTCGCCGAGGCCTCACCCCGGCGCGTCAGCATGCACGCTCCGAGCCTCGACGACGTGTTCCTCACCCTCACCGCACCGACCCAGGAGGCCCACCGATGAGCACGACCACGAGCTCCACGCCCGCCATCGTGCTGGAGTCGCGCGTGATGATCCGGCGCGGCCTGGTGACCTCCCTGCGCAACCCCGAGGCGTTCTTCACCGCGGTGGCGCTCCCGGTCGCCCTGATGCTGCTGTTCGTCTACGTCTTCGGCGGAGCGATGTCGACCGACGGCGCGTACGTCGACTACGTCCTGCCCGGGATCATCCTGCTCTGCGCGGGGTTCGGAGCCGGCACGACGGCTGCCGCGGTGGCGCACGACATGACCAACGGGATCATCGACCGGTTCCGCTCGATGCCGATCGCCGCCGGATCCGTGATCGTCGGTCACGTCGTCGCCAGCGTGGCCCGCAACGCCATCGCCACCACGCTCGTCATCGCGGTCGCCCTGCTCATCGGGTGGCGGCCCAGTGCCGGGCCCGGTGGGTGGCTCGCAGCGGTCGGCGTGCTCACCGTCTTCGTGCTCGCGATCTCGTGGCTCGCCGCCGCCGTCGGACTGGTCGCCCGGACTCCCGAGTCCGCCAACGCCTTCACGATGGTGCTCGCGTTCCTGCCGTACGTCAGCACCGCGTTCGTCCCCGCGGACACGCTGCCCGCCGCGCTGCGCGGGTTTGCCGAGAACCAGCCGATGACGCCGATGATCGAGACGCTGCGTGGGCTCTGGATGGGGCAGGACTCGACAGGCCAGGCGATCGGCGACCACGCCTGGTGGGCGCTGGGATGGTGCGTGGCGATCCTCGCGGCGTCCGCGGTCGCCTCGGCACGGCTGTTCCGCCGCCGCACCTCCTGACGCCCGCGAGCCACTCTGTGCGTGCTCGCGAGCCACCCTGTGGGGCCCCGCGAGCCACCCTGTGCGTGCCGGCGAGTCACTGCGACGTGCTCGTCGCCCGGTCCTCCGCGAGAAGCTGCTCCGTCAGCTGGTCGATGAGCTCCTCGATCTCCGGCTCGTGGCCCCACCCCTCGAGGTAGTGCTGGAGCCGCAGCCGTTCACCGGCTCTGATCGCCTCGGCCGCCTCGTCACCGGCCTCGGTCGTGGTCACGCTGTCACCGTCGACCATGACGAGCCCTCGCCGCGCGAGCGTCTCCGCGACGCGGAGCACCGCCTCGTTCGAACGGCCCGACCGCTCGACCATGGTCGTCACCGACCGAGACCCCTTGAGCGACACGCGCGTCACCATCCAGCACTCCTCCGGGCTGAGGCCGAGGTCGAGGTCGTCGGCGAGCTCCTCGTAGACGCGCAACGGGTCCTGCCGGCCGACACGCCGCCACAGCAGGAGACGAAGCTCCTCGATGGAGGTCCGGCTCGACGGCAGAGCGAAGGACTGGCCGGCCGACCCGCCCGCGTCGGGCGTGCCGGTCGTCCGCCGCAGCGGCAGCTCCGGGATCAGCCACGCCAGCGCGAACGCGAGGAGCGCGACGGGAACCGCCGCGAGGAAGACGACATGGATGGCGTCCGCGTAGCCGTCGAGGAACCAGTTCTGCACCACCGGCGGACACCGTTCGAGCCCGAGGGCCGACTCGCTGAGCACGTCCCCGGCACAGCGTCCGGTCGCGTCGGGCGGGGTGTCGCGTGCGAGCGCGTCGGCGAGGGACCGGGTGAGGACCGTGCCGAAGGCAGCGACGCCGACGGAGCTTCCGATCGTCCGGAAGAACGTCGCCCCCGACGTCGCCGTACCAAGATCTCGGTAGTCGACGGCGTTCTGCACCGCGAGCACCAGCACCTGCGTGACCATGCCGAGCCCGAGACCCAGGACGAACATGCTGCCG
>Ga0233385_1000702_pt1 | contig 15619 bp, 16 predicted proteins | sample ElkDunMinimDraft_16_FD_191543 | JGI IMG/M metagenome (GOLD analysis project Ga0233385, IMG submission 191543) | Fecal eukaryotic communites from dung pellets of Tule Elk in California, USA - Elk Dung G36 | ecosystem: Host-associated > Mammals > Digestive system > Large intestine > Fecal | place...
CGCGCTCGGCCAGGCGGCCGGCGCCGACACCCGGCGGTACGCCGCCGACGCCCTCGGCACCGGCACCGTGCTGCTCACCGCGGCGGCGGGTACGCCGCTGCAGCCCCGGTTCGGTCCCGGCTCCGCCGAGGCCCACGCCGCTACCGGCGCGCTGCCGCTGACCGGGGCGTGGCCGAGCCTGCGCCGTGACGTGGACACCCCGGCGGACCTCGCCGCCGCCGCCCGGCTGGGGCTCGGCGCGCACACCGCCGAACTGCTGCGCGCCGCCCCACCCGTACGCGCCGGCGGCTGAGCCGCGGACCTGCCGCACCGCCGGGCCATGCAACCGCCGAGGGCGCAGCCACGGATCCGCCGCACGGCCCCGCCACCCAATCGTCGGCGGCCACGGCCCGTGCCGGGTGTACGGTGCTGGACATGCAGGGCACGGTGGCGACCTTCGACGCGCAGACCCGGTGCGGCACGCTGCTGCTCGACGACGGCACCGAGGTGTCCTACCCGGCGGCGGCGTTCGACGCGTCGGGGCTGCGCCTGCTGCGGCTCGGTCAGCGGCTCACGGTCGAGCGCGACGCCGACGGGTCGGTGCTGCGCCTGACCATGCCCGGCCTGCACTGAGCAGCCGCAGCACCCACTGATCACCGGCAGGGGGCGCGCCGTTCACCCGGGCGCGTGATGATGGACGGGTGGACACCGAACAGGCCAGCGCCGCACGCCCCGCCGAGCCGCCGCCGGCGACCCGGTCCGGCGACGAGCCGCTGCCACCGGACCGTTTCCTCAACCGCGAGCTCTCCTGGCTCGACTTCAACGCCCGCGTCCTCGCCCTGGCCGAGGATCCCCGCTTCCCGCTGCTGGAACGGGTCAAGTTCCTGGCGATCTTCGCCGGCAATCTGGACGAGTTCTACATGGTCCGCGTCGCCGGGCTGAAACGACGGCTGCAGGCCGGGCTGCCGCTGCGCGGCGGGGACCGGATGCCGCTGCGCACCCAGCTGGAACGGGTCACCGCGCGCGCCGCCGAGCTGGTCGAGCGGCACGCCCGCTGCTTCGCCGAGGAGATCCTGCCGGCGCTGGCGGCCGAGGAGATCCACCTGATCCGCTGGGACGAGGTGGCGCCACGGGAACGGCAGCGGCTGGGCGACTACTTCCGGGACCAGATCTTTCCGGTGCTCACCCCGCTCGCCGTCGACCCGGCGCACCCCTTCCCCTACATCTCCGGGCGGTCGCTGAACCTCGCGGTGGCGGTGCGCGACCCCGACGACGGCCCGGAACTCTTCGCCCGGGTCAAGGTGCCGGACAACGTCCCCCGCTTCGTACGGATCGACCCGGGCGCGCCCGGCCTGCGCTTCCTGCCCGTGGAGGACCTGATCGCCAGCCACCTGGGGCAGCTCTTCCCCGGGATGCGCATCGTCGACTGCCACCCGTTCCGGGTCACCCGCAACGCCGACGTCGAGGTCGACGAGGACCGCGACGAGGACCTGCTGCAGGCCCTGGAACGGCAGCTGGCCCGGCGCCGCTTCGGCCCGGCCGTACGGCTGGAGGCCGCCGCCTCGATGTCGGCGCGGATGCTGGACCTGATCGTGCGGGAGCTGGACATGGACGACCAGGACGTCCAGCGGGTCCCCGGCCTGCTGGACCTCTCGGCGCTCTGGCGGCTGCACGACGAGTGCGACCGGCCCGACCTCAAGGACCCGCCGTTCGTGCCGGCCAGCCACCCCCGGCTGGTCGAGGGCGAGGTCCCCCGCAGCGTCTTCGCGACCCTGCGCGACGGGGACGTCCTCGTGCACCATCCGTACCACTCCTTCGCCACCAGCGTGCAGCGCTTCATCGAGCAGGCCGCCGCCGATCCGCAGGTGCTGGCCATCAAGCAGACGCTCTACCGCACCAGCGGCGACTCGCCGATCGTCGACGCCCTCATCGACGCGGCGGCGGCCGGCAAGCAGGTGGTGGTGCTGGTGGAGGTGAAGGCCCGCTTCGACGAGGTCGCCAACATCGGCTGGGCGCGCATGCTGGAACGAGCCGGCTGCCACGTCGTGTACGGCATGGTCGGCCTGAAGACGCACACCAAGACCGCGCTGGTGGTGCGCCAGGAAGGCGGGGGGATCCGCCGCTACTGCCACATCGGCACGGGCAACTACCACCCGAAGACCGCCCGGCTCTACGAGGACCTCGGCCTGCTCACCGCCGATCCGGAGGTCGGCGCGGATCTGACCGACCTGTTCAACGTTCTGACGGGCTACAGCCGGCAGACGGCGTACCGGCGGTTGCTGGTGGCGCCGCGGGGCGTGCGCAGCGGGCTGGTCGCCCGCATCGAGGAACAGACCGAACGGGCCCGCGCCGGGGCGGCGGCCCTGGTGCAGTTCAAGGTGAACGCCCTGGTCGACGAGGGGGTCGTCGACGCCCTCTACCGGGCGTCGCGGGCCGGGGTGCGGGTGGACCTGCTGGTCCGCGGGATGTGCACGCTGCGGCCGGGCGTACCGGGGTTGTCCGAGCGGATCCGGGTGCGCTCGGTGCTGGGCCGCTTCCTGGAACACTCGCGCATCTTCCGCTTCGGCCCCGGCGCCGACGCCGAGATCTGGATCGGCTCGGCCGATCTGATGCACCGCAACCTGGACCGGCGGGTGGAGGCACTGGTACGCGTCACCGACGCCACCGCCCGCCAGGATCTGCTGTCGTTGCTGGACACGTCGCTCGGCGATGGCGTGGAGGCGTTCGAACTGGCTGCCGACGGCTCCTGGCACCGGCTCACCGACACCGCCGCGCACCCTCGGCAGGAGCTGCACGCCCTGCTGCTGGAGCGGGTGGGCGGCGAACGGGGGAGCTGACCCGCGACGGCGGGCCCGGCCACTACGCTGACCTGGTGATCGCGTTCCGACGGGGCTCCCGGTCCGCCGTGACCCCGCCCGCGGTCCGCGCCGCCGGCGGGGTGGTGTGGCGACCGGGCGCGACCGGCGTCGAGATCTGCCTGGTCCACCGGCCGCGGCGGGACGACTGGTCGCTGCCGAAGGGCAGGTGCGAGGCGGGCGAGCCGGCGCTGCTGGCCGCGATCCGCGAGGTCGCCGAGGAGGCCGACGTGCGGGCCGTGCCGCAGCTGCGGCTGCCTTCGGCGCGTTACCTCAGCGACGGGCTGCCCAAGACGGTCGACTACTGGTCGCTGCGCGCGGTCGGCAGCGGCGGTTTCCAGCCCGGCGAGGTCGACGGGATCCGCTGGATGCCGGTCTCCGCCGCGCTGGCGATGGTCACCTATCCCCGGGACCGCGAGGTGATCCGGGCCTTCACGGCCGCACCGGTGGTGACCTGCACGGTCGCGCTGGTGCGGCACGCCGACGCCGGGCGACGCGGCACCTGGTCCGGTCCGGACAGCGCCCGTCCGCTGACCGGGCGGGGCGTCACCGAGGCCGGCCGGCTGGCGCGGCTGGCGGCGGCGATCGAGCCGCGGCTGCTGCTGAGCGCGTCGGCGCGGCGCTGCGTACAGACTCTGGCGCCGCTGGCCGAGCTGCTCGACCTGCCGGTGCGGGTACAGGGCGACTTCGACGAGCCGGCGCCCGGACAGGACCGGGACGAGAAGGCGCTGGCCGCGGCGGACCGGCTGGTGGAGATCGCCGAGCAGTCGGTGCCGGCCGTGGTCTGCGGCCAGGGGCGGGTGCTGCCGCAGACCCTGGCCTGTCTCGCCGGCCGCGACGGCGATTTCCGCACCGCCAAAGGGGGCGGCTGGCTGCTCGCCTTCGCCGGACCGCGCCTGGTCGCGGCAGACCGGCTCTGACGCCGCCGGCCGGGCACATCCGGCCCCCGCTCCGGCGGGTTCAACGACGAAGGGCGCCCACCGCGACGGTGGACGCCCCTGGCCGCGAGCTGATTCAGCGTCGTGCGGTCTTCTTCGCCGGCGCCTTCTTGGCGGCCGTCGACTTCGCCGCGGTGGTCTTCTTGGCGGGCGCCTTCTTGGCCGCCGTGGACTTGGCCGTGGACTTCGTCGCGGCCGACGTCGCCGTGGTCTTCTTCGCGGCGGCCTTGGCCGTCGTCGACTTCGTGGTGGCCTTCTTCGCCGGCGCGGACTTCGCGGTCGACTTGGTGGCCGGTGCGGTCTTCCTGGCGGTGGTGGCCTTGGCCGTTGCCGCCTTCTTCGCCGGGGCGGCGGCCTTGGGCGCCTTGCCGCTGGCAACCATCTCCTTGAACACCGAGCCCGGACGGAATGTCGGCACGGATGTCTTCTTGACCTTCACCGCCTCTCCGGTACGCGGGTTGCGGGCTGTTCGGGCGGCCCGGGCACGCTTCTCGAAGGCTCCGAAACCGGTGATGGCCACCCGTTCGCCCTTGGTTACCGCTCCTTGGATTTCGGCGAGGACCGCGTCGAGCGCCGCCGTCGCCGTCTTCCGGTCCCCGAGGCGGACGGTGAGCGCCTCGATGAGCTCGGCCTTGTTCACGACTTCCTCCCGATTGTGCAATGGACTCGACGCGAGTCATTCTGCGCGCACGGTATGCCCGGTAGTACCGAGACACAAACATCTACCGGAAAAATGGCCTTGTGTCCCAAGGAAAATCGCCCCCACCGGCTTGCACCGGTGGGGGCGAATTGTCCGCCAGGCAGGCGGATCGGCGGTCAGCGGTCAGCCGACGACCGGCAGGAACGACGGCCGGGTCGCCTCGAACGCCGTGATCGCCTCCTCGTGGCGGAGGGTGAGTCCAATGTCGTCCAGGCCCTCCATCAGCCGCCAGCGGCTGAAGTCGTCCAGCGGGAACGACCAGGCGTCGGTGCCGACGCGCACCTGGCGGGCGTCCAGGTCGACGGTCACCTCGGTGTGCGGGTCGGCCTCGATGCGCCGCCACAGCTCCTCGACCACCGGCGATTCCAGCTCGACCGGCAGCAGCCCTTCCTTGAGGGAGTTGCCGCGGAAGATGTCGCCGAAGCGGGGCGAGATGACGGCCCGGAACCCGAAGTCGCGCAGCGCCCAGACCGCGTGCTCCCGGGAGGAACCGGTGCCGAAGTCCGGTCCGGCGACGAGAATCGACGCGCCGGAATAGACGGGGTGGTTGAGAACGAAGTCCTCGTCCTCACGCCAGCGACTGAACAGGCCGTCTTCGAAACCGGTCTTGGTCACCCTTTTGAGGTACTCCGCCGGCACGATCTGGTCGGTGTCCACATTCGAGCGCCGCAGCGGAGCGGCGATCCCGGTGTGCGTGGTGAACTTCTGCATCAGTGGTTGCCCTTCACAGATCTGCGGGAGCGGCCAGCCGGCCGAGCACGGCGGTGGCGGCGGCGACCGGCGGCGAGACCAGGTGGGTACGCGCGCCCCGCCCCTGCCGGCCCTCGAAGTTGCGGTTGGAGGTGGAGGCGGACCGCTGCCCCGGCTGGAGGTTGTCCGGGTTCATGCCCAGACACATCGAGCAGCCGGCGAAGCGCCACTCCGCCCCCGCCTCGGTGAAGAGCTCGTGGAGCCCTTCGGCCTCGGCTGCGGCGCGAACGGCCTCCGAGCCGGGCACGACCAGCATGCGTACGCCGTCGGCGACCTTGCGGCCCCGCAGCACGTCCGCGGCGGCGCGGAGGTCCTCGAGGCGGCCGTTGGTGCAGGATCCGACGAAGACCACGTCGATGTCGATGGAGTTCATCGGGGTGCCGGCGGCGAGGTCCATGTACTCCAGCGCGCGGCGCGCGCCGACCTGCTCGGACTCGTCGCTGAAGTCCTCCGGCGCCGGCACGACGCCGTTGAGCGGCGCGCCCTGGCCCGGGTTGGTGCCCCAGGTGACGAAGGGGGTGACCTTGCTGGCGTCGAGGGTCACCTCGGTGTCGAAGACCGCGTCGGCGTCGGTGTGCAGGGTGCGCCAGTACTCCAGGGCGGCGTCCCAGTCGGCGCCCTTCGGCGCGTGCGGGCGGTCCTTGAGGTACGCGAAGGTGGTCTCGTCCGGCGCGATCATGCCGGCCTTGGCGCCCCACTCGATGGACATGTTCGCGATCGTCATGCGCCCCTCCATCGAGAGGTCGCGGATCGCCTCGCCGCGGTACTCGACGATGTGGCCGCGGCCGCCGCCGGTGCCGACCTGGGTGATCAGGGCCAGCACCAGGTCCTTGGCGGTGACGCCGGGGGCGAGCTTGCCGATGACGTTGACCGCCATGGTCTTCGGCTTGGCCTGGGGCAGCGTCTGGGTGGCGAGCACGTGCTCGACCTCGCTGGTGCCGATGCCGAAGGCGATCGCGCCGAAGGCGCCGTGGGTGGCGGTGTGGGAGTCACCGCAGACGATCGTCAGGCCGGGCTGGGTGAGTCCGAGCTGCGGGCCGATGACGTGCACGATGCCCTGGTTGGCGTCGCCGAGCGGCAGCAGCTTGACGCCGAACTCGGCGCAGTTGCGGCGCAGCGTCTCGATCTGCGTACGCGAGATCGGGTCGGCGATCGTGAGCAGGTCGCCACGTCGCTTGCTGAACTCGGGGTTGGCGTACCCGGTCGGGGTGTTGTGGTCTTCGGTCGCGAGGGTGAGGTCGGTACGACGCACCGGGCGCCCCGCCATCCGCAGGCCGTCGTAGGCCTGCGGGCTGGTCACTTCGTGGAGCAGGTGCAGGTCGATGTAGAGAAGATCCGGTTCACCCTCCGCGGATCGCACCGTATGGGCATCCCAGACCTTTTCGGCCAGGGTCCTCGGCTTGGTTGGCTGCGGAGTGACTCCCACCATCTGGACATCCTAAATTCTGGGAGGTATGTTTCGGCTTGTGGGACACAGTATGAGCGGTGTCGGCGTTCTCGACAAGGCGGTTGTCATTTTGGCCGCATGTGTCGACGGCGCCAGCCTTGCCGAACTAGTCGAACGAACCAAACTCCCCCGGGCGACCGCGCACCGGTTGGCGCAGGCCTTGGAGATTCACCGGATGCTCGTCCGGGACAGCCAGGGACGCTGGCGCCCCGGGCCGCGCCTCGGTGAGCTGGCCAACTCCGCCCCGGACGTGCTGCTGACGGCGGCCGAGCCGCTGCTGGCCGCGCTGCGGGACGCGACCGGGGAGAGCGCCCAGCTCTACCTGCGCCGCGCCGACGAGCGGATCTGCGTGGCCGCCGCCGAACGGGCAAGTGGGCTGCGGGACACCGTCCCGGTCGGGGCCGTGCTCCCGATGACGGCCGGCTCCGCGGCCCAGGTGCTGCTCGCCTGGGAACCGCCGGAGGCGGTGATGCCGCTGCTGCCCCGCTGCAAGTTCACCGGGCGCGCCCTGGCCGAGGTACGGCGGCGCGGCTGGGCGCAGAGCGTGGCCGAACGGGAAGCGGGAGTGGCCAGCGTCTCGGCGCCGATCCGTGACCGCACCGGGCGGGTGATCGCCTCGATCAGCGTCTCCGGCCCGATAGAGCGCCTCGGCCGGCGTCCCGGCGAGCGCCACGCGATGGCGGTCATCCGGGCCGGGCAACGGCTCAGTGGGCTGTAGGAGCGAGGACCCCCGAAAACGAACCGGCCCGCCACGGAGGTGGCGGGCCGGTTCTCAATCTGTAGCCCCGACCGGATTCGAACCGGCGCTACCGCCTTGAGAGGGCGGCGTCCTAGGCCGCTAGACGACGGGGCCAGAACTTTTCCTTCGTCACCCTTCCGGGTGACGCTGCTGAACTTTACCAGAGATCTTTTCCGTCCCCCCGAGGGGGTCGCGGCGGTGCTCTCCAGCAAAAACCAGCGACCGATGTCCCTTGCGGAACATCGGCAGCTGGGGTACCAGGACTCGAACCTAGACTAACTGAACCAGAATCAGTTGGGCTGCCAATTACCCCATACCCCATTGGCGCCTTGCGGCGTCGGAAAAGAACATTACTCCACCCGGCACCGCTGCGCCAAACCGACCCGGACAACCCGCTCTGACCTGGGGTTTTACCTCGCCGCCGACCGTCACGGCCGGCGGCGGGGACTCAGCTAGAGCGCGACAACCGGGTTGATCAGTTCGCCGATGCCGTCGATGCGCACGGTGACGATATCCCCGTCCGCCAGCGGGCTAACCCCCGCCGGCGTGCCGGTCAGCACCACGTCACCGGGGAGCAGCGTCATCACGTGTGAGACGTACGACACCAACGCCGGCACGTCGAAGACCATGTCCCGGGTCCGGCCGAGCTGGCGCACCTCCATCTCCTCCGGGTTGCGCCCCACCTCGCAGCGGACCTCCAGGTCCCGCACGTCCAGCCCGGTGGAGATCCATGGGCCGATCGGGCAGAACGAGTCGAACCCCTTGGCGCGGGTCCACTGACCATCGGAGCGCTGCAGGTCCCGGGCGGTCACGTCATTGGCGCAGGTGTAGCCGAAGATCGCCTTTTCGGCGGCGGCCCGGTCGGCCCGGCGGGCACCGGGCGGCCCGATCACCACGGCCAGCTCCGCCTCGTGCTCCACCTGCTTGGAGAAGATCGGCAGCCGGATCGCGTCCCGCGGCCCGATCACCGACGTCGAGGGCTTGAGGAAGAGCAGCGGCTCGGCCGGCACCTCGGCACCGTGCTCGGCGGCGTGCTCGGCGTAGTTACGCCCGACACAGACCACCTTGCTGGGCAGAATCGGCGAGAGCAGCCGTACGTCCGACAGCGCCCAGCGGGCACCGGTGAAGCGGATCTCGCCGAACGGATGGCCGTCGATCTCGGCGACGGTCAGACCCGCCGCCGCACCCCCCGGCTCCCCCTCGACGACCCCGAACGACATTCCCTTGGCATGAGCAAAACGAGCGATACGCACAGTGCCAATCTAGTCTCACCCGCCGCTCGGGCACGGGCTGCCGCACTGGCGCGGAGACCAGCGTCGCAGCCGGCGCCGGTTTGCGGGCTTTCCGCCCCCGGGCCCCGGCGGCTTCTCTAGCCTCGGTGCCGGAGGTTCCTCGTCATGCCCGCACCCATCCGCACGGTCACCGCGGCGTTCGCCGGGCTCCTCGGCTCGCTGCTCGTCACCGCCGCACCGGTCAACGCCGCGCCCATGGCGGCCGCCGAACAGGACGCGCCGTTCTGGCGGCAGCCACCGGTCATCCTCGGCGCCACCGGGCTCCTGCTCGTCCTCGCCGGCCTCCTCGGCTGGCTCTGGCAGCGCCGCCGGACCCGGCGCCCGGCCGCGCCGGCGCCGGCGCGCCCGCCGGACCTCGGCGGGGCCGTCGCCGCCCAGCGGATCCGGCGCGGCACGGTCTATCCCCTGCCGGGAACACCGAAACCGGCGGCCGCGCGATCCCGGCCCCCGGTCTGGGCCACCGTGGCGATCGCCCTCGGCCTGCTCGCCGGACTCGCCGGCGGCGCGATCCTGGCCGCGACGGGGCCGATGGGCGGGATGCGGGCGAACGCCCAGCCGACCGCGGGAGCGTGGGTCGGCCTGAGCGCGGTCGGCCAGATCGGCACCCCGCTGCGGGAATCGGCCTTCGAATTCACCGTCCGCGGTCTCGACTGCGACGGCGGCCGCTGCCGGGCGACGGTGGACGTGCAGAACCTCACACCGGAGAAGCAGCGCTGGTACGCCCCGATGCAGCGTGCCTACCTGCCCGGCGGGGAGTGGGTCACCGCCGACGAGGCGGCCACCAGGGCTGCCAACAACGGCCGGGACGTCTTCGCCGAGCCGCTCGCCCCCGGGCAGCGGGTGACGCTGCCGCTGGTCTTCAGCACCGACCCGGCGAAGCGGCCGAGCCATCTGGAGCTGCGCAGCGGAGTCTTCTCCTCCGGCGTACGGGTCAACGTGCCCTGAGAGTGCGCCGCCGCCCGGTCGTACGCTGGTGGGCGTGACCGCCGCTCTCGCTTTCGCCACCGTGCTCGACGCGGCGCGGTGGCGTGCCCGGCAGGCGGCGCACGCCGCCCGCGCCGATGCCCTGACCGCCGGGCACCGCGCCCGCCGGGCCGCCGGCGCCCGGCACGCCATCGACGACTTCCTCTACGACTACTACGGCACCCGGCCGGCCGTGCTGCGCCGCTGGCACCCCGGCGCCGGCTTCGCCCTGGCCCCCGACCCCGCGGAGCCCACCCCGCACGCCGGCTGGCGCTGGTACGCCACCGACGCCGACGGCACCGTCGGGCTCGACCGCGCCGCGTTCATGGCCGACCGGGGCGAGTCGGTGCGCTACATCCACGGGTTGCTGAGCGCGATCGCGTCCCGCCCGGCGTACACGGGGTGTTTCGGGCTGCACGAGTGGGCGATGGTCTACCGGCAGCGCGAGCACCGGCATCCGCTGCCACTGCGGCTGGGGCAGGAGGGCACCGACGCGGTGGTGCAGGCGCACCAGATCCGCTGCACGCACTTCGACGCGTACCGCTTCTTCACGCCGGAGGCGGCGCCGCGCAACGCGTACCGGCCGACCCGCGACACCCAGGCGGAGCTGGATCAGCCAGGCTGTCTGCACGCCTCGATGGACTGCCACAAGTGGGCTACGAAGCTGGGGCCGGCCGTCCCCGGCGAGCTGGCCCTGGACTGCTTCGAACTGGCCCGTGACATCCGGCTGCTGGACATGCGCGCCTCGCCCTACGACCTCTCCTCCTACGGCGAGGCGCCGGTGGCGATCGAGACCCCGGAGGGCAAGACGGAGTACGCCGCACAGCAGCGTGAGTTCGCCGCCCGTGCCGGGGTGCTGCGGGCCGGGCTGATCGCCGTCTGCGAGACGCTGCTCGCCCCCACCGGCTAGCGGTCGCGCGGGCTCGGGGCGGGCTCGGCGCTGCCGGTCGGGGTGGGTGCCGGCTGGGTGGTCTCCTCCTCGTCGGGGGCGACGGCGGCGAAGACGACCGCGGCAACCAGCACGAGCGTCACCAGCCCGGCCTTGGTGGTGGCGGCGCGCAGCAGCCGCCAGGCGTTGCGGCGGGCGCCGGGGACAGCGCCCTTCGCCGTCCGGAAGTCGGCGAAGCCACGCTTGGCGCGGGCGACGGCCATGCCGAGGGTGACCCCGATGACCAGGCCGATGCCGAGGAGAACCGCGATGAGAGGTCTTTCCACCCTCGCGAGTATCCATACCGGCGGATGATGGCGTAAGCCCTGGGTGGAGTTTCGGCCATCTGTCCGAGATCGACCGGCACGATCAGCCACCAACCGGACACGGTGGAGGGTCGCGGTGGCGCAGTCGCCCGAGAGCGCAGCGTCGAGCGCAGTCAGCCGGCGGGCGTGGCGGGCAGGTGGCCGCGGGCCCAGTCGGCGAGCGCGGCGAGGGCGGGCACCAGCGCCTGCCCCCGGGCCGTCAGCTGGTAGCTGACCCCGATCGGCGGGCCCTCCCGGACGGTGCGGCTGATCAACCCGAGGGTGGTCAGCTCGTTGAGCCGGTCCGACAGGACCGACTCGCTGATGCCCGGCAGGGTGCGACCGAGCTCGGCGAAGCCGGCCGGCCCTTCGGCGAGGGCGCCGATCAGCACTCCGTTCCAGCGCTTGCCCAGGAATCCGAAGACGCGCAGCAGAGCCTCGTCACAGGTGCGCGCCGCAGCTGCGCAGGCGTGCGGTACGTCGCTCTTGGCCACCGTCATGGACCCAAGGTTACGCGACCCCGCAAGAGACGATCGACTAGGAAATTACTAGCTGCTACTCTTGTCACAGCAACCAGGCTTCTCTCGCCTTCAGGAAGGCCCAAAATGACCTCGAACGACGCCGCCGCACTGATCACCCTGCACCCGGAAGCCCAGGCGCAGCTCTTCAGCGACGCCCGGACCGCCAACAGCTTCACCGACGAGCCGGTCACCGACGAGCAGCTGCGCGCGATCTACGAGCTGGCGAAGTTCCCGCCCACCGCCGCCAACACCCAGCCGCTGCGGATCCTCTTCGTCCGCCCCGGCGAGGGCCGCGAGCGGCTCGTGCGCCACATGAGCGAGGGAAACCAGGCCAAGACCGGCAGCGCCCCGATGGTCGCCGTGCTCGCCGCCGACGCCGACTTCCACGAGTTCATCCCCAAGGTCTTCCCGATCCGCCCGGAGATGCGCGACCATTTCGCCGGCGACCCCGAGGGCCGCGAGCAGATGGCCCGCTTCAACGCCGCACTGCAGATCGGCTACTTCCTGCTCGCCGTCCGCGCCGCCGGGCTGGCCGCCGGTCCGATGGCCGGCTTCGACGCCGCCGGTGTCGACAAGGAGTTCTTCGCCGACCGCAACTGGAAGTCGCTGCTGGTGGTCAACATCGGCAAGCCCGGCGAGAACGCCTGGTTCGACCGGCTCCCGCGCCTGGACTACGACGAGGTCGTCACGCACGTCTGAGCCGCGCCACGCCGCGGCGCCGGGCAGCGCCGCGGCTCACTCCCCGTCGACGCGCCGGTCCCGCTTACGCTGGGACCGGCGCTTCTTCTCGTCCAGCCGCCGCTGCTTGGCGCCCCGAGAGGGCTTGGTGGGCCGCCGCGGCGGTGGCGGCGGCGCCACCGCGTCGCGCAGCAGCGCGGCGAGCCGGGCCCGCGCCGCCTCCCGGTTCGCCAGCTGCGCCCGGTGCTCGCTGGCCGCGATCGTGATCACACCGTCGACCAGCCGGCCCGCGAGGCGCTCGGCCGCCCGCGCCCGCAGGAACTCCGGCAGGGTCGGCGACCCGGCCACGTCGAAGCTCAGCTCCACCCGCGAGTCGGTGGTGTTGACCCCCTGGCCACCCGGCCCGGAGGAACGGGAGAAGCGCTCCCTCAGCTCACCGGCCGGGATCACCAGCCGGTCGGTCACACGCAGGTCGTCGCTCACGGGTCGAGGCTAGCCGGTACGGATCAACCGCCCTTGCCGATGATCGTGTCCGCGGTCTGCTGCACCTGGTCGATCGGGATGGCGAACCCGATACCGATCGAACCGTTCCCGTCGAGCGTGGCGATCGCGGTGTTCACCCCGACCACCTCCCCGCGGGTGTTGACCAGCGGACCACCCGAGTTGCCCGGATTGATCGAGGCGTCGGTCTGCACCGCGGTGTGCCGGCTGTTGCGCAGCCGTACCTGGCGGTCAAGTGCGCTGACGATGCCGGCGGTGACCGTGCCGGACAGCCCCAGCGGCGACCCGACCGCCAGCACCGACTCCCCCACCCGGGTGGTGCCCGGCTTCGCCAGCGGCAACGGCGTCAGCCCGGTCGAGGCCGGCACCTGCAGCACCGCGATGTCGCTGGCCGGATCCCGCCCCACCACCTCGGCCGCCAGCCGCCGGCCGGCGGAGGTCTCGACGACGACGGTGCCGCCACCGGCCCGCTCCACGATGTGATCGTTGGTGACGATGTGCTGCTCGCCGTCGATCGCGAAGCCCGACCCGCTGCCTCCCTGTACCAGCACCGAGACCACCCCCGGCACCGTCTTCTCGGCCGCCTCGATCAGCTGCGGGGAGATCCCCGCCCCGGCGGCCGGCGCCGCCTCCGGTTGCTCCTGGCTCCCCGTCACCCCGCCAGCGAGACCACCGGCGACGGTGGAGAGCGCGATCACCGCCACCGCGGAGAGGAGCCACCGGCGCCGGGACGGCTCGTCGGGCTGCTGCTGCCCACCCGTACGGCCGGCGCTGTCGCCCTCCATCTCGGGTGAGAGGAACCACGGACCCCGCGGCTCGCCCAGTCCGGTCTGCACTGCCATCGTCCGCTCCTCGTCTCGGTTCACGATCAGGCTCGGGTGACGAACAAGCTCGGGGTGAGAACAGGCCCGCCTCGCGGTCAGGCCCCGGCCGCGATCAGGGCAGGCGGGAGAACCACCGCAGAGACCCGAAGGCGGCACCCATCGCCAGCAACAGGCCCAGGCCGATGAAGCGCGCCGAGATGTCCTGCCGCTCGGTGCGGTAGCCCACCGAGGTGCCGATGTCCTCGTAGACCTCCTTGAGCTCGTCACTGGAGGTCGCCTCGTGGTAGCCGCCCTTGGTCTGCTCGGCCACCGCCCGCAACGTATGCCCGTCCACCGGCACCTGAATCGCCCGGCCGCCGCGGGCCACCGACCCGGTCAGGGTGCCGAAGGAGATGGCGTGCACGGGAACCTCGGCCCCCACCGCGTCCGCCGCGGCGTCGATCGGATCCCGGCCCGAGGTGTTCGCCCCGTCGGAGAGCAGGATGATCCGCGCCGGCGGGGTGTCGTTGGCGGCCGCGGTGTCCAGGCCGCGGATCGCCTCCAGCGAGGTGGCGATCGCCTCCCCGATGGCGGTGCCCTGCACCCCGGTGCTCCCCTCGGCGAGCCGGTTGATGCCGTTGCGCAGCGCCGAACGGTCGGTGCTCGGCGGCACGAAGACCGCCGCGCTGCCGGCGAACGCCACCAGTCCGACGTTGAACTCCTTCGGCAGCCGCCCGGCGAACTTCCCCGCCGCCGCCTTGGCCGCCGTCAGCCGGTCGGGGTCGACGTCGTCGGCGAGCATCGAGGTGGAGACGTCCACCGCCAGCATCACGGTCGCCCGCTCGCGGGGCACCTCCACCTCCGCGCTGGGGCGGGCGAACCCCACCACCAGCAGCGCCAGCATCGCCAGGAAGAACGCCGCCGGCGCGTGCCGCCGCCAGCCCGGCCGGTCCGGCGCCACCCGGTCCAGCAACCGCAGGTTCGTGAAGCGCACCGCGTACCGGCTGCGCCGGCGCTGCATGACCAGGTACGCCACGACGACCCCGGCCACGCCCAGCAGCAGCAACAACCGCAGCGGGGATTCGAAGCTCATGCCGCAGCACCTCCTGGGGAGCGGGCGTACGAGGCGAGCGCCAGCCGCCGCTGCGCGTGCACGTGCCGGACGATGTCGGTGGTGAAGTCCCGGTCGGTACGCAGCGCCAGGTGGGCCGCGCCGCAGCGGCGCAGCGCCTCGGTGAGCCGTACGCGTTGCGCGGCGGCGGCGTCGGCGAAGCGCCGGCGCAGCCGCGGGTTGCCCGTGTCGACCTCACGGCGCCGGCCGGTCTCCGGGTCGGCCATCGTGATCACCCCGACGTCCGGCAGCTCCTGCTCCCGGGGATCGGTGACCTCGACGGCGAGCACCTGATGCCGGGCGGCGAGCCGGCGCAGCGGCCGCTCCCAGGCCGGCGGGGCGTTCTCGTCGGTCCCGAAGCCGTCGAGGAAGTCCGAGACGACCACCACCAGCCCGCGCCGGGTGGCGAGCCCACCCATCGCCGCGCAGCCCTCGGGGAGCCCGGCGGCGGGTGCGGCAACCGCGGCGGGGCGTTCGGCACGCCCCCGGCGGGCGGCCGGCCGGGCCGCGTCCACCGCGTGCGGCGCGGTCAGCAGACCGCGCAGCAGGGCGAGCAGGTGGTGGCGACCACCACGGGCCGGAAGCCGGCGCATCCCGTCACCGCGGAGCACGAGCGCGCCGAGCCGGTTGCCGCCGCCGGCGGTGAGGAAGCCGACCGCGGCGACCGCGGCGACGGCGAGTTCGCGCTTCTCCAGGTCGGCGGTGCCGAAGTCCATGCTGGCGGTCCCGTCGACAAGCACCCAGGTGCTCAGTTCCCGGTCCGCGTCGGTCTCACGGACGTGCGGTACGCCGGTGCGGGCGGTGACCGCCCAGTCCATCCGCCGTACCTCGTCCTCGCCCGCCCGGTACTCGCGGCTGCCGGCGATCTCACTGCCCGAGCCGGGCAGCAGGCCCCGGTGGTCGCCGTGGAGCAGTCCGTTGAGGCGGCGGGTGACGGTCAGCTCCAGCCGGCGCAGCCGGTCGTCCGGCAGCAGTGCGCCGAGCCCGGGTGCCGAGGCGGTAGCGGGCCGCGGGGCCGCTGCCGGCCGGGACGCCGAAGGCGGCGCCGTCGGCCGGGAGGCGGGACGCGCCGGGGCGGTCAGCCCTGCCGCCATCAGCTCGTCACCATG
>Ga0233385_1000703_pt1 | contig 15615 bp, 7 predicted proteins | sample ElkDunMinimDraft_16_FD_191543 | JGI IMG/M metagenome (GOLD analysis project Ga0233385, IMG submission 191543) | Fecal eukaryotic communites from dung pellets of Tule Elk in California, USA - Elk Dung G36 | ecosystem: Host-associated > Mammals > Digestive system > Large intestine > Fecal | place...
CCCGGTGCGCGCGATCGTCGACGCGATCGCGCTCGCGTCCATCGGACCGTCGGCCGTGACGATCGCGAGCGTGCTGCCCCAGGCCCACATCGCGACGAACGTCGCGGCGTGCACGGCCACGGGCGGCGCCGCGCGCATCCCGGCGACGATGCCCGCGGCCGTCAGCCGGCTGCCGGACGCCGCGTACGCGAATCCCACGAGCGCGTGCGCGCCGCGTGCGATGCCGAAGGTCGCCATGTCGAGGGCGGTCTGGGTGCCGAGCTGGCGCAGGGTCGGCCACTGACCGGTGAGGGCACCGCGGCCCACGGTCGAGCCGGCCGTGAACAGCAACGACCCCACGACGAACCGCGTGACGGTCGGGGCCAGGGCCCGCCCGGCGGTCCACGCGACGCCGGCCCGCAGCGCCATGAGGCCGAGCCGCATGACGCCGACGCCGATGACGATCGACGCGATGGTCGCGATCCACTCGATCGCGGTGTCCATGTCCCGCAGGTGCTCGAACCGTGCCTCGGCCTCGGCGATGCGGACGGTGAGCGCGTCCTGCAGGCTGACCAGCGCGCGCTCGTCCGGCTCCCCGGCCGCGTCCAGCAGGTCCAGCGCCCGGGACGCCGCGCCCGCGAGCCCTCCGTCGAGCTCGGCGTCGTCCCAGTTCATCTGGTAGCGGCGGTGCGTCTCGTAACGGACGAGCGACGAGTACGCCAGGGCGGCGTACGCGATCTGCAGGGGTCGGGCGTGGTGCAGCGCCGCCAGCGCGGCGTCGCCGTGCTCGACGAGGAAGGCGGCGCGTTCCGCCACGGGCCGGGCCCACAGCCCCGTGAACGTCCCGAGCGCGTCGAGCTCCTGCGCCACCGTGGTGCACGCGGTGTCGAACCGGCGCTTCTCGGTCGCGTGCCCGTACCAGCGGTTGGGCCACACGTCGATGTCGCCCAGGTAGCGCGGCTGCGGGATCGACGACCCGGTGGGCAGGCCCTTGCGGGCCTTCTCCACCGAGTACGTGAAGCTGCGGCTGAACGCGTCGAAGTACGCCTCCTGCGCGGTGCGTGCCGCGCGGTGCGTCGAGTCCTGCGTGCCCGACGCCACGGCACGCACGGCCCCGTCGAGCGTCGCGATCAGCGTCGTCGTGGCGGTGCGCACGGTCGACACCAGGCCCGTCGCGAGCGGGTCGCTCGTGTCGGCCGGCTCGGGCGGGGCGCTGTCGGGCGTGACCGACCGCAGCGCCACGAGCTCGTCGACGACGACCACCGTCCGGCCCACGCGGTGCTGCATCGGTCCCAGCACCCCCGCGGGCAGCAGCGGCAGGGAGCGGCGCCACCGGTCGAGACGGACGACCGCCTCCGCGGTGAGGTCCGTGCCGAACGCCTGCGTCAGGATCGTCGTCGCGACGTCGACCTGCGCCTCGAGGTCCGCGACCGCCGACGCGGGCGCGAGGTCCCCGCCGACACGCTCACGCAGCGTCTGCCACGCCCGCGGGGCGCAGTCCAGGCCGCGGTCGTCGGACTCCATGGCGACGGTGAAGAGGTTCTCGACCGCGGCGACCCGCAGCACGTCGTCGACCGCCAGGTCGGTGAGCTGACGGGCCAGCAGGTCCACGGCGGTCGACAGGTCCGCGTCGGACCACGAGGACACCCGGTCCGGGAGGACGGTCGAGACCAGCACCTCGTCGGGCGAGCACTGCACGCGCACCGCACCCGCGGACGTCTGGTCGGCGACGTGCCGCAGCTCGTGCGCGATCAGCGCCTGACCCGCGGTGGTGAGGGTGTCGAAGCGGCCGGGCGCGAACAGCACGTCCGCGCCGACGGTGACGGCCCGTGCCCCGAGCAGCCGGGTCATCCGACCGGCGGACGCACCCGTGTGGACGCGGACGGCGGGCATCGGCGCTCCCGGCGGGGCGAGCGCGGCCAGGACGTGCGGCGCGAGCGGGGCCCCGGGCCCGAGTGCCGCCGTCGGGCCGGGCGCCGGGGCGGCGAGCGTGCGCCCGGCGACCGGCGCCGTCCCGCGGTCCGCCGCGGTGAGGAGACCCGGCGGCGCGGCGAGCACGGCGCGCGCGGCTGCCCGTGCCGCCGACTCGGCCACCGCGCCACCCGTGCCGTCGACGCGTGGTGCGCGGGCCCGCGGATCGGGTGCCCGGGCCGTCGCGCGGCCCTGCTGCCGCCCGGCACGCCGTGCCGCCCGCCGCGTCTCCCGGTTCGGGGCGGGGCTCACGGCACCGGGCACCGAGGGCGCCGGGGCGTGGTCCGCGACCCGTGACGGGCGCGGTACCGGGTCGGCCAGGACGGGGCCGTGCGCCGTGCGGGCGCTCACTCGATCTCCACGTCGAGCACCACGCTGGCCTGCACGGGCCGCTCGTGGCTGGACCAGAACTTGTGCAGCAGGTCGAAGTCGGAGCTCTCGTGCAGCCGCACGCGCGTGGGACGTCCCGCGACCTCGGTGAGGTCGAGCGCGCTCAGGGCCTCGTGGACGACGCCGATCAGCTCGTACTCCTCCTCGGGGAACGCGGACCACACCGAGACGACGAACCCCGCGCGCATGCCCCGGGTGCCACGGGGCGCCGCGAGCCGCAGCAGCGTCAGCGAGACGGCCGGCCGACGCCCCGCGAGCCGGTCCTGCGACGGCGAGCCGTGCACGACGTGGACCTCCTTGAGGAACGTCGCCCGCAGCACCGTGCGCAGCTGCGCCTGCAGGGTCTCGACGAACGCCCGGAGCAGGAGGCCGCGGTCGGGGGGCGCGGCGGCGCCGTCGGGCAGGACCGGTCGGTCGGGGCGCGAGAGCCGGCCCTGCTCCATCAGCTCGAGCGCGACCGCCTGCTCGAGGACCTCCTGCGTGAGCGGCGCACCGGCGCGGTCGGCGAGGAAGATCGCCCGCAGCGCGGCGTTCGCGACGTCCCCGCCCGACAGGTCGTCGCGCCGGGCGACCCCCGCGAGCGCGAGCCCCGGCGCGCGCGGCACCCCGGGCGGGAGCATGACGTCCCAGATCCGCTCGCGCTCGTCCGGGGTGGGCAGCGGGAACTCGATGCGGAACCGGAAACGGCGCACGAAGGCGTCGTCCAGGGCGTGACGCAGGTTGGTCGCGAGCACGACGACGCCCTCGTGCGCCTCGATGCGCTGCAGCAGGTAGCCCACCAGCACGTTGCTGAAGTGCTCCCCCGCGGTGCTCGCCCCCTCGGTGCGGTGCGAGAACAGCGCGTCGGCCTCGTCGCAGAACAGCACGCCGGACGCCTGCTCGGCGGCCCGCAGCACCTCGTCGACGTTCTTCTCGGTGTCGCCGATGTACTTGCTCATGAGCTGGGAGAGGTCGAGCGTGAACAGCGGACGTCCCAGCGCGGCGGCGACCCCCTCGGCGGCGGCCGTCTTGCCCGTGCCGGAGCGCCCGGCGAAGAGCACGAGCGGGCCGTGCTCGACGCGGTGCCGGGCGGCCAGCCCCTGGGCACGCGCGAGCTCGTCGCGCCGCGCGACGTAGTGCACGAGGCGGTCGAGGGCGTCGCGCGTGCCCGGTGCGAGCACGAGGTCGTCGAGCCGGCGGCGCACGACGGGGCGCCGCGCGGCCGTCGGCAGCGCGCCCACGTACGCGGCGGCCCGCGCGCTCAGGGTCGCGAGGTCGGGGACGGGTGCGTCGGCGAGGACGTCGTGCACCGCTGCCGCGTCGATGCGGTGCCGCGAGGCCAGCACGTCGGCCGTCGCGTCGTCCAGGGCGACACCGAGCGCGGCGGCCGTGCTCGTCCACGTGCGGCGCCGCTGCGACCAGTCGGGCGGGCGTGCCTCGAGGTGCGGGGCCGCCACCGCGACCGGCTGGCGCGACGCGACCCACAGGCGCCCGCCCACGTCGTCGACGAGACCGACGAGCGCCGCCACCACGGGCGTCGTCTCGTGCTCGGTCCAGCCCCGCAGGTCCACCAGCGGTGCCAGACCCGCGAGGACGCCGGCGCGCCACGCCGCGCGGCACACGTCGGCCGCGTCGGGGGCGGGTGCCACCTCGACGACCAGCAGCGCCGCGCCCGGCGGGGTCACGGACCGCGCGGCCGCGACGGCGTCACCCGTCCCGTGCACGACGAGCAGGGGCGCCGCCGTGAGGGAACCGCGACCGGGGCCGGCCGTGCCGGCCGTGCCCGTCACGGCAGCGACGCGCGCAGCGCCGGCCACGTGCGAGGACCTCGGTGCGTCGACGCCCGGCGCCGCGTCGCCCAGGACCGCGTCGACGACGTCGGGCGCGAGCTCGAGCGGTGACCCGAGCGGTGCGAAGGCGCCGGGCGCGCGGCGCACCAGACCACCGCGGGCGAGCGCCGAGCCGGCCGCGAGCGCGCGCCGGACGGCGCCGCGCCGGCGCGGCGAGGTGCCCAGGCCCAGCAGCACGACGCGCTCGGTGACCCGCCGCTCGTCGAGGTCGTCGTGCAGCACGGCGTACACCGACTGGTACCGCGGGTCGACGTGCGGGGCGAGCAGCAGCAGCAGCACGTCGAGCGAGGCGACGTCCAGGACGGTGCGCAGGCGGTCGAGCACGGGGTGCCCGGCGGGCACGAGCGGCTCGTCGGACGGTGCGGGTGCGGACGCCGGTCCGGGCTGTGCGAGCTCGGCGACCGTCGGGCGCAGCAGGTTGCGCACGCCGTCCCAGCCGGTGCGCCCGTCCCCGGCCAGCAGCGTCACGCGGTGCTGCTCGACGTCGCACGCGTGCAGCAGCTGCGCGTCGAGCCGCGAGAGCGCACGCGTGAGCACCTCGTCGCGGGTCACCGGGGCACGTCCCTGCGGTCCCGGTCACGGTCCCTCGGCCGCTGGTCGGGCACGGCCGGGGTCGTGAGGTCGACACGGTTGGAGCGGGGCACGTTGACGCCGGTCTGGTGCACCGAGGGCGGCACCGCCTGCGAGTTCGCCGGGACCTCGGGGCCCACCGCCTGCTCCCTCACGAGCCGGACGAACTGGGCACGCTCCCCCGGGACGACGAGCTCCTCGATGCCGCCGGTCGTCATGGCGGCACCCACGAGCCGCACCGCGCCCGGTGGGTCCACGCTGGTCAGCGCGACGAGGCGTCCGCCGTCCAGCTGCATGCGGAACCGGGTGCCGGCCAGCATCGGGGCCTGCCCGCCCGGCCCGCCCGGGGCCTGCCCGCGTGCGACGACGACGCGGTCGACGACGCGTCGCGCCGTGGTGCCGTCCGCGGCGCGCAGCTCGACGACGACGCGACCCGCCTCGGTGGGCACGCTCGGGTCGCCCGCACGCACCGAGCCCACCTCGGCGAGCACGCGCCGGACCGGTCCGCCGCGGAACGCCGCCTCGTTGCCCGGCACGATCGCGGGCGAGAAGGACGCGACGTCCTCGGCGGTGAGGACGATGCCCTGGGCCCGGTAGGCCTGCACGTTCCGCGCGACGGTCTCGGACAGCGGTGCGGGCGCGCGCGGGTTCGCCACCCAGTCGACGCGGACCGCTCCGAGCCGGCCGACCGCGTCGGTCGCGACCCACGCCGCCGTGGCACCGCTGCCCACGACGAGGACCTCCTCGCGTGGCATCGGCACGGTGAGGGCCTCCTCCCCGTAGAGCACGCGGCCCGACTGCTCGAGCGGGGCCCTGCTCGCGGCGTCGAGCACCCCGGGCGGCAGCGGCCTGGCGGGGCCGGGACCGATCCCGACGTCCACCGAGTCGGCGTACACGTGGTGCGTCGTGCCGTTCGCGGTGCGCACCGTGACCCGCAGGCGTGCGGGCACGCCGACGTCGGGGTTCACCTCGACCCGCACGACCCGGGCGCGGTACGTCGCCATCCCCGACTCGTACGCGGTCGCGAGGCTCGCGGCCGCCAACGCCTCGACGCTCGCCAGACCACGCCCTGCCGGCGCGAACTCCTGGGGCTGGCGCGCGAACCCGCGGCTGAACCACTCGGAGGCGCCCTGCCCGGCGGGCCGGAGCCCCGCGATGCGCCACATGTCGGGTCCGTCGGCGATCCCCATGACCTCCGGGATCGCGGTGACGTCGGCACCGGGCACGGCGCCGCGGCCCGTGCCCGGCGGCCGGGTCGCGTACGCCATCACGCCGGCCTGGCCGCTGCCGAGCACGAGGTGGCGGACCCGGATGATCTCGTGCGCGGCCCGGCGGGCCTCGACCAGCGCCGTCAGCTGCCGGTTGCGCAGGTCGACGACGAGCCCGCCGCGCAGGGCGTCCAGACGCGCCGCCCCGGCCTCCGCCGCGTCCGGTGCACGGACCGACGCGCTCTCGCCCGCCCGCAGCGGTCCCGGCATCTGCGTGATCCGCTGGGTCGTGCCGTCCCTCGTCACCTCGAAGGTCATGACGCCCGACGTCGGGTCTCGCCGCACCTCCCTGACGGTCGCGCCCGCCTGCTGGTGCAGCCGCAGCAGGTCCGGCACGCGTGCGCTCGGCACGAGGACGTGGTCGGGCCCGACCGGGCGCATGGCCGCGGCGACCGCGAACGCCTGCTGCTCGGGCAGCGCGGCGATCGCGGCGTCACGCAGCGCGAGCAGGTCGGCCTCGGACCAGCCGAGGCGGCGCGCGGCCGCGGGGTCGGCGAGGTACTCCTCGGCCAGCACGCGGCTGGTCTCCCAGTACCGCCGCAGCTGCTCGGCGACCACGGGCAGCTCCGAGACCGCCGGCGGCCGCGTGCCGTAGCCCGCGGCCTCGTACCGCAGCCGCGCCCACTCGCGCACGAGCGACCCGTGCCGGGTGCCCGCCCCCTGGGCGACCTGCAGGTGCGTGCGGGCGGCCGCACCCGCGGCGGCCATGAGCAGGTACATCAGGACGCCCTGCGCCAGCCGGTCCTGCATCTCCTGGGACGTCGGCCCGTGCCCGTTCGCGTCGGTCTCGAAGGACGCGCGGACGAGGTCGGCCGCACCGAGCACCACGACGTTGGCCGAGTGCTCGATCCCCAGGGCGACGAACCTCCCCGTGCGGTCGAGCGCGAGCGAGCGCATGAAGCCGGCCGCTCGCAGCTGCGTCGACACGACACGCAGGACCCCGAACGTCACGGCGTTCCACCCGGCCTGTGTCGCCCAGTCGCCCGCGGTCCGCTGGTCGGCGGGCGCGAGCAGCAGCATGTGCAGGGCCGTCGCGGTCAACGTCTCCGCGGCGACGGTCGACACGGTCACGGCGACGGTCGCCAGCCGCGAGCCCGCCATGGCACCGGCGACCGCACCGCCGACGTACGCGCCGACCCCCATCGTCACCAGCGTGATCGCGACGGCGAGCACGATCTCGGCGATCAGCGCCTTGCCCCGCGCGTCCGTGATCTCGGCCTGGGCGCGGGTCAGGAACGTGCCGAACGCCTCGTCCTGGGCGATCCGTGCGGCCGCCGTGCGCGCAGCGTCCTTCTCGCCCTGCCGCCAGTGCGCGTGCACCTGCGCCCACTGCGCGCGCCACCGCGTCGCCTCCTCCTGCAGGGCCTCCAGGTCCCCGCTCTGGCCCGCGAACCAGGCGCTGACGCCGTCCGCCGCCTCGAGCGCGGACCACGCCTGCTCGAGCTGGGTGACCACGGCGACGACCTGGACCTCGTCGGCCAGGTCGTGCGCGTCCCGCATCACCGTCGCCGCGAGCGCGCCCGCGTCGGCCGGGTTCTCCACCAGCAGGGCCCGCACGGTGGACAGGCGGCGCTGCAGGTCGTCGAGGCGCACCCGCAGCTCGGGCAGGCCGAGGGCCGTCTCGGCGTCGAACCCGCGCGCCGACGTCACCCCCGTCGCGGTGTGCAGCGACTCCGTGACGACGCGCAGCATGCCGGCCACCAGGGTCGCGGGCAGCGTCCGCAGGCTCAGGTCGGCCGCCGCGAGCAGGTCGGTCGCGAGCGCGGGCACGTCGCTGCGGTCGGCGGCGAGCACGTAGCGCTCCGCCGTCTCGTACAGCGCGTACCGCACGTAGGACGGGAGCCGGTGCCCGCCGAGGTCCACCTGCGCGTCGACCATGGCGTCGAGCTGGGCGACGGTCGCCGCGAGACCTGTCGCGACGCCGGTCAGCACCCGCTGCTGGTCCCGCACGTGCCCGTCCCACGCGACGGCCTCGGCCTCGGTCCCGGCGGCGAGCACAGCGGTCCGCGCGTCGAGACGCTCCGCGGCGCCTCCCAGGCGCCGCCCGAGGCCGAACCGCCCGGCGAGCCGCACGACGTCCGCGAGCATCGCGCCCGCCACGCCCGCCTCGACGAGGACGGCGGCACCGGTCGCGCCCGCGCGGGGCGGCGTGGCCGTGGCCAGGCGCGCCTCGGCGGCGTACGGGCTCGCGAGCAGCTCGTCGAGCGCGGTCCCGGCCGGGGCCACCACCGGCGTGACGCCCACGAGCAGCTGCGCGTCGGGCAGCATGCCCTCGGCGGACGCGAAGCCGAAGAGCATGCCCACGTGCGTGAGCCGGGACGCGTTGGCGGGGTGCCCGTACAGCGCGAGGGACACCTCCTCGGGCGTCGCGTCCGGTGGGTCCGTGACGCGCACCCAGCGGTCCAGCCCCGCGGCACCCATGCTGACCCAGGTCACCGTGCGCAGGTCCTCGACCACCGCAGGACGCTCGTCGAGGGGCGCGGAGACCAGCGCGGCGACGTCGACGGACAGCCCGTCGTGGGCGCGCAGCACCGGCTCCAGCAGCACGTCGACGGGCCGTGAGGTCAGCAGCGTCGGCACGGTCGGCAGGTCGTCCGCCGGGTCGCAGCGCTGCTGCGCGTCCAGCTCGCGGCGGAGCGCCGTGAGGTAGCGCGGCACCATGCGCGCGAGCCCACGCACCGCCTCGGCCCGGACGGCGTCCGCGAGGGCGTAGGCGACGGCCGGCACGTAGACGTCCGGGCCACGGCCCGACTCGAACATCTGCACGTCGCCCGGTGCCGACTCGTGGGCGACCGGCACGAGCGGCATGACCCGGGCACGGTCGACGACGGACCAGGGCGAGACGGGGTCGAGCACCCACACGAGCCACGCGCCGAGGTCACCGGTCGTGCACATCTGCTCGACGACGTGCCGCAGGAGGTCCGCCGCGCCGCCGGGCGCCCACGCCGCGGGCCCCGGGGGCAGCACGGGGTCCGGCCCCTCGCCGACGTGGCGGGCCATGCCGGCGCCGATCTCGACCTGCAGCCGGTCGACGTACTCGACGGCGTCGACCTCCTCCCAGCGGCGGACCACACCGCCCACCCCTGCGGCTGCACGCGGCACGGCCGTGGGGGTGGCACCCGGCGCGGCCTGCCGCTCCTGCGCGGTGCCGCGGGCACCCAGCGCGAACGGCAGGGTCGGGTCGGGCTCCGCGGAGTCCTGCGCGACGTGCACGAGCTCGTGCTCGAGGACCCGCGGGGTGGCCGCGGACGACAGCACGACGTGCGGGCCGACGCTCGCGGCGGGCGTGCCGAGCAGGGCCGTGACGCGGTCGGCCTCCGGGCCCCGGTGCACGCGCCCCCCGGTGGGCAGCCGGTCGGCCGCACCGGTGCGGTGCGCCGGCTCTCCCGGCGCACGTGCGACCAGGTCCCGGATCGCGGTCAGCCCCGCGCGCTGGTCACCCACCGGCGGCGCCACCGGGGGGTGCGAGGCCGGGTCGGTGCGTGCCCGGCAGGCGAGGGGTCGCGGCTCCACGTCAGGGCTCCCACCGTGCGACGAGCACCTGTCGCCCGGACGCACCGCGCCCCGTGACGCGCACCGTGACGCCCGGGTCGCGACGCGCCGGGTCGAGCACCCAGTCGGCGACGGTCGTGCGTGCGGCGTCGGGCTCCTGCCCTGCGGCGCCCCGGTCGGCACCGGCGTCGTCCGCGGCACCCACGTCGTCCGCGACGGCGTCGCCCGCGGCACCCTCGCCCGGCCCGGGGGTGCCGGCGTCGTCGTGGACCGGCGTGGCGCCACCCCAGGCGGCTGTCCAGCCGGGCTCGAGCCCCTCGACGCGCACGACGAGCCGACGCACCCCGGCCGGCGCGTGGGCACCGTCGCTCGGCACCTCCTCGATCCGTGCCGTCGCCGCACGCGCGGCGACGCCCAGCAGGGCCCACCGCCGCTCGACCTCGTCGGCGAGCCAGACGGCCTCGCGCGGGTCGACCACGTCCAGCCCGTCGGCCCCGTCGAGCCCGTCGGACCCGTCAGCCCCGCCGGACCCGGGAGCACCCACCGTGCCGTGGGGCGGCACCGTGCCCGGCGCGACGAGACGGTCGAGCGCGGCCCGCGCGTCGGCGAGCTCGGGAGCACGGCTGAGCCCGGCGGTGTCGTCGTCGAGGCGGTGCGCGAGCGCGGCGAGCAGCCGCCGCAGCCTGTCGACCTCGGGGGCGCTCACGACAACCTGCGCAGCACGCGGTCGAGGTACCCGGTGGTCACGGCCCGGCGGGCACGCGCGGCCTCACGGGCGGTCAGCGCGAGGCCCGCGCGCCCGGCCTGCAGGCGCACCACCGGCAGTCGGCGACGCCGCGGCGGCGGGGGTGACGCCGGCAGCGGCGGCGGGGCCGGCAGCGGCGGCGGGGCAGCGCCCGCGACCACCGGCGGACGCGGTGCCGGGACCCGCAGGTCGAGCGGCGGCAGGGAGGGCGGCACGGGTGCCCGGGTCACCGGGGCGCGACGAGGTGGCCGCGGGGCCCGTGCCGACGCGACCCGGCGTGCGGGCGGCCCCGGGACGGGCGGTCGGGTGCGGACCGGGGCGCCGGGCGGCCGCGGGCGTCGCGCCTCCGGTCCCGGGGCCGCCCCGGGTGCCGGGGGCGGACGCCACCGCTCCGACGGCACCGGGCCGGCCGGACCGGGGTGCGGTGGCCGGACGGCCGCGGTGGCGGGGGTCGCCGCCGGGTCGCCGGGCGGGGGCACGTCGGGGGCCCTGCCCGGATCCGCCCGACCCGCGGGCGCGACCGGACGGGACGGGACCGCCCCGGGGGCGTCGGGCGCGGGGACACCGAGCACGGGCGTGAGCCCCCGCGGTGCGAGCGGTGCACGCGGCGGTGTCGCCGCGACGGGCGGCCGCGCGCGAGGCGGCACCGCGACCGGCGGCGGCGTGCGGACCCCCGGGACGGCGGCGGGGTGCGGGTGCGGCACGGCGCCGGCCCCGAGGACGGGCGCCACCGCCGCGGGCACCGGCCCCGGCCGCGCGACCGACCGGGCGACCCCCACCGCCCCGGTGACGGCGCGCTCCACCGGTGCGGCGTCACCGGTGGCCCGCGGCGCGGAGCCCCCACCGCCGTCCCGCACCCCCCGACCCGGGCCCGCCGACCCCTGCCGTGCCGTCCACTCGTCGTAGGTGGCCGCGACCGGCCGGCCGGGCACCTGGCCGGGGGCGGGCCCGGTGGGCGGCAGCGGCGGCGGCACCCCGGGGTCGACCGTGTACCCGCCCGGGTCGGTGCGTGGCCCGGCCGGGTGCAGCACCCGCTCGAGCTGCGAGAGCAGCACCAGCACGGCGAAGACGTCGTCGCGGGCGGTCATCGTGCGTACCTCGTCCAGTCGTCGAGCAGCCCGGACGCGGCCGCCAGCTCGGTGGACCGGTCGACGCCCGCGGGACCCGGGGGCGGCGCACCGGTCGCCGCGGTCACGAGCGTGTCGCCCAGCGGCACGCCGACGGCCAGGCTCGGCAGGTCGAGGCCGGCGAAGTCCCGGCGGAAGGTCACGGGGCCCACCAGCGCCGCCGTCTGCCACGTGCGGCGCAGCGTCAGCAGCACCAGGTCCTCCTGCGGCCCGCACACCAGGGTCGGGCCCGGTCCGGTGCCGAGGACCGCGGGGTCACGCGCCAGGACCGCCGCACGCGACAGGTCGGTCCGCCCGAGCATCGCCGCCGGCAGCCGCACGGCACGGTCGACCTCGACCGCGCTCTGCCACGGCCCGCCGGACGCACCCGCCGGGTCGGGCGGCACGTCGCCGCGCAGCAGCAGCAGCTCACCGGCGCGCACGAGCGTGGGCCGACGCTCCTCGACGACGCTCTCCCACCACACGTCGGGGACGCCGTGCAGCACGAACGCCGACGTCGAGGCGGGCACCGCACCGTGCCAGGCGACCGTGTGCAGCGGCGGACCGTCGGGGTCGGGCACCCGCACGGCCCCCAGGCGCGCCTCGACGCGCCCCCGTCCCAGCAGCAGCGCGAGCTGGCCGTGCAGCGCGACCGCCTGCTCGAGCACACCGTCGCGCGCCGGGTCGTCCGCCGTGCCGCGGCGCAGCTCGGCGGCCGTCAGGCCCGTCGACACCACGCCGAGCACGGCGCCGGCAGGTACCAGCCCGGGTGCGCCGCCGGACGGCCCGGTGGGCGTCCGCGACACCCGCAGCGCCGAGGTGCGGACCGTCAGCCGGTCCCCGTCGCGGTCGAGGCCGAGCACCACGGCCGCACCGGGACGCACCCCCGACGTGAGCACGACCTGCCCCACCTCGACGACGCGCTCGGTGACCGGCAGCAGCGACGCGGGGGCGTCGCACGTGAGCTGGGTCGCTCCCAGCGCGGCCGGGCCCGCGAGCGCCAGGCCCTCGATGCCGAACCCGGTGCCGCCACCGGCGACCAGGGCACGCAACGACACCACGAACGGCTCGGTGGCGCGGTCCAGCGCGCGGTGCAGCCACCCGCCGGCGCGCGTCCGGGCGGCCATCCACCGCACGACCGTGGGCCACCACCGCGCGAACGCGACCTCGAGCGCGCGCAGCAGCCGCAGCGTGCCGTCGGGGTAGGCGATGCGGCCACCGACGGCGACGTCGAGCTCGCGACCCAGCGCACCGAGCTCGGGCGGCACGGCCAGCAGCCCACCGCCGCCCGTCGGCAGTGCGTCGAGCGTCACGTCCAGGGTGCGCGCCGCACCGTCGCGCCGGGCCACCTGCACCGCAGGGGCAGGGCTGCCGAGCGCTGCCCCCGCGAGCGTGCCGGCGAGTGCGTCGGCCGCCGCCGCGAGCGCCGCGAGCGCGTCGGGTGAGCCGCCTGCGGCGTCGGCCGCTGCCGCGAGCGCGGCCGGCAGCTCCTCGCTGCCGGGCCCGGTGGCGTCGACCCCCTCGTCCTCCAGCAGGGTCGCGGCGTCGCGCAGGTCCTGGGCGTCGGGCGACGGTGCCGACGCGGCGTGCGCGGCGGCGGCGACCTGGGCCGCCACGCGCGCGTGCGACCCGGCGGGCAGCCGCACGGGCGCGCCGCCCAGCACGTCGGCGACCAGCGAGCGCGCCAGCGTGCGCGTCACGGCGGTCAGCACGGGCGTCGGCGCCCCCGCGCGCGAGGACGTGCGCGGCGCGGGCGGCGCCGGCGGCTGCGCCCGGCGCGCGACCGTCAGTGCCGACCACGCCGCGACGAACGCGGGCGGGTCACCCGCGCCGTCGTCGACGTGCGTCGCCGCGGCGAACCGCGCGTCGGGCGGGAACAGGCTGGTGGCGGCGACGTCGGCCTCGCCGGGCACAGCGAACGGTGCGACGCCCCCGGGGTACGACGGCACGTGCAGCGGCTGCACCGTGCCGTCGAGCTCGACGTCGAGCGTCGCGCGCGCGGCCAGCAGCCGCACGCTCTCCTTCACCAGCGGCCCCGATGCCGTGAACGGGGCGGGCAGGGTCACGGTCGCGAGGTCCGCGACCGCGAGCTCGAGCTCGTCCGTGCCGGGCAGGCGACCCCTGCGGGCGTCCGGTGCCCACGCGTCGACGGGTACCGGCGCGCCCGTCGTCGCGTCCCAGCCGCTCGTGGGCACCACCGTCACCACGGGGTCGCTCAGCGTGACGGCCCCGGTGCCGGCCAGCGCGCGCCGGCGCTCCAGCGCACCGGCCGCGAGCAGCAGCGCCTCGGTGCGGCGCCGCGGCGCGTCGTCCTCGTCGCGCGCCGACTCCAGGCGGTCGACCATCGCCTCGACCTGCCGCCACACCTGCTGCCACTCGTCGAGCTGGTGGCGCAGCCGGCGCGCGAGCCTCATGCGTCGGCCTGCCCGTCCGCGAGCGCGCGTCGTCCGCGGCTGCGTGCGACGCGCGTGGCCTCGAGCTCGGCCAGGACGAACGGGTCGAGCACCGCGCCCGCGGCCGCGAGCTGCTCGACCTGGCCCATGACGTCGCCGCGTGCGGTGCGCACGGCCTCCGCGACCTCCGCCGGGGTGCGGCCCAGCGCCGGTCCGACCGTCGTCACGGCGCCCACCAGCCGGTCGAGCGCGTCCCGCTCCTCCGCGACGAACGCCGCGCCGTGCTCGGCCACCCCGTCGCGCATGCGCTGCCACGCCTGCTCGACCGGCGCACCCGCGGCCAGCAGCCGGTCCCGGTGCGCGACGACGTCCTTCTCGAGCGCGGCGCGGGCGTCGTCGAGCGGGCCGTCGACGCCCAGCAGCTTCCAGATCAGCGCCGGTCCGGCCAGGTACGTCGCGGTGGACGTGCCCGACAGCAGGCACGCGCCACCGATCACGAGCCCGCGCACCGGCTTGCCCTGCGCGTCGCGGCCGGGCCGGTCCTGCGCGTCGAGGAACGCCTGCACGAGCCCGTCGACGCCGTCGTGGGTGACCACCGCGAGCACGTGCAGCCCCGACGCGGTCAGCGAGCGGATCATGTCGACGATCCGCTGGATGGTCTCGGCGATCTGCAGCAGCACGTCGATCTTGGAGCGCACCGCCTCGATGAGCTTCTTCAGCAGCCCGACGACCGAGTCGATGTTCTCCAGGATCGCCTTGAGCAGCTCCGGGACGCGCTCGAGCTCGCGCAGCGGGTAGGACGGCGGCGCGATGTCGCGCAGCTTCCACGACCGCCAGCCGGGACCCGTCTGCTCGCCGCGCACGCGCCAGTCGTCGGGGTCGGGGTGCAGCCAGTCCTCGAAGCCCGGCAGGTCGGCGTCCCGGAACGCCGTGAGCGCGTCGGTCAGCGCCCTGTCGTCGACCAGCGCGCCGAGCCCGTTGAGCAGCGGCACGAGGTTCGCCATGCCGGGGGCGGTCGCCATGACGAACACCGCCTCGACCGTGGCGCCGTCGGAGAAGATCGGCCGGTCGCCGTCGCCGGGGTCGTCGAACGACCGACGGAACGTGGCCGACCAGCCCTCGAACGCGCCGACCACGGGTGCGGGCGCCCGGTGGTCACCCGCCTTCCACGTGCGCGGCCGGGACGCGGTCTCCCCCAGCGCGTCCACGCGCTGCTGCCAGGACGTCACCCCGGGCACGTCGGTGTACAGGTAGCAGCCGGAGGACAGGATGTCGTCGACGACCTGCTTGAGGATCTCGTACGCCGCCTGGATCATCGCCCGCACCGGGTCGGGCAGCTCCAGCAGGAACGCCGTGAGGACGTCGAGCAGCCCGGCCACGACCTTGAGGGCCGCCGCCACGGCCTCGAGCGGTGCCGCCGCGATCTCGGCGACCTGCTGCACGCCGGGGACCTGCCCGAGCGTCAGGTGCGACCAGCGCGGCCCGGTGCCGTCGTCGCCCGGCGGCGTCGCCGCGGCGGACGCGACGCCGTACGCCGCCATGACCTCGTCCGCGAGGTCCGGGCAGTGCGTGAGCAGGAGCGCCCGCAGGTCAGCGGTAACGTCGCCGCCGTAGGCCGGCATCGCGCACCTCCTGCCCGCGGCGTCGCTGCTGCTCGGTCATCGCCGCGAGCGTCGCGGCCTCCTGCGCCGCGACCAGCGCCGCCGCCTCGCGCAGCATGTCCCGCGCGGACTCGAGGCGGGACAGCAGCTCGACAGGCTCGGCGGGGCGCCACCCGGACGTCGCGTACCGGGCGGGCTCGGGGGCGGGGTGCGTGCTCATCCGACCGGGAACCGCTTGACGAAGCCGAAGTACGACAGGTCCATCACGGGC
>Ga0233385_1000704_pt1 | contig 15604 bp, 8 predicted proteins | sample ElkDunMinimDraft_16_FD_191543 | JGI IMG/M metagenome (GOLD analysis project Ga0233385, IMG submission 191543) | Fecal eukaryotic communites from dung pellets of Tule Elk in California, USA - Elk Dung G36 | ecosystem: Host-associated > Mammals > Digestive system > Large intestine > Fecal | place...
CCGTGACCCCGGGAATGGGGAAGCGGTCAACTGGAGATAGGCAGTGGACAGAGCGGAAAAGCGCGAACTCGTCACGGGCCTGAACGACGCCTTCAGGGGCGCTGGTTCAGTCGTCGTGGCCCACTACGCCGGTATCACCGTCGCGCAGATGAACGATCTTCGTACGAAGATGCGTCAGGCCGGCGGCACCGTCAAAGTCGCGAAGAACCGTCTCGCCAAAATCGCTCTTCAGGGCACGGAATCCGAGAGCATCATCGATCTGTTCAAGGGACAGACGCTGGTCGCTTACTCGGATGATCCGATTGCGGCGCCGAAGGTCGCCTCCGATTTCGCCAAGGGGAATGACAAGCTCGTCATTCTCGGTGGCGCGATGGGTACGACCACGCTCAACGCCGATGGGGTTAAGGCTTTGGCCACGCTCCCGTCGCTCGACGAGCTGCGCGCCAGGTTGGTTGGCATGATCGCCACGCCGGCTACGCGGATCGCCCAGATCGTCAATGCGCCTGCGGCTTCGGTCGCGCGCGTCATCGGCGCTTACGCCCGGAAGGACGAGGCGGCATGAGGCCGTTCCTCGCTGTCACAGAAACACGTTCAAACCTAGTGAAGGAATAGAAAAATGGCTGATCTCGCAAAGATCGTTGACGACCTTTCGCAGCTGACCGTCCTCGAGGCGGCCGAGCTGTCGAAGCTCCTGGAAGAGAAGTGGGGCGTTTCCGCCGCTGCTCCGGTGGCCGTTGCCGCTGCCGGCGGCGCCGCTGCCGCTGCCGCTCCGGTCGAAGAGAAGACCGAGTTCGACGTCGTTCTCACCGATGCCGGCGCCCAGAAGATCAACGTCATCAAGGAAGTCCGCGCCATCACCGGTCTTGGCCTGAAGGAAGCCAAGGACCTGGTCGAGGCGGCTCCGAAGGCGGTCAAGGAAGCCGTTTCCAAGGCCGATGCCGAGAAGTTCAAGGCCCAGCTCGAAGCAGCCGGCGCCAAGGTCGACCTGAAGTAAGCGTTGCGTCCGGCGGACGGCCCATGCCGTCCGCCGATCCCGCCCGGCGAGGAGGCCAGGCGGACGCCCGCGCAACGGGGGCAAGTCGTGGGGAACCTCTTTCCTGAAAGCCGGAAAACCGGCTTTCCGGAAACGGGTTTTTCACCGTTTTAAGCGGGTCGCGGCGGCGGCCCGGAGAAATTTGCAAGGCGCGTGCAGCCGAAGCCGCGCCCCAAGAAGTGAGCAAGGAGCGACGATGGCTGCCCAGACCCTCTCATTCAATGGCCGCAGACGCGTTAGAAAATTCTTCGGAAATATCCCCGAAGTCGCGGAGATGCCGAACCTCATCGAGGTTCAGAAGGCTTCGTATGACCAGTTCCTGATGGTGAAGGAGCCGGAAGGCGGACGTCCCGACGAGGGGCTGCAGGCCGTCTTCAAGTCGGTGTTCCCGATCTCCGACTTCTCGGGCTCGTCGATGCTCGAATTCGTCAAGTACGAGTTCGAGGCGCCGAAGTTCGACGTCGACGAGTGCCGTCAGCGCGACCTCACCTACGCCGCGCCGCTGAAGGTGACGCTGCGCCTCATCGTGTTCGATATCGACGAGGATACCGGCGCGAAGTCGATCAAGGACATCAAGGAGCAGGACGTGTACATGGGCGACATGCCGCTCATGACGCTGAACGGCACCTTCATCGTCAACGGCACCGAGCGCGTGATCGTCTCGCAGATGCACCGCTCGCCGGGCGTCTTCTTCGACCATGACAAGGGCAAGTCGCACTCCTCGGGCAAGCTGCTCTTCGCTGCCCGTGTCATCCCCTATCGCGGCTCCTGGCTCGACATCGAGTTCGACTCGAAGGACGTCGTGCACGCCCGCATCGACCGCCGCCGCAAGATCCCCGTGACGAGCCTCCTGATGGCGCTCGGCATGGACGGCGAGGAGATCCTGTCGACCTTCTACAACAAGATCACCTACAAGCGCTCGAAGGACCACTGGCGCATTCCGTTCTCCGTCGACCGCTTCAAGGGCCTGAAGGCCGTCAACGACCTGGTCGATGCCGACACCGGCGAAGTCGTGGTCGAGCAGGGCAAGAAGATCACTGCCCGCCAGGCCAAGCAGCTCGCCGACAAGGGCCTCAAGGCCATCAAGGCGACCGACGAAGACCTGCTCGGCACCTACCTTGCCGAGGACATCGTCGACTACAAGACCGGCGAGATCTTCCTCGAGGCCGGCGACGAGATCGACGAAAAGACGCTGAAGGTGCTGCTCGAGGCCGGCGACAAGGAAATCCAGATCCTTGACATCGACCACATCAACGTGGGCGGCTACATCCGCAACACGCTGGCGATCGACAAGAACGAGAGCCGGCAGGATGCGCTGTTCGACATCTACCGCGTCATGCGTCCCGGCGAGCCGCCGACGCTCGAGACGGCCGAGGCGATGTTCAACTCGCTGTTCTTCGACTCGGACCGCTACGACCTTTCGGCCGTCGGCCGCGTGAAGATGAACATGCGCCTCGAGCTCGACGTCGAGGACACCGTGCGCGTGCTGCGCAAGGAGGACATCCTTGCGGTGGTCAGGACGCTGGTCGAGCTGCGCGACGGCAAGGGCGAGATCGACGACATCGACAATCTCGGCAACCGCCGCGTGCGTTCGGTCGGCGAGCTCATGGAGAACCAGTACCGCGTCGGCCTGCTGCGCATGGAGCGCGCGATCAAGGAGCGCATGAGCTCGATCGAGATCGACACGGTCATGCCGCAGGACCTGATCAACGCCAAGCCTGCGGCTGCCGCGGTACGCGAGTTCTTCGGTTCCTCGCAGCTGTCGCAGTTCATGGACCAGACCAACCCGCTCAGCGAGATCACCCACAAGCGCCGCCTGTCGGCGCTTGGGCCGGGCGGCCTGACCCGCGAGCGCGCCGGCTTCGAGGTGCGCGACGTGCACCCGACGCATTACGGCCGCATCTGCCCGATCGAGACGCCGGAAGGCCCGAACATCGGCCTGATCAACTCGCTGGCCACCTTCGCGCGCGTCAACAAGTACGGCTTCATCGAGACGCCGTACCGCAAGATCGTGAACGGCAAAGTGACCCAGGACGTCGTCTACCTGTCGGCGATGGAAGAGGCCAAGCACTACGTCGCGCAGGCCAACGCCGAGCTCGACAAGAAGGGCGGCTTCGTCGACGAGTTCGTCATCTGCCGCCACGCCGGCGAGGTGATGATGGCTCCGCGCGAGAACGTCGACCTGATGGACGTGTCGCCGAAGCAGCTCGTTTCGGTCGCCGCGGCGCTCATCCCGTTCCTCGAGAACGACGACGCCAACCGCGCGCTGATGGGCTCGAACATGCAGCGTCAGGCCGTGCCGCTGGTGCGCGCCGAGGCTCCGTTCGTCGGCACCGGCATGGAATCGATCGTCGCCCGTGACTCGGGTGCTGCGATCGGCGCCCGCCGCGGCGGCATCGTCGACCAGGTCGACGCGACCCGTATCGTCATCCGCGCGACGGAAGATCTCGATCCGGGCAAGTCCGGCGTCGACATCTACCGTCTGATGAAGTTCCAGCGTTCGAACCAGAACACCTGCATCAACCAGCGTCCGCTGGTGCGCATGGGCGACCGGGTCAACAAGGGCGACATCATCGCGGACGGTCCCTCGACCGACCTCGGCGATCTGGCTCTCGGCCGCAACGTGCTCGTCGCGTTCATGCCGTGGAACGGCTACAACTACGAGGACTCGATCCTGCTCTCCGAGCGCATCGTGGCCGACGACGTCTTCACCTCGATCCACATCGAGGAGTTCGAGGTCATGGCCCGCGACACCAAGCTCGGGCCGGAGGAGATCACGCGCGACATTCCGAACGTCTCGGAAGAGGCGCTGAAGAACCTCGACGAGGCGGGCATCGTCTACATCGGCGCGGAAGTGCAGCCGGGCGACATCCTGGTCGGCAAGATCACGCCGAAGGGCGAAAGCCCGATGACGCCGGAGGAAAAGCTCCTGCGCGCCATCTTCGGCGAGAAGGCGTCCGACGTGCGCGACACCTCGATGCGCATGCCTCCGGGCACCTTCGGCACGGTCGTGGAAGTGCGCGTCTTCAACCGCCACGGCGTCGAGAAGGACGAGCGCGCCATGGCGATCGAGCGCGAGGAGATCGAGCGTCTCGCCAAGGACCGCGACGACGAGCAGGCTATCCTGGACCGCAACGTCTACAGCCGCCTGTCCGACATGCTCCGCTCCAAGGAGGCGATCGCCGGCCCGAAGGGCTTCAAGAAGGGCACCAAGCTGAACAAGGAGATCCTCGAGGATTATCCGCGTTCGCAGTGGTGGCAGTTCGCCGTGGACAACGAGAAGCTCCAGGGCGAGATCGAGGCCCTGCGCGGCCAGTACGACGAGTCCAAGAAGGCGCTCGAGCAGCGCTTCATGGACAAGGTCGAGAAGGTGCAGCGCGGCGACGAAATGCCTCCGGGCGTGATGAAGATGGTCAAGGTCTTCGTCGCGGTGAAGCGCAAGATGCAGCCCGGCGACAAGATGGCCGGCCGTCACGGCAACAAGGGCGTCGTGTCCAAGATCGTTCCGGTCGAGGACATGCCGTTCCTCGAGGACGGCACCCATGCCGATATCGTGCTCAACCCGTTGGGCGTGCCGTCGCGCATGAATGTCGGCCAGATCCTGGAGACGCATCTCGGCTGGGCCTGCGCCGGCATGGGCAAGAAGATCGGCGAGCTGATCGACGCCTACAAGGCGGGCGGCGAAATCAAGCCGCTCAGGAAGCAGATCGAGCACCTGATCCCGGCCAACGATCGCAACGAGCCTGTCCGGGAGTACGACGACGAGTCGATCGTGCGTCTCGGCGAGCAGATGCGGCGCGGCGTTTCCATCGCCACGCCGGTGTTCGACGGCGCCCACGAGCAGAACATCGACGAGATGCTCGCGGAAGCCGGCCTGCACACCAGCGGCCAGTCGACGCTCTATGACGGGCGCACCGGCGAGCCGTTCGACCGCAAGGTGACGATGGGCTACATCTACATGCTCAAGCTTCACCACCTGGTGGACGACAAGATCCACGCGCGTTCGATCGGCCCGTACTCGCTGGTCACCCAGCAGCCGCTGGGCGGCAAGGCGCAGTTCGGCGGCCAGCGCTTCGGCGAGATGGAGGTCTGGGCGCTCGAAGCCTACGGCGCCGCCTACACGCTGCAGGAGATGCTGACCGTGAAGTCGGACGACGTGGCCGGCCGCACCAAGGTCTACGAGGCGATCGTCAGAGGCGACGACACCTTCGAGGCCGGCATCCCCGAGAGCTTCAACGTTCTCGTCAAGGAGATGCGGTCGCTGGGCCTCAACGTCGAGCTCGAAAACACCAAGGTCGACGAACAGCCGACCCGTCTGCCCGACGCGGCGGAGTAAAACGGTGAGCGCGCTGCGGCTTCAGCCGCGGCGCGCCCCCGAAGAATTTACCGGCCTGGCCGGAACCAAGGGCGGCGACGCCCGCTACTGAACTGGAAATGGGGTTGCCCCGAGCCCCGAAAAGGAGAACGGCATGAACCAAGAGGTCATGAATCTCTTCAATCCCCAGGCGCCCGTGCAGGTATTCGATTCAATCCGGATATCGCTGGCGAGCCCGGAAAAGATTCTGTCCTGGTCGTTCGGCGAGATCAAGAAGCCGGAGACCATCAACTACCGTACGTTCAAGCCAGAGCGTGACGGTCTCTTCTGCGCGCGCATCTTCGGTCCGATCAAGGACTACGAGTGCCTGTGCGGCAAGTACAAGCGCATGAAGTACAAGGGCGTCATCTGCGAGAAGTGCGGCGTCGAAGTCACGCTGTCGCGCGTTCGCCGCGAGCGCATGGGCCACATCGAGCTCGCCGCGCCCGTCGCCCACATCTGGTTCCTGAAGTCGCTGCCGTCGCGCATCGGCACGCTGCTCGACATGACGCTGAAGGACATCGAGCGCGTCCTCTACTTCGAGAACTACATCGTCACCGAGCCCGGCCTCACCGCGCTGAAGGAGCACCAGCTTCTCAGCGAGGAAGAGTACATGATCGCCGTCGACGAGTATGGCGAGGATTCGTTCACCGCCATGATCGGCGCCGAGGCGATCCATGACCTCCTGGCCGCGATGGACCTGGAGAGGATCGCGGGCGAGCTGCGTTCCGAGCTTGCCTCGACCACCTCCGAGCTGAAGCAGAAGAAGTACCTGAAGCGGCTGAAGGTCGTCGAGAACTTCATGGAGTCGGGCAACCGTCCCGAGTGGATGATCATGAAGGTCGTGCCGGTGATCCCGCCGGACCTGCGCCCGCTGGTCCCGCTGGACGGCGGCCGCTTCGCGACGTCCGACCTGAACGACCTCTACCGCCGCGTGATCAACCGCAACAACCGTCTGAAGCGGCTGATCGAGCTGCGCGCGCCCGGCATCATCATCCGCAACGAGAAGCGCATGCTTCAGGAAGCGGTTGATGCGCTGTTCGACAACGGCCGCCGCGGCCGCGTCATCACCGGCGCCAACAAGCGTCCGCTGAAGTCGCTCAGCGACATGCTGAAGGGCAAGCAGGGCCGGTTCCGCCAGAACCTGCTCGGCAAGCGCGTCGACTATTCCGGCCGCTCGGTCATCGTGACCGGCCCTGAGCTGAAGCTGCACCAGTGCGGCCTGCCGAAGAAGATGGCCCTGGAGCTGTTCAAGCCGTTCATCTACGCCCGCCTCGACGCCAAGGGTTACTCCTCGACCGTCAAGCAGGCGAAGAAGCTGGTCGAGAAGGAGAAGCCGGAAGTCTGGGATATCCTCGACGAGGTGATCCGCGAGCATCCGGTTCTGCTCAACCGCGCGCCGACGCTGCACCGCCTGGGCATCCAGGCGTTCGAGCCGACGCTGATCGAGGGCAAGGCGATCCAGCTTCATCCGCTGGTCTGCACGGCCTTCAACGCCGACTTCGACGGCGACCAGATGGCCGTCCACGTCCCGCTGTCGCTCGAGGCCCAGCTCGAGGCCCGCGTGCTGATGATGTCGACCAACAACATCCTGCATCCGGCTTCCGGCGCGCCGATCATCGTGCCGTCGCAGGACATGGTTCTCGGCCTCTACTACCTGTCGATCGTCAACGAGAACGAGCCTGGCCAGGGCATGATGTTCGCCGACATGGGCGAGCTGCAGCATGCGCTGGAGACGAAGGCCGTCACGCTGCACGCCAAGATCAAGGGCCGCTTCAAGACGGTCGATGCCCAGGGCAAGCCCGTGTCGAAGATCTACGACACGACTCCCGGCCGCATGATCATCGGCGAGCTGCTGCCGAAGAACGTCAACGTGCCGTTCGAGACAGCCAACCAGGAGATGACCAAGAAGAACATCTCCAAGATGATCGACACCGTGTACCGCCACTGCGGCCAGAAGGAGACGGTGATCTTCTGCGACCGCATCATGGCGCTCGGCTTCAGCCATGCCTGCAAGGCCGGCATCTCGTTCGGCAAGGACGACATGCTGATCCCGGACACCAAGGCGGGCGAGGTCGCCAAGACCGAAGCGCTCGCGAAGGAGTACGAGCAGCAGTACAATGACGGCCTGATTACCCAGGGCGAGAAGTACAACAAGGTGGTCGACGCCTGGGCGAAGTGCTCGGAGCGCGTGGCCGACCAGATGATGGCCCGCATCAAGGCGGTCGAGTTCAACGATGACGGCCGCCAGAAGCCGATGAACTCGATCTACATGATGTCGCATTCGGGTGCGCGCGGTTCGCCCACCCAGATGCGCCAGCTCGCCGGCATGCGCGGCCTGATGGCCAAGCCGTCGGGCGAGATCATCGAGACGCCGATCATCTCGAACTTCAAGGAAGGCCTGACCGTTCTCGAGTACTTCAACTCGACGCACGGCGCCCGCAAGGGTCTCGCCGACACGGCACTGAAGACGGCCAACTCCGGCTATCTGACGCGCCGTCTCGTCGACGTCGCCCAGGACTGCATCGTCAACTCGATCGACTGCGGCACCGACAAGGGCCTCACCATGCAGCCGATCGTCGATGCGGGCCAGGTGGTCGCCTCGCTCGGCCAGCGTATCCTTGGCCGTACGGCGCTTGAGGACATCAACCATCCGGTCACGGGCGAAGTGCTCGTCAAGGGCGGCACGTTGATGGACGAGCGCGACATCGAGGTCATCGAGAAGGCGGGCGTCCAGTCGGTCCGCATCCGCTCGGCGCTGACCTGCGAGGTCAGGACCGGCGTGTGCGCGGTCTGCTACGGTCGCGACCTGGCGCGCGGCACTCCCGTCAACCAGGGCGAGGCTGTCGGCGTCATCGCCGCCCAGTCGATCGGCGAGCCGGGCACCCAGCTCACCATGCGTACCTTCCACATGGGCGGCACGGCGCAGGTCGTCGACTCGTCGTTCCTGGAAGCCTCGTATGAGGGTACGGTGCAGATCCGCAACCGCAACGTGGTCCGCAACTCGGACGGCCACCTCGTGGTGATGGGCCGCAACATGGCGGTGCTGATCCTCGACGAGGCCGGCAAGGAGCGGGCGACGCATCGCCTGACCTACGGCTCGCGTATCTTCGTCGACGACGGCGACAAGGTGAAGCGCGGCCAGCGTGTCGCCGAGTGGGACCCCTACACCCGCCCGGTGCTCACCGAAGTGGGCGGCAAGGTCGTGTTCGAGGATCTGGTCGACGGCCTTTCCGTGCAGGAGACGACCGACGAATCGACCGGCATCACCAAGCGCGAGGTCATCGATTGGCGTTCGACGCCGCGCGGTTCGGACCTCAAGCCGGCGATCGTCATCCACGATGCCAAGGGCAAGGTCGGCAAGCTGGGCAAGGGCGGCGACGCCCGCTTCCAGCTCTCGGTCGAGGCGATCCTGTCGGTCGAGCCCGGCTCGACGGTCAGGCCGGGCGACGTGATTGCGCGTATCCCGATGGAAAGCGCCAAGACCAAGGACATCACCGGCGGTCTGCCGCGTGTGGCCGAACTGTTCGAGGCGCGTCGTCCGAAGGATCACGCCATCATCGCCGAGATCGACGGCACGATCCGTTTCGGGCGCGACTACAAGAACAAGCGCCGCGTGATCATCGAGCCGCACGACTCGACGCTGGAGCCGGTCGAGTACCTGATCCCGAAGGGCAAGCCGTTCCATCTTCAGGACGGCGACGCCATCGAGAAGGGCGACTACATCCTCGACGGCAACCCGGCGCCGCACGACATCCTGGCGATCAAGGGCGTGGAGGCTCTGGCTTCCTACCTCGTCAACGAGATCCAGGAGGTCTACCGGCTGCAGGGCGTGTTGATCAACGACAAGCACATCGAGGTGATCGTTCGCCAGATGCTGCAGAAGGTCGAGATCACCGTGCAGGGAGACTCGACCTACATCCCGGGCGACCATGTCGACGTGATCGAACTCGAGGAGATCAACGAGCGTCTGATCGAGGAAGGCAAGCAGCCCGCCGAAGGCCAGCCGGTCCTGCTCGGCATCACCAAGGCCTCGCTGCAGACGCCGTCCTTCATCTCGGCCGCCTCCTTCCAGGAGACGACCCGCGTGCTGACGGAAGCGGCGGTCGCCGGCAAGACCGACATGCTCCAGGGTCTCAAGGAGAACGTCATCGTCGGCCGCCTGATCCCGGCCGGCACGGGCGGACAGATGAGCCATATCCGGCGCATCGCAAGCTCGCGCGACGAACTCATCCTCGACGAGCGCCGCAAGGGCAGCGGGGCCGAGACGGCCGACGCGATGCTCACCGACATGACCACCGCCGCCGAATAAGCGGAACGGTCATCCCGAAACCGAAAGGCCGCCGGAGCGATCCGGCGGCCTTTTTCTTTGTCTGCCGTTTTGGCTCGAAGCCTGTCTTCAGTCGAAGAAGTCTTCGACAACGTTGCGCCGGCCGAGCATGAAGGCGTCGGCCACATGTTGCAGCGGCGCGAGGTCGACGTCGGACTTGCCAGCCTTGACCAGCGCGGCGAAGCGTTCGTAGAGGGCAGGGTACTCGCGCTCCGGCCGGTCCTCGACCTTCTTGCCGGCGATCTCCAGCTTCGCTCCACCGTTCGAGAGCGCCATCTCGCCGGCGTCCGTCTCGGCGATGATGTCCCAGCTCTGCGGCCCGGTCTGCAGCCAGTCGATCTCGGCGGCGGCAGTCAGGCCTTCCGCGCCGGCGAAGTCCATGCGGGCGGCCACGGGGGCAGCGCGGTTCGCAGGGAAGTCGAGCTCGGCCCGCGTGATGTGCAGCGGCGGGAGGATATGCGTGACGATCGACAGGCAGTTGATGAAGGGGTCGAACACGCCGAACCCGCCCGGCTCCCAGATCCACGCCTGACCCGGATGCCACTTGCGGACATCCTCCTTCCAGGCGAAGCGCGCCTGGCGCACTTTGGCGCCGGCGAGGAACGACCGCGCGGCTTCGACCGCCGGCGCATAGCGCGAATGCCAGCTCGCGAACAGCGTGACGTCCTTGCCGGCTGCCAGCGCCTTGAGGTCCTCGACCTCCCGGACCGTCGCGCCCGGGGGCTTTTCCAGGAAGACGTGCTTGCCAGCGCTAAGCGCCAGGCGCGCCGCATGGTAGCGCACCGCCGGCGGCTGGCAGAGCGACACGGCGTCTATCTCGACGTCCGAGGCGAGCATCTGTTCGATCGAGGAGAAGTTGGCGACGCCGTCGACGGTCGCGTTGCGGCTCGCCGCCGCGACCAGCGCATAGTCCTCGTTCTGCGCCACCGCGGGAAGGTGCTGGTCGCGCACGATCTTGCCGACGCCGACGATACCGAGCCTGATGGGTTTGGACATGCTTCCTCCTCGCTGTCGATCCGCCGTGCTTAGCAGAACGCCGGGTGCGCACAAGCGAGCGCGGACCCGCTACGGCTTGTCCGCCAGGCGGTAGCGGCGTGAGCCGCGCAGTTCCGTGCCGCCGCGCAGCCTGACGCGGAAATCGCCGTCGCCGGACGGCACGATCTCCTCGATCCGCGCCCGGTTGACGATGCGCGAGCGGTGGATCTGGACGATGTCGGCGCCGGCGTCGCCCAGTTGCTCGGCCAGTGCCGACAGGCTTATGCGGGCGAGATGCGTCCGCCCGCCGGCATGCAGCTCGACATAGTTGCCGGCGGCTTCCGCCCAGTCGAACGTCCGCGCGTCGAGATAGATCGTGCGGCCGCCGCTCTTCAGCGTCAGCCGGCCGGTGTCGCGTGCATCGGCGCGCGCCGCCGCCGTCTCGAGCCGGCTCTCCTCGATCTGCCGCACGAGTGAGAGCACGGCGATCATCGCCGCGTAGGGGATCAGGTCCTTGCGGTACTCGTAGAGCGTGTCGTGCAGGAAGTCGTCGAAGAAGGTGTAGGGCTGGCCGAAAGCCAGCGCGAAGACGAGCTTGCGCAGCAGGATCATGACGCCGATGTGGACCGCCGAGAACGCGATGCTTGCTACGGCATAGGAGACGAGCGATCGCTTCCAGCTCTCCGCCGTCAGCGGAAAGCGCCGCTCGACCAGCATCGCGACCGGGAAGGCCGCGAGCAGCGCCGCGATGCTGGTCAGCTCCAGCAAGAAGGTCTCGCGCGCATCGAGCGGCAGCCGCATGCGCTCGGCATCCGTGAGCAGCGACAGCGCGTTGATGACAGCCACGGCGGGGAAGAAGCACAGCGCGATCAGGAAGGTGCGCCTGGCGACGCGCCGGTCGATGCGACTCTGGAACTCGGCGGCCCCGCTCATCCGGCGCGCCGCTCGTCACGGACGCGCCGCCGGTCGGCCCCCGGCCGCGCCGTCCGGCCCAACGGGACGCCTTTCGCACCCTGGCACTTTGCTGCAGGCGCGCTTCGCCTAGCCTTCGGATCGACGGACAACGCAGCCAGAGGTTCGAAAGCAGTGACAATCGCAACGATCCCCGAAAACCGCTCGCCGGCATCTCCGGCTCGGCGGTACGATCTCGACTGGCTGCGTGTGTTCGCGTTCGGCATGCTCATCTTCTACCACGTCGGCATGTTCTACGTGACTTGGGGCTGGCACGTGAAGAGCCGCTACAGTTCGACGTTGCTCGAACCGGCGATGGGACTGACCAACCCCTGGCGGCTGGCGCTGCTGTTCTTCATCTCGGGCGTGGCGATCCGCTTCGCCATGGACAAGGCGCCGATGCGCCGATTGCTGCCCGAACGCACCATGCGCCTCGCCCTGCCGATCGTCTTTGGCATGGCGGTCGTGGTGATGCCGCAAGCCTATGCCGAGCTGCGCTATCGCGGCGAGATCCCGCCGGGGCTCCTCTCCTTCTACGGCCAGTATCTCTCATTCGGCGATTTTTCCATCATCGTGCCGACCTGGAACCATCTCTGGTACGTCGTCTACATCCTTGTCTATACGCTGCTCGTCGCCGCGCTTCTGCCTCTGCTTCGACAGGCAGCCAAGGGTGCGGACGCGATCTTCGGCTGGCTGTCGCGCGGCGGCGCCTGGCGCTTGCTGCTGCTGCCGGTGACCCCTTTCGTCTTCTATACGGTCGCGTTGGACCCATACTTCCCGACGACCCACACGCTGTGGGGAGACTGGGCGAACATCGCCCACACGCTGACGATCTTCCTGATCGGCTTCATGGCGGCGAAGAACGAGGATTTCTGGCGCGCGGTCGACAGGGCGATGGCCGCCTCCTGCATCCTGTCGCTCGTGTTTGGCACATTGCTGCTCCTGGCTTGGCTGAACCGGACGACGGTGCGTGCCGATCCGGCCTTGCTGAACGCCGTTCTCCTGCTGCGCGTCTTCTATGCCTGGTCGATCATCGCGATGCTGCTCGGGCTCGCGCGTCGTTTCGCCAATCGTCCCGGCCCGGCGCTCGCCTATCTCACGGCGGCGGTATTTCCCTATTACATCCTGCACCAGACCATCATCGTGGTCGTCGGCTACTGGTTTACGCGGCACGAAGCGCCTGCGGGCGTGGAAGCGGCGGCGATCGTCGCCGCGACCGTGCTCGGCTGCGTGGTGGGATACGAGATCATCCGCCGGCTGGGCCCTGTCGGCATGCTGTTCGGTGCCCCGCTCGGAGGGAAGGGAACAAAGAGCAAGGAGATTGCCGCAGGCGGTGCCGACAAAAGCGCGCGCCAGCAGCCTGCTTGACCGGAACCACCACCATTCGTAGCGTGCACGTCACTCTACTACCCACGGTAGCCGCTGGAGTCCGGAATGACGGTGTTCGACGCTCCAAAGGCTGAACCGGGCCGCGCCCCGCCGGCGGGTTCGCATGCCGACGCAAAGCCCCCGCAGGGCCGCCGATATGACCTCGATTGGCTGCGGATATGCGCCTTCGGCGTCCTGATCCTCTACCATATCGGCCTCGTCTACGTGACCTGGGATTCCCATGTCAAAAGCCGTTACAGCTCCACCGCCCTCGAGCCCGTGCTGGGCATGGTGAATTCCCTGGCGATGCTGTTCTTCATCTCCGGCGTCGCTGTCAGCTTCCTGATGGACAAGGCGACCGTGGGCAGCTTCGTGCTGGAGCGCTTCGCACGGCTCTTCGTGCCGCTGGCTTTCGGCGCGCTGGTGGTCTGCGTCCCGCAAAGCTATGTGGCGCTACGCTACTGGGGCGAAATCGAGCCGGGCTTCTTCGCCTTCTACCGCGATTATCTCGGCTTCGGCCGCTATGCATTCGGCCTGCCCGACCTGCACCACCTCTGGTACATCGCCGCCATCCTCTCATACACGCTGACCGTGGCCGTATGTCTGCCGGTCCTGCGCGTCGCGACGCGCCGGCTCGCCGGCCCTTTCTTCGGCTGGCTCGCCAGGGGGCGGGCATGGCGAATACTTGTCGTGCCGGCGATCCCGTTCTTCATCTACGTCGCGGTGCTGGAGATCCATCTTTCGCCCTCGGACATCAGCAATTGGGCCGGCACCGCCCGCACGTTCACCTACTTCCTCCTGGGCTTCATGGCGGCAAAGGACGAGGAGTTCTGGCGCGCGGTCGACCGGGCTTTTCCGGCAGCGGTCGGCCTGACGCTTTTCCTGGGCGGCTTGCTTCTGGCTGCATGGCTGAACCAGGTTGAGATCGGCACGGATACCGAGTTGCTCTATGCGGCGCTGCTGCTCAGGCAATTCTACGGCTGGTCCATCATGATCATGCTGCTCGGCCTTGCCCGCAGGTTCGCAAACCGCCCCAGCCCGGCGCTGGTCTACCTCACCGCCGCGGTGATGCCCTATTACATCCTGCACCAGACGATCATCGTCGTGGTCGCCTACTGGTTCACGATGCACCAAGTCCCGCTGGCCATCGAGGCTCCGGCGATCATAGCTGCGGCCTTTCTCGGCAGCGCGCTGGGCTATGAGATCATACGCCGGTCGGCGGTGCTGCGGCCGCTGTTCGGCCTGCCGCCGCGCGGGAAGCAGTCGCGGAGGCCGCCGCGGCTCGAATACGCCGCGCGCTGAGTCGGCGATCGGAATGGCGCGATGACGGTAGTTTGACTTCGCCTCCCGCCGCTCCATACTTCCCGGAAAGAGCTCTTTCCAAAAATCGGCACATTCGACGGAGGGACCCATGGCCGCTGCAAAACAAGGGGCGTCGGCAGCATCCGCCGAACCCAGCCTGCATCGCGTGCTCGGTCCCTGGCTGCTCCTCCTCTTCATTGTCGGCGACATTCTCGGCACCGGCATCTACGCGCTGACCGGCCAGGTCGCCAACCAGGTGGGCGGCGTGGTCTGGCTGCCTTTCCTCGTGGCTTTCGCCGTCGCGCTGGTGACGGCCTTCTCCTATCTGGAACTGGTGACGAAATACCCGAAGGCGGCGGGTGCTGCGCTCTATGCGCACAAGGCCTTCGGCATCCACTTCGTCACCTTCATCATCGCCTTTGCCGTGATGTGCTCCGGCATCACGTCGGCATCGACCGCCTCGCGCGCCTTCGCCGCGAACTTCTCGACCGCACTCGGCTTCGACTTCGACACGCTCGGCGTCACGCTGGTCGGCCTCGCCTTCATGGCGGTGGTGGCGATCGTCAATTTCCGCGGCGTCGGCGAGAGCGTGAAGGCGAATGTGGTGCTCACCTGCGTCGAACTCACCGGCCTGCTGATCATCATAGTCATCGGCCTGTGGGCGATCGGGGCGGGCGAGGGCGATGTCTCGCGCATCACGGAGTTCAAGACCGCGCCCGACCGGACAGCGTTCTGGGCCGTGATCGGCGCGACCACGCTCGCCTTCTTCGCCATGGTCGGCTTCGAGGACTCCGTCAACATGGCAGAGGAGACGCACAACCCGTCGAAGATCTTCCCGAAAATCCTGCTCACCGGCCTGCTCATCACCGGCACGATCTATGTCCTCGTCTCGATCTCGGCGATCACGCTGGTTCCCGCCGAAGAGCTGGGCGAAGGCGAGACGCCGCTGCTCAAGGTGGTGCAGGCGGGCGCGCCCAACTTCCCGCTCTGGATCTTCGGCTTCATCACCATGTTCGCGGTGGCCAACAGCGCGCTGATCAACATGCTGATGGCGAGCCGGCTGGTCTACGGCATGAGTCGCGAGCATGTGCTGCCGCCGGCGCTCGGCAAGGTACATGCGGTACGGCGCACGCCCTATGTGGCGATCGGCTTCACCACGCTGCTCGCCTTCGCGCTTATCACCTTCGTCGGCGAGGTGCCGGCGCTGGGCGGCACCACGGCGCTCCTGCTGCTTTGCGTCTTCACGGTGGTGAACGTCGCGGTGCTGGTGCTGCGCAGGGACAGGGTGGAC
>Ga0233385_1000709_pt1 | contig 15538 bp, 15 predicted proteins | sample ElkDunMinimDraft_16_FD_191543 | JGI IMG/M metagenome (GOLD analysis project Ga0233385, IMG submission 191543) | Fecal eukaryotic communites from dung pellets of Tule Elk in California, USA - Elk Dung G36 | ecosystem: Host-associated > Mammals > Digestive system > Large intestine > Fecal | place...
CAGCACGTGGGCGACCACCCCTTCGCCTGCCTGCTCGGCGACGACCTCATCGACCCCCGGGACGAGCTCCTCAAGCGCATGATCGAGGTGCGCGGCACGTACGGCGGCAGCGTGGTCGCGCTCATGGAGGTCCCCCAGGAGCAGGTCTCCCTCTACGGCTGCGCGGCGATCGAACCCACCGGCGAGGACGACGTGGTCAGGGTGACCGACCTGGTGGAGAAGCCCCCGGCGGACGAGGCCCCGTCCAACTGGGCGATCATCGGCCGGTACGTGATCGACCCGGCCGTCTTCGAGGTCCTGGAGAACACCCCGCCGGGACGCGGCAACGAGATCCAGCTCACCGACGCCCTGCGGACCCTCGCCGGACGCGGCAGCGACGAGGGCGGCCCGGTGCACGGGGTGCTGTTCAGAGGCCGCCGCTACGACACCGGCAACAAGATCGACTACCTGCGCACGGTGGTGCAGTTCGCCGCCGAACGCCCGGACCTGGCGCCGGAGTTCCTGCCGTGGCTCAAGGAGTTCCTGGCCTCGCGATGAGTTCCATGAAATCAGTCGACGACCACCTTTCCGACATCCTGCGCACCGTGCGGGTGCTCGCCCCGCTGGAGTTGGAGCTGGAACGAGCACTGGGCACCACGCTGGCCGAAGAGGTCACGGCCCCGATCCCGCTGCCGCCCTTCGACAACTCCGCGATGGACGGCTACGCCGTGCGGGCCGAGGACGTCGCGAACGCCCCGGTGACGCTACCGGTGATCGACGACATCGCGGCCGGAGACGGCCGAGTGCACGCCATCGGCCCCGGCATGGTCATGCGGATCATGACCGGGGCCCCGATGCCCGCCGGGGCCGACGCGGTGATCCCGGTCGAGTGGACCGACGGCGGCACCGCGCAGGTCGCGATCAGCCGTGCGGCCGAGAAGGGGAACGCCGTCCGCAGGGCGGGAGAGGATGTGCGGGCGGGGGACGTCGTCCTGCCCGCGGGCACCCCGATCGGGCCCGCGCAGCTCGGGGTGCTCGCCGGTGTCGGCCGCCGCAGGGTTCTCGTACGGCCACGACCGAGGGTGGTCGTGATCTCCACGGGGGCCGAGCTGGTCGAGCCGGGAGTGCCCCTGGGCGACGGCCAGATCTGGGAGTCCAACAGCTTCACCCTCGTCGCCGCCGTCCTGCAGGCGGGCGGCGAGGGCTACCGGGCGGGAATCGTCGGCGACGACGCCGCGGGGTTCCTCGACCAGCTCGACGCGCAGCTCCTGCGGGCCGACCTCGTGATCACCAGCGGTGGCGTCTCGATGGGGGCGTACGAGCCCGTCAAGGAGGCGCTCGGCCCGCTCGGCACGGTCCGTTTCGATCGGGTCGCGATGCAGCCGGGCATGCCCCAGGGCTTCGGCGTGGTCGGCGAGGACCAGATACCGATCTTCGCGTTGCCCGGTAACCCGGTCTCGTCGTTCGTGTCGTTCATGCTGTTCGTCCGGCCCGCGCTGCGCAAGATGAGCGGCCTGCCGGAAAACGCGCCGACCGTACGGGCGGTCACCACGAGCCGGCTCCGCTCACCCGCGGGCAAGCGCTCCTACCTGCGCGGTGTGCTCGGCCCCGGCGGTACGGTCGGCCCGGTGCGCGGGCAGGGCTCCCACCAGCTCGCCGCCCTCGCCTCGGCGAACGCCCTGATCGTGGTGCCCGAGGACGTCACCGAGCTCCCCGAGGGCGCGGACGTGGAGGTCATCCCCCTGTGAACGAACAAGACCGTGGTGGCCGCCTTTCCCCGAACGAGCGGGAGCGGAGCCTTCGAACGAGCGAGAGCGACGAGAAGTGACCGGATTCACCCACATCGACGAGACCGGCGCGGCGCGCATGGTGGACGTCTCGGCCAAGGACGTCTCCCTCCGTACGGCGACCGCCACCGGCAGGGTGCTGCTCTCCGCCGAGGCCGTGGCGCTGCTGCGGTCGGGCGAGGTACCCAAGGGCGACGCGCTCGGCACCGCGCGGATCGCCGGGATCATGGGCGCCAAGCGGACCCCCGACCTGATCCCGCTGTGCCACCCCATCGCGTTGCACGGGGTGAAGGTCGAGCTGACCGTGGCCGACGACGGCGTGGAGATCATGGCGCGGGTCAAGACCGCCGACCGTACCGGCGTCGAGATGGAGGCGCTGACGGCGGTCTCCGTCGCCGCGCTCGCCCTGATCGACATGGTGAAGGCGGTCGACCCGGCGGCCGTGATCACCGATGTCCGCGTCGAGGAGAAGACCGGCGGCAAGACGGGGATCTGGACCCGTCCCTGAAGGGCCGGGTTTCCACGCTCAAGGAGTCCTGATGAGAGCTTTGGTGATCACCGCATCCAACCGGGCCGCCGCCGGGACGTACGAGGACACCTCGGGGAAGCTGCTCGCCGAGCTGCTCGCGGCGGCCGGGTGCGAGGTGGACGGCCCGAGGGTGGTCCCCGACGGCGATCCGGTCGAGGCGGAGCTGCGCTCGGGGGTCGCCGAGGGGTACGACGTGATCGTCACCACCGGCGGCACCGGCCTCACCCCGGCGGACCTCACCCCGGAGATGACCCGGCGGGTGATCGAGAGGGAGGTGCCGGGCATCGCCGAGGCCATCCGCCACGTCAACCGGGACAGGGTTCCCACCTCGATCCTGTCCCGAGGGCTCGCCGGGCAGGCCGGCAGCACGTTGATCGTCAACCTGCCGGGCTCCTCGGGAGGGGTACGCGACGGTATGGGCGTGCTGGCTCCCGTGCTCAGGCACGCCGTGGACCAGATCAGGGGAGGAGATCACCCTCGCTGACCCGTCTGCCCGGCTCACATGGCACGACGAGCGCTTTTGGGGGGATGATGGAGGGCGTGGATCGACTTCGTGGCTGGCCGGTGACCCTGACGGAAGGCCCGGTAGGACTTCGGCCGCTGCGACTGCGGGACGTACGCGTCTGGCGGGAGTCGCGGCTGCGCAACGCGAACTGGCTTCGCCCCTGGGAGCCGAGCAACCCGGAAACCCCCCTCTTCAGGACCGGCCTCGGTCCCTATGTCTCCATGGCGGGGACCCTGCGCAGGGAGGCCAGGCAGGGGCTCGCACTGCCGTGGGTCGTCACCTACGAGGGCGCCTTCGCGGGGCAGCTCACCGTGGGCGCGATCGTCTGGGGTTCGGCGAGGTCGGCCCAGATTGGCTACTGGGTGGACGGCGCGCTCGCCGGTCGCGGAATCACCCCCACCGCGGTCGCGATGGCCGTCGACCACTGCTTCTTCACCACCGGGCTGCATCGCGTCGAGGCCAATATCCGCCCAGAGAATCACGCAAGTCGCAGAGTGGTTGAAAAGCTAGGTTTCAGGGAAGAGGGGATCAGACGTCGGCATCTGCACATCGACGGTGCCTGGCGCGACCACATCTGTTACGCGCTCACGGTCGAGGACGCACCGAGAGGGCTGCTCGTGCGGTGGCGAAGGGACCGTGAGGCAGCCGCCCACGGCGGCACTCCCCATGAAGAGGTTTGAAGATCTCGCGACACACCGCATCGAATGCTCGTCAAATAGTGACACGCGGTCTTACGGTGCGTGACATGAGCAGATTGAGGACACCGGGAGACCACCCGCGTCCTCACGCTGCCCGGAGGTGGTCGTGAGCAGCGGCGTTGTTCTCTATCTGGCCATTGTCGTCATGTGGCTGTGCGTGCTCGTGCCCATGTGGCTGCACCGCGACCGCAACGCGACCCACAAGGACGTCGAGCCGTACGCCTACGACGAGCGGATGATCGACGAGGACTCCGCCGAGACCCTCACCGAGCCCCTGCCCGTCACCTCCGCCGATCCGTCCTCATCCGAGTCCTCGTCCTCGTCCTCGTCCTCATCCGAGTCCGCGTCCGAGTCGTCTTCCTCGTCCTCGCTCCCGCCTTCGAGGGGGGATGACGTTCCGTCGTCCGGTGCCGAGGAGGGGCGCGATGCCGAGGAGGCCCAGGCGGGCGCCCAGACCGCCTCGGAGCCCGGGGCCGAGGAGATGCCCGCCGGGCTCTCGGCGGAGAAGTCCGCCACCGGTGCCGCGATCGGTGCCGCCGCCGGTGGCAGCGCTGCCGAGCGTCGCCGTGCGGAGCTCCGCCGCCGGGCCAAGCAGGTGGCCAAGCGCAGGCGCCTCACGCTCTGGTGCGTGCTGCTCCTGCTCGCCTCCGTGGTGACGGCCGCCGTCCAGATCATCCCCTGGTGGGGCGTAGCGCCCTCAGTGGTGCTCCTGGGGGGCTACATGGCCATCCTCAGGGCCACGGTCCAGATCGACGCCGAGCGGCGCCGAGCCATCGCCCAGGCCCACGCGGAACGTGCCAAGCGCGCCCGCCGCCGTGCCGCCCTGCTGGAGGCCCAGCGCCCCGTGGCCGAGATCATCGACCTCGCCGCGCACCGCGACGAGATCTTCGACCAGTACGCGGAGACATCCCGCCGCGCGGTCGGCGACTGACCCGCGCTCCGGATGGCGCGAGTGCCCTTGGAAGTTTGCTAATCTAGTCCACGTCTTGGGGATGTAGCGCAGTCCGGTAGCGCACTTCGTTCGCATCGAAGGGGTCAGGGGTTCGAATCCCCTCATCTCCACAAGACGAAAGGCCCGGTTCCAGATCATGGAGTCGGGCCTTTTCACTGTTCAGGTGACATGCAGGTCGTCAGTGGCCGGGGCCGGGCGGGGTGGTGTCCGTTGAGGGTTCCGGGGGTGGAGTCAGCGAAAAATCAGCGGACGTCTTCGGAGTGGATGGCTGCCACCGTGGCGAGGATGCTGACCGACAACCGGTCAGGCGGCAGGGTTGTCGAGGATGACGACGGGGGCGTCCTCCACATCCGGCAACTCACTGTCCAGGCACATGCCGGTGGCCGCCTCGATGAAGGCGAACGCCGCGCTGTACTTACCTCGGTAGTCCTCCGGGTCGAGAGCGTCGAGCATGGTGCGGAAACCGGCCAGGATGCTCGGATCACCGTTCTCCACCCTGTGCTCGGTGAAGATGAAGTCGCGCATCCATGCCCTGATTTCGCCGCCGGCCGCATAGAGGATCGTGTATCCCCCGTTGAAGTGCCAGGTCACCATCCACACGCGTGATTCCCTGCTGAGCTCGATCAGGACGCGGTCGGACAGACCGAAGCCATAGGCGAGTTCGAGGAAACCCCAGGTTCCTTCTCCCTCGGAGACGAGGAGGACGGGGCGGTCCTCCTCCCCTGCCTCTTCCCGGGGATACTCCATGACGCGCTGCTCGGGGGCGAGGCCTCCGTTCAGTCGTCGCAGGAGGTCGTCCACAGTGATCTCTTCATTGAGGGGGTGCACGACGGTCCAGGAGAGCCCGTCCTCCAACCACTGATGCCGCTCGAAGAAATCGCGGTAGTAGTTGATCACATGATCATTGTGATAGAAGCCAGAGACGAAACACGCTCATTTGATGCTTCTTCTCGCCGTCATAGCCCTTTGTGGGGCGAGAGACCGAAAGACCCGACTCCAGCTCGTGGAATCGGGGCTTCACCGTGTTTGAGCTTCCCCCAGTAGTCCGGACACCGGCGGTGTGTCGGGCTCGTCTGAGGGCTGGTGGATGCGGCGCCAGTGGCCGAGGAAGTGGTCGTTGGCGACGGTGACGAGCAACGCGACCAGGATGGTCTGGGCGGCACGGCCATGGGCACACCAGAGCCTCCACCGAAACCGGGGCGGTTCGAGGAGCGGTGGACATCGTGGGAGTCGAGGTGCCGATCCGTGAACACCTGAAGGGTGTCGTGGCAAGACATAGCCGACGACATCGTAGAAAGGGCTCTCATGACCGGACAAGGTCCTCCATGGTGACGGACATGCTGGACGCGGTGGATGACGCCGGGACCATTGCGGGCTCTCTCGACGATCCAGAGGCGTTCGCGGCCCTGTTCGACCGCTACAGCACGATGCTCTACCGGTACGTCTCTTTCCGGCTCGGCCCCGAAGTCGCCGAGGATCTCGTCGGAGAGACGTTCCTGATCGCGTTTCGAAGGCGTGGGTCCTACGACCTCTCCTACCGCGATGCCCGGCCGTGGCTGTTCGGAATCGCGACCAAGCTCATCACCCGATACCGCAGGACCGAGGTCAGCCGTTACCGCGCCCTGGAACGGCAGGACCCCGTCCAGAGCGTCGACGGACCGGAGGAAGCGATCACGCATGACCTCACCGCTGAGGGGGCACGGCCGGCCCTGCTCCACGCGCTCTCGCTGCTTTCACGAGGTGATCGGGATGTGCTGCTCCTCGTCGCCTGGAGCGACATGACCTACGAGGAGGCGGCCCGAGCACTCGGCATCCCGGTAGGCACGGTCAAATCACGGCTCAACCGAGCCCGTCGCAAGGTGCGCGACGGGCTGGGCGGCGTCAACCCGTTGAAGGAGGACAACGATGGATGAGCTGAAGACCCTCATCAAGGAGCTGGAACACCAACCGCCGGAGTCCCTGGCCCGCCAGCGACTCCGTCTCCTTGAAGAAGCCACCAGAAAGCCGCGATGGGTGCGGTTCCCTCTCGCCGGTCGAGCAGCGCGAGGGCTTGCTCGAACGCCGGGACTGCCAGGACTGAGCGGACGACGACTCGCGCTGAGCGGCGCCGTGGCGGCGACGGCCATCGTGGCGAGCCTGGTCGCGCCGACACTGATCGGATCTACAGCATCCGCCTACGCGGTGAGCAAGAGCGCTGACGGCACGATCAGCGTCCAGATCAACGAGTTCAAGGACTCTAAAGAGCTGGAGGCGGATCTGCGCGCCCTTGGCATCTCGGCGGTAGTGGTGGACTACCTGCCGAAGGGCAAGTTGTGCAAGGAGCCGCGTGCCCGGTACCGGCCGGGTGAGGAGTCCCTGCGTGTGAGCAGATGGAACTCCGGCCCGGACGGTGCGATCTCCTTCACCCTTTACCCCGACCGGATCAAGCCCGGCCAGACTCTGGTGGTGGCCGCCTCGTTCAACAACCCGGATGACGGCGGCTCGGCCAGCTTCCGCCTCGCCGACGGCCCCGTGGCTGCCTGCCAACCAGTGGACAAAGCAGACGCGTTCTCCTTTGCCCCCGAATAAGTCCTCGCCCCTTGGATGCGCCGCCCGCCGAGCCAGGTGACCACCCCCTGATGGGCGGCGCGTGCCATGAAATATCGGCAAGCAGACGTATATAAGAATCCCAATATTTTCTGAAGCTGCATGTGGCGAGGCCGCAGGATCAGTGTGGGGCCGACACCCGAGTCCGGCTGGTCGAGGCGGTCGCCAGCCTGTTCACCACACCCCACGTCCCGCTCACCAGCGGTGAGGAGAGGGCAGTCGCTTGTCCAGCACGTGCCAGTGGAAGGCCGATTGGAACTCCGCCCCGTTGTCGGTCTGGACAACCTGCACCTGAAACGGCAGGCGCTGCAGCACGTAGTCGAGGAACTGGATGGCGGTCTTCTGGTTGAGTTGGGGGTAGATGCGCAGCACGCGCAGCCGGGTGCAGTCGTCGATCGCGGTGAACCGGTAGTACTTGTTGCGGCCGCCCTTGCGGCCGGTGACGCCTGCGATGGGCTCGATGAACTTCACGTCGATTTGTACCCGGTGGCCGGGCAGTTGCTTCTCGTAGCGCTTCCACTGCTTGTCGTGGCGTTTGTAGCGCTGGGAGACCGGCAACCGGCCCATGTTCAGGCGTTTGAGGATCCGCCAGACGCCTGAGCGGCTGATGGTGACGTCGTGGTACCGCTTGAGGTACATCGAGATCTTCTCCGGGCCGAAGTGGTAGTTCTGCCGTAGGTAGATGATCTTTCGTACGACCTCGGCGCGCGTGGCGTTCGGGCTGGTCTTGGGCCGCTTGGAGCGAGTACGCAGGCCCTCGATGCCCTTGACACGTGTTATCGCATCATTCGATGCCCAGTGCTTTCTTTACGCGGAGAGCGACTTCGTCGACACTCCTCATTGCCTGCCATGCACCTTCCAGGTCTTTCTGTCCGCCCACGAGCTTCGGACCGTTGTCGAAGATCATTCCTTGGGGATCGGGAGCCGCCAGAACGGCGCCGCTCGGCAGGCCGTTCTCAGCCCTCTCGATCCGAAAGGCTGTTCGCCTGTCCGAGAAGAGGAAGAGCATCACTTTTGTGCCGGCGGGTATGGCGTTTCGAAAATCGTCAAGGGACCTTCGGGGTTTTCCGTTGTGATATAGGCCACCTTGGTCCAGATCGACGTAGACGCGGCCGTCGCTAACGATTCCCTTATCTTTTATGCTTGACTCGACGCGAACGTGCATGACCACGCGCTTCTCCGGATAAGGGTCACCTTCGATGGCGTATATGTCTCGTCCCTGTTCGAACCCCTCGACACTTCCGATGACGATGGCCTCATGATCCCTGGATTTAACTAATTCCTCGGGTGAGCTCTTGTGGTCATAGTCAAAAAGTGTCGCTCGAAGCACCGATGTGTCTATAACGGACACTGTTCCGGTTGTCTGCCTATTGATCTCGGCTGAAGTTTGCGAAGATCGCTGAGCGCCGCATCCGGAGATCATGGCGATGGAGAGAGTGAACGCTGTCACGAGATGGAATCTCGTCGAATTCAAGTAATACTCCATGGGCATCGTCAGTTGTTAGAACCATGCATTTATGTGGCCTATGTGGTGGTAGTTATAGGTTCATGTCCACAGTTCTCCATCTGCCCAGAGGCCGTCTCGCACGCAGCCATGGCCCTCCACGGGGTTCAATACCGGGTTGTAGTGCGCCAGGCCGACGGTATGTCCCAGTTCGTGGCAGGAAGTTTTAGTGTACTGATTTTCCGCGCGCAAATACGCGGCCCCATCGATTCTATCCTTGTCGACCACTGCGCGGAATCTGTCGCAACGATCGGCATAGGGGTCGTTCCACCAGACATCACACCTGGTGCCTCCATATACGACCCCATCCAGCCCGTAATTCATCCAGACCATGTCGGTCTGGCCACTCCCGCTGAGATTGCATGTCGTGTGAAGCCGAGTCGCAGCGTCGGTGTATCCATTTGGATAGGATATCGCCGAATCCATGTTGTCTTTGAGATTGCTGGGAACTGTTCCCGCATAGCAATAAATGTGATTCCCGCCGTCCGGTTGCAAGCCATTGAACGGCCATGTGTCCGCTTTTGCGACAGAGCTTAATTCGGTAGCTCCGATGGCGATTAACAGTAATGCCGCAAGAATTTTGATGCGAGCGATGATAAGTCCTTTCGGGCAGTTTGCCGCGGCGGTTTATGTGTCTATTTGGTTAGTCGCCGCAAGGCGGAGCCCTTTTTGTGTGGGCAGGGTTTAACGTGGTCGCCGGCAGTGGCGTTCATCACCACAGGCATTGCCAACGCCCGCACTGAGAGAACGAAACGACTGATCAAGGGCACTACCTGCGTGGCGTTCGGCTTCCGCGACCTCGGTAACCAACGCCGCCACGTACGGTGGGTCTGCACACATCAAACGATCAACCCAGCGGTATGAGGGTGAACATCCCACTCCCTCTCTGTCGGACTCCTGTGAGACACGGACATATAAGTCCTTTTGATGTGAAGCAGGGCGAGACGGGACGATCGAGACAGTGACGATGACCTTCGCTGACCAGGCCGCCATGACGGGGCAAGATGGTCAGGTGACAGACAAGCGGCCGAGCCGACCGGTGCGCCGGACGTTCACCGCGGCCTACAAGGCGCGGATCCTCGCGGCCTACGACGCGCTGCCCGACGGCAGCCCCGAACGCGGCGCTCTGCTACGCACCGAGAAGCTGTACCACTCGCATATCGAGCACTGGCGCAAGCAGCAGAACAACGGAACGCTGTCCGCCTCGACCGGCAAACCGAAGAAGGACACCGAATCGGAGGAGCTGGCCCGGCTGCGGGCCGAGAACAAGAAGCTCAAGGCGGATGCGGCCAAACTCGCGGCGCGAAACGACAAGCTCACCGGTGAACTCGGAAAGACCAGGACCGCGCTGGACATCGCGGGAAAAGCATTCGCGCTGCTGGAGAACATCTCAAGCAGCGCGGACTCCGACGAGAGCTGAACCAGGCCCTCGATAAGTTTTTCCCCGGCCTGGAAGCCGCCGTCGGCACACAGCACGCGTGCCGGATCCTCGGGAGATCCCGCGCCGGTGTGTATCGGACACGCAATCCCCGGCCGCGGGTGGTTCGTGAGCGCTCCCCGTTTCATCACCCGGCCGAGTTGTCGGCGGAAGAACGCGCACGGGTGCTGGCGGTGCTGGACGCGCCCCGGTTCGTCGACCGCTCCCCGGGCCAGGTGTGGGCGATCCTGCTGGACGAGGGCACCTACCTGTGCTCACAGGCCACCATGTACCGGCTCCTTCGCGAGCGCGGCTCATCGGGCGAGCGCCGCGCTCAGGCCGTCCACCCGGCCAAGAAGAAACCCGAATTGGAAGCCGACGGACCGAACCAGGTGTGGTCCTGGGACATCACGAAGCTGAAAGGACCTTCACGCGGCGTCTATTATCTCCTGTACGTCATCATTGACATTTTCTCCCGTAAAACCGTGTGGTGGGAGATCTGGCCGACGGAAACAGGAATCCTCGCCAAGGAGTTCATCGAGCACGCCATCGAGGCCAACGGCGGGATCGCCCCGGGTGCGATTCACGCCGACCGCGGCACCTCGATGACCTCGAACACCGTCTCCGGCCTGCTCGCACTGCTGGGGATCGATCAGTCCCACTCACGACCGCGCGTGTCCAACGACAACCCGTACTCAGAAGCGCAGTTCAAAACACTCAAGTACTGCCCCGCGTTTCCTGGAACGTTCGGGTCCATCGAAGACGCGGGCGTCTTTTGCGACCAGTTCTTCCGGTATTACAATCACGAGCACCGTCATTCCGTTATCGGAATGCACACCCCGGCATCGGTGCACGACGGCTCCGTGGTCGAGGTCCACGCCCAGCGGGCCGCCACTTTGAACGCGGCCTTCCTGGCCCACCCCGAGCGGTTCCGCGGCCGTCGACCCTGCCCTCCGCCACTGCCCACCCGCGTGTGGATCAACAAGCCATCCATGACTCTTCAGACGGAGACCTCAGTACAGACGCCACAAGTAGCCTGATGTCTCAATCGGTTTGACAGCTACCGCTCGCGCAGCGAGGCCGCCGCCCAGGGATACCTTCAGGGGCAGCGCCCGGTGCCGGAGCGGGCATGCGTCTGCTTGTTTGCGTACAGCCCTTGCCGGCTTTCGGTGGCTGGAGAGCGCACGATCTGGTTCATGATCGCGATTGCGAACGGAGAGGTCCGTCAGAGCCGGCCAAGGGCTTTGGCCAGCGCGGTCGCGGCGGATGCGATCACCTTGTCGTCATGCGCAGTGTCGTCGGCGTTACGGTTGGTGAACACCGAAAGGATCATCGGCGCCTGAGACCCGGGCGACCAGACGATCGCCAGGTCGTTGGCGGTGCCGTAATTGCTCGCGCCGCCGGTGCCGGTCTTGTCGCCGACCGTCCAGTCCTTGGGGAGTCCAGCCCGGATCCGGTTGGCGCCGGTGAGGCTGGCCTTCAGCCAGCCGACCAGCCGCGCCCGGTCGCCAATGTGGAGGGTCTTACCGGTGGTGAGCTTGGTGAAGGTCTGTGCGGCCGCCGCGGGGGTGGTGGTGTCGCGCTCTTCACCCGGCTCCCACTCGGTCAGGGTGGGCTCCGACCGGTCCAGCCGACTCGTCCGATCACCGGTGGCGCGGAAGAACTCGGTCAGCCCGCGCGGCCCGCCGATCTGCTTCAGCAACGCGTTGCCTGCGAAGCCGTCGGATTTGGTGATCCCGGCGCGGCACAACTGTGCAGGTGTCATGCCGGTGTCGGTGTATTCGGTGGTCTCCGGGGAGTTCGTGGTCACCCCAGCCATCTCGGCAGGCTTCCAGCGAACCACCTTGTCCATCAGCCCGGGGGCGCTGGTACGTGCTTTGTCCAGTACGGCCGCGCAGGCGAACACCTTGAACATGGAGTTGAAGGGGAAGCGCTCATCGGCTCGGTAGCCGACCGTTTTACCAGTTTCCAGGTCGATGCCCACTGCTCCGATACGCCCCTGGTAGGACTTCTCAAGTTCCTGCAGCGTCTTGTCCAGGTCGAAGTCGGAGGGGGCGGTGGTCCCTGTCCGGGAGTTGACGCTGGAGGTGCTCGTCTCGCCGATGGCGGCATCCGCCGCACTGGCAGGGCCGCTCAGCAGCACGGAAGCGGTCAATGTCGCGATCCCTAGACGCAGGAGTGGTGTCATGGCGGGTAGTAGATCAGGAACTAGCCAGGGGCGTCTAATATTGGACATTCGGTCATATTGATGTGGATATCCCTCCTTGGTGGGCGCCTCAAGGGCAGATGGCGCCGGTGAGTGTGCAGGCTGACCTGCCCATACCCGCATGGCAGGCGGCTGACCGGCTTCCTCTGCACGGACCAGAAGGTGCGGATCAACATCGGGTGCCAGGAGGCTCAGCCTCGGGCGGCCTCCGTCATGGCCTTGCGCGCGTCGCGTTCGAACGATGTCCAGGCTCTGAGCATGAGCAACCCGCCTGCGATCATCGGGGGCATCAGGATGTACATCCCGGCCTGCCTCTCACCCAGCTCGGGAACCGTCACCGTGCCGCTGTGGAGGATTGTTTTCACTCCCTCGAACGTTCCGCCGTCGGCGCTGGTCGTACCATGAGAGGCGCAGCTTGAGGAAGCCCGGGTTGATTCCGTTGATCAGGTCCTCTCCCCAGACGACCCCGGCCAGGTTCCGCCCGTAGCTCCATCTCCCCACCGTCGACGGCGACTTCCAGATGTACTTGCCGTCATTGGAACGCACGTAGGCCTGTGAGCAGAACTCCCGGCCGATGCTGATTTCCCGGGACCGGCCTGTCCCCTGCGGTTCCTGGGAGATCTCCGTGGTGTCGGCGGCGTACACGCCTGAAGCCCTGAAGCGGTACGCGCCGGACGCCTGGATGTCCTCCGTGGGCGGGGCCCGCCACGTCGCTTGACGGAGAAGCGCACGCTGCTCTTCTTCGCGAACTGCTTCTTGATCGCTGTGACGACGGAGTCGAGAGACTTCGATTCGGGAGCCGCGTGCACGGCGCCGCCGGGAATCGCGATGCTCAGCAGGCCGGCCATCACCAGCGTGGCCGCGGACAGGGGCCATCATCCGCTGGGCTGCCATTGCCGGCATGACCGCCGTCTCACCCGCAGGGGTCCCGCTCGGTGACAGGCCGGAATCGTCTGCGACTGGCGAAGATCATCGATCTCAGATACTCACCGACACAGCTCCGCAAGGCCATGAACTGGCCGAATGCGATTCGGCAGGCGCGGGTCCACGCGATCTGCGATCACGGAGCATCTCGTTCCCGATACTGAAAAAGATCTTTACTTTTAGTTCTCCTCGTGTGATGATCAGGGCTGTTTTGCTACATTTGTTCGAAAGGTTGTGAATGAACACACACCGATTAGCGCCCGGTTTGTCCACCCGAACGCGCCGCCGCGGTGCCCTGATCGCGGCTCTGACACTGCCGCTCTCGCTCATGAGCGCGCCCGCGATCGCCCAGGGCCCTACGCCATCCCCTGCCACGGCATCCGAGGCAACAGTCGGCACCACGGAACCAACACTGAAAACGGCATGGGAACAGGCGACCAAGACTGGCAAACCCGTCGAGGTCCCCGCCCGCTCCACCGAGACCATGAAGGTCTGGGCCAACCCTGACGGCAAGAACATGCGAGCCGAGCTACACACCCGGCCCGTTCAGCTCAAGAACCCGGCCAGCGGCGCCTGGGAACCCATCGACACCCGCATCGTCACTCGCGACGGCAAGCTGCAGGCCACCCGGGTCAAGACCCCGCTCACTTTCGGCGGGCGCGGCGCCAAGCAACTGGTGTCCGCCCCCGGGAAGCACGGCGAGGTCGGCTTGGGCGTGACCCGCGCGCTCCCGGAACCCAAGGTCTTCGGCAACGCGGTCACCTATCCCGACGCCGTCGCGCCGGGCGCGGATTTGGTGGTGCTGGCGCAGGCGGACGGTTTCATCTCCCAGGTGGTCTTCCGGCAGCGGCCGGTCGGCCCGGTCACCGTACGGCTGCCGCTCACCCTGCCTGAGGGCACCACCTTTGGAAGGACATCGCAAGGGCTGCCGCAACTCAAAGGCACCAAGGGCGAGGCCAAGGCCGCGCCGATCGTGCTGACCGCGACGGACGCCAAGATCGAGGCCGCCCCCGATCAAGGCAGAACCTCATCCGTCAAAGCGCAGGTCGAGACCACCGGGAAGACTTCGGAGCTGGTGTTCACCCCGGACGAGAAGTTCCTGGCCGATCCGGCGGTGACCTACCCGGTGACCGTCGCCGCATCCTCCACCTGGTTCGGCGGCGGCGCCCCCGACGACGCCTGGATCAGCAAGAACGACCCCTACAACAACAACTCCGCAGCTGGGTACCTCCGCGCGGGCACCACCTCCACCAGCGCCGACATCGCCCGCGTGTACCTCAAGTTCAACACCAGCGACCCGGTGCTGCAGGGCGCCACCGTCAACGACGCCGACCTGCGGATATGGAACTACAAGTCCGGCGGACCCAACGGACAGCTGTGCGGGGAGACCGTGGGCGCGGGCATCCGGGCCGCGCGCGTCACCTCCGCCTGGACCCTAAACGGCACGATCGACAGCCTGGACTGGTACAACCAGCCCTCCAGCACGGCCGCCGAGACGGTGAACCGGGCCGGCTACAACTACGACGCCGACCCCGCCAGTTGGTGCGCCAAGGACGAGGAACTCTTCTACGAAGTCACCGCCATGACCCGCGCCTGGATTCAACAGGGCGAGGCCAACCACGGGATCGTGCTGAAGGCGGCCAGCGAGACCACCGCGATCAACTGGCGCCAGTACTACTCCAGCCAGTTCGGCGGCGGCAATCCTTACCCCGGCTACCGTCACCCACCCGCACTCATCATCGACTACACCCCGGCGCCCACCCACATGGAGAGCCACACCCTTTTGTCCGACTCGCCCATCGACTTGGACACCCTGACCGACGCGGAAGCGAACGCCCTGGTGACCCAGGTCTCGGCCGTGGCGCCCGACGTGCCGGCCACGACGACGGAAGAGAGCTCCGCGGTCCGAGCGGAAGCCGAGAATCCCCTCAACCTCCTTCCGGAGGACTCGCTGCCGCTGGATGAGGAAACCTGGGAGGACATGGATCCAAGTCCCGGCCAGCCGCCTACGGTGACACAGCAGATACCGGGCACGAATGCCACGGATGTCAACCCGGGGACGCTCATCGTGGTCCAGTTCGACGAGCCGGTGACCGACACGCAGATCTCCGTCAAGGATTCATCCGGGACAGCGGTGGCGGGGACGATGTCCGCGGATCCGCAGGCGACGTTGGCGACATTCACGCCGGCGCAGAGGTTGGCCGAGAACACGGCGTACAACGTGGAGGTGACCGGTGCGACCGACGTCACCGGCAGCACCATGGCCGCCTACTCGTGGACGTTCACCACCGGTGGGGCGGACACGACAGCGCCCTCTGTCGCCGGCACCGACCCAGCCGACCAGGCGATGAACGTTCCCGCGAACACCGAGATCAAGGTAACGTTCAACGAAGCGGTGTCCGAGGTTCAGATCACGGTCAAAGACGCTTCGGATACACCCGTGCAGGGCAC
>Ga0233385_1000711_pt1 | contig 15536 bp, 14 predicted proteins | sample ElkDunMinimDraft_16_FD_191543 | JGI IMG/M metagenome (GOLD analysis project Ga0233385, IMG submission 191543) | Fecal eukaryotic communites from dung pellets of Tule Elk in California, USA - Elk Dung G36 | ecosystem: Host-associated > Mammals > Digestive system > Large intestine > Fecal | place...
GCGGTGGCGCCAACGATCGACCTGACCGTCGACCAGGCGAACTTCGTGGCGAGCGCCAAGAAGAACGTCGAGACCCTGGCTGGTCTTTTCGGCAAGGAAGCGGAGGCAAAGCAAGCGCTGACCGCTCTCGACGAGACGATCGCCAAGACCCGCGAGTCGGCCGCGAATGCCGGCAAAGGCCTGATCGTTCTCACGACCGGCGGCAAGATGAGCGCCTATGGACCTGGCTCCCGCTTTGGCGTCCTTTACTCGGGTTACGGGGTGACGCCGGCGCGTGAGGACCTCAAGACCTCGAACCACGGCCATGCCGCATCGTTCGAATTTGTCCTGGAAACCAACCCGGATTGGCTGTTCGTGATCGACCGCGACGCCGCGGTTGGGCGCGAGGGGCAATCGGCAGCGCAATATCTCGACAACGAACTCGTTGCCCAGACCACCGCGTGGAAGAACAAGCAGGTCGTTTATCTCAATCCCGCGAACTGGTACCTGATCGGCGGCGGCCTCCAGGCCATGCAGCAGAATGCCGAGCAGATCGGCAAGGCGCTCCGCAAGGAATAGTCCGGTCACGGCCATAACCCAATCGACGAGTTGCCCCGGCGTTTCGACGGCGGGGCAACTTCATTTTCGCGCAGATCCGATGGACCCCACTCACAGCCCTCGAGCCACGCCGCGCAAGGCCGAGCGCATCTGGCTTTGCGCGGCGGTCATCGCACTGCCGCTGCTCGCAGCGACGAGCCTGTTCGTTGGCGTGAGCAACGTTTCGATCGGAACGCTCCTTTCCGACGACACCTCGGCCCGCGCGGGCCAGGTGCTCATGATCAGCCGTGTGCCGCGGACGCTCGCGCTGATGCTGGCCGGAGCCGGGATGGCCGTTTCGGGCATGATCATGCAGATGCTCGCGCGCAACCGCTTCGTGGAGCCCTCGACTGCCGGGACCGTGGAGTCCGCAAGCCTTGGCATCCTGACCGTCATGCTCCTTGCACCGGACATGCCGGTGTTCGCCCGCATGATCGTCGCTTCGCTCTTCGCGCTGGCAGGCACTGCGCTTTTCCTCGCGATCCTGCGTCGCATCCCGCTGCGGTCGGTCCTGATCGTGCCGCTGGTCGGCATCATGCTCGGCGGCGTCATCAGCGCGGTGACGACCTTCTTTGCCTTCCGATACGACATGCTGCAGTCAATGAACGCATGGACGACCGGGGACTTCTCGGGCGTTTTGCGCGGACGATACGAGCTCCTGTGGATTTCCTTTGCGTTGACGGTTGCCGCCTATCTGGCAGCCGACCGCTTCACCGTTGCAGGCATGGGCGAGGCCTTCGCGACCAATATCGGGCTGAATTACCGGCGCGTCGTCGCGCTTGGCCTCGCCATCGTTTCAATGGTCACCGCAGCCGTTGTCGTGACCGTCGGCATGATTCCGTTCCTGGGGCTGATCATTCCAAACGTCGTCAGCCTGGCGATGGGCGACAATTTGCGACGCTCCCTGCCCTGGATCGCCGTCAGCGGCGCGGGCTTCGTGCTGGCCTGCGACATCGTCGGGCGGCTGATCCTCCATCCTTACGAGATTCCCATCGGCGCGGTCATCGGCGTGGTGGGTAGCGCGCTGTTCCTCTACCTCCTGCTTCGGAAGAACGCCCGTGTCGGCTGACGTAACAGCCCTGCGCAGGGCAAAGCGCCCAGCATTCGGGCCACGCACCGTGCTGGCAGTGCTAGCCGTGCTCGCCCTTGCGGCAATCGTCGCCTTCATGACGCTCGGGGCCAACGGACGCTGGGATTTCGTGCTGCCGTTCCGGGGCACCAAGCTCGCCGGCATGCTGCTTGTGGCCTATGCCGTCGCCGTCTCGACGATCCTGTTCCAGACGGTGACCAACAATCGCATCCTGACGCCTTCCATCATGGGCTTCGATGCGCTCTACGGGCTCATCCAGACCGTGCTCGTGTTCCAGCTTGGCTCGTCGCTCGTCCAGGAAACGGACCCGCGTGTCCTCTTCCTTGGCGAAGTCGTCGCGATGGTGGCTTTTTCGGGACTGCTCTATCGGTGGCTGTTCGCGGGCGTGCGGCGCAGCCTGCATCTCCTGCTGCTTGTCGGCGTGATCGTAGGCGTCCTGTTCCGGTCGATCTCCGGCTTCCTGCAACGCATCATCGATCCGAACGAATTTTCCATCCTGCAGGACCGGCTGTTCGCCAGCTTCAACATCGCGCAGACCGACCTCCTCGGCGTGTCGGCGGTGCTGATCGGACTCGCCAGCATCGCCGGGTGGCGAATCCTGCATACGCTCGACGTGCTGGCGCTCGGCCGTGATACGGCGGTCAACCTGGGCGTGGACCACACCAGGATGGTCTCGGTCATCCTGGTCATCGTCGCAGTGATGGTGTCGGTCTCTACGGCGCTGGTCGGCCCCGTCACCTTCTTCGGCCTGCTCGTCGCGAGCCTCGCCTGGCAACTCATGCCGAGCGCCCGGCATGTCTACGTGCTGCCGGCGGCCGTGCTGATTGCGATGATCTGCGTGGTCGCAGGCCAGGTGGCGCTTGAAAGGGTGCTAGCCTTCGATTCCGCACTCAGCATCGTCATCGAGTTCGTCGGCGGGCTCGTCTTCATCGGTCTGATCCTGAAAGGCGTGGCGCGATGATCGAGATCAAGCAGGCGTCGAAATCCTACGGCAGCGACCTGGTCGTGGATGGTGTGACCCTGACCCTCCCAAAGGGCGGAGTGACCTCCATCATCGGCCCGAACGGCGCCGGAAAATCGACGCTCATGTCGATGGTCAGCAGGCTGCTGCCCATGTCGGGCGGCGAGATCTGCGTCGACGGCCTGGATGTCACTCGCACCAAGGGAGACGTGCTTGCCAAGCGTCTGTCGATCCTGCGCCAGGACAATCATCTGACCGCCCGTCTGACCGTGCGCGACCTCGTCGCCTTCGGCCGGTATCCCTATTCGAAGAACCGCCCGACGCCGGAGGACAAGGTTCATATCGACCAGGCGCTGGCGTTCCTCGATCTGGCGCCGCTCGCCGATCGCTTCCTCGACGAATTGTCGGGCGGGCAGCGGCAACGCGCCTTTGTGGCGATGGTGCTTTGCCAGGACACCGACTACGCCCTCTTCGACGAGCCGCTCAACAACCTGGACATGCGCCACTCGGCGGCGATGATGCGCATCCTGCGCGAGGCCGCCGACCGCTTCGGCAAGACGATCGTGCTGGTGCTGCACGACATCAACTTCGCATCCTGCTACTCGGACTACGTCGTCGCCATGAAGGATGGCCGGATCGCCTTCCAGGGCAAGCCGGAGGAAGTGATGAGCGCTGAGGTGCTCACCGAGATTTTCGGCACGGAGATCAGCATCCACGAAATCGACGGGCGCCTGATCGGGGTATTCTACTAGGCCCCGGAAACGCGATCCAACCTGAAAGGAACAATGCCATGATCGAGACGCAAGCGCGCGTGACCACTCCCAACGGGGCGAAATATGCCGAGCAGCTCTGCAAACATTTCGCGCACAAGATCACGGCGACCTTCGCCGATGGTCGCGGCGAATGTCGCTTCGATGTTGGAAGCGCGGTCATGGACGCCGACGCCGACGGCTTGACCATAACGGTGAGCGCATCCGACGCCGCCGGAAACGAACGGCTTCAAAAGGTGATCGAGAGCCATCTGGTGCGCTTCGCGTTCCGGGAGCAGATGGCCACCTTTCAATGGAATCGTATCCAGTGAGCTTTGGAGAAGGGCGGAGTTTTAACACCCCGCCGCACCACCTCTCGTCAAGACCGGCAGCCGGCCGGAATGATTACCGTACGAAGCGGCCTACAAAATCCGCTCCGAGGCCGGTACTTTCGAAATGTGCCTTTGCGCTTTCGAGCTTGGTGAACACATCCTCGTAGCCGAGCGGGTTCCCCAGCGTGTCCACATAGACGTAGCCGCCGGAGACGTGGAACAGCGTGATCATTTCATCGACATCGTCGGGAACCACGAGCGTGTGCGTCTCGCCGGGCGGTTCGAAGACATAGTCGCCGGGTGATGCCGTCCAATCGTGCTCCAGATAGCGCCACCGGCCCCTGAGCGTGAACGCGTGAACAGGACCGGAGTGCCTGTGCCGGGAGAGCACGCCGGCGCGCCGGACCCGCAACAGGTTGACGTAGTAGCCCTGACTCACATTGAGGACGAGAGGCCGAAACCAGACGCTATCGGATTGCGGGATCCACTGGTCCTCGGAGCCGTCGAGGTCAAGCGCGCCGGGAACGTGGATGTCGTCGCGCATGCCGAATGGCTGAGGCAACTCATAAGGCACTTTCGAGAGGTCTAGTTTCCAGGCCAAGTGAGATACTCCAGTTCCCAGTAGAATTTGTGCCGGCAGGCGTTAAGCCGCGTGAAAAGGTGTTCCAGCGAGTTCGGCTTCCGAAAACGCGTCGATCGAGTCACGAATGGCGGCGATTTCTTCGGCAGCCGTAGCCTCGACCACGTGACGGGTGAGCATATCGGCCCCGATGTTCACTCCAGGGATGTCCGTGCAGACTGATCCCATGCTGGTCGCGGCAGCCGGGGAGAAGACATGGATGCGTGACAGTCCGGGACGTCTCCCCAGGGAGCGCTCCTGAAGTTCGAACCCTCGGCCGACCCATGGACTGCGAGCGAGCGTGTCGTTTCGCAACTCCGCAGGCGGCTCCCAACGGTCGCCCCACGTGGCGATATCCGTGCTGAGCGGACGAAGCAGCGGAACATCATCGACAGTCGCGCCGAAACCCGTCCCGACAATGAGATAGTCGAAGCGCAGGTCCGCCCCGTTGACCGAGAGGCGGACAAAATCGCCATCGCGGCGCGCCGTCGAAACAGGGCTTGAGAAGTTGATGGTGAAGCCAGGCGAGGCCAAGGTGCGCAGCACTGTCTCGTGGGGCGGGGGAGCTGGATGCCGTGAAGCATAATGCGCCATCGCCCAGCGGGTAGCGTCCGGGAGGGCCGACCACCCGCGGAAGAAGCCTGGCGACGTCGATACCGGCGCCCGGCCCTTGTTGACCTGCGGCAGGGTGTCCCGGCGTACGAACATCTCCACGGTGGCTCCGGCTTCGAGCGCTTCGGCGGCATTGTCCCAAGCGGATGCGCCGGCGCCGATCACCGCGACGCGACGGCCGGAGAGCGACGCGAAGCCTATGCTTGCGCACGTATGTGCCGCGCGGTCCGGCACAAGCGCCGGGTCGACGAAATCCGGCAAGTTCGCCGCGTCGGGATTTCGGCCGGTGGCGAGGACGACGCGGCGCGTATGTATGGCGCTCCCGTCGGTGAGCGTCAGCCTGACGAAATCGGCAGAAGGCTCGATCGCGCCAACCTCCGCTTCGCTCCGGACCGGTAGATCGATGATCCGGCGAAGCCAAGACAGATAGTCTTGCCAGATTCCGTTCGGAGCCTTGTAAAGTGCTTCCCAAGCGGGCTGCCCGTACTTTGCCGTATACCAGGCTTCGAAAGTCAGCGCGGGTATGCCGGCAGCGGGACCGGGCAGAGTTTTGGGAGAGCGCAGGGTCTTCATGCGCGCGAAAGTCACCCAAGGCCCCTCCTGACCTTCGGCGCTTCGGTCGAGAACCAGGATGTTGCGGATGCCTTCGAAGACCAGCGCAATCGCCGCGCCCAGACCATACATGCCGGCACCGACGATCACCGCGTCCAGCAGCGGCTTTCCATCGGGGCCGCATCTTGGCGGCACCCAGTTTTTCGCAGGCAGCCCGAGCATGGCTAGATCGCGGGCAAGCCGCGCCTCATGCTCTCTCAACGAGGCCGCATCCGGTCGCGGAGCACAGGGGGGGCTGGCGGGTGATACGTCGTTCATCAGGCGCGTTCGGGCTCGCCCAGCGTGTGCATGAGCCGGTTTGCCCAGCCGAACAGGGCCGCGGCGCGGACCAGATCGACGATCTCGGTTTCAGTCAGGCCGACCGCTTTCAGCTTGTGGACGTCGGCTGCCGTTGCAGCCGAGGGGGTATGCGAAAGCTTCACCGAAAAGTCGAAGATTGCCTGCTCGCGCTCTGGAAGGCTTGCGTCCGTGCCCGCGGCGAAGATCGGTTCGATGATCTCCGGAACCGCTCCGAACTGCTGGTAGAAGCGCGCATGAACCGAGGTGCAGTAGACGCAGCCATTGTAAATCGACGCACCGATCGCACCGAGTTCACGGTCGCCGCGCGACAATCCTTCCTTCCCATACATGATGGCGTTGAAGAGGGGCGTGCGCGATTGCAGGGTTTCCGCATCGTGGGCCAGAACCCGCGTATAGACCGAGACGTTCTTCGTGGTCGGGGTAATCCCCATGGCGGCGCGCTGGCTCTCGGTAGCAACCGCGACATCAAGTGGCTCGACATAGGGCTTCCATGTCAGCACGTCGGTCGTGAAATCGTGGACGACGCTCATGTCCTCACCTCTGCGATGAGGCGCAGCCCCTCGACGCACCGCACGTGGTAATTCACGAAGGCGATCAGCTCGGAGAGCGCCACGATGTCCCTGTCCGCGAAGCCTGCCTCGCGCAGCGCTTCAATGTCGGCGCGCGTAGCGCTCGTCGGAGCGAGGGTGAGCAGGTCGCAATGAAGGGCGGCGGCGCGCAGACCCGCGTCGATGATCCAATCGACCGGGCTGCCGTGGGCGATGTTCTCGTCGTCCGCAGTGCCGCCGGACACGAGCGCTTCATATCTATCGGCCAAGGCATCGCTGCCGCATTGGCGGGCCATTCGCGTGGCGAGAGCGGCGCGTGTCGGAGGCGTAAATGCGCCCGGCTCTCGAGGTGCAAGCACCGCGATCTCGCAGCTTGCCTCGGCACGGTTGATGATGTCGTTTCGGCGCCACAGGCTCAATATGGGATGATCGGCCGCAAGTCCGGAGGCGGCCTCCAAGCGTGCCTCGACAGTCTCGTTCAGCATGGTGAGCTATTCTCGTTTCGCATCCGCACAATTCATCACAGAAGGCTAAGAAAGGGACGGGCTATTTTTCGCCGCAGACGGGTCAGAAGAGTAGAAATTTCTCATTGATGGCTCCGACCTGAAAATTCCTTTCCCTGATCACTAGGTATGAAATTTCGCCTACGACTCGTTTGATAGAAAAATCTCCGGCGTCCTTTGGAGCGCCAGCGACCTTTCCCTGGCGGAAATAGCCGATCGCGTCGGTCTGTCCCGGACACCATGTTCAGGCCGCATCCGCAAGATGGAGCCAGATGGCTCATCCGGGAACGCGTTGTTCTTCCTAGTCAGAAGAAGGCCAATGTGTCGCTGACCGCCCTCATCTCGGTCAAGACGCCAAGGCATAGTAGTGATTGGTTTAACACATTAAAAAATCATCATGTTTTACATGGGTTACGGGTAGGAAACGTACCGGCTGACCGGTGAAGTCGATCATATGCTGCGCATCGCCGTTCCGGACATCGAAGGCTAACGACGCGCTTTACAAGAGAGTGATCGAGATGCTGGGAACTCTCCAGCCGGTTGTCTGTGGCCGCCATGGAGCAATTGAAGTTCAGGACGGCGATACCGACGAACTGTCTGCCTTGACCTACCGAGGCTAGGAGTGAAATTTTCTACAAACAGGAGCTTCTGCGGAAAATTCTAGCTTCGCTTGACTGGGGTAGTCATTAGAATGGATTTTGTTCGCAGCTGCGAAATCCTGGAGTGCCTTCCAGCGTCATAACGAGATTGCGGAAGGAAAGTAAAGTGCGGTGCATTGGGTCGATCGGGAGCATGAGTTGGGAGAGTACGGCAGTCTGTTTTCGCCGAATGAACGAGCGGGTTCGTGACCCTCTCGGCGGGGCGCCCACGCAATTTCGAGTTGCACCAACACCATGCATCTGATGGCTGACCAGGTGCAGTCTGCGGTAAATGTTCCGCGGCTGGATATTGCCGAGCATGTCGAGATCGTCGAGCTCTGCCGCGCCAAGGGTGCCGGCAGGGTGGTGATCCTTGGATGCGGCGAGATCGGCATGTTGATGGGTCAGGATGATCTGCCTGTGCCGATATCCGACCTGACGCCGCTGCATTCCGATGCCGCGATTGATTTCGCGCTGGCCGAGGCGTCCTGACCGGCAGCCGCAGACACAAAAACAAGCGACAGACGAATGCAGATGGATGCGAGAGTAGATGGGCGTTGAGGTGCGAATGCCGTCGAGCGGCACGCTGAGGGTCGGCATAGACGCTGGCGGCACGTTCACGGATTTCGTGGCCGTGCTGCCGAATGGTCAGATGCACTACCACAAGGAGCCGAGCAACCCGGCAGATCCGTCGGCTCCGGTCGAGGCTGGCCTTCGTGGGCTGCTTCAGAACGAGGCGATTGCGAGCCAGACCCGCGACCTGCTCGTCGTTCACGGGACGACGATCGGCCTTAATGCGGTCCTGCAGGGGAAGGGTGCTCGCACCGCCGTTCTGGTGACGCGGGGATTGCGCGACGTGCTCGAAATCGAGCGCGGTCGCCTGCCAAACCATCTCAGCCTTCATGCCGTGAAACCGGACCCGATCGTGTCTCGCGATCTGGTTCTGGAGATTGGCGCCCGCGCCGATTCCGATGGCGAAATCACCGACTTTCCGGAAGCGGCTGAATTCGATGCCGTCTGCGAAGAGATCAGGCGTCTGGCACCCGAGGCCGTCGCCATCGTTCTGGTCAATGCGTACATCTCGCCCAAGCTCGAAGCCTCCGTGGAGCGCGAGATCAAGGCACGCATCCCCGACCTGCTCGTCACGTGCTCGGCGTCTGTCTGGCCCGAATTGCGCGAATACGAGCGTGCAGTCATAGCCTGCCTGAATGCCAAGGTTCATCCTCTGATGGAGGCCTATCTCCATTCGCTGGAAACTCGTATCGCCGGTCTGTCGACCAAGTCGAAGCTTCAGCTGTCGACGTCGTCGGGCGGCATGCTGAGCCTGTCCGGCGCGCTGGAACGGCCGATCGAGACGATGCTGTCAGGCCCTGCCTCCGGCACGGTGGCCGCGTCTCGGCTGGCCCGCGATCTCGGCATTTCCAGCGGCATCACCTTCGACATGGGCGGCACCAGCGCCGACATCGCGATCCTGACCAATGCGAAGGTCGAGTTCACCACCACGTCCCACATCGGCGCGCTCCCGTTGATGATGCCGGTCATCGGTGTGTCGAGCATCGGCGCGGGCGGCGGCTCCATCCTGAAGATCGATTCGGCGGGCCTGCTGAAGGTCGGTCCGGAAAGTGCGGGATCGCGGCCCGGCCCGGTGGCGTTCGGACTGGGCGGCACCGAGGCGACCGTGACGGACTGCTACATAGCGCTCGGCATCATTGATCCGACGAACTTCCTCGGCGGACGCATGACGCTTGACGTGGATGCGGCATTGGCGGCGCTCGACGCCGTTGCGAAGCGCCTGGGACTGGCGTTGCCGCAGGCGGCGGCGGAAGCGGCACTCAATATCGCGACGGTTGGCATGTCGACGGAATTGTTCAAGTTGCTGGCGCAGGGCGGCCACGATCCAAACGAACATGTCATCATGCCGTTCGGCGGCGCGGGTCCGACGCAGGCTGTGATGCTGGCTGACGATGCCGGGCTTCCAGGTGTCGCGGTGCCGCCGGCGGCGGCGACGTTCTGCGCACTCGGCGCCGTGATGGCGGATGCCCGCCGCGATTACCTGCGCAGCATCGGCCAGACCGGGTGGTACGACCTGCCACCCAAGATCTGGTCGGCGTGGTCCGAGATGCGCGCTGAGGCGGACGCCTGGTTCGCCGCAGAGGACATGACGGTACGCGGCCATCGCTTCGAGTACCAGATCGACATGCGGTACGCCGGTCAGTCACACAACATGATCGTCAATGTCGACGAGAGCGTCGTCGCGTCGAAGGACCTCGCCGCGGTCGCCGAAGCCTTCCACAAATCGCATGAGGCGCTTTACGATTTCCACGAGACCGACGAGAAGGTCGAAGCGGTGTCGGTTCGACTGAGCATCATCGCCATGGTTCCGGAAGTCGCGCTGGCGACGCTGGCGCCGCATCAGGGCGAAGCTCAGCCGTCTTCGCGGCGCAAAATCTTTCATCGTGGCGCGTGGGTCGACAGCGCGGTCTACCAGCGTTCGGCCCTCGGCGCGGGCGCCACCTTCACGGGGCCGGCGGTGGTCGAGCAGTCCGACACCACGACCTGGGTGCCTCCGGGCTGGACAGTTGTCGTCCATCCCACCGGCACCCTCCTGATCAATCGGAGCATCTCCCGTGAAGCTTGATCCCATCACGCTCGAAATCATGTCGATGAAGCTGAGCGCGGCGGCTTCCGAGATGGCCTATTTCCTCAAGCGCACGGGCCGGACGCTCTACATCAAGGAGTCGGAGGATTTCTCGACGGCGATTGCCGACCTTTCGGGCAAGTTCGTGGCCTATCCGCAGAATGTCGGCGTTTCCGGCTTCTTCGATCTCGATTGCGGTCCCGCCATCCAGGCCGTGGGTCATCTCGATCCGGGTGATGTCATCCTGACCAACCACCCTTACATGTCGAAGGGCCTGGCCACCCATCTGCCCGACCTGACAGTCATCAGGCCGTTCTTCCACGGAGGCAAGATCGTCTCCTATGGCTGGGCCTTCGCACACTCGGCCGACGTCGGCGGACGTGTGCCGTCGAGCATCTCGCCGAGCAACAGCGACATCTTTCAGGAAGGCCTGATGATCCCACCGGTGAAGCTCGTCCGCAAGGGCGAGATCGATCCGGTGGTCGAAGGCTTCCTGCGCGCTAACTGCCGTACTCCGGAGCCGAACATGGGCGACGTACGTGCCATGCTGGCTGCCATGTCGCTGGGCGAAAAGCGCGTCCAGCGCATCATCGAGCAACATGGGCTGGAAACGTTCGAAAGCAGCCTCGGCGACGTGATCGAATACACAGCGCTCAGGTCGCGCGAGATCTTCCGCAAGATTCCGGACGGCGTCTACGAGTTCAACGACTTCCTCGACGACGATCTGGTTTCGCCGATCCCGATCCGTATCCGCGTCAAGATGACGGTGTCCGACGGGCTGATCGATCTCGACTTCAACGGGACCGACGTGCAGGTGGCTGCTGCGTACAACATCCCGACTGCGGGTATCCGCCACGCGCAGCTGACATCGTGGCTGACATCGTTCGTACTCACGCACGACAAGACGGTGCCGCAGAATGCCGGAATGTTGAACCCGGTGACGATTCACACGCCCAAGGGGACGGTTCTGCATCCCATCTTCCCGGCGCCCGTCGGCGTCCGCCACGCCGTCGTTCATCGTGTGATGGATGCCGAAAATGGCGCACTTGCGCAGGCATTGCCTGAATTCATGCCAGCCGCATGCGCCGGTCTCATCATACCGACAGTGCTGGCCGAGCCGGAAGACGCGAATGGCGACCGCAATGTCGTCGTCGTCCAGCCGATGGTCGGCGGTGGCGGCGCCTGGAACGGGCATGACGGACCGGACGGCCGCCACAGCGGTCCCGTCAGCATCGGCAACAATCCGATCGAGGTGACGGAAACCGGAGCGGCGGTAACGATCCTCCGCTACGGCCTGCGGCCGGATTCCGGCGGTCCCGGAAAATGGCGCGGCGGCACGGGCATGGAGCTCACGTTCAGAGCCAAGCGGCTCGGCTCGCAGGTGCTCGGACGCGGCATGGACCGGTTCCGCTTTCAGCCGTGGGGGCTTCTCGGCGGCAAGCCGGGTTCGCAGGCGAAGACGATCCTGAATATGGGCCGGGAGGATGAACGCGATCTCGGAAAGATCGACGTGGTCGATCTTGGACCCAACGATACGATCACCGTGTTGACACCCGGCGGCGGTGGTTACGGCAACCCGTTCGAGCGCGACGTGGAGGCCGTGCTTTGGGACGTCAGACGTGGTCTCGTCACTGCAGAAACAGCCAGGCGTGACTATGGCGTTGTCATCACCGGCGGTGTCGTGGACAGGTCTGCGACCGAAGCACTGCGTTCCGCCCAGCCAAAGCCGGACGCCGGCGAGATGTTCGACTTCGGACCGCAGCGTCAGATCTGGGAAGCGGTTTTCGACGACAAGCTGATGCAGCGCATCGTGGCGGTCGTCCTTGCCCAGCCAAGCGGCGGTCGAAAGGCATTTCGCAACCGGTTGCTTGCCCCCCTTCTCAATGCGCTCGACCGCTACAGGCCGCTAGTAGCCGAAGAACTGGCGGAACTCGGGCGGGAAGTCACACGCAATCTCGAGGCCGCGGAAGCCGCTGCCCGGGCAGGTTCGGAGCACCAGGCGGCAGCCTGAGCCCGCAGGATCCTCCCAGCATCTCCAACACAGGGACCAACATATGTTTCACTCCCGTTTTTTGAAGGCGGCAGCCGCCGGCGTCGCTTTCTCGCTCGCCGCCGGCGCGGCGCTGGCGGAAGACATGACATTTGCGCTGTCCGCAAACGTCGTGACGCTCGACCCGCATTTGACCACAACGGTGGGCACCGACCTTTCAGTCATCAGCCATATCTATACGCCGCTCGTCATTCGCCAGCCGGATATGAAGATCTATCCCGCCGCCGCGAAGTCGTGGGAAGTCACCGATGGACTGACCTGGACGTTTCACCTGCGTGACGACCTGACCTTCCCGGATGGTTCGAAGCTCGACGCGGCAGCGGTCAAGTGGAACATTGAGCGCATCCTGAATCCGGAAACCAAGTCGCCGGTGCGCGCATGGCTTACGACCATCAAGGAGATCAAGGTGGTCGATCCCGTCACGGTTCAGTTCGTGACCGACAAGCCGTTCGCATCCCTTCCGGACCAGATGTCCCAGATCTTCATCATGTCGCCGGCATGGACGCAGTCGCACAACCCTGCGATCGAGGCGAGCGGTACGGGTCCATACGATCTCGTCAGCTATGTCTCGGGTGACAGCGTGACGCTGAAGGCGAAGGCCGGCCATGTCGATGGCGCGCCGTCCTTCGACAACGTCGGCTTCCGCGTGATCCCGGAAGATTCGTCGCGCATCGCCGCCTTGCTGGCCGGCGAGGTTGACCTGATCGCCGGCATCCCGCCGTTCGAGCTCGAGCGCATCAATGGGACCGAAGGCGTCTCGGCCTCCTCGGTGTCTTCGATCCGCATGGTCTACGTGAAGTTCAACAATCTGAAGCCGCCGTTCGCCGGCAACACCAAGCTCAAGCTTGCTCTGAACTACGCGATTGACAAGGAAGCCCTGCGCGACGCGATCTGGGACGGGCAGGGCGAATTGAGCCGTTGCCAGCCGCTGAACCCGGCATACTTCGGCTACAATCCCGACCTCGCGCCGTTCCCGTACGATCCGGAGAAGGCCAAGTCGCTGCTGGCCGAAGCTGGTTTCGCCGAGGGCCTGACGCTCGAATTCGAGGTCCCGATGGGCCGTTACCTGCTGGCATCGGAAATGGCACAGGCGATCGCCGCCCAGTGGGCAGAGATCGGCGTCAACACCAACATCGTTGAAATGGAATACGGCCGCTGGCTCGACAAGTACCAGAATGCGGGCCAGATGGGCGACCTCTCCTACATCGGCCAGTCCTGGCCGACGCTCACTGCAGACGGCATGCTGGGCCTGCTCGAACCGGGCAACATCTATGCCTACTATGACAATGAGGAGTTCGGAAACCTGATCCGCGAGGCGCGTTCGCTGACCGACAACGACCAGCGTCTGGCGCTGTACAAGAAGGCGACCGAGAGCTTCTGCGCCAGTCCGGCGCACCTGGTCCTGTTCGACCAGCCGACCACCTACGCTCTGCGTGACCGTATCAAGTGGCAGGCGCGTGCGGACGATATTTTCCGCGCCATGGACATCAGCGTCGCCAAGTAGGGCGACGCTGACCGACACGGGCCGCAGGCCGGATGCTGTACCGATATCTGCTCACGCGACTGGGTGAAGCGTTGCTATCGCTCTGGGGCGCCATGACGATTGTCTTCATCGCCGCGCGCATGCTCGGCGACCCGGTCATCATGATGCTTCCGATGGGCGCCAGCCCGGCCGATATCGAGCTGATGCGCAAGACCCTGCGGCTCGATGACCCGCTGATCATCCAGTACCTGCAATTCATGTGGAATGCGGTGCGGGGCGATTTCGGGATGTCGTTCCAGTTCCATAGGCCGGCGATGGATCTCGTTCTCGAACGACTGCCGGCGACGATTCTTCTGGCTGTGTCGGCTCTGATAATAGGAATTGTCGTGGGCGGGTTTCTGGGCTTCGTCGCGGCGCGTTGGCGCGGCACGATGCTGGCGCCGATCGCGACCGTGTTGGCCCTGCTGGGGCAGGCGACGCCGGTGTTCTGGCTCGGCATCATCCTGATCCTGGCGTTCAGCACTTCGCTCGGTTGGCTGCCGAGTGGCGGAACCGGCAGCCTGAGCCATCTGATATTGCCGTCGATCACCCTCGCCACCTTCACCGCCGCCAGCGTCATGCGGCTTCTGCGGTCCAGCATGATCGAGGTGGTGTCCGAGGATTTCATCCGGACGGCGTGGTCGAAGGGGCTGATGCCCCGTGCAGTCTATGTTCGCCACGTCATGCGCAATGCGCTGCTGCCCGTCGTCACTATGGTCGGCATCCTTGCCGGCGAGTTGCTGGGCGGGGCCGTGATCACCGAGACGGTCTTCGCGTGGCCGGGGATAGGGCGCCTGGTGATGCAGGGCATCGAGACGAAGGACTTCGCAGTCGTCCAGGCCGCCGCGGCGGCGATCGCCGCGATCTACATCTTCGTGAACTTTGCCGTCGATTTGTTGTACATGCTCATCGATCCGCGCATCCGCCTGTCCAGGACGGGCCGGGCATGAGCGCGACATCCTTCTTCAAGCGTATACAAGGTGGCCATGTCGGTCTCCTCGTCCTGGCCGTCGTTGCCCTGCTGGCGATCTTCGCGCCGCTTGTGGCTCCCGACAATCCGGTGCGTTCGGACCTCCGCGGACGCCTTGCCGAGCCGACCTTGAGCCTGACCGCAGTCGGGACCGCTCCGCTCGGGCGCGACCAACTGGGGCGCGATATTCTGAGCCGAATGATCTATGGCAGCCGCGCGACGCTTCTGGTTGCCCTTTGCGCAGTCGTGGTGGGCGGTGTCGTCGGTGTCACGATAGGCGTGGTCTCGGGCTTTGCCGGCGGCATTCTGGACCGCATCCTGATGCGGATCACGGACATTCAGCTGGCATTCCCGCTGATGCTTCTGGCGCTGCTCATGGTTGCGGCGATGGGCGCGAACTTCTTCAATCTGATTGTCGTGCTGGCGCTCACCAGTTGGACCAGATATGCCCGCATCGTGCGCGGCGAGGTGTTGCAACTGCGCGAGCGGGAGTTCGTTCTCTCGGCTGTCGCAGCCGGCGCCAGCGCATGGCGCATCTGCGTGAAGCATATCCTGCCGAACATCATGGCGCCGATCATCGTCGTCGCAACACTGGAGCTCGGGCGCGTCATCGTGATGGAATCGGCGCTGAGCTTCCTTGGCGTTGGCATGCAGCCGCCGACGCCAAGCTGGGGTCGCATGCTCGCTGAAGGGCGAAGCTACGTCTCGCGCGCCTGGTGGCTCGCCGCCTTTCCGGGACTGGGAATCATGCTCGTCGTGCTGAGCATCAACCTGATCGGCGACTGGCTGCGCGACGTGTTCGATCCGAAGAAGTGA
>Ga0233385_1000713_pt1 | contig 15533 bp, 20 predicted proteins | sample ElkDunMinimDraft_16_FD_191543 | JGI IMG/M metagenome (GOLD analysis project Ga0233385, IMG submission 191543) | Fecal eukaryotic communites from dung pellets of Tule Elk in California, USA - Elk Dung G36 | ecosystem: Host-associated > Mammals > Digestive system > Large intestine > Fecal | place...
GCGGGCAGACGGGGTTTTTAGCAGCAGCATGGCACTCTCCGTCTAATCCACCCCATCACTTAACAACGCTCAAATTGGTGGCCATATAGCGTTTCAGCATGCGATTCCTTCTAGCAGTGCTGTCACAGCCCTGGTTATCCTGACTACGGGCTGACACCTTCGTCATTGGATAAGCGGGGTTGGCTACCGTCGAAATCTCATAGAGATGGGCATCCAGAATCGTACGCTCGAACAGCCCGTTCGATAACTCTCGCCACCGCTCGCCCGCGGCTCCATTCACTAGAAAGCTGAATGACATATGAGCCAGGTCGCCACGTGCAACCAGTGCATGGATGTCCCTACCTAAAGTTGTTTCCGGTAAATCGATTTCGAAGTGCAGGCCCTGCCTATCCTCTGCCAGCCTCAACGATCCACTGCGCGTTGATCCTAGGATGTCTGCGTAGTTGTGGTGATGGACACCGTAGATTGCGTGTCCGTCTCGCAGCGTCCGCTGGAATGCTCCTGGCTCTATAAGCTCCACGAAGTCCCCAAGGTCAACAGATGGGCTATTGAATACAGCTGCGTACCCCACCAGCTTCATCGGGCTGCCCCGATGCTAAAGCCACAGCGCCTAAGCTCACCCGCAACCCTGTCGACCTCAGCAGCCCAACGCGCTTCTGCCTGGGGGCTGTCAGCTGTCTGCGCACGATCCCGTGCCTCAATGAGTCTCTTAAGCATCCACTGCCTGGCCAGAGGATGACGGGCAACTCCCGTGTATGCCCGATCATCTTCAGTTATGCGGACTCTAGCTCCTGCTTCAGCTCGTTCGGTTTTAGCGCTCATAGTATGCTCCTACTTGAATTGGCCGGTTCGCTGGGCATGCTTGGCATCAATAATGCCCAGGTCAATCATCAGTTGCTTTCTATCGTTTCCATCTGGATACACAGTTGAAGCGAGGTCTTGAATAACTAGGGGATCAAACAAGAGCTTTTGCCCAATAGCAGCCACCTCCCCTCTTGCCGCAATTATCCTACTGGCAGTCCTCAAACATTCCGCTATCGCCTCTTGAGCAGCCCTCGCCTGCTCAACCGCAGCAGCCAGATCCTTCCGAAGCTTCGGAGTCGCCTCTAGAGCCTCTCTGCCTCTTGCTGCCGTAATTTCTTGATGGACATCTGTGCGCTGACGATAGAGGATTTTCTCCTCATCCTTAAGCGCTTCCTGCCTCTGCCTTGCAGCTCGCAGCTCATCGAGGTCACCGGATTGCATAGCCTTTTCAATTTCACGCCCCATCGCTCCCAGTTCAATTTCCACCTGGTTGATCCGCGTTCCCAGTTCTCTGTGAAGGGCAAGAAGCTCAGCGGATGAAGTACCCTTCTTTACAGCTTCTGCGGCTTCATTGTGAGGCTTTTTATCTTCGCAATCATTGTAATCTCCAAGGTTCTAAGTGAATGAGGACGTTATCCAGAGCCTGCCTGCAAGCCTGTCCTGCATGCGCCGGCCCACTAACCTGAGTGGCGATAGCAACACTGGCCCGCATAAGCGCACCTGCTACCACCCGAGCTGATGCTGATCCATGCTCAGCTTGAACATAAACCAGCACCGCTTCCGTAAGTGCAGCTTCTTGCATTGCTGCAGCGTCAAATTCTCGGACTTGTATTTTCATCATGGTTTCAGATTACCAGCTGTTCAACGTGATTCCGTTACACGTAACAGCACCTGCCGAATCTTCAACGAATCGAGTAACGGCACTGGCCACGGCTGTCAGGTCGTGCACGTCGACAACATCCAGATAGTTCAATTCCAGCAAGACTTCCACGACATCGATGTTCACTTCCACGCGGAGTACTCTGTATCCATCTTTCCTACGCTCTCTTGATCGACGCATACGTTGTGCAGAATCACTCATTGCAAATGACCTCCACTTCTCGACTAGGTTTTGATTGTGAGAACATCAGAAGGTCTCCTCTGCATCCAGATCTGCTAACCATTCATCAACTGAATTAACACCCCCTCCTGTTAACTGGTCTTGACTGTGCTGTGCTGTGCTGGACTGTACTAAAGACCTTAAAGGACCCCGATGGGGTACTTGAAGGTTACCTTGAGGGGTACTTGAAACATCAGTGCTAATAGGGGTTTCGGACGCTTTCCTTCGTCTGATTTTCTTCGCCGCACCAGCCTTTCCGCCTTCACTTTGCTTGCGCTTTCTTTCTGCAATATGTTGACGGTAATCCTCCAATTCCGGGCAAATCAAAAGGCCGTCCACGACTTCGAAGAACGACACCACAAGGGGAAGAGATCGACTGACTTCAGTCTCTGGAACGCCCAGCACCATGGCCAGGCTTTGGGGATCTGCAGGCAGCTTTCCATTCACCCAACATTCAAGCCGCATCGTAAACAGAAGTCCTCGAGCTTCTAACGAGCACAGACGGAAGGGGATCTTCGATAGCATTGCCGCTGCGTATTCCTGATACGCCGGCGCATCTCTGTTCTGTGCCATTGGTCATTCCCCACGAGATTCAGCCAGAGCTTTGGAAAGCTTTTCTCTGTCGCCGGTAGCCAGGTAATACCGACCATACCAGCTAGACTCTGGATTCTGAGAATGTGAGTCGATGCGCTCACAAGGGATCGCCAAGCCAAATGCAGCACGTAACTGTCTGACGTATTCAGCTGGATTATTGGTGGGAAGGATGTCGGACAGCTCTCTAATCGTCCTAGGCCCGCTCAGCAGCGCATAAGCAAGCCTATGCAGCCTTGGGGTGAACTTGGTAGTATTGGGGCGTCTGTTTAGATTTGCGCCCTGCGCCAGTTGCGAGCTGGCCGGGGCGTTTTCATTTGGGAGGTTCATACAGACACCTCCGCGGATTTTGCGCGATCTTCCCAGGCTTCTACATCCGAAAGTTTCCAGCGCGTGCAGGCTGGACCTAGGCGGACTGGTGCCGGGAATGACTGCTCTTTTACCCAGCGCCAAATAGTGGCACGTGCAACGCCGAAGCGATTTGCTAGTTGATTATCTGTTACGTACATTTGACTCACTCTGGAACCTCCCGTGGTTTGTCGTCTCGGGAGGTAGAGTAAGAAGCGAAACGGACAGGTGCTTAGCGTCTGTCCATTTCTTTTAGATATCTCCTGACAGTTCTCGGGGAAATATTCATGCGTCGAGCTATTGCGTCCGCTCGATCTCGGGGATCTATTGAAGTCATTTCGTCGTAGTGTTTTGCGGCTTGGTTAGCTTTTTCTAACTTGGCGGCCCGTCTGATTTCTGCAGTACTTTCACCCCCTTTGCGTCTCAAGGGTTGGCCCTTCGCCAGGTCTTCAATTCCCGCGTTCTCAAACACCTTTTGAGCCCGAAGAACCCACATCCGGAATTCTCTGTCATCCTTGAGATTAAGCCTTGCCTGCTCCAGGCATAGCAATGCAGCTTTCCTGAATTTATCGGGCAATTCATCAGCTGCAAAAATGCCCTCTTGAACATAAGATTCTCTATCCGGAGGGATATCGAGCATTTTGCTTTCATGTTCGATCGCATTAAACCAGTGCACCAGATTGCGGACGAAATTTTTCTGATTTTCAACCGGGTCATCCATGACGGCGATCCCTGCATTTAACTGCACAATTTATTGAACATGACATCGACCTATCCCCGCCCTTTGCCGATAGCGGTAATGTTTTTACTCCGCTGAAGCCCCTCGCTCCTGGCGCTATTGCAGAATGAAGCCCACTCCTGCATCAGCTTGCGACGCTTGGGCAACAACTCATCCCGAGCGTACGCTGCACGGGTCTTGTCATCATTCACGTGCGACAGGGAAAGTTCTGAGACCTCATCAGGGTACGCTGTGCGGGACCGTGCCCAGTCCTTGAAGGTCGATCGGAAGCCATGCGGGACAGCCTCGACCTCCATGCGTCGGCAGACCTGCAGAAGCGCCATATCTGACAGCCGGCCACCCCTGGGTGCGACGAATATGAAATCTGCACCTTCGAAGCGCGGAAGCTCCTGCAGAATCTCGAGGGCTCTGGCCGATAGGGGTACCCTGTGTTGGCGTCCGGCTTTTGTCCGCTCTGCAGGGACAATCCACAGCTTTTCATCGAAATCGATCTCCGACCACCGGACCCCGCGGACCTCTCCCGATCGCGCGGCAGTCAGTATGGTGAACTCCAGGGCTCTGGCTGACATTCCCGACCGTTTCCGCAGCTCTACCATGAATTGGCCCACCTGTTGCCAGGGAAGCGCCTGGAAGTGCTTTACAGGAGCAATCTTGGTAGGAGCAGACAGCAGCTCCTTCAGGTTCTCATCCCAGCGGGCTGGATTGTCGCCGGTGCGGTAATTGGAAACCTTCGCCCAGCTCATGACAGCCTCAATTCGCTGCCTAACCCTGGTGGCGGTCTCTGTCTTGGTGTACCAGATCTTCTCCAGCGTCTGCAGGACATGAGCGACCTCAATGTCTGCCACCTGCATATCGCCTAACGTATCGAAGGCGTGCAGCTGCAGGGAGTTGATCCAGTCGTTGCTGTGCTTGAGGTTTCGGAATTCGGGGGCTTTAACGGCATGGCAGCGCCGAGCGGCCTCCTCGAAGGTAATCCGCTTCATATTGCTGGCCTGCAGCGCCTCTCTGACGGTTTTTCTCTCTACTACCGGGTCAATACCCTCCTTGATTTTCTCTCGGCACTCCTTTGCCCGTTCCCGAGCCCTGGCCAGCGAGACATCAACAAAGCCACCCAGACCAATATCCCTGCGTTTGCCGGCGACCGTTGCCCGCAGGATCCAGGAGCGCGATCCACCAGGAGCAACGTTCAGGTACAGGCCAGTTGCACCACCGACGGCATAGAAGCCCGGCTCAGTAAGGCGCTTCACTTCTATTGCCGAAAGCTCTCTTGTTTTCTTTGCCACAATAGCCTCAGTTCGGTTCCCGGTAAAATTTTCCCAACACTTTTCCCAACAAAAGAATTGTGCTTGGAGATTACACCGTGTTACGCTCTGCGACAAGGTAGCTTTTACATTTCAATGGGTTACAGGGCTTTTTGTGACGGTATGAGACTGGCTAAAACGGGAGAAAAATGGACTCCCCCTCCGCCACTTCTCTAGAATCTGCCTCGTCCAAATCCCCCCGTTCATTTCCTAGAATCTGCCACGGCTGCCCGGGGAGAGGTTCGAACTCGAGTTCGACCGATTGCGCGAGCAATCGCCAACGAGCGCCACAGGCGCGAAGCCCGAAGGGTTACAACAGCCCCAAGGCTGTTGTAATTAATCTCTCCCGCCGCGTTGCAGATAAATCAACACCTTATCTGACCTCTCGCGAATTTCCCCACAGCCTACCCAACAATTTGTAAACGCTACCTGAACCTCAAGTTGTCAAACCTCGAAAGAACCCTTCGAAACATCGCCGGCGAGATTGCGGGCTTTCACCAGAGAAGACGCGGGCTATCCTGGGGAGAGATTGCCACCGAAGGAGTTGTCCTGGAGAGCTTGTTGCTCACGATCCGCCAGGATACTGACAGAGGTGACCCTCTTCTTGACGGACCATCACACGTAGTCTATATGTGCGCTTGTTTATTCTTGGCGATTACATGACTACGAATGGGAGGCTGAAGGGGTTCATAGATTGTTGTGGGAAAGTGGAGGCCTGGTCTCGGCAGGTAGGAACCGGTTTACCCCAGAAGAGGTTAGCAAAGACTGCTCTGATGCGTTCGCCCTGGAGTGGTTACGTCGATGAGCGAGCCGTATTTCTACCAGACCGCTGGCGGCGCGCTCGCCGATCTGCCATCTACCACCTTCTTTACGGAAGATTTCGGCAATGTCATCAGCGTGGAGCTCAACCCGCGCCAATGGTTGCAGGCGAACGGTACGTGCCGCGCCATCGGTGGCAGCCAGCTCTGCATGTTCAGTGGACAAGGTACTGGGGCGGACACTGGATCTGAGAGGATCGCCTCGTCTATTCGCATGACGTCCCTGGAGCCCAGTGATGTGACCGCATCACAACCCGACCCTGGCCAATCGAGGTGATGACCACCGGATTTCCTCCACCAGCCGACTCAAGAGAATCACTCTTCAAGCGGCTCCACCTGCCCCCTCTCAAACCTCGCCAACGGCGCCATGCGCGCACGATTCAACGTCAGCCTGTCGCCCTCCAGAGAATAATTATCAACCTCCTCCAGAACCTGGGTGAAAGCCTCCTCAACCTCCATCCCGGCCGCACAGAACATCCGGGTCATGGCGATCTGCCCGAAACTGATCCGGGCATTTTGCTCATCGAGCGTGTAGCTCCCCATGAACCCGTTGCAGCCGGCGAAACCCGCAACGCGCCCGTCCGCAGCCTCGAGGATAAGATGTGGCTCCCGCTCCATTTCGCCGACCGCCTGGCCGCGAACCTCCACCAGTTTCCAGTATTGCCCAGTGATGCCATCGCTCATTTTCGTCAACACATAATGCTCCGCAAGTACACTTGTTACCATTGAACCATCCAGCCGCAGCTGAGTCAGAGTGTTCTCGCCAACGCGAAACCAGAGGGGCTCCTCGCCGGACAGCCTGATCCGGCTACCGTCGTTGTCCCATTCAAAGGTACCCCCCCCAGAGAAGGCAGGCCCCTCTTCTTCCAGATAGCGCGCACTGCTGACATAGGTGCCATCCGCATTCAGCGTCATGACGGTTTCGATCCCCGGGCAGGAAGCGCAGGGCAGGATGCCCCGATAGGTGCCGGCCCAGTCGAGAGAGTTACGGGAGTTGTGCGCCGCATCGGGCACGCGGGCGGATTCCGGTGCGGACGCACACCCGCTCAATACGACGAGGGCCAGCAGGCAGATAAAGGGATTTTTCATGGCGATTCCTTTCGATTCGTATGGGGCGATTGCATCAGTCAGAAGCAGACGGTAGCACGAAACCGGATGTGAAACTGAGGCACTTCCGCTATGGTAGACCCATTAACGCAGCGGAGGATGTTATGACTGCATTATCCATCCTGGAACTTGTCAGGGTCACCGAAGAAACCGACGCACGTGGCGCACTCGACAACGCCCGCGATCTCGCCGCCCATGCCGAAAACTGGGGATATCAACGCATCTGGGTGGCAGAACACCACAACATGCCCGGCATCGCCAGTGCCGCAACTTCGATCGTCATTGCCCATATTGCCGCGGGCTCGAAGCACATCCGCGTAGGCGCCGGCGGCATCATGCTGCCCAACCATGCGCCCTACATCATCGCCGAACAGTTCGGCACCCTGGCACAGCTGTACCCTGGCCGCATCGATCTCGGTCTGGGTCGCGCGCCGGGGACCGACCAGATGACCGTGCGCGCGTTGCGGCGCTCTCTCGACAACTCCGACCGCTTTCCCCAGGATGTGCTCGAGCTGCAAGGCTACTTCGCGGCCGCGCAGGCAGGACAGCGGCTGCAGGCTATTCCTGCCACAGGAACCGACGTGCCGCTGTGGATTCTCGGCTCCAGCATGTTCGGTGCCCATCTGGCGGCGGAGCTGGGGCTGCCCTACGCCTTCGCCTCCCATTTCGCGCCGGAGCTGCTGCTGCCCGCACTGGAAGTCTATCGCCGCCAGTTCAAGCCATCCCGACAGCTCGACAGGCCCTATACGATGGCCGGCATCAACCTCATCGCCGCCGACAGCGACCGCGAAGCCCGCCGTCTGGCGACGACTCAACAGATGTCATTCGCCAACCTCCTGCGCGGAGCCCGTGGGCTGAGCCAGCCGCCAGTCGAAGACATCGACGCCTACTGGAGCCCGACGGAGAAGGCCCAGGCCGGAAAGATGCTCGCCCGCTCCGTGATCGGTTCCAAAGATACGATTCGCAGCGGAGTAGCCCGCTTCATCGCGGAAACGGACGTGGACGAGCTGATGATCGTCTCCGATATCTACGACCATCAGGACCGCCTGCGCTCGATCGAAATCATCGCCGAGGCCTGCCAGGACACGCCTGGCGACCATGTCATGTGAGGGCTGTTTTCCGCCCTCCACGCAGGTTATCATGGCCGCTATTCCTTGAATTTGATGGGGTTCGCCCTCATTGAAGAGACCTGGAGCGTTTGCAGGGATGTCGATGAAACACTTGGTCGACGCCCCCGGTCTTTACATCAGCACTGAGCTACCACTGAGTTACGGAGATCTCTACATGAGTCAGTTTGAATTGAATGTTGCGCAAACCCGGGAATCGGGCGTCGCGGTCAACAAGGTACTTAAGAACACCTATATGCTGCTGGGCCTCACCCTGGGCTTCAGCGCCGTCATGGCGGCCCTGAGCACCAATGCAGCACCCATGAATATCTGGATGTACATCATTGGCGTCTACGGCCTGCTGTTCGCCACTCACGCCCTGGCCCGCACCGCCTGGGGCCTGCTGACCATCTTCGCCTTCGCCGGCTTCATCGGCTACGGCACCGGTCCGCTGATCGGCGCCCTGCTCTCCACTGCCGGAGGCAGCCAGGTAGTGAGCACCGCACTGGGCGGCACGGCCTTCATCTTCTTCGGCCTGTCTGGCTATGCCCTGGTGTCACGCAAGGACTTCTCCTTCCTCTCCGGCTTCATCACTGCAGGCTGTTTCGTGCTGATCGCGGCCATGATCCTGGGCATCTTCGTCCAGATTCCTGCGCTGCAACTGGCCATTTCCGTCGGTTTCATGCTGTTCTCCAGCGCCATCATCCTGTATCAGACAGGCGAGATCGTGAATGGCGGCGAGCGTAATTACATCCTGGCGACGATCACGCTGTTCGTGTCCATCTACAACCTGTTCATGAGCCTGATCCACCTGCTGACAGCATTTGGTGGCGACGAATAATCTGCCCTGGTGTTGATTGAGTTAAACTAGGCCCCGAAACCCCGTTTCGGGGCCTTTTTATTGGCCAGTTGATTATTAGCTAGCTGGCGGAGAACCGCAGTCGTGAAATTCACCATCGTCGTACAGGCAGCGCCCGCGGCCTCCCAGTCAGCCTGGAGCGCGTATCAGTTCACCCGCTCGGCGCTGGCCGTCGGCCACGAGATCTATCGGGTGTTCTTCTACGGCGACGGCGTTCACAACACCAACAGCCTCAGTGTGTCCCCGCAGGACGAATTCGATCTGGTCAGCGCCTGGACTGCTCTCCTGAGTGAGCACGGCATCGACGCCATCAGCTGCGTCTCCTCCGCCCTCAAACGCGGCGTGCTGGACGCAGGCGAGGCCGATCGCTACGAGCGTGGCTGCGCCAACCTGTCCCCCGCCGTGACACTGTCCGGGCTGGGACAGCTGGTGGATGCCACCCTGGTATCGGACCGCGTCATCACCTTCGGAGCCTGAGCATGAGCGAGCACGCGCGCAGAACCCTGACTTTCATCACCCGCAAGCCACCCTACGGCCAGAGCGGCGCCAAGGCCACCCTGGACATGGTGCTGTCCGCCGCCGTGTTCGATCAGCAGGTGCACTACATCTTCATGGGCGAAGGCGTGCTGCAGCTACGCCGTGGCCAGCAGCCCGGCGCCATCGACGCCAAGGACCTGAGCGCGGCGTTCTCCGCGCTCCCACTTTATGATGTCGACAGCATTCACGTGGAGGCTGAGGCATTGCAGGCACGGGGGATGTCGGCACAGGATCTGGTCATTCCGGTGAAGGTGGCGAGTGCCGCCGATATCGCCACGCTCATCCACCATTCGGACACGGTCTTCAATCTGTGAGCATGCCTTCCCTGCACATCGTCAACAAATCCAGCCTGGACTCCAATGCCCTCACTTCCTGCCTGGCCGTGGCTACGCCGGGAGACTCTGTGCTGCTGATCGAGGATGGCGTTTACAGTGTGCTGGACCCCTCCTGGCTGCAGACACTCCTGCACGCACACCTGGAGATATATGTGCTCGCCGAGGACATGCAGGCCCGCGGGCTGGCTGCTGGCAGCCTCGACTCCCGAATTCGCTGCGTGGACTATGCCGGCTTCGTGGCGCTGGCCTGCCGCTGCGCGCGGACTGTCAGTTGGTCTTGAGCGCCATGACCACGCTTGTGCTACCCGATCATCGTGCCATTCCCCTCGACAAGGACGGCTATCTGCGTCATCTGGGCGACTGGAGCGTCGAGGTCGCGGATCATCTGGCGACGACGGCCGGCATCACGCTGGGAGAGGCGCACTGGGAGATCATTCACCTGCTGCGCGACTTCTATAGACAACACGGTCTGTCGCCGGCCATGCGGCCACTGGTCAAGCTGGTCACCCGCGATCTGGGGCCAGACAAGGGCCGCAGCATCTACCTGATGAAGCTGTTCCCCGGTAACCCCGCCCTGCTCGCCAGCAAGATCGCCGGGCTGCCCCGCCCTACCAACTGCTTCTAGCCAGACGGACATTTCTGCTATTATTCGCCGCTCTGTCGAGCGGTTGCCATGACCGTTTCGCATCCCGACTCTTTCACAACAGGTTCACAACAGGTCCACCATCATGAACTCACGAAGCCTCGCCGACCGCGTATTGGCAGTCAACGACAACCTGCCCATCCGTACCGACAAGCCTGTGCACAGCGGCAAGGTCCGCTCGGTCTACTGGCTGACGGAGGCCGACAGCCGCCGCCTGATCCAGGAGCGTGGTTACAATGTGGCTCCTGACGCCCCTCTGGCCATCATGGTGATCAGTGACCGCATCTCCGCATTCGACTGCATCTGGCACGGCGAAGGCGGCCTCAATGGCGTCCCCGGCAAAGGCGCGGCGCTCAACGCCATCTCCAACCACTGGTTCCGTCTGTTCCGCGAGCAAGGTCTGGCCGAGAGCCACATCCTGGAGATCCCCCACCCCTTCGTGTGGATCGTGCAGAAGGCGCGTCCGGTGATGATCGAAGCGATCTGTCGTCAGTACATTACCGGTTCCATGTGGCGCTCCTACAGCAGGGGCGAGCGGGAATTCTGTGGCATCACCATCCCCGATGGCCTGCACAAGGATCAGCGTCTGCCGGAGCTGCTGATCACCCCGTCGACCAAGGGCATCCTCAAGGGCATTCCCGGCGTGCCGGAAGCCGATGACGTCAACATCACCCGTGCCGACATTGAGCGTAACTTTGCGGCATTCAATTTCCGCAACACCGCCGACATCGATTTCTACGAGAAACTGCTGCGCGAAGGCTTCAACGTGATCAGCGATGCGCTGCAGAACATCGACCAGATCTTCGTGGATACCAAGTTCGAATTCGGTTACGTGACCGATCGCAATGGCGACGAAAAGCTGATCTACATGGACGAGGTGGGAACACCGGACTCATCACGCATCTGGGATGGTCCTTCCTACCGCGAGGGCAAGGTGATCGAGAAATCCAAGGAAGAGTTCCGTCAGGCACTGCTGGGCTTCTTCCCTGACCCCGACATCCTGCTGAACAAGGATCGCATGCCCGAGCGCGCTGCCCTGGCCAGGGACAACGCCCTGCCCGAAGACATGCTCATGCAGGTCTCTCGCACTTATCTGGATATCGCGGCGAAGGTGATTGGCCAGCCGGTGACCCTGGCTGACAACCCACGTCAGGAGATCCTCGATGTGCTGGCAGCCGAATACGGGTTGATTGTCTAGGAAGCGTTACTGTGCGTGACCGTTGCCCTGGCCACTGAGTTGACCCTCGAACCAGGAATAGCGGTCACGCAGTTTCACCACCCGACCAACGATAATGATAGTCGGCGCCTGGATCTCACTGACGGCTACAATGGCCGGCATGGTCGCTAGGGTGCCAGTCAGCACTTTCTGGTTCGGGGTCGTGCCCTGCTGGACCAGGGCAATGGGCATCTGCGCATCCATGCCATGAGCGATCAGCTGCTCACAGATGTGCTCCAGCCCTACCAGACCCATGTAGAAGACCAGCGTCTGCTGTTCGTGGGCCAGTACCTGCCAGTCCAGATCGATGCTGTTGTCCTTCAGATGCCCGGTGACAAAACGCACCGATTGCGAGCAGTCGCGATGCGTCAGCGGAATGCCCGCGTAACAGGCGCAACCCGATGCCGCGGTAATGCCCGGTATCACCTGAAAGGGGATACCCGCCTCCGCCAGTTGGTCGATTTCCTCGCCACCGCGGCCGAAGATGAAGGGATCGCCCCCTTTCAGGCGCAGCACCTTTTTGCCTTCCTGCGCCAGCCGCACCAGCATGTCGTTGATCTGTTCCTGCGGCACCAGATGGTTGGCGCGCTCCTTGCCCACATGAATCCTCTGCGCATCCGGTCGGATGCGATCCAGGATCGGCTGCGACACCAGGCGGTCGTAAAGCACGACATCGGCCTCCTGGAGCAGTCGCAGGGCCTTGAGTGTCAGCAGGTCGGGATCACCCGGCCCTGCTCCCACCAGAAACACTTCGCCGGTCACTTCCAATTGCGCCGACTCGGACAGCCGCTTCTCCATGTAGCGGCGCGCCTCTTCCTCCTTCCCCGCCAGTACGATCTCCGGCAGCGGGCCGGACAGCAATCCTTCCCAGAAGCGCTTGCGAAGCGGGAAGTCGCTGATGACACTCTTTACCCGTCCGCGATAACTGCCGAGCAGGGTGGCCAGACGACCGTAGCCGGCTGGCACCAGGGTTTCCAGCTTCTCCTTGAGCTTACGCGTGAGCACCGGCGAGGCGCCGCCACTGGAGATGGCAATAACCACCGGCGAGCGATCGACGATGGCCGGCACGATGAAGCTGCACAGCGAGGGTTTGTCGACTACGTTCACCGGCAGTCCGCGCATCTTGGCCGCGACCGACGCGGCCGTGTTGACCTCCTCGTCGTCGGTGGCCGCGATCACCAGGAAGACGCCATCCATATCGGTTTCGCGGAACGGACGTCGATACAGCTCGCCCGCACCGGCGATGACCAGATCGCCGAGTTCGGCCCCAATCTCGGGTGCCACCACCCGCAGTCGCGCCCCGGATTTATCCAGCAGCAGCGCCTTGCGATAGGCCACATCACCACCGCCCACGACCAGGCAGGTCTGCGCGCGGACATTGAGAAAAATCGGTAGGAACTTCATGTCTTAGGCCAGCTTGTCCAATCCGCCCATATAGGGCCTGAGCACTTCCGGAATCGTCACGGAACCATCGGCATGCTGGAAGTTCTCCAGAATGGCCACCAGCGTGCGGCCAATCGCCAGACCGGAACCGTTCAGCGTGTGCAGCAATTCCGGCTTGCCGGTTTCCGGATTGCGCCAGCGCGCCTGCATGCGTCGCGCCTGGTAGTCCCCAAAGGTGCTGCAGGAAGAAATCTCACGATAGCAATCCTGCGAGGGCAGCCACACTTCCAGGTCGATGGTGCGCGCCGCGCCGAAGCCCATGTCGCCGCCGCACAGCAGCATGGCACGATACGGCAGCCCCAGCAGTTGCAGGATCTTTTCGGCGTGGCCGGTTAACTGCTCCAGCGCCGCATCGGAGTCCTCCGGCTTGACCATCTGTACCAGTTCGACCTTCTCGAACTGATGCTGACGGATCATGCCGCGGGTGTCGCGTCCGTAGCTTCCCGCCTCGCTGCGGAAACAGGGCGTATGACAGACAAACTTCAGCGGCATCTGTTCGGCCGGCACGATGCTGTCGCGTACCAGGTTGGTGACCGGCACTTCGGCGGTGGGGATCAGGTAGTACTCGTTCTCTCCCTCCAGGCGAAACAGGTCTTCGGCAAACTTGGGCAGCTGGCCGGTGCCCAGCAGCGAGTCACGATTGACGATATAGGGAACGTACAGTTCGCGGTAGCCGTGCTCGCCGGTGTGCTGGTTCAGCATGAACTGGATCAGCGCACGGTGCAGCCGCGCTGTGGCATCCTGCAGCACCACGAAGCGCGAGCCGGTCAGCTTGGTGGCCGTGGCGAAATCCATGCCCTGCAACCCTTCGCCGAGGGCGACATGATCCTTCACCTCAAAATCGAAAGTGACAGGTGTCCCCCATCGACGCAGTTCCACGTTGCCGGTTTCGTCCCTACCCTCAGGTACTATTTCCTGGGGCACGTTGGGGATGCGCATGAGCAGATCATTGAACTCGTCCTGTACCGCGGTTAGTGCCTTCTTGTTCTCTTCCAGCGAGGCACCCAAGCTCGCCACATCCGCCATCAGCGGCGCGATGTCCTGCCCGGCCGCCTTGGCCTGGCCGATGGACTTGGACCGCACATTGCGCTCGTTCTGCAGCTTCTCGGTTTCCTGCTGCAGTTCACGACGCCGCAGGTCGAGCGAGTTCACCCGTTCGATATCCAGCTCGAAGTTCTTTTTCTTCAGCAGGGCCGCCAGTTTTTCCGGTTCTGTGCGCAACCATTTAGGATCCAGCATGGGGTTGGTTCTTCCTCAAATTCAGTTTTCGATTCCTGTGCGAACGCTTTCTACTCACACCACTTGCTCGATTCACACCATTCGCATCACGCTCATGCCAACGGCAACGGCCAGCAGACACACCACGACACTCGTCAATATATAGACCAGCGCGCTGACCACTCGTCCATTCTGCAGCAACAACAATGCATCGATGGAGAAGGTCGAAAAAGTAGTAAAGGCCCCCAATCCGCCGGTAATCAACAACGCCCTCCAGGGGCCGCTGTCCGGCATGCGCTCATCCACGATGACATACAGGATACCCATTAACAAAGCACCCAGAACGTTCACGCTCAGGGTGCCCCAGGGAAAGCGGTTGCCTGCCAACGCCGTGACAGCGGTCGTCATCCAGTAGCGACCAAGGGCACCTACCGCGCCGCCGACAGCAACAGCCACTGCAACGTTCATGAACCCGCCTCATCGTCATAGCGGCGCCGTGAACTGACACGGTCGAGCTCGCGCAAACGCTCGAGTTTTTCGCGAATCTTCTGTTCCAGGCCACGCTCAGTGGGGAAATAATACCGGGAATCGCGCAACTGCGGCGGAAAATAATTCTCCCCCGCTGCATAAGCATCCGGTTCATCATGGCTGTAACGATACTCTGCGCCATAGTCCAGAGACTTCATCAGCGTCGTCGGCGCGTTGCGCAGGTGCTCCGGCACTGGCAGGCTGCTGCCCTGTCTCACCTCGGCCCAGGCGGCCTTGTAGGCGGTGTATACCGCATTGCTCTTGGGCGCGCTGGCCAGGTAGACCACCGCCTGGGCGATGACCAGCTCTCCCTCCGGACTGCCGAGGCGGGTCTGGGCATCCCAGGCTGACAAGGCTATCTGCAGCGCACGCGGGTCCGCGTTGCCGACGTCCTCACTGGCCATACGCACCAGACGGCGCGCAATATATAACGGATCACAACCTCCGTCCAACATGCGCACCAGCCAGTACAGGGCGCCATCGGGGCTGGAGCCACGCACCGCCTTGTGCAGGGCCGAGATCTGCTCGTAGAAGGAATCCCCGCCCTTGTCGAAGCGGCGATTGCCGCCTTGCAGCGTCTGTTCCAGCACCTCGTCGTCGATCTCGACCCGGTCATCCTGGCGCCTGCCCAGGTCGACGGCAATCTCCAGCAGACTCAGCACCTTGCGGGCATCGCCGTCGGCGGCCATGGCGAGCCGGCGACGGGCGGCCTCCGGCAGTGTCACCTGCAAGGCACCCAGCCCCCGCTCCTCATCCGCCAGTGTGGCGGCAATGACCCGCATCAAGGCCTCGTCATCCAGGGACTTGAGCACATAGACTCGCGCCCGCGACAGCAAGGCGT
>Ga0233385_1000714_pt1 | contig 15532 bp, 15 predicted proteins | sample ElkDunMinimDraft_16_FD_191543 | JGI IMG/M metagenome (GOLD analysis project Ga0233385, IMG submission 191543) | Fecal eukaryotic communites from dung pellets of Tule Elk in California, USA - Elk Dung G36 | ecosystem: Host-associated > Mammals > Digestive system > Large intestine > Fecal | place...
CCCGGGTGATCAAGGTTGAGCGGCCGGGCGCCGGCGACGACACCCGCCACTGGGGTCCGCCCTGGACCGGGACCTCCAGCGCCTATTTCGAGTGCGCCAACCGGTCGAAGGAGTCGGTCGAGTTGGACCTGGGGGACCCGGCGGACGCGGAACTGGCTCGGCGGCTGGCCGGGCGGGCCGATGTCCTGGTGGAGAACTTCAAACCGGGGACCCTGGAGCGGTACGGCCTGGGTTACGCCGATCTGGCGGTGACCAACCCGGGGCTCGTCTACTGCGCGATCAGCGGTTTCGGCTCCGGCGCGGGAGCGCAGCTGCCCGGGTACGACTTTCTGGTGCAGGCGCTCGGCGGGCTGATGAGCATCACCGGGGACGCCGGTGGTGAGCCGACGAAGGTCGGGGTGGCGCTGGTGGACGTACTCACCTCGAAGGACGCGGTGATCGGCATCCTGGCGGCGTTGCGGGCGCGGGAGGCGAGCGGCCACGGTCAGCGGGTGGAGGTGAACCTTCTCTCCAGCCTGCTCGGTGCGCTGGCGAACCAGACCGGCTCCTACCTGGCCACCGGCCGGGTGCCGCAGCGGATGGGCAACCGGCATCCGTCGATCGCGCCGTACGAGACGTTGCGCTGCCGGGACGGGCTGCTCGCCGTCTGCTGCGGCAACGACCGGCAGTTCCGCAGCCTCGTCATGGAACTAGGGGTCGCGGAACTCGCCGGCGATCCGCGGTTCGTCACAAACGCCGACCGGGTGGCGCACCGGGCCGAGCTGGTGAAGCTGCTGGAGCAGGCGCTCGGGCGGGACTCGGTGGCCGGCTGGGCGGACCGGTTGATGCAGGTCGGTGTGCCGGCCGGCCCGGTCGGTGATGTCGCCTCCGGTCTGCGGCTGGCCGAGTCGCTCGGGCTGGCGCCACTGGTCGAGGTTGGCGAGGAGCACCCGCCGCAGGTGCGCCATCCGATCTCGTACTCGGCGAACCCGCCGATCCGGTACGCGCCGCCGCCTCGCCTGGGCGAGCACAACAGTTCGGTGCGCCAGTGGCTGATGGAGTGCGACGGAAGCGGGGATACCCGTAGCTGACCGCGCGATGACGTCCTGCACTGCCAAGGGGTGCGCTGGACGGCCACGGCGAGGGCCGATGTGGCTCATGGCGAGGGCCGAGGGGCTTATGGCGGAGCCGGCGTGTGCGACCGCAAGCGATTCACCAGCCAGTAACCGGCCATCCCCAGCTCTGCCAGAAGCCAGTACGGCCCGAGGAATCCAAAGACGACCAGGGGCATGCCACCGAGCATGAGGCTGGCGTGTCGTGGGCCTTCGTCGGCGGGGACCGGGCCCCGCTTGATCGTGCCGTTGCGCTCCGATGCGATTCCTTCCCCGACGGCGACCCCAGCCCGCTGATCGTCCGGGGTGAAGCGCGAACTGCCTTCGACGAATGTCTCTGTGACGCCGTCGTCCCAGCCCACCTCGACCCGACAGCGCCACCAGTAGCCGAAGCCGTGGCGGCTCACCGGCCCGACGCGCTCGCAGCTCTGCACGTTCGCGATTCCCGTTCGTCCGGTCACCCCCGGGTATTCGTAGCCGGCGAGGGTGAACAGCGTCATCCCGGTGAGAACGGACGTGACACCGAGAACGGCGGCTGTGCAGGCGAGGATCGCGCGGGCGAACGGGCCGAATTCATCCCTTTTCTGCTCCTTTCCCGGACTGTCACCGCGCGCCGAATCCGCCGGCTCCGGGCTTGGCGCCGACGACTGCGGTGGCGCGCTCCACGGCGGATCCGGATCGAGAGCGACGTGCGCCAGCGCCTCGTGGGCCTGCCTGCCTTGCACGGTGGCGGCTGCCGCAGCCAGGTCGAGCCGGTCGGCGATCTTGTGGAGGGTGACGGCGCTACCGCGGGACACCTCGATCGGAGATTCCGCGAGAACCGCCGCGAAACGGCGCAGCTCCTGCGGTGCCCACCAAGCGCCGGACCGGTGATCGCAGAGCGAGACCACACATCCGCCCTCGGCAACGTCGCCGATGCGCAGCTCGGCCCATCCCCGCACCGCTCCCCCACGGACGCTGAACCCGGGCGCCTGCCTTTTGAGTGTCACCGGGAAACGGGTCAGGTCGTAGTCGCGCCGGCCGCTGTCCTCGTCGTGCACGACGAGGACGTTTCCGACCAGCCAGAAGCGCTCGGTGGCCTCCTGCCGCAGGGTGCGGGCCTTGGCCAGCAGCAGGAGCAGGAAGAGGGCCGGGCAGACGATCGAGATGAGCAGCGCCAGGATGCCCCGGAATCGGAAAAGGTCGAGCGACCCGCTGAGGTACATGACGACGGGAGCGGCCACCGGCAGGGCCGCGAGCAGCAACAACGACAGCGAACGCAGTAACCGGGCCTGCCAGTGCCGCGCACCCTGCTGCTCGGCGCTGAGCAGCCCTCGCAGCGGCACGACCTGCTCGGAGGTACCGGTCATGCGGCGGCCGGCGCGGGGTCGGACCAGATCGCGCCGGCGGCGGTCGTCGCGCCATTGCTCAGCAGCAGGACACCGCCGTCGCCGCCGAGGCCGTGCTTGATCTTGTCGTACGCGCCCTCGACGAGGTCGAACATCGGGTCGAGCTTGCGGCACAGCTCGACGATCTTGCCGATGACGCGCTCGAGGATGCGTAGCCACTTGCTGATCCGCAGCGACCATTCGGCGACCTTCGCGATGACCTTCGGCACCGTCCTGACCATGGTCACGACAGCAAGCGACTCGATGGCCAGGGCGATGAGCTGCCCTACCGCATCGGCGATCAGGTCCCGCACGATCGAGCGCACGGTCCCCACCACGACACCGGCCACCTCGACCGCGCCGGCGACGCCGCCGGCCAGTACGCCGACGAGACGCACGACGCCGGCCTCGGCGGCGACGAGGAGGCGGTAGGCGTCCAGAGCGGTGGAGCGCCACGGCCCGGTGTCGGCGGCGACCGTGGCGACCATCCGGTCGGCGCTGGCGTCGAGGGCACCCGAGACGTTGCTCCAGGTCTGGGCGTAGGCGGCGACGACGTCGCCGTTGCCCGCCAGCCAGTCAAGCGCCTGCCGGAACGGTTCACAGTGCTCGATCACCCAGCCGGCGCCCATCGCGCCCAGGGTGGCGAGCGGATCGCTCATGAACCCGAGCGTGGCCAGCCCGGCCGCCCCGCCGTTGATCAGCCCTTCGGTGACATCGCCGTTGCGGATCTGCTCCACCGTCTTGACGCCGTACTCCAGCGCGCCGCTTCCCAGGACTTTCTGCACGAGCGGAGACGGGCCGGAAGGGGTCGCCACCAGCGGGTGGCTCATCGGCGGACCTCTTCCACGACCCGGCTGGCGAAGGAATCCGCGACGTCGAGACCGCCGGCCATCCTGCGCACCCCGCCCGCGGTCGCATCCACCATGGCGGCGGCCACCCGCATCGCCCGCAGGCCCCGCTCCTCCAGAAGGTTCAGCGTGGGGAGCAGGATCGGCGCACAGAGCTTGCCGTACGCGTCGGTCTCCACCGCCACCTGCGCGGCCGCGGCGCGGGCGTACGTGATCTCGTCGCTGATCTCCTCGATCCGGCCGGCGTGGCGGCGCAACCCGTCGACGGCGACGTCGATGTGACTCATCGGGATGCGTCCTGCGGGGCGGGGACGAAGTGCTCGGCGTAGGTGTCCGCGACGAAACGGGCGGTTTCGGAGTCGCCGCCGAGCACCTCCGTGGTCACCTGGCGCATCCGCTCGGTGAGACTGACCTGCGCGGAACGCGTGACGCCGAGAATCTCACCGGCCAGCTCCTGCGGCGTTCTGCTCAGCGCCTCCTGACTGAGCCGCAGCGCGGCCAGCGCGCCCGTCGAGTCGACGGTGACCTGAAGGTCGCCCTGACGGGACTGCGCGGTCACCCGCACCTCGTTCATCGCCGCCTTGAGCCGCTCCGCCCGGTCGAGTTGCTCGTCGATACGCCGCTCGAACCCGTGGAGCAGGTCATCGGTCTGGTCCATCGTCACGTCGATCTCCGTCCACCGCCATCCGCGCACCCGCGGGTGATCACCGATCCGTTACGACCAGGGCACCCTGCGTGCCTGACGGGGAGAAGCTATCGAGATCGATCGACAAAGACAGCCCGCAATCGGCGGCCTGTGGATAACTCACCGGACTGCCAGGAGGGTTGCGGCCAGATCAGCCCGGCGGTCAGCACCGAGCAGACGCCTGCGGAGTCAGAGGGGAGGACGCCGGTCGTACTCCATCCACCGGTCCGGTCGGTCCAGGGGCGCGAAGCCGACCTTCTCGTAGACACCGTGCGCGTCCCAGGTCCCCAGCAGGATCCGCCGTACGCCCACAGCCTCCAGGTCGTCGCGGATGGCCTCGACCAGCCAGCGGGCCAGCCCGCGGCCGCGTACCGCCCGGTCGACGTAGACGTCGCAGAGCCAGGCGAAGGTCGCCTCGTCGGTGACGACACGCGCGACGGCGACCTGCTCACCATCGCTGCGGTAGACGCCGTACGTCCGTGAGTTCCCGATCGAACGCTCGACCAGTTCGCGCGGACGCCCCGTCGCCCAGTACGTGTCGGTGGAGAGCCAGTGGTGCACCCGGTCGACGTCGATACGGCCCGGATCGGCGGAGATCACAAACCCGTCGTCGCGGGTCACAGTCAGCATCGGCGGATGCTATCGGCCATCGAAACCCACCGGCAACGGCCGAGCGCCACGCGAGGCGCAGTCAGTCCTACTGTGGTGGGGATTCAAGTGCCCGCCAGTACTGCGTCTGGTCCTCCGTGCGGAGCACGTATCCGAGCTGCGCCACCTCTTCCGCCAGCCGGGCGGCGTCCTTGTGGTCCTTGCGTTCAAGGGCAACCTGACGGGTGGCGAGCAGCGCGTGCACCCGCGGCGGCAGCTCCGGGAAGTCCGGCAGCCAGCGGCGGTAGCGCCCCTCGTACGGGTCGCGGTCCTGCCAGGGGTAGCCGTGGGCGCGGAAACCGGCGGCGAGGGCCGGCGCGGGCGCGTCGTGGGTGTCCCGCAGCAGTTCGCGGGAGTGGCGGTCCAGCAGGACCAGTTCCTTGCCGTCGAGGAAGACCGCGCCGATCTCGGCACGGGCGAGGAACCGGGTGTCACCGCTCTTGTCGATGCGCAGCTGCTGGTCGGTGAGGGTGAGCTTCAACGATTCCACTGTGGCGACGACGGCGAACACGAGGCCGAGGACCAGGCCGCCGCCGAGCCAGAGCAGCGACTTCCAGCCGGAGATCCCGTCGAAGGCGGCGAGCAGCCGGACGACCCCGGGCAGCGGAAGCCAGTCGAACTGCAGCAGCCAGTTGGCCACCCAGGGCAGCCCGAAGGCGAGCAGCAGCCCCGCCAGTGGCGCGCCGGCGTAGATGACGATCCGGTCGCCGCGCGGCAGGCCGAGCACGGTGGCCTGCGAGCCGGGGAGCTGCTGCGACCTTGACTGCCCGCTGACCATGTTCGCCCTCCTGAGGTGAATAGGGGTACGCGCAGGGTAGGCAGACGCCCCGCCGGAAGGCGACGGCCGAAGGTAGACCCTCGACCGATTCCGTACCTCCTTTGGTCGCGGTTTCCCGGCAACATCCGATGGGCGGGTCCGGCAGGCCACCCCGGCGGGAACTCGCGCGCGCCGACACCGGCGAACACCCGAGTGGGCCCGGCAGGTCACCCTCCCGGAAACTCACGCCTGTCGACACCGGCGAACGCCACCGGACTTCGGTTCACCCCGATAACCTCGACCCGTGGACGCCGTGAAGCCGTGGCAACTATTCGTGCTGGCGTTCCTCTGTCTGCTCCCGACCCTGCTGATGATCGGCGTCGGCCTGCGGATCGCGTACGTCCGCAGAAACGCCCCCGACCTGCCGGCGGCGCCGCAGACCGCAAGGGAACACCCGGAGCTCGGACCCTCGCAGCAGTGAGCCGCTTCGCTCCAAGGTGCAGTGCGGGTACCACCGCGCCGCCCAGCCCTGCTCACCGATGATCGTTAGTCGAAAACCGGTGCCCCAAAGCTTCGACAGCGCCGGTTTTCGACTAACGATCAAAAAGCTCAGGCATCAGCGCCCGGGCACCCCGCCGGGCATTCCACCGCCGGGCACGCCGCCGCCCGGCATTCCACCGCCGGGCATGCCACCGCCCGGCATTCCACCGGGTCCCTGCATGCCGCTGCCGCCGGCTCCGGCGGTCACGTCGGTGACGTGGGTAGCCCCGGAGGTGCTGCCACCGTCGTAGAGGCCGCCGATCTGCGCCCCGGTGGCGCTGCCGCCGATGTGGATCGCGTACTCGGCACCGCTGGTGACCGCCGACGAGGAGAAGACCACCGACTGGAAACTCTTGGCGGACTTGAAGGTGGCGATCCGGTCGCCGGAGCCGTCGACGATCTGCACCACCGTGCCGGCGGGCCGGGTGGCCTCGAGCGTCGCGGCGATCCAGCCCTGCGACGAGGACGCCTCCGGCGCCTCGGCCATCCCGGCGCTGCCCGCGGCGAGCAGCATCCCGCCGGAGATGTCGAATGTGCCGTTGACGTCGATCGCGCCGTTGCCGCCGTTGGTCGGGCCGTTCACCACCACCGTGCCGCCGGTCATCGTGACGTGCCCGTTGGAGTCAAGCCCGTCCCCTTGGGCGTTGATCACCACGGTCCCGCCGGTGATGCGCAGCTGCTGGTCGTCGTTGGCGGCGAACTGGTCCATCGGCCCGCCCCTGCCCGGTTGGGTGCCCGAACCGTCGTTGCCGCCGGCGATGTTGATGCCGTCGTCGGCGGCGGTGACGTCGATTTCGCCGCCGCTGATGGCGACGACCGCGCTCTCCAACCCTTCGTACGACTGCTCTACCGTCAGCGTCCCACCGCGGATGGTCAGGTCCGTGTCGGCGTGCACACCGTCGTCGCCGGAGCGCAGCCGCAGGGTGCCGGCGTCGACGATGACGACCCCGTTGGAGTGCACCGCGTCGTCGGCTGCATCGACGGTCAGATCGCCGCCGCCGACGACCACACTGACCCCACCCTTGATCCCCTTCGCAGAGACGTCGGCGGCGACCGTGGCGCCGTTGCCGCCCCCGGCGGTGATCGTGGCGGATCCGTCAGCGATCAGCACGTCGGTGGCGGCGTCGACTCCGTCCCGTTCCGCCAGGACGGTTGTGGCGCCGCTGGCGAGGTGGACGTATCCGGCCGAGGTGTCCTCGGCGTTGTCGGCCTTGAGACCGTCGCCGCCGGCGGTGACGTCGACCGTGGCGTCCCGAACGATCAGGTAGTCCTTGCCGCGGATGCCGTCGTCGACGGCGTCGACGGTGATCCGCCCGCCGGCGAGCACCACCCCGTCCTTGCCGCCGATGCCGTCGTTGGCCCGGCCGGTGACGGTCAGCGCCCCCGAGCCCGCGACGGTCAGGTCGGCCTTGCTGAACAACGCCGCGTTCGGCTCGTCGGTGGTGGCGTCCGGGTGGACGTACTCGCCGGCGTCGGTCAGCCGGTTCGTCGACTGATCGGCCAGCACCACCATGGCCTTGCCGGCCTTCATCACGGCGATCGCAGAGGTGGTCGAGGAAGTGATGTCCGCGCCGTCGAGGACCAGGCGCACGGTCCCGTCGCCGGCCGCGTCGACGACCACTTGGCCGTCGTCGAGCCGGCCACTGAGCCGGTACGTCCCGGCCTCGGTGATCCTGATCGTTGTTCCGTCGATGCGCACGCCGGCTGCGTCGGAGGTCGCCGAGTCGCCGTCGAGGCTGACGGGGTGCTCGCTCGCGATGTCCCACTGGTGGTCGGCGTCCGAGTCGTGGCTCTGCTTGTTCGCTGCGAGCGCCTCGACCACGCCCGCGCCGATGCCGGCGCTCACCTCGACGCTGATCGGACCGGTGGACGCCTCGTCTGCGCGTGTGCTCTCGCCCGTGGCTCCGGAGCAGCCGCTGACGACGAGTGCCGCCAGCGCGGCGACGGCGAGGGCCTGCCGGCTCCTTGGTTGACGCTTCACGAGGTGCTCCGATCGTTGTGCCGCCCTGCGGCAGGTTGATCCGTGTGCCGCCCTGCGGCGGAATGATCCGGGCGGCGCTCTGCGGCGGGATGCGTCCCGCCGGACGCTGGGGTGAGGTCGATCTGCAGATGCCGCCGCAGCACGGGATGCCACTTGTTGGCGGGCAGACCGGGCGTGAGCGCGGCGAGGCCGGTGCCGTACTTGGAGATCCGGGATGGCCGGTACCCGGCGGACCAGAGCCGCCGGTCGGCGGCGCAGGCGCGCCCGGGGGCCTTGGTCTCGACGATCGCTCTCTCCTCCAGTTCGCGCCACGGGCCCTGCGGCAGCGCCCAGGCGACGCCCGTGTCGACGGTGACGCGGCTGCACGATTCCGGCAGGTACAGGGTTCTGCGGCGGTAGCGGGTCAGCAGGCTCGGCACCAGGTCCGCGGCGGCCACGCCGGTGATGCCGCTGCTGGACAGCGCTTCGTCGACGAATACGCATGCCGCCTCGGTCAAGACATTGGAGTCCTCGGCGTCGTACGGCATCCGGGCCTTGATGGTGCTGTCCCGCAGCCCACGGGTCTTGACCTCCAGATAGCAGAGGCCGGAGTCCAGATAGCGGCGGCGGCGCACCTTGAACCGGCGGCGCCGTTTGCGGGCGGCGAGCAGGTAGCTGGCGAGCGAGCCGGTGTCGTAGTAGAGCGACTCGTACCCGAAGCTGCGCCGCCCGTCGATCTCCAGCACCCGGGCGATGCCGGCGAGCCCGGCGACAAAGGTCGCAGCCTCCGCTGAGGGCAGGACGTACTTGCGGTCCACGCGCGACTGCAGATCGGCGCGGGCGACCAGCTCGTCGAGCCCGATCGGCGGCAGGGCACCGACCGCCGCCGCGACGGACTCCGCCCCGGTACGCGTCACCACCGCTCCCCCGGGCCGCCTCCGGCGACCGTCGGCGGAGTCGCCGCCGGGGTCGACTGCCGCGCCGCCACCGGGCCGGTCTGCGGCAGAACCGCCGCCGGGTCGGCCTGCCCCAGGACCGCCGGGTTCGAGGGCGGCGTCGCAGTCGCAGCGGGTCTGCTTGCCGGCGCGGCGGACGGCCGACGGGGCAGTTCGAAGCGGACGTCGACCAGGGTCGTGTCGTTGACCAGGTCGACCCGCTGCACGTTGGCCTGGTGGACCCGCGCGCCGAGCAGCTCCTCGAGGTGGCGCACGAGCGCCGGTTCGTCGGTGAACGCCCGGTCCAGCACGATCCGCTGCTGCCGGTATCGGCGCAGCAGCCGGGGGTGCCCGGCCACGTAGAGGACGGCGACGATCAGCCCCATCAGCAGCACGGCGAGTTCACCCACGGCGCTGCCAAGGCCGCCGAGCAGGCCCAACGCCAGCGCGGAGAAGTAGTACGCCACCTCGTCCTGGTCCAGCTCCGCCGAGCGGAGCCGGATGATCGACAGCACCCCGAAGAGGCCGAGCCCGAGGCCCGCGCCGACGGAGCTGGAGGCCAGCGCGGCCGAGACCGCGAGCACCCCGACGTTCACCCCGAGGTACGCCACGATCAGGTCCCGCCGCCGGTGCCGGGGAAAGTAGACCCCGAAGACCAGCAGCGTGATGGCGATCAGGTCGGCGGCGTAGAGCAGGGTGGGCGACACGGTGTTCCTCGGTTCTCTGCGGCGATCAGGATGTCAGAAGGTCGGCACGGGCAGCCCGGGCGGAATTTACCCGGCCCTCGTCGGCGAAGTCTGCACCTGGTCGACAGTGGCGCACTTTCCTGTCACCTGCCTGTGGGCGAGCAGGAAGAGAGGTGAACGCCACGGGTGCGGCTTCGGCCGCACCGTCCGTTTTGTGGCAGCGGGCCATCGCGGGGCCGTTCGTGCCCTACCGTCATCGGACGCTCCCCCACCTCGGGTCGCCCCCGCAGAGGAAAGGCACCACGCCATGGCCGCGAACGGCTCCAGCCTGCTGATCATCGAACGGATCCTGCGAGATCGGCAGGGCATCTGGGAACAGGTCGCCGAGGAACGGGACCTCGGCAGGCTCAGCGGTCAGATGCTGATCAGCTCCGCGATCGCGCTCGCCTGCTACGGCGCGGTGCTCGGCGCTTTCCACAGCGTGCTGATGTCGCTGACCTCCGCGATCAAGCTCCCCCTGCTCTTCCTGATCACCCTGGCGATCTGTCTGCCGACGCTGTACTTCCTCAACCTGGTCTTCGGTGCCCGGCTGTCGCTGAAGCAGGCGGTGGCGATGGTGATGGTCGCCATCACGGTCATCGCGATGCTGGCGGTGGCGTTCGCTCCGATCAGCCTCTTCTTCCTGATCACCGCGCCGGACTACTCGTTCTTCAAGCTGCTCAACGTGGCGATCCTGGGCCTGTCCGCGCTGATCGGGCTGCGCTTTCTCACCGGCGGCATGCAGGAACTGCACACCCGCGGCCTACTGACCGCCGCTCCGAGGCCGGCTGCCGTCCCGGCTCAGGTGGCCACCCCGGAGCAGGTCACGGCCCCGGCACACGCTGCTCCCGCGCAGGTGGCCGCCCCGGCCCAGGTGGCCATCCCGGCTCAGGCGGCGGTCCCGGCTCAGGCCGCGGTCCCGGCCAACGGCGTCGTCACGGCCCCGGTCGCCGTGCCGGAGGGTGCCGCCCCGGCGCAGCCAGGCCCCACCCCGGCCCCAGCCCCAGCCCTGGCACCTGTCCTGGCACCCGCCCCGGTCCCGGCGCAGATCGCCGCCCCGATGCTGCCGCCCGGCTACGCGTTTCCGCCGGGGTACCGGACCGGGCCGGTCGCCCGGCCCCAACCCGCCGAACGACCCGCCAGCATGACCCTGCTCTACGTCTGGATCGTGCTCTTCGGCTTCGTCGGCACCCAGCTCGCCTGGACCCTGCGCCCGTTCTTCGGCAGCCCCGACCAGGACTTCGCGCTCTTCCGCAGCATCGAGGGCAACTTCTACGCCGAGATCATCCACTCGATCGGCCGGCTCTTCTCCTAGATCCCGGCGGCGCTGTCGTGCGGGACCGGCCGGTTCCGCACGACAGCGCACGAAGAGGCGAGCCGGCAACAACCGGTGGCCGGACACAGAACAGGCCACCGGCAGAAGGCGGTGGCCTGGGGGAGAAATCTGAGCGGACGACGAGATTCGAACTCGCGACCCTCACCTTGGCAAGGTGATGCGCTACCAGCTGCGCTACGTCCGCACGTCGGTGGTCGCCCACCGACTCGTCGAACTCTACCCGATGATCTCCTACGACGGCGGCAGGGGTCCGCGCCGTCGCAACGGCGGGCGCATTCGCGCTCTCGCGAGGGCGGAATGCGCCCACCGCCGGCATCAGTTGCCGGGTCGCAGCTTCGCGCCCCACTGGGCAACGGCGACCAGTACCGCGCCGATCGCGAGCGAGAGCGCTCCGATCAGGCCGACGGCGGCGGCCGGCGCCCCGGTGACCGGGAGATCCTGGCTGGCTGACATATCTTCACCTCCTCACACAGGGGTCGGTTCGGGGACCCTGATGCGCTCCGGGGAGTCCCAGACGCACCGGTCCACGGTCGGTTCGCGGATCGCCTTCACGAGGGCGTGCACGAAGATCACCCGGTAGACCATGTCGGCGAAGAGGATCGCCGGGATGAGCAGCACCAGCTGCGGACGGCGCAGCCGCCACGCCGCCAGCGAGACCCAGATGCCGTGGCCGGCCAGGAGGAGCAGCACCCCGGGAAGCAGGCCGGGTCCGGCGCCGGCGAGCAGGGCGACGGTTAGCGGCATGCCGAGGACGTAGAGCGCCCAGTGCAGCATCAGCAGCACGTACGCGTAGTCGAAACGGCTGACCTGGCGCCCGACGCGGTGGCCGATGATCCCCTGGAAGGTACCCCAGAGCCAGCGCAGGTTCTGCTTGTACCAGTCCCGCAGGTTCGTCGGATCCTGTAGCTGCGCCACCGCCCGCGGGGCGTAGACGACCTCGCCGAGCCGCCGCCGGTGGGTCTCCAGCACCCAGTACGTGTCGTCGACGATGTACGGCGGCTGCTGCGGCAGCAGGATGTCCAGCAGCTCCGTGCGGTAGAGGGAGTTGGAGCCGGAGATGCAGTTCATGACGTTGAAGTAGCTCTGCACCCGCCGGATGAAGATCTGGTAGTTCCAGTAGCTGTAGGCGCGCTTGGCCAGCCAGACGTTCCAGCGCCGCTCCTGCGGCCACCAGGTCACGTTGTGCCCGACGACGATCGCGGTCCGGTCGGTCAGCTGCGCCAGTGACACCTCGACGAAGTCCTCGGCGACTGTCACGTCGTCGTCCAGGATCACGATCGCGCGGTAGTACACGCCGAGCCCGAAGCGGACGTACCCGAGGTTCAGGGCGGCCGGTTTGCCGACGTTGTCGGTCAGTTCGAGCACCGCCGCGCCGGCCCGGAGCGCCTGGTCGACGGTGTCGTCGCTGGAGGCGTCGGAGACGACGTAGACGTTCGCCCCGGTACGCCGGGCGGCGGTGACGGAGGCGCCGATGGTGCCGCTGCCGTTGCGGCAGGCGATGAGGATGGCGACCTGGTCGCGGCGCACCGGCCCGTACCGCGGTCCGGCGTCGGCTTTGCGTTTCGCCTGCCGCACCTTCTCCGGACGGACCAACCCGTAGACGAAGGCGACGACGATCGAGAGGAGAAACAGCGCGCTGAGGCCCACGAGGAGGGCAAGGAAGACCCGCAACATCCGGCTGGCTGCTCCTCGCAGGTGACAGGGCGGTGGAGGGGATTCGCCCGACTGCGAAGACCGTAAGTGATCATTCCTCACGTCAGTCAGCGGCCGAGAGGCCGGAATGTGATCACCGTCGCGGGGCCGGTCACGCCTGGTGTCCAGCCGGAGATGACCGACTGGACACCGATGTCATCCCGGCGGCCAGGCATGACAGTGGCCGAACGGATCAGGGGCCGTCCGGTTCAACCCCGGACGGCCCCTGAGTACCGTTCACACCGTGCTGGACGCGGCCGTGACCTGCTACCTCGTCGCGTCGGCGGCGGCGATCGCGTCGGCGATCGCCAGGACCCGCCGGGCCTCCTCCACGTGCAGGTTCTCGATCATGCGACCGTCGACGGTCGCCACCCCGAGCTTCTCCCGCTGCGCCTGCTCGAACGCCTCGATGACGCGGCGGGCGTGGGCGATCTCGGCATCGGCCGGGCTGAAGATCTCGTTGCAGAGGGCGATCTGACCGGGATGGATCAGGGTCTTGCCGTCGAAGCCCATCGCCCGGCCCTGACGGACCTCCGCCTCGTACCCGTCGAGGTCCTTGACGTCGTTGTAGACGCCGTCGAAGATCAGCTTCCCGGCGGCGCGGGCGGCGAGGATGGCGATCGAGAGGCTGGTCAGCATCGGCGCCCGGTCCGGCACCCGCTGCGCGCGCAGCTCCTTGACCAGGTCGTTGGTCCCCATCACCAGACCGGTGAGGCGCTCGTGCGCGGCGGCGATCGACTCCGCGCGCAGGATCGCGCCCGGCGTCTCGATCATCGCCCAGACCTTGGTGTGCTCCGGCGCGCCCGCCGCCTCCAACGCCCGGACCACCGCCAGCACCTCCTCGGCGGACCCGATCTTCGGTACGACCACCGCCGCCGGCCCGGCCTTCGCCGCCGCCCGCAGGTCCTCGTCGTGCCACTCGGTGCCGATGCCGTTGACCCGGATGGTCACCTCGCGGTTGCCGTACTCGCCGGAGGCGGCGGCCTCGCAGACCCGCGCCCGCGCCTCCACCTTGGCGTCGGGGGCGACCGCGTCCTCCAAATCGAGGATCAGCGCGTCCGCCGGGAGGCTCTTCGCCTTCTCCAGCGCCCGGGCGTTCGCGCCCGGCATGTAGAGCACGGAACGGCGGGGGCGCAGCATGTCGTCGGCGCTCATGGTCACTCCTTCTCCGCCGCGTACGCCTGCGCGAGCTCGGGGTCGCGGGCGGCGAGCAGCTCGGCGAGGTTGACCACGACGCGGCACTGCTTGACGGTGGCGTCGTCCTGCATCTTGCCGTCGAGCATCACCGCGCCGGTGCCGTCGCCCATGGCGTCGAGCACCCGGCGGGCCCAGCGGACCTCCTCCGGGGCGGGCGAGAAGACCTTGCGGGCGATGTCGATCTGCACCGGGTGCAGCGTCCAGGTGCCGACGCAGCCGAGCAGGAAGGCGTTGCGGAACTGGTCCTCGCAGGCCACCACGTCACGGATGTCGCCGAACGGGCCGTAGTAGGGCAGGACCCCGTTCGCCACGCAGGCGTCGACCATGCGGGCCAGGGTGTAGTGCCAGAGGTCCTGCTGGGAGGTGGTCCGGCCGGCGTGCAGGTCGTCGCCGACCGGGTCGGTGCGGACCAGGTAGCCGGGGTGGCCGCCGCCGACGCGGGTGGTCTTCATCCGGCGGCTGGCGGCGAGGTCGGCCGGGCCGAGCGAGAGGCCCTGCATGCGCGGGCTGGCGCCGGCGATCTCCTCGACGTTGGCGACACCGGTCGCCGTCTCCAGGATCGCGTGGATGAGGATCGGCCGGGTCAGGCCGGCCTTCGCCTCCAGTTGCGCCAGCAGCCGGTCGACGTAGTGGATGTCCTGCGGTCCCTCGACCTTGGGGACCATGACGACGTCGAGCTTGTCGCCGATGGCCGGGATCAGGGTGAGCAGGTCGTCCAGGCCCCAGGGCGAGTCGAGGCTGTTGATCCGGGTCCAGAGCTGCGTCTGCCCGAACTCGGTGTTCTGGGCGATCTTGACCAGCCCGTCGCGGGCGGCTTCCTTGCGGTCGCTCTGGACGCCGTCCTCGAGGTTGCCGAGCAGCACGTCGAGCTTGCCGACCAGGCCGGGGACCTTGGCGGCCATCTTCTCGTTGCTCGGATCGAAGAAGTGGATCATCCGCGACGGACGGACCGGAATCTCCCGCAGCGGCGCGGGCGCCCCGACCGCCAGTGGCTGGAAGAAGTCTTTAGGTGACCGCACGTGCTCCCCTGTCTCCTCCGCCGGCCCGGTCCCGCCGGCACGCGCCGAGAACGGGTGTCGAACCGGTTACGTATCAAGTTGAACGCGACATTACTCGACAGTAATGTCGTCTGTCCCCGTGAGGGATCCCTCTCCCGGCAGGGTTGCACACGCCGCACGCGCCGTGGTGCGGCGCGCCTCCGACGTCCCATCAGCCCGGAGACCGGCGTGCGCGGTTGCGTTCCCGCAGGACGGCGCGCAGGTCGCCCACCGGGCCGAGGTGCCGCAGCTTCTCCGGGTTGGTCACCGAGTGGATCGTCTGGATCTGCCCGTCGAGGATCTCCAGCGTCCAGGTGCCGATGACGTTGCCCTCCGGGTCGCGCAGGACCGCCCCCGGGTGCCCGTTGAGTTCCAGCTTGTCGATTCTGGCGCCGATGGCCAGCAGCGGGGACACCACCGCGGCCAGGAACCGGGCCGCCTTGGCGGCGCCGAACGCACCCCCCTGTCCACCGCTGGTGCCGCCACCGTCGTTCAAGGTCACCACGTCGGCGGCGAGGAGTTCCGTCAGCTGCTGAAGGTCGCCGTCGTGCAGGGCGGCGAAGAACCGATCGGCCAGCTCCACCCGCTTACGCCGGTCGGCGGCGAACCGGGGCCGCCCTTCCTGCATGTGGCGGCGGGCGCGGGAGGCGAGCTGGCGGCAGGCCCCCTCGGAGCGCCCCACGGCCTCGGCCACCTCGGGGAAGTCGAACCTGA
>Ga0233385_1000715_pt1 | contig 15532 bp, 13 predicted proteins | sample ElkDunMinimDraft_16_FD_191543 | JGI IMG/M metagenome (GOLD analysis project Ga0233385, IMG submission 191543) | Fecal eukaryotic communites from dung pellets of Tule Elk in California, USA - Elk Dung G36 | ecosystem: Host-associated > Mammals > Digestive system > Large intestine > Fecal | place...
CGGCTGGTGGACGTCGCCGCCGCGACGTACGGGCCCGGGTACCGCGAGATCGCCGACCGGCCCGGGGCCGGCGCCGCCGGCGGCGCGGGCTACGCCCTGCTGGCGGCCCTCGGTGCGGAGTACCGCAGCGGGATCGAGGTGGTCAAGGAGCTCGTGGGCTTCGACGCCTACGCCCGCAGCGCCGACGTCCTCGTCACCGGGGAGGGGCGCGTCGACGAGCAGACGCTGCGCGGCAAGGTCGTGGCGGGGGTGGCGCAGACCGCGCGCACGCTCGACAAGCGCCTGCTGGTCGTCTCGGGGCGGTGCGACCTGCCCGCCGCCGCCCTGCAGGGGCTGGGCGTCGAGGGCGCCGTGTCGCTCCTGGAGCTCGAGCCCGACGTGCGCAGGTGCATGACCGACGCGGCCGTCCTGCTGGAGCGGGCCGGGGCGCTGCTGGCGGAGCGGCACCTGCGCGGCGCGTCCCTGCAGCGGGGGGTGGGCGTCGCCGGGTGACCCGGTGCGTGACCTGACGAAGGCGGTGGACCCGACGGTCCACCGCCTTCGTGCTGTCCGGAGCGAAACCCGATGTTTACCGAACGCAGGCGATCCGCGAAACACGGCATCCCTAGCGTCCTCGGCCATGGGCACCGGCCTGTATACGCCGCGGGACACAGCGCGGTGGCACGCGGTGGGTCGGCGCCCGGGCCCGGCATCGCCCGTCAGCTCGTCCTGATCGAAAGGCATCCCGTTGACCACTCACCCCCTCCCCTCGCGGACGACCCGGAAGCGCGCGCTCGCCGTCTCCGCGGCCGCGCTCGCGGCCGCCCTGACGCTCTCGGCCTGCGGCGGCGCCCGCACCGCGGACGCCGCCGACGGCTCGCCGTCCGCGTCCGGTGGCTCCTCCTGCGTCGACACGTCCGGCGACACCGTCAAGATCGGGTTCCTCAACTCCCTGTCCGGGACCATGGCCATCTCCGAGCAGACGGTCCGCGACTCCCTCGACCTCGCCGCGGAGGAGATCAACGCGGCCGGTGGCGTGCTCGGCAAGCAGCTCGAGATCGTCGCCGAGGACGGCGCGTCCGAGCCCACCGTCTTCGCCGAGAAGGCCGAGAAGCTCATCTCGTCCGACTGCGTCGCCGCGGTCTTCGGCGGCTGGACGTCCTCGTCGCGCAAGGCGATGCTGCCGGTCTTCGAGTCGAGGAACTCGCTGCTGTTCTACCCGGTCCAGTACGAGGGCCTCGAGGCGTCGCCGAACATCTTCTACACGGGCGCCACGACGAACCAGCAGATCATCCCCGGCATGGACTACCTGGCCGAGCAGGGCAAGAAGAAGGTCTTCCTCGTCGGCTCGGACTACGTCTTCCCGCGCACGGCGAACAAGATCATCAACGCCTACGCCGAGGCCAACGGCATCGAGATCGTCGGCGAGGAGTACGCGCCGCTCGGCCACACCGACTTCGCGACGATCGTCAACAAGCTGAAGGCGTCCGGGGCGGACGCCGTGTTCAACACGCTCAACGGTGACTCCAACGTCGCGTTCTTCAAGGAGTACAAGAACGTCGGCCTGACCGCGGACGCCGTCCCGGTCGTCTCGGTGTCGATCGCCGAGGAGGAGGTCGGCGGGATCGGCGTCGACAACATCGTCGGCCAGCTCACCGCCTGGAACTACTACCAGACGGTCGAGTCGCCCACGAACGAGACGTTCGTCGCCGCGTTCAAGGAGAAGTACGGCGAGGACCGCCCCACCTCCGACCCGATGGAGGCCGCGTACACCTCGCTGTACCTGTGGAAGGGCATGGTCGAGAAGGCCGAGTCCTTCGAGGTCGCGGACATCCAGGACGCGGCCGACGGCGTCACCTTCGACGCCCCCGAGGGCACCGTCACCGTGAACGGCGACAACCACCACATCGCCAAGACGGCGTACATCGGCAAGATCGACGCCGACGGCCTCATCTACCCGGTGTGGGAGTCCGACGGCCCGATCGAGCCGGACCCGTTCCTCGAGGGCTACGAGTGGGCCGAGGGCCTGTCCTGATCCCCGTCCCGCGCACCAGGACGCACCCCTGAGCGGTGGCCCGGTCCGAGCCGTACGGTCCGGACCGGGCCACCCGCCGGGGACGTCGACCACCCCCACGGAAGGCGGCGCCGCATGGACGCCCTGTTCTCCCAGCTCTTCGCGGGCCTGAGCCTCGGCTCGGTGCTGCTGCTCGCGGCGCTCGGCCTGGCCCTGACGTTCGGTCAGATGGGCGTCATCAACATGGCGCACGGCGAGTTCATGATGGCCGGCGCCTACACGGCGTTCGTCCTGCAGGCGTTCATCCCCGACGCGGGGGTCTCGCTGCTCGTGGCCCTGCCCGTCGGGTTCGTCGTCGGCGGCCTGCTGGGCCTGCTGCTGGAGGTCACGCTGATCTCCCGGATGTACCGCCGACCACTGGACACGCTGCTGGTCACCTTCGGTGTCGCACTGGTGCTGCAGCAGCTGGCGCGCGACGTCTTCGGCGCCCCCAACGTGGACGTGCGCGCCCCGGCGTGGCTGTCCGGCGCGGTGCCGGTCCTCGGCATGAACCTGCCGAAGACCCGCCTGTTCATCCTCGCGCTGGCGATCGCCTGCGTCGTCGCGCTCTCGCTGGTGCTGAAGACGACGTCGCTGGGCCGGCGCATCCGCGCCACCGTGCAGAACCGCGACCTGGCCGAGACGTCGGGCGTCTCGACGCGCGCCACCGACCGGCTCACCTTCTTCGTCGGCTCCGGCGTCGCCGGGGTCGCGGGCGTCGCGCTGACCCTGCTCGGGTCGATCGGCCCGACGCTGGGCACCAACTACATCGTCGACGCCTTCCTCGTGGTCGTCGTCGGCGGGATCGGGCAGCTCAAGGGGGCCGTCATCGCGGCGTTCTCGCTGGGCATCCTGCAGGCCACGTTCGAGTACTCGACGACCGCGAGCCTGGCCAAGGTGCTGCTGTTCGTCGTCATCGTCGCCTTCCTGCAGGTCCGGCCGCAGGGCCTGGTCTCGGTCCGGACGAGGAGCCTCGCGTGAGCGCCCCGGGGACGACGTCCGCCCCGGCCGCCCTGTGGCGGCGGCCCGCCGTGCGCGTGTGGATCGGCGTCGCCGTCGCCGCGGTCGTCCTGTTCGGGCTGGCCCCCGCGGTCCTCTCGGACTTCCGGCTCAACCTGCTGGCCAAGTTCCTGTGCCTGGCGATGGTCGCGGTCGGCATCGGCCTGGCGTGGGGGCGCGGCGGCATGCTCGTGCTCGGCCAGGGCGTGTTCTTCGGCATCGGCGGCTACCTCATGGCGATGCACATGAAGCTGTCGGACGCGGGCCCGGGCGGTGTCCCGGACTTCATGCTCCTGTACGGCGACGGTGTCGTGCCCGGGTGGTGGGAGCCGTTCCGCAGCCCGCTGGTCACCGTCCTGGCGATCCTCGTGCTGCCGGCCGGCACCGCGGCGCTGCTCGGCCTGGCCGTGTTCCGCCGGCGGGTGCGCGGCGCGTACTTCGCGATCCTGTCCCAGGCGCTCGCGGCCGCCTTCGCGATCCTGCTGGTCGGTCAGCAGAAGGTCACCGGCGGCACCAACGGGCTCAACGGCTTCCGGTCGTTCTTCGGCTACGACCTGGCCGACCCGGTCAACAAGCGGATGCTCTACTTCATCGCCGCGGGCGTGCTCATCGCCATGGTCGTCGTCGTGCGGCTGCTCATGGTGTCCCGCTACGGCGAGCTGCTCGTCGCGGTGCGCGACCAGGAGAACCGCGTCCGGTTCCTCGGCTACGACCCGGCGAACGTGAAGGTCGTCGCCTACGCGATCGCCGCGTGCTTCGCCGGGATCGGCGGGGCGCTGTTCGCGCCGGTCGTCGGCATCATCTCGCCGGCCGACGTGGGCGTGATCCCCTCCATCGGCTTCCTCGTCGGCGTGGCGATCGGCGGCCGGGCCACCCTGCTGGGCCCCGTGCTCGGCGCGGTCGCGGTGTCCTGGGCCGAGACGGGCCTGTCCGAGCAGTTCCCGTCGTTCTGGACCTACTTCCAGGGTGCGCTGTTCATCCTCGTCGTCGCCTTCCTGCCGCAGGGCTTCGCGTCCCTGGGCGGGCTGTGGCGTCGGCGCCGAGCTGCCGGCGCCGCCCCCGGTGAGCCGCCGACGGACCCCGGACCGACCGGCACCGCGCCCGGCCACGCGACCGCGGACGACGGCGCCGGCACGACGACGACCGACGACGCCCGCACCGCAGGGAGGACCGCATGACCCCGCACCCCGAGAGCGTCGAGCCGGTCGTGCCCGACGACGCCGGGGGCCTGGACCCCGAGGCCCTCGAGCAGGTCATCGCCGCACCCGGCGAGCGGTTCCGGCACGACTACCTGGAGATCCGCGACCTGCGCGTGGTGTTCGACGGGTTCGTGGCCGTCGACGGCGTGGACCTCACGGTCACCCGCGGCGACCTGCGGTTCCTCATCGGCCCCAACGGCGCCGGCAAGACGACGATCGTCGACGCGATCACCGGGCTCGCCCCCGCCACCGGGTCCGTGCAGTTCGGCCGTGTCGACCTGCTGGGCAAGCCGTCGCACCGGATCGTGCGCGCCGGCGTCGGGCGGACGTTCCAGACCGCGAGCGTCTTCGACGAGCTCACCGTGCTGCAGAACCTCGACATCGCCGCGGGCGCCGGCCGCGGACCGGCGACGATGCTGCGCCGCCGGCGCGGGGTCCCGCCCGAGGTCGAGGCGGCGCTGGAGACCGTCGGCCTGACGAAGGTCCGGGACCTGCCGGCGGGCATCCTCGCGCACGGGCAGAAGCAGTGGCTCGAGATCGGGATGCTCCTGGTCCAGGACGCCCGCCTGCTGCTGCTCGACGAGCCGGTGGCCGGCATGAGCCAGGCCGAGCGCGAGGAGACCGGTCTGCTGCTGCAGCGCATCGGCGAGCAGCGCACGGTCGTCGTCGTCGAGCACGACATGGAGTTCCTGCGGGCCTTCGCCGCCTCGGTCACCGTGCTGCACCAGGGCAGGGTCCTGTCCGAGGGCACGGTCGCGGAGGTGCAGGCCGACCCCCGCGTCGTCGAGGTCTACCTGGGGTCGGGCACGCACGGCCGAGGGCGGGGGACGACCGCCGCGGCGGCCGCACCCGCCGCGAGCACGGAGGTGGAGTGATGCTGGAGCTGCGCGGGCTGCACGTGGGGTACGGCCGCACGGCCGTCGTCCACGGCGTCGACATCGAGGTCCCGGACGGCGCCGTCGTGGCCGTGATGGGGCACAACGGCGCGGGCAAGACGACGCTCCTGCGGGCGGCGGTCGGGCTGCTGCCCGCCCGCTCCGGCACGGTCCTGCTCGGCGGCGAGGACGTCACGCGCACGCGGCCGCACCAGCGCGTGCGCGCCGGTCTGGCGTACGTGCCGCAGGGCCAGCAGTCGTTCGGGCAGCTCACGGCGCGGGAGAACCTGCAGCTCGTCGCCGACGTCGCCGGGTCGCAGGGGGCGCGCCGGCTCGACGAGGCGCTCGACCTGTTCCCCGCCCTGCGGGGGCTGCTCACGCGCCGCGCGGGTCTGCTGTCCGGCGGTCAGCGCCAGCAGCTCGCGATCGCCCGGGCCCTCATCACAGGCCCGCGGCTGATCGTCCTCGACGAGCCGACCGAGGGGATCCAGCCGTCGGTCGTCGCCGAGATCGAGGACGCGATCGTGCAGCTCGCATCGGGCGGGCTGTCGGTGCTCCTGGTCGAGCAGCACGTCGGGTTCGCCCTCGCCGCGTCGTCGCACTACTACGTGCTGGAGTCCGGGCGGGTCACCGCGCACGGCGCCGGCGGCGTGGCGCAGGAGGGCGACGTGCGTGCCGCGATGGCGATCTGAGCGCGACCGGCCCGGGGCGGACCGCGGGAGCACGGCCGAGCGGCGTCGCCGCCGGCCACGAGTCAGGGGGTGGGAGTGATGGGCGCGTCCACGGGTCCGTCGGCGGGCGCGGCCGCGAGCGGCTCGCTGCGGGAGCACGTCTACCAGCGGCTGCGCGACGAGATCCTCAACGGCAGGGTCTCACCGCGGGAGCGGCTCACCGAGCCCAAGCTGTCCCGGGCGTTCGAGGTGTCCCGCACCCCGGTGCGGGAGGCGCTGTCGCGCCTGCTGTCCGACGGCCTGGTCGAGCGCACCGACTTCGGCTACGCGGTGGTCGTGCCGTCGCTCGCGTCGCTGCGGGACCTGTACGAGCTGCGGATCACCCTGGAGCTGCGGGGGATCGCCCGGGCCATCGAGAACCCGCAGGTGCGCCACGACCGGGCGGTGCTGGGCGCCGAGCTCGCGCGGTGGCAGGAGCTGCGGGACGTCGTGCCCGACCCCGACCCGAGCTTCGTGGTGCTCGACGAGGGCTTCCACCGGGCGCTGTCGCAGGCGTCCGGCAACGCGCAGCTCACGGACGCGCTGGTCACGGTGAACCAGAAGATCCGTGCCGTGCGGATGCACGACTTCGTCGAGGACGAACGGGTCACCGCGACCATCGAGGAGCACCTGGAGATCCTCGACCTCGTGCTCGCGGAGCGGCTGGCCGAGGCGCTCACGGCACTGCACCGGCACGTGGGGGAGTCGCTGGAGGTCGTCATGGAGCGCGCCTCGCACGCGATGGCGCGCATGGCGCTCACGGGCTGAGGCGCGCGCGTCAGGCGAGGACCACCGGACAGTCGTCCTCCCAGATCCGCGCCACGGTGTCGCGGGCCGGGGGGAGGTCGGGGAACGCCTGCGACCACATGTCCCCGATGTCGGCGCGGCCCTCGGTGCCGATCAGGTAGAACCCGAAGTTCACCACGTCGTAGCCCTTGACGTTCTCGCAGACCGCGCGCGCACCGTCCCGCACGACGGTCACGTCGAGCGGCACCTCGTCGGGCCACCTGACGGTCACCGTCATCGTGTTGGCGAAGCCGTCGAGGTGCGCGCCGACGTGCGTCTCGTCGGCGTCCGGCAGCGCCTCGGCCACGGCGTCCTTGACGACCGTGGTGATCGCGACGCCGTCCTCGTCGACCGGCGGCCCGAGAGCCTGGTCGCGCAGGGCGCTGCAACCGCCGAGCACGACGGTCAGCGTGAGGGTCGCGGCGAGTGCGGCCACGGTGCGTCGTGCCATGGGTGCGGGGGTCCTTCGGGTCGGGTGGCGGGGTCGCCCAACGTAGACGGGAGCCGCACGCGGGTGCGCGAGGGACACCCGGCGCACGGGGTGAAACCGGTCCTCGCGTCGGTCCCGCGCCCCCGCCCGGGCGTAACCCCCCGTTCACGCCCACGCGCCTCCGGGGAAACAGCGGTTTCCTACGGTCCGGATACCGGCACGTATACAGCCGGCGCGTGGACACCTGGCCGCCGACCCGAAGGACACCGTGTTCGACACCCTGCTCGTGGCCGACCGCGGCGAGATCGCCGTGCGCGTCCTGCGCACGGCGGCCCGGCTGGGCCTGCGCACGGTGGCGGTGCACACCGACGTCGACGCCGCTGCGCCGCACGTGCGCCTCGCCGACGTCGCGGTGCCGCTCGGTCCCCCCGGCGCCTACCGGCACGCCGACGCGGTCATCGCCGCGGCGAGGGCCACCGGGGCCGGGGCGGTCCACCCCGGGTACGGGGTCCTGTCCGAGGACGCGGGCTTCGCCGCGGCGGTCGAGGCCGCGGGGCTGGTGTTCGTCGGCCCGGCACCCGAGCACCTGGCCGTGTTCGGCGACAAGCACCGCGCGCGGCGGGCGGCACGCGCGGCCGGTGTCCCGCTGCTGCCCGGCAGCGGTCTGCTGAGCGACGTCGAGGAGGCGGTGGCAGCGGCCGAGGGGCTCGGCTACCCGGTGATGGTCAAGGCCGTCGGCGGGGGCGGTGGCACCGGGGTACGTGCGTGCGCGACGCCGGCGGAGCTCCGCGCGGCGTACGCGCGCCTCCGCGGCCTGCCGGCCGGGGGCGGCGGCGTGTACGTCGAGCGCCTGGTGCGCCGCGCGCGGCACGTCGAGGTGCAGGTGTTCGGCGACGGCACCGGGCGCGTCGTGAGCCTGGGGGACCGCGACTGCTCGCTGCAGCGCCGGCACCAGAAGGTGATCGAGGAGGCCCCGGCACCGGAGCTCTCCGACGACCTGCGCGAGCGGCTGGCCACGTCGGCGCGCGCCCTGACCTCGTCGGTCGCGTACCGGTCGGCCGGGACCGTGGAGTACGTCGTCGACGTCGACCGGGGGGACGCGGCGTTCCTCGAGGTCAACGCACGGCTTCAGGTCGAGCACACCGTCACCGAGGAGGTCACGGGTGTCGACCTCGTCGCCTGGATGCTGCGCCTCGCACGCGGTGACGCGGACCTGCGCACCGAGCTGGCCGCGCTGCCGGAGGCAGGTCCGTCGGTCCGCGGGCACGCCGTCGAGGCGCGCGTCCACGCCGAGGACCCGCGGCGCGACCACCGCCCCGGCACGGGCCTGCTCACCTCGGTCACGTTCCCGGACGGCGTGCGGGTCGACGCCGGGGTCGAGGCGGGTCAGGAGGTCACGACCCACTACGACGCGCTGCTCGCCAAGGTCGTCGTGCACGCCGACGACCGGGACGCCGCCCTGGCCGCGGCGGGTGCCGCGCTCGCGGGCACGTCCGTGCACGGCGTCAGCACCAACCTGCCGCTGCTGCGCGCCGCCGTCGCCGACGACGCCGTGCGGGCGGTGCGCCACACCACGGGGACCCTCGCGGGGATCGTCGACGACGAGCCGTGGGTCGAGGTGCTGCGACCCGGCGTGCTGACGACGGTGCAGGACTGGCCCGGCCGCCTGGGGCACTGGGACGTGGGGATCTGCCCGTCGGGCCCCATGGACGACCTGTCGTTCCGGCTGGGCAACGTCGCACTCGGCAACCCCGAGGGTGCGCCGGGCCTGGAGTGCACGCTCGAGGGGCCGGCGCTGCGGTTCAGCCACGCGGCGGTCGTGTGCGTCTCGGGTGCCGCCGCTCCTGTGACCGTCGACGGTGCTCCCGTGCCGCAGTGGGAGCCCGTCGACGTCCCGGCCGGTGCCGTGCTCGCCGTCGGCGCGCCGTCGGGTGCCGGGCTGCGCACGTACGTGCTGCTCCGGGGAGGGCTCGACGTCCCGGAGTACCTCGGGTCGGCCGCGACGTTCCCGCTCGGCGGGTTCGGCGGGTACACCGGGCGGGCGCTGGAGACCGGTGACGTGCTCGTCCCCGCGCCCGTCCCGGAGGGCGCCCCGGCCCCGGCCGCCGTGCCGCGGGAGGCCCGTCCGCAGATCGGCCACGCGTGGGAGCTCGCCGTGCAGGAGGGGCCGCAGCCGGCGCCGACCTACCTCACGCGCGACGACATGGTGATGCTCCACGCCACGACGTGGCACGTGCAGGCGCACACCGACCGCACGGGCATCCGGCTGTCCGGGCCGCGTCCGCGCTGGGCGCGCCCGGACGGCGGCGAGGCGGGTCTGCACCCGTCGAACCTGCACGACAACCCGTACTCCGTCGGTGCGCTCAACGTCTCGGGGGACACCCCGATCCTGCTGGGTCCCGACGGCCCGTCGCTCGGCGGGTTCGTGTGCCCCGTCACGGTGGTCGTGGGGCACCGGTGGAAGCTGGGGCAGGTGCGCCCCGGCGACACCGTCCGTCTCGTGCCCGTCCCGACGGCGACGGCCGACGCGCTGCGGGTGTCGCCCCGGCGGGCGGGCGCGTGCGTCCCCGCGGACCTCGCGACCGGCCCCGACGGCGACGACGGCGTCCTCGCGCGGGTCACCGGGGACCCCGGCGACCCGCGGGGCCGGCCCGACGTGGTGTACCTGCGCGGCGCGGACGACAACGTGCTGGTCGAGTACGGGCCGATGGTGCTCGACCTCGGGCTGCGGATGCGGGTGCACGCCCTCGCCGAGGCGCTGCGGGGGCGCGCGCTGCCCGGGGTCGTCGACGTCACGCCCGGGGTCCGCAGCCTGCACGTGCACGTCGACCCCGCGCTGCTGCCGGTGCCCGCGCTCGTCGAGGTGCTCGTCGCGCTCGAGGCCGACCTGCCGGCGACCGTCGACCTCGAGGTCCCGTCGCGGCGGGTGCACCTGCCGATCGCGTTCGACGACCCGGCCGTCGCGGACGCGGTCACCCGGTACGCGGTCGGCGTGCGCGCGCGGGCACCGTGGCTGCCCTCGAACCTGGAGTTCGTGCGGCGCGCGAACGGCCTGGCGTCGACCGACGACGTCCTGGCGACCGTGGCTGCCGCGGAGTACCTGGTGCTGGGCCTGGGCGACGTGTACCTGGGTGCGCCGCTCGCCGTGCCCCTCGACCCGCGGCACCGGCTCATGACGACCAAGTACAACCCCGCGCGCACGTGGACCGCCGCGGACACCGTCGGGCTGGGCGGCCAGTACCTGTGCGTCTACGGCACGGACTCCCCGGGCGGGTACCAGCTGGTCGGGCGGACCCTCCCCATCTGGTCCGGGCACCGGCAGCACGGGGCCTTCGAGCCCGGCGTCCCGTGGCTGCTGCGGTTCTTCGACCGCATCGTGTGGGAGCCGGTGACCGCCGCCGAGCTCGGCGCGCGGCGCCGGGCGTCCTCCGCCGGCCGGCTGGACCTGCGCGTCGAGCAGGGCACGTTCCGGTACCGCGACCACCTCGACCTGCTCGCGACCCACGCCGACGAGATCGCGGAGCACCGTGCCCGGCAGGCGGCCGCGTTCGCCGTCGAGCGGGCCGCGTGGGCCGCGGCCGGCGAGCTCGGCCCGTTCGACCAGGGCCCGTTCGACCTCGCGCCGCCCGCGCCCGTGGCCACCGTCGGGCACCGCGTCGAGCTGGCCGCCGGGCACGTGCTCGTCGAGGCGCCGATGGTCGGGTCGGTGTGGCGCGTCGAGGCCGCGCCCGGGTCCGAGGTCCGCGCCGGCGACCCGGTGGTCGCGCTCGAGGCCATGAAGCTCGAGCTGGGTGTCCCCTCGCCGTGCGACGGGCGGGTGGTCCGCGTGCTGGTCGAACCGGGGCAGCAGGTGGGCCCGGGGGCGCCGCTCGCGGTCGTGGCGGCGACGGCATGACCGCGCCCCCGCGGCGGACCCCGCCGCCGCGCCCCACCCCTGCGCTCTCGCCCCGGACACCCGTCCGGTGCCGCCCACACCGTCAGCGAGGAGCACGACCATGCACGTTCCTGACCACGTCCTCAGCGACCCCGTCTCCGCCGGCACGGCCGTCGCGGCCGGCGCGGTCGTCGTCGCGGCCGCCGTGCGTGCCCGGCGCGACGGCGCCCACGCCCCGCACCCGGTGATGATCGGCGCCACCACCGCCGCGGTGTTCGGGCTCCAGATGCTCAACTACCCCGTCGGCGCCGGGACGAGCGGCCACCTCATGGGGGGTGCGCTCGCCGCGGCGCTGCTCGGGCCGGCCTGGGGGATCCTCTCGGTGACGCTGGTCCTCGTGGTGCAGTCGGTCGTCTTCGCCGACGGCGGCCTGACGGCGCTGGGCACGAACACGCTGCTCATCGCCGTGGTCGGCACGCTCATGGGGTGGGCGGTCGCGCGCGGGGTGCTCGGGGCGGGCCGGCCACGGGCGGATCGCGACGTCCGGGTGTCGGCGCCCGGGGGCGCGGCCGTCGGCGGCGCGGTGAGCGTCGTCGCGGCGGCGCTGCTGTTCGTCGGGCTGTACGCCGCCGGCGGCACGGTGGCGGTGCCGCTCGGCGCGCTCGCGGGCCAGATGCTGGGGGTGCACCTGCTCATCGCGGTCGGGGAGGCCGTGATCGCCGGTGCCGTCGTCGCCGTCGTCGCCGCGGTGCGGCCGTCCGCCGTGGCCCTGACGGCGCCCGACGGGCTGCCCTCGCGGGCCGGGGTCCTCGCGCCCGCGGGCGTGCTCACGGGGATCGCCGCGCTCGCCGCGCTCGCGCTGTCCGCCGTCGCGTCCGCGGCCCCCGACGGCCTGGAGGCCACGGCGGAGCGCGCGGGGTTCGCCGGCGCCGCACGTGACCACGCGCTCGGCGGGATGCCGCTGGCCGACTACGGCGAGGTCGGGGGGATCGTCGTCGGGGTGGCCGGGGGCATCGGCCTGGTGCTGTGCCTGCTCGTCGCGACGGGGCTGGCCGCCGCGATGACGCGAGGACGCGCGCGGACGCTCACCGCCGGGGCCTGAGACCCGGGCGACCGTCGTCCGCCGGTGCGGGCGTCGCCCGCGTCAGCGGTCGCGGGCGCGGACCCGCAGGCCCGACGCGCGCAGCCGGCGGACGAGGTCGCGGGTGCTCACCGGCTCCGCGCCCAGCGCGACGACGTCGTCCCACCGCTCGGCGGGCACGTCGTAGTGGTCGTGGTCGAAGGCGCGCCGCGGGATGCCGGCCCGGGCGGCGAAGGCGTGCAGCTCGTCGTACGACGTGTCGCTCACCAGGTGACCCCAGACCGTGCCGTGGTTGGGCCACAGCGGGGGGTCGACCAGCACGCTCACGGGCCGAGGGTACGTGGCGCGCGGACGGGGCGCCCGCAGCGTCCCGGCGCCGCGGTCAGCGCACCACAGCACCGCCGGCGGGCCGCGCGTCCCCAGGCCGCTCGGTGCGCTCCGGGCACCCGCACGGGCGCCCCTAGCGTCGGGTCTGCCGTCGTCACCGGTGCCGCAGCCCGCGGCCCGCGGCGGTCCCCGGGAGGACGTCCATGAGCAGGTACGAGGTCGACAGCGCACAGCTCGACGGGTCGGCGGCGGGCGTGCTCGCACGGTCCGCGAGCATCCGGGCCGAGGTCGCCGCGATGCAGCGGCAGCTCACCGAGCTGCAGGCGACGTGGCGCGGCGGCGCCGCGGGTGCGTTCGGCGCCGTGGTCGGGGAGTGGAACGTCACGCAGGCGCGCGTCGAGGAGTCGCTGGCGCAGATCGCGACGGCCATGCAGGCCGCCGCCCGGACGTACGCCGAGGCCGAGGCCCATGCCTCGCGGCTCTTCGCGCACTGAGTGCCGCGTCGGGTCGCGGGCGCTGCCGCAGGGGGCGTCCGCCGGGCGGGACCCCGGGGTCGCACGGCGTGGCCGCAGGTCAGGGCCGTGCGGTCCCCGAGGTGTACGGCGTCGGGGCGGACGGTGCCGCAGGGGGCGGGGCGGCGCCCTCCGCGATCGACCCGGCGGCCGCCGCGTCGGCGGCCTCGAGCCGGGCGATCTCCTTCTCCAGCCGCTGGAGCTCGGCCGACACGTTCTGCCGGGCGGGCTCCTCCCAGGGCTGGGCGAGCGGGCTCACGAACAGCGAGGGGCGGGCCAGCAGCTTGTGGAGGATGCGGATGCGGGCGCGCACGTAGTCCTCGGTGGGCAGGTGCGCGTACTCGGCCCGCACGTCCTGCAGGTAGGCCTTGTACCGCTGCGGCTCGGTCGCGAGCATCGCGAGGTCGGCGTCGCACAGCACCGCGCAGTCGGTGTCGGTCGGGTCCGGCGCGTGGCGGACCAGTGCCGAGACCAGTGCGGCGACCTTCCGCACGTTGCCCTCCGGGACCCCGAGGGCCGTGAGCTCCTCGCGGGCGAGGACAGCGCTGGCGGCCTCGTCCTCGCCGCCCCGGTTGGCGTACGCCTTGCCGTCGGCGGAGTCGAACACGGCGCCGTGGTACCAGGCGGCCAGGCGGACGAGCTCGGGGTGGTGCGCCTCCTCGTCCAGCTCGTCGACGCGCGCGAGCACGTCGACCAGGTGCCGCAGGTTGTGGAAGTGGCGCTCCGGCCGGGTCCAGCGGTCGAGCAGCCCCTCGGCGGTACGTCGGATGTCAGGTGCGGGTGCGGTGCCGCCGGCCTCGACGACGTTCCGGGTGAACGCCGGGACGAGCCAGGCGGGTGCGTCTTGGACGCCCATGGATCAGCCTCACGACGATGGCGAAGGAAGCGCCATCGTAGCCACGTCCCCGCCCGGGGGAGTGGTCGACCACGGATCGGGCGCTCAGCGTGTACCGGACGGGACGCCGTCGTCGGGCTCCGCCGTCCCGTCGGTGGGCGCACCCGCACCCGCGTCGGCGCGGGGAGCGTCGGCCGGTCCGCCGGCGACCCCGTGGGGGCCGGCGACGGGCAGCTCGACGCGGACCGTCGTGCCGCCGCCGGGCGTCTCGCGCACGGTCACGCGGCCGTCGTGCGACGCGACGATGGCGGCGACGATCGCCAGGCCGAGCCCGGACCCGCCCGAGTCCCGCGTGCGCGAGGGGTCGACGCGGTAGAAGCGCTCGAAGACGCGCTCGACGTGCTCGGGCGGGATGCCCGGGCCGTGGTCGCGCACCTCGAGCACGGCCGTGCGGTCGTCGTCCGCCGCCCCGACGACCACCTCGACCGGGGTGCGCGGCGGCGTGTGGCGCGCCGCGTTGCCCACCAGGTTGGCCAGCACCTGCCGCAGCCGCACCTCGTCCCCGCGGACCACGCGCGGCCCGCTGACACCGCCCAGCGCCTCGAGGCGGGCCGGGCGCAGCGGGTCCAGCGCCCGCAGGTCGCTGACCGCGTCGGCCGCCAGGACGGTCAGGTCGACCGGACCCAGCCGGCCGTGCCGCCCCTCGTCGAGCCGGGCGAGCGCCAGCAGGTCCTCCACCAGCGAGCCCATGCGCCGCGCCGACTCCTCGATGCGGTGCATGGTGTCGCCGACCTGCTCCGGGGTCGTCAGGGCACCCATCCGGTACAGCTCGGCGTACCCGCGCACGGCCGCGAGGGGCGTGCGCAGCTCGTGGGACGCGTCCGCGACGAACCGGCGCATGCGGGCCTCCGACGCCGTGCGCGCGGTGAACGCCTCCTCGATCTGCGTGAGCATGCCGTTCAGCGCGATCCCCAGACGGCCGACCTCGGTGGTCTGCGGCGCGACGGGCACCCGCTGGGAGAGGTCACCCGCCGCGATCTTCGCCGCCGTGCGCTCGATCTCGCCCAACGGACGCAGGGACCGGCGCACGGCCATGCCGCCGACCAGCACCCCCGCGACGACGATGAGCACGCCCGAGGCGGCGAGCGTCCGGCTCATCTGCACCAGGGTGCTGTGGATGTCCTTCAGGGGCAGACCGACGACCACGGAGCCGGTGGTGCCGTCCGGGGCCGAGAACGGGTACGCCACGACGCGCCACCCCGACCCCGCGCGCGTCGACGACACCGTGAACGGCTCCCCGCGGGTCGCCGCGGCCTCGTCCGCGGTGAGGTCGGCCACGCGCGGCGTGCCGTACGACCGCTGTGAGGCGTGGCCGGCCAGCGCCGCCTGCTGCCCCGCGGTCTGCACCCGCACGTAGTAGTCGGTCGGGACGATCTGCCCGCCGCCGCTGGTGAGGAACGCGAGCGCGTTCTCCGCGACGACCTGCGCCTCGGCGTCGAGCTTGTCGTCCACCGGCGCCAGCAGGCTGCGCTGCAGGAGGGTCGCGGCGGTCACGGCGGCGACCACCAGGCCCGCACCCAGCAGGACCGCCGTGATCGTGACCAGCCGGCGCTGCAGCGACGCGGCCCGCCAGGCGTCCCGCAGCGCTGCCAGCGGGCGACGGCGCGTCGGTGCACCGGCCGCGGCACCCGGCGAGGGCGCCGGCTCGCCGGACCCGGCGGCCCCGGTGTCACCGGCAGCGGCGTGCACGCGCTCGTCGGACCCGGGACCGGCCGTCCCGCTCACGGCTGCTCGCGCAGCAGGTACCCCACACCCCGGCGGGTGTGGATGAGCGGCGGCAGCCGGTTGCCGTCGGCGTCCGTGAGGTGGTCG
>Ga0233385_1000717_pt1 | contig 15524 bp, 19 predicted proteins | sample ElkDunMinimDraft_16_FD_191543 | JGI IMG/M metagenome (GOLD analysis project Ga0233385, IMG submission 191543) | Fecal eukaryotic communites from dung pellets of Tule Elk in California, USA - Elk Dung G36 | ecosystem: Host-associated > Mammals > Digestive system > Large intestine > Fecal | place...
CGAAAGGGGGGGAGGGCCGGCGCTTCCGTCTCGTGACCGACGACGACTGCGGGGCGCGGCTTGTGAGGCAGACCACCGCCCCCTACCGGTTGCGCCCCCTGTAAAGACCGCATAACTAGGCCGAAACCAACCGACAGGCGTCCCGGCATGCTCAAGCTCATAGCGCTCGACGAGGAAGACCTGAAGATCGTCTCCGCCCACGTGCAGGACGCGGTGATGAAGGTGGGCGACCTCGACTTCATCCCCGCCTCCAGGCAGTTCGTAGTGCCGATGTATCGGTTTGCCTGGGAAAAGGACGCCACCAGGAAGAATCCGCAGCCGGAGCGGCGCAACAGCGTGCTGCATTTCGACCGCGTGCTGGCGGCGAGGCTTTCCGGCATCTCCCGCGACAAGCGCGACGAGGTTGTGTCGCTGCTCGCGATCACGTTTACGACGACCGACGCGCCGGCCGGCATGGTCGACCTCGTCTTCGCCGGCGGCGCCACGATCCGGCTGGAGGTCGAATGCATCGAGGCGCGGCTCGTCGACATGGGCGGCGCCTGGGAGGCTTCGTCCCGCCCCGCTCACAAGGACTGACCGACAGAATGGCCATTACGCTCCGCCAATCCGATCCCGATTTCGAGGCCCGCTTTTCCGCGTTCCTGTCGACCAAGCGCGAATCGTCGCCCGACGTCGACGCAACGGTGCGCGAGATCATCGCGCGCGTGCGCAGTGAGGGCGACGCCGCGCTGGTCGACTACACGAACAAATTCGACCGCGCCGACCTTTCGGCGCTCGGCATCGCGGTCGCCAGGGGCGACATCGCGGCAGCCTACGAGGCGGCCGATCCCGGAACCATCGAGGCGCTGAAGTTCGCACGCGACCGCATCCGCTCGCATCACGCGCGGCAGAAGCCGGCCGACGACCGCTATGTCGACGGCGCAGGCGTCGAGCTGGGCTCCCGCTGGACAGCGATCGAGGCGGTCGGCCTCTACGTGCCGGGCGGCACGGCCAGCTATCCGAGCTCGGTGCTGATGAACGCCATCCCCGCAGCCGTCGCCGGCGTCGAGCGCATCGTCATCGTCGTGCCGGCCCCGGGCGGCGTCATCAACCCGCTGGTTCTGGTCGCCGCCGACCTCGCCGGCGTTTCGGAAATCTACCGCGTCGGCGGCGCCCAGGCGGTGGCGGCGCTGGCTTTCGGCACCGAGACCATCCGCCTGGTTTCGAAGATCGTCGGCCCCGGCAACGCCTATGTCGCGGCGGCCAAGCGGCAGGTCTTCGGCACCGTGGGCATCGACATGATCGCCGGCCCTTCCGAGGTGCTGGTCGTCGCCGACCGCGACAACGACCCCGACTGGATCGCCGCCGACCTCCTGGCGCAGGCCGAGCACGACGCCTCGGCGCAGTCGATCCTGCTCACCGACGACGCGGACTTCGCCAGGTCCGTCGAGACGGCGGTCGAGCGCCAGCTGCAATCGCTGCCGCGCGCAGAAACGGCCGCCGCGAGCTGGCGCGACTTCGGCGCGGTCATCCTGGTCGACGACCTGTTCGCGTCGATCCCGCTTGTCGACCGCATCGCCGCCGAGCATGTCGAGCTCGCCATCGCCGACCCAGAAGCTTTTCTCGCCAGGATGCGCAACGCCGGCTCCGTCTTCCTCGGACGCCATACGCCGGAAGCGATCGGCGACTATGTCGGCGGTCCTAACCACGTGCTTCCCACCGCACGCTCCGCGCGCTTCTCGTCCGGCCTCTCCGTGCTCGACTTCATGAAGCGCACCTCCGTGCTGAAGCTCGGACCCGACCAGTTGCGCGCCCTGGCGCCCGCCGCGATCGCGCTCGCGAGGGCCGAAGGGCTCGACGCGCATGGCCGCTCCGTCGCCATCCGCCTCAACATGTGACGCGATGGCCGGGCCCGATCCGCAGCGCCAGCGCCTGATCGACGTCGAGCTCGACGAGACGATCGGCCGCTCGACGCCGGATGTCGAGCACGAGCGCGCCGTCGCGATCTTCGACCTCATCGAGGAGAACAGTTTTTGCCCGGTCGGCGACACCGGCGACGGCCCGTATCGCCTGAAGCTGTCGCTGGTCGAGGCGCGGCTGGTCTTCGCGATCACCCGCGAAAACGGCGAGGAGGTCGTCACGCACATCCTGTCGCTGACCCCGTTCCGGCGCATCGTCAAGGACTACTACATGATCTGCGAGAGCTACTACGAGGCGATCCGCAGTTCGACGCCCAGCCAGATCGAGGCGATCGACATGGGCCGCCGCGGCCTGCACGACGAGGGCTCGCAGACGCTGAAGGACAGGCTTTCGGGCAAGATCGACATCGATTTCGGCACGGCGCGGCGGCTGTTCACGCTCGTCTGCGTGCTGCACTGGCGGGGTTGATGCTGGCGCCTGCGCTTCCCCGCTCCGTGCTCTTCATGTGCCGCATGAATGCAGTCCGCTCGCCGACGGCGGAACTGCTGGCGCGGCAGATCCTGCCGCCCTCCGTCTTCGTGGCGTCGGCCGGCCTCCATGTCGGCGAGCCCGATCCGTTCGTCGATGCGGTGCTCGCCGAGGAAGGCCTTCACCTGGGCGACCGCAGCCCGAGGACGCTGGACGATCTGGAGGACGACTATTTCGACCTGATCGTGACGCTGGCGCCCGAGGCGCACCACGCAGCGCTTGAGTTGACGCGGACGCTGGCGGTCGACGTCGAGTACTGGCCGACCATCGATCCGACGGCGACGCAAGGCTCGCGCGAGCAGAGGATGGCCGCCTATCGCGACATGCGCGACCGGCTCAAGACGCGAATACAGGAGCGATTCGGTCGGGAATTGCCGGAGAAATCGAGCTAATTAAGCTTGTTCACAAAGGCCGGACAATCATATAGGTTCCGCGCAATTCGGGACCGGCGCCCGGAAATCCATTCAAACCAAAGGTAGAGAATGCCGAAGGAAGAAGTCCTCGAGTTCCCGGGAACGGTCATCGAACTGCTGCCCAACGCGATGTTCCGGGTGAAGCTCGAAAACGAGCACGAGATCATCGCTCACACCGCGGGTCGCATGCGCAAGAACCGCATCCGCGTGCTCACGGGCGACAAGGTCCTCGTAGAGATGACGCCCTACGACCTGACCAAGGGCCGCATCACCTACCGCTTCAAGTAAGGACGGCCGCGGGGGCCGCCAGAGAGCCGTTCAGGACTCCGGATGAGCGTTTTCCAGAAGCTTGTGCTTGCCTCGGGCTCGGCGCGTCGCATCGAGCTGCTGCAGCAGGCCGGCATCGAGCCGGACCGGCTGCTGCCGGCCGACATCGACGAGACGCCGCTGCGCTCGGAGCATCCGCGCTCGCTCGCCAAGCGGCTGTCCAAGGAGAAGGCCGAGAAGGCGCTTGGCTCGCTGAAGAGCGAAGCCGGCTACCAGCCCTCTTTCGTGCTCGCCGCCGACACCGTCGTGGCGCTCGGCCGGCGCATCATGCCGAAGGCCGAGATGATCGACGAGGCGTCGAACTCGCTGCAGCTTCTCTCCGGCCGCACCCACCGCGTCTATTCCTGCGTCTGCCTGATCTCGCCTTCCGGCAAGCTGCGCCAGCGGCTGGTCGAATCGCGCGTACGCTTCAAGCGTATCGGCCGTGACGAGCTTGAGAGCTACCTCGCCTCCGGCGAATGGCGAGGCAAGGCCGGCGGCTATGCCATACAGGGGCTTGCCGGCACCTTCGTCGTCAAGCTCGTCGGCTCCTACACCAACGTAGTCGGCCTGCCGCTCTACGAGACGGTCTCGCTGCTCAGCGGCGACGGGTACCAGGTGCATTTCAACTGGCTGTCGGGCGCCAGGGGTTAGAGCGGGATGACTTTTCTTCGAGCTGCATCACTGCTCTATCTATTTGCTTGAGCATGATCTTTTCCGAAAACCGCTTCGCACTTTTCTGGATCATGCCTAGCATGGACCGGCCGGCACAGGCTTGGCTTTCCGGCTCGGCCGCACTATCTGCACGCCGATGAACGCACCCGGCGCCACCGTCACCCCGCTCAGGCCGAAACGTCCCTGTCCCGAATGCGGCAGGCCCTCGGCGCGCGAGCACTATCCCTTCTGCTCGGCCCGCTGCAAGAATGTCGACCTCAACCGCTGGCTGACCGGAGCCTATGCGATTCCCGTGCGCGACGACGAGGACGAGGACGGCAAGCCGGCCAACGAGACGCCGTCGGGATCGCAGGACTGAGGCCGAAAAACGGCGCTGTCAAAAACCCTTCACGAGGCGCTGGACAGGCGGATTTCCCGTGCTATAACCCACCCGCTTTCAGGGAAGCCCTCGCGCTTCCCGCCATCCCGACCGGGCAACCGCGGGAGAAAAGCCCAGGTAGCTCAGTTGGTAGAGCAGCGGACTGAAAATCCGCGTGTCGGTGGTTCGAATCCGCCCCTGGGCACCATGCCCATTCCCCTGCCGCCATTGCTCAAATTTGCCTTTCACGCGACGCGCGCGTGTCGCGATTTGATGTTTTGTCACGCGGGTTTGACATTATGAGTTCGCCGCCTGTTCACTTCCGTGTCGAAGTCCCTCACTACGGCCGACAGCTTGCGGATCTTGTTTGCGCGCTTCCAATTGTGCCGCGCGCGCTATCCGCTTGACGATGCCGAGCCCAGGCTGGCGGTGACCATCGCCCGATGGCTCAGCCGTCGAGCCAGGCGGCGAGGCCGTCCAGCGTCTGCAGCCCGTATTCCACCGCGCCGAAGCCGATGACCACCCGACGCCGCTCGCGGCTGGGATGGAGCTGGCGCATGGTCAGCACGGTCTTGCCGTCGGCCTGCTCGTCGAAGGTCACGATGACGCGGAAACGGTTGGGGTCGTCGGGGTCCGGCGTGCCGTGGTCCATCACGATCCGCTCGTTGGGCACGATCTCCAGGAAGCGCATGAGGTTGGGGAAGCGCTGCTCACGGCCCTCGAAAAAGCCCACCATGTCGAAACGCCAGAGCCCTCCCTCGCGGATATCGGCCTTGTGGCTCTCGATGCTGAGGGCGGTCGGACCGAACCACTGGACCAGCGCCTCGGGGTCCATCCAGGCGGCAAAGACCTTCTCGCGCGGATGGTTCAGAAGCTTCACCAGCACGATTTCGCGGTCGGGCGACCAGGTCTCGAATGGGTCCGCCATGTCCTTCGTCATCCTATTTCGTCCTGTCCAGATAGGCTTCCAGCCGATCCAGCCGGTCGTCCCAGCGCCGTCGCTCCGCTTCCATCCAGTCCGCCGCCTCGTCGAAGCGCGCCTGAACCAACCGGCACCAGCGGCTGCGCCCGCGCTTCTCGCTGGCGACCAGTCCGCAATCCTCCAGCACCTTGATGTGCTGGGCGAAGGAGGGCAACGCCATGTCGAACGGCTCTGCCAGGACCGTGACCGGCACTTCGCCTTGCGCGAGACGCGACACCACCGCGCGGCGGGTCGGATCACTAAGAGCGTGGAAGGCGAGGTCGAGGGGCGTCGAATGGTGTGGCATGCGATTCACTAGAATGAGTTGGCGGAGCGGTCAATAAAATAAGGCACTTGCCTTAGTGTTCCATTGCGAATATGAAGGCATCTGCCTTAGTATTGATAGCTGCAACGATGCGGGAAGCAACCGCACCAGGGAGGGAAGCCAGTGGCAGTTCGCGTAGATCTCATCGTCTCGCTCGACGGTTTCGCGACCACGACGGACCAGACGCCCGAAAATCCCTTCGGCGAGGACTGGTCGCGTCTCGTCCACGCCTATATCGCGACGAGGACGTTCCGGGAGCGGGTATTCAAGGACAGCAGCGGCAAAGGCACGACCGGCGTCGATGACAGATATGCGCAGACCTACTTCGAGGATGTCGGCGCGGAGATCATGGGCGCGGGAATGTTCGGGCTGCACAACTTTCCCGACGACCCCAACTGGAAGGGGTGGTGGGGCGACGAGCCGCCGTTCCGCTGCCCGGTCTACGTCCTGACGCACAGGCCGCGCCCCTCCATCGAAATGGCCGGCGGCACCACCTTCCATTTCATCGAGGCGAGCCCGGTCGATGCGCTGCGGCAGGCGACGGAGGCTGCGGGCGGCAAGGACGTGAGGATTGGCGGCGGGCCGACCGTGGTTCGCGACTACCTGAAGGCCGGCCTCGTCGACCACCTCCATGTCGCCATAACGCCGATCCTGCTCGGCCGCGGCATCCGCCTGTGGGACGACCTGCGCGGCCTCGAAGCCGGATGCTCGGTGACGGCCGAGACCGCAGAGAGCGGCACCATCCACGTCACGTTCCGACGCTAGAGCAGCGAACGCTGAATTGACAGAGGGCCCGTTAGCCGGACGTCGTGTTCATCTCGCGCAGCTGCGTCATGAATAGCTGCGGCCGCAACAAGATGTTCGGCGTCTTGTAACCCATGGAGCGCGCGACGCTGGCGACAAAGGCATTGCAGTTGTATGTCATGCCATTCCAGACAGGCGAGCTTTTCTGAATCTTTCTTATGCTTGCGACGGCGTTGTCGTATTGCGCTTTGTTAAGCATGACGCGCCAGCTAGCCGACCGGTACGCATCTTCGAGGTCACCGTCGCTCGCTCCCGTCTCAGCCGGCACCGGCACCACATGCCCCACAATGTAGGGAAGCGCTGCGTACGAGGTCGGATGAAGACCGGCGACCTCCCGATCGACTACCTGGCCAGCGCTGTTCACGCGTCCAAATATCACAAAGGAATGGCCATAGCTCAACGCATAGCGAGAGCGGAACTCGACGAAGTACCGGCGATCCGCCGCCCGCTGAAGCTCAGGCGGAATATTCTGAACCGATGCGTTGGCCGAACTCGCGGACGCAGCGACCTGCTTGGCGCTCATCTTGCCACGGCCATTGTCGACGGAGACGAAACTGGGTTTGGGGCTTGTATCAGGGCCCCCACAGCCAGCCACAGTGAGCAAGGCCCATGCGACTAAGCCAAGCCAAATGCCTGCACGCTTCATTCGACGTTCTCCAAGGCAGGGGGCGGTCAGACTCCAGTATCGAGTCAGACCGCCCGCTGGCCGCTACATAGCGGCCATCGCCCGGTTCACATTCTAGCGTGGACGGCCCAACGGCAGACCCGCCAGGGCAAACGTCCTATTTATAGACTGGTGCTGGCTCTTCAACGGGCGCCGGCGGCGGAGCTTTGCCTTTGCCTTTGCCGATCCAGTCACTGGTGCAACCGCTGAGGCTGGCGACGCCGACAATTGCGAGCATGGCGATGATGGCTTTTCTCATCATGCAGTTCCTTCATCCAGAAGAACATCATGCAATAACCGCCCACTACATCTTAGTATGATTCGGGAAGGGGCCTAGTGCAAGAAGGACACACCTGACAATCATTGCTTCCGGCGCGCCCACGCAATTCAGATCACAAGGACGCCGGTTCCCAAAGGCGTTTCGTTATAAAGGTCAACGATATCGTCATTCGTGAGCCGAATGCAGCCATTCGATACCGCTTGGCCTATCAACCAAGGCTCGTTTGTGCCGTGAATCCGAAATTTCGTATCCTGGCCATTGCGGTAGAGATAGAGCGCGCGAGCCCCGAGCGGATTGTTGAGGCCGCCAGGAACTCCTCCCGCATATTGGACCAGATGAGGCTTGCGGTTTATCATGCTTGCCGTGGGTGTCCAGGAAGGCCACTCTTCCTTTCTGCCGACCGACGCCCTTCCTTTCAGCGTGAGACCTTCCTCGCCCACGGCGACACCGTAGCGTCGCGCATAGCCGTTGTCCTCAACCGCATAGAGAAAGCGCTCTCGGGTGTCGACGACGATCGAGCCGGGGGCTTCGTTGGTCTCATATCTGACGCGCTGCGGCTTGAAGCGGCGGTCAAGACTGAAACTGGTGTAACTGGCGACGGGTTGCGAGGCGCAGCCGGTGGCCGCTAGTGCGATGCTCCCCAGCACGAGTGCTCGGCGCGAAAACATTCCAACCACTCATTCCCTCGAACGGTCATCGAAACGCCCCCCCTTGCCGTGTAGCATTTCGCAACCTCCCGGCCAAGCGCATCCTGTGCGTCCTGTTCGGTGTCCAGCTACTCCTTAAGAGGAACTTGCCCTGGGATCCGTTCCTCTGACTGGTGACTGGGCATCAGCCGCCAAGAACAAGAAGTCGTGGCAGGTCTACTCGTTTTAATCAGATGGAATTTCCGATTAGTCGCCGGTGCTCCTCGGGTCCCCGGCCGAAGGTCGTGGTCGCGCCAGAAGTTCCCGCATATAATTATTGCTGTCGTCCCGGCTGTGGACGGCGCGTGTTCCACTGGAGGCTTCGATGCCTACGGTTCGCGTGGAGCGCCGGCCGGCAGCGATCATGGCTGCCGATATCGTAGCTTACTCCCGGCTCGTCGAAATGGATGAGGCGCGTACGCTCGACGCGATCGGACGCCTTCGCTCGGAGGTCATAGGCCCGCTGCTCGCAGATTATAAAGGCCGGATCGTCAAGCTGATGGGCGACGGCGCGATCGTGGAATTCGCGTCCATCGTGGATGCCGTGGGGTGTGCAATCGCAATCCAGGAGTCCGTAGCCGCAGATCAGTCCAGCGTGGCGCCGGACGCTCGAATCGTTTTCCGCATCGGCGTCAATATCGGCGACGTCGTCGTGGAGGGCGGTGACCTGCTGGGGGATGGCGTGAACATCGCCGCGCGGCTGGAGGCGCTGGCCGAGCCCGGGGGTATCTGCATCACCGATGCGGTGCAGAAGCAGCTCACCGGCAAGCCGGGGTTCGGTTTCGAGGACACTGGCGATCGGGCGCTGAAGAACATCTCGCAGCCGGTGCGGGTGTGGCGCTGGACCGGCGCGGTGATCCCGGCCGCACCGCCGCCTCTGTCCGACCGGCCGTCCGTCGCGGTGCTCCCCTTCGAGAATTTGGGCGGCCAACCAGAGGAGACCTATTTCAGCGACGGTATCACCGAAGACATCATTACCGGGCTTGCGCGCTTCCGTTCGCTGTTCGTGATCGCGCGCAACTCGTCCTTCGCCTTTCGCGGCAAGCCGACCAGCATCGCGGAGATCGGGCGGCAGCTCGGGGTGGCGTATGTCGTCGAGGGAAGCATACGGATATCCGGCGAGCGGGTGCGCGTGACGGCGCAACTGCTGGAGGCGGCCACCGGCATGCATGTCTGGGCCGACCGCTACGATCGCGGCCTCCAGGACATATTCTCCGTGCAGGAGGAGGTCGCCCGGACCATCGTCTCCACCCTGGTCGGGCGCATCCAGGACGCGAGCCTGCAGAAGTCGCTTCGAAAGCCACCGGCAAACCTCGCCGCCTATGACTGTCTCCTGCGCGGCATGTCCCATTTCCGCGGCTTTGCCGACGACGACAACCGAAAAGCCTACGCGATGTTCGAGCGCGCCGTGGAGTTGGATCCGCGGTATGCGCTGGCGCACACATATCTGGTCAGTGTCACGCTTGCGCTCCACGGGTCGGCCGCCGCTCCCCCCAAAATTCTCGACGAGGCCTTCGCGAGGATTTCCCTCGCCCTCGAACTCGATCCGCAGGAGAGCAACTGTCATCGCATGCTGGCGCTCATCTGGCTCTATCGTCGCGACTACGAGGCCGCCGAGCATCACCATCGTAGGGCCATCGAGCTCAATCCCAACGACGCGGACCGGCGGATGGGAATGGGCTACCTGCTGGCCCTCCGGGGAAAGCCTGCGGAGGGACTGGTCTGGATGGAGGAAGCAATGCGCCTCAACCCGTTCCATCCGATCTGGTATGGACCTCGACGTGGGGTCGCCCTCTATTCCCTCAAGCGTTACGCCGAGGCCGCCCAGGCATTTCGGCAGATACCGACGCCGGGCTATTGGTCGCGCGCCCGCCTTGCCGCCTGCTATGCGCAGATGGCCCGCAACGAGGAGGCGGCAGCCCAGAGAGAAGCGGTGCTGCGGGAAAAACCGGACTTCAGCGTAGCGGAATTCTTCCGCTGCGACGTGTTGCTGGAGCGCGAGGAGGACCGCGACCACCTCCGGGAGGGGCTGATCAAAGCCGGATTGCCGCAATAGACGGGAGAGCAGACCGACGGATCGAAGCACGGCCCGTCGACCGGAATGCTTCCGGCAGCCCAGTCCTTCGGCGCGCGGCCGCTTCTGGCGCATTGCGGTTACGCCAAGGTTGCGAAGGGGAAGAACGGAGGCGCAGCGAGATCACAATCGCGGCGAAGCTGCTATGAAGGACGTTTCCGTGATTCTCCGTGCCCCTGAAGATGCCCCCCGCCGCGCTCGAAATCCTCAAGACCGTATACGGCTATGATGCGTTCAGGGGGCCGCAGGCGCGCATCATCGAGCATGTCATCGGCGGCAGCAACGCCTTCGTGCTGATGCCGACGGGCGGCGGCAAGTCGCTCTGCTACCAGATCCCCGCCATCGTCAGGCCCGGCATGGGGCTCGTCGTGTCGCCGCTGCTGGCGCTGATGGCCGACCAGGTGGCGGCCTTGCGGCAGGCGGGCGTGAGGGCGGCTGCGCTCAACTCGGACCTGCCGGGCGACGAGCGGGGCGCGCTGTGGCGCGACATCCATGGCGGCAACCTCGACCTGCTTTATGTCGCGCCCGAAACACTGCTGCGGCCAAGCGTGCTGGAGCAACTCGATCGGGTGAAGCTGTCGCTGATCGCCATCGACGAGGCGCACTGCCTGTCGCAATGGGGCCACGACTTCCGCCCGTCCTACCGCCAGCTCGACGCCGTGGCGGCGCGCTTCCGGGGAACGCCGCGCATGGCGCTGACGGCGACGGCCGACGAGCCGACGCGTGCGGAGATCCTGTCGCACCTCGACATCGCCGAGGAAGACGCCTTCGTCGCCGGCTTCGATCGGCCCAACATCCGCTACGCCATCGAGGAAAAGGACAATCCGCGCGCGCAGCTGAAGGATTTCCTGAAGCGGCACGAGGGCGAGAGCGGCATCGTATACTGCCTGTCGAAGCGCAAGACCGAGGAAACCGCCGCCTGGCTGCAAGGCCTCGGCTACGACGCGCTCGCCTATCACGCCGGCATGGACAAGGCGGCGCGAGAGGCCAACCAGATGCGCTTCCAGCGCGGCGAGGCGGTCGTCATGGTGGCCACCATCGCCTTCGGCATGGGCATCGACAAGCCGGACGTGCGCTTCGTCGCGCATCTCGACCTGCCCGGCAGCATCGAGGCCTATTACCAGGAGACCGGCCGCGCCGGGCGCGACGGCCTGGCCGCAGACACGCTGATGCTCTACGGCCATGAGGACATCGCGCTGCGCAGCCGCTTCATCGAGGAATCGGACGCGCCCGAGCCGCGCAAGCGCATGGAGCGCCAGAAACTGGACGCGCTGCTGGGGCTGGCCGAGACAGCCGGCTGCCGCCGCCGCGTGCTGCTGTCCTATTTCGGCGACCAGAGCGAGCCGTGCGGCAATTGCGACACCTGCGCCGAACCGCCAAAACTCTTCGACGGCACCGTCGCGGCGCAGAAGGCGCTATCATGCATCTACCGCACCGGCGAGCGTTTCGGGCAGGCCTATGTCGTCGACGTGCTGCTCGGCGCCGACAACGAGCGAATCGCCCAGTTCGGCCATGACCGCATCTCCACCTTCGGCATCGGCAAGGAGCACGACAACCGCACATGGCGCGCGATCCTGCGCCAGCTGATCGCGCTGAGGCTGGTCGATGTCGATCTCGCCGGCCATGGCGGCCTGTCCATCGCGCCGGCCGGCCGCGACTTCCTGCGCGACAAGCCGACGCTGATGCTGCGCGTGCCGGCGGCTCCGCAAGCCAGGCGCGCCAAGGTCGCGCGAATCGCGGCGCAGGCCGCCGTGCCCGACGCCGATCGCGACCTCTTCCAGGCGCTCAGGCAGAAACGCACGGACCTAGCGCGCGCGCAGAACGTGCCGCCCTACGTGATCTTCCACGACAGGACGCTGATCGAACTGGCGGCGGCGAGGCCATCGTCGCGCAGCGAAATGGCCGATGTGCCGGGCGTCGGAGAAACCAAGCTCGACCGCTACGGCCCGGCCTTCCTGGCTGTCATCGCCGAGCACGCATGACGGGCGGGCTGCGGGTCCGTCCGCAGCCGGCCTTAAGCGGGGGAGGAGAGGGGCGTGCCCCCGTCCCTCAGCTCGACAGGCGCTCGATGACCGCGCCGCAGGCGGAGAGCTTGTCCTCGAGACGCTCGAAGCCGCGGTCGAGATGATAGATGCGGCTGACGGTGGTCTCGCCTTCCGCCGCAAGTCCGGCGATGACGAGCGACACGGAAGCGCGCAGGTCGGTCGCCATTACTGGCGCGCCCTTCAGCCGCGACACGCCGTCGATGATCGCCGTCTGGCCGGCGAGCGATATCCGCGCCCCGAGGCGAGCGAGCTCCTGCACATGCATGAAGCGGTTCTCGAAGATCGTCTCGGTGATCCTGGACTGGCCGCTCGCCATGGTCATCAGGCCCATGAACTGCGCCTGCAGGTCGGTGGGGAAGCCGGGGAAGGGCTCGGTGGTGACGTCGACGGCGCGCACGCCGTTGCCGTTGCGGCGGACACGGATGCCGTCCTCCTGCTGGCTGATCTCGGCGCCGGATTCCGACAGGATGTCCATCGCCCGCTGCAGCAAGTCGATGCGCGCGCCTTCCAGCACCACGTCGCCGCCGGTCATGGCCACCGCCATGGCGTAGGTGCCGGTCTCGATGCGGTCCGGGATGACGCGGTGGCGCGCGCCGGAAAGCGCGTCGACGCCATCGATGGTGATGGTCGAGGTGCCTGCGCCTGAAATCTTCGCACCCATGGCGTTGAGGCATTCGGCGAGGTTGACGATCTCGGGCTCGCGCGCGGCGTTTTCCAGCACCGTTTCGCCCTTGGCGAGCGAAGCCGCCATCATCAGCACATGGGTGGCGCCGACGGAGACCTTCGGGAAGGCATATCGGTTGCCGATGAGGCGGCCGTTCTTGGTCTTGGCGACCACATAGCCGCTCTCGACGTCGAGGTCGGCGCCGAGCGCCTGCAGCCCGTCGAGGAAGAGGTCGACCGGGCGCGTGCCGATGGCGCAGCCCCCTGGCAGCGACACCTTCGCCTCGCCCATGCGGGCGAGCAGCGGGCCGATGACCCAGAACGACGCCCGCATCTTCGACACCAGCTCGTAGGGCGCCGTGGTGTCGACGATCTGCCTGGCGGAAAAATTGATGGTGCGCGAATAGCCCTCGTTCTGCTTCTCGCGACGGCCGTTGACGGAATAGTCGACGCCGTGGTTGCCGAGGATGCGGATGAGCTGCTCGACGTCGGCCAGATGCGGCACGTTCTCCAGCGTCAGCGTGTCGTCGGTGAGCAGCGACGCGATCATCAGCGGCAGCGCCGCGTTCTTGGCGCCCGAGATCGGAATGCGGCCGTTGAGCTGGTTGCCGCCCTTGACCCTGATGCTATCCATGAGACTTGTCCCCTGCCGGCAACCCGGCTCTGGTACTGAAAGCGACCCTCTAAACCATCGTATCAATCGGTTCAAGGAACGGGTTCCGCCGTACCTCGCGGCACGGGCGAGCGGCGCTGGGCTCAGCCGCCCCCTTGATTTCCCGATGGCGCGTTGTCGTTGCCGGCAGCGCTTCGCCCGGCTTTGGCGAGTCCCTCCGGCCGCTCGTCGGCGGCGCCTGCGCGGCGCGAGCGCGCCTGCGCCTTGCGCCGCGCCAGGTTGGCGCGCAATTCCTCGGCGAGCCGCGCCTTGCGGTCCGCCTTGCCCGCCGTCGATCCCGACGTGCCTGCTGCGGATGCCTCGGACTCATTCATGCAAAAAATCCCATCCCGCCGAAGAGAAGTTCGACGCAGCCCAGAAGCGGGTATCATTATGGCCTTGTCGTGGCGTCAGGCAGAACCGCGACGAAGCCGCAATACATGCCTTGCGCTGTCGGAAACGATATGGCAGAAGCACCCCGCCTCCGGAAGCTGCCGTAGCTCAGTGGTAGAGCACTCCCTTGGTAAGGGAGAGGTCGAGAGTTCAATCCTCTCTGGCAGCACCATCTCTTCCCTTTGAAATCATTGAAGTCCTTGACAGGAAAGGGCTTCCGTCCATTGTGTTGTCACAAAACACGTCACAAAGGGACATCGATGGCGGGCAAAGTCAGGCACCTCAAAGAGCGAAACGGCCGCTACTCAGCGCGGCTCGTCGTGCCGAAGCACCTGCGCCCGATCGTCGGTAAGGCGGAACTAGAGACGCAACTAGGACCAGATCGGCGACAGGCGCTGGCAAGGCTGCCTGGCGCTGTCGCCGGCTTACAGGCGCAGATCGCCGTCGCCGAGCGAAAGGCCAATGCCGGCAAGCCGATCGCCGCGCGGTATCCAATGACGGCCGGCGAGATCGCTTTCGCGACCTATCAGTCGCTCGTAGCGCTTGATCTCGAAATACGTGATCATGACCCGCGTTTCGCAAATTTGGACGTTGATCAGGGCCTCGTCGCCGATCTTCGCGCTGGAATCGGCGGTAAACTCGACGACGATGCGCTCGACGAGCTTGTAGGCTACCGAATCGAGCGCTTCCGGCATCGTGGCAACACAGACGCCGTGAAGGGCTCTCCCGAGTGGCGAAAGTTGGCGATCGGTCTTTGCGTGTCGGAGTATGAAGCTCTGGCGCGCAAGGTAGAGCGTGACGAAGGCGACTTTACCGGCAAGCCATAACACCCGATCATCGCCAACGCGAAGCCGGCAGCGCCCGCACATGAACCTGTGTTGTTGCCGAAGCTGCTCGATGACTACCTCACGGTGCTAGAGCGCCAAGACAAGGGCCGCGAGGCTCGCAGGCGCTGGACGCCAGTGTTCAACGACCTGGTCGCGTTCTTGAAGCACAAGGACGCCGTGCTGCTTACGAAGAAAGACCTCGTCGAGTGGCGCGATAAGAAACTCGAAACGCTCGCTGCCAAGACGGTTGCCGACGTTTATCTCGCAAGCGTGCGCGCGGTGCTCGCATGGGCTGTCGAGAACGATAAGCTACAGTCGAACCCGGCCGACGGCGTGAAGGTCAAGAAGTCAAAACCGATACGGTCGCGGGAGAAGGGCTTTCAAGACGACGAAGCCCTCACGGTGCTGAAAGCATGCCGTGCCTACGTGCCGGCGGAAGCCGCTAACCCCGCGAACCGCGAAAGCGCCAAAATCACCGCCGCGAAGAAGTGGGCACCTATCCTGTGCGCCTTCACTGGCGCGCGCGTTACCGAGATCACGCAGCTTCGCAAGAAGGATGTGCGGAAGCAGGGCGACATTCACGTGCTGCGCATCACCCCCGACGCCGGTTCAGTAAAGACGGCGCAATATAGCGACGTGCCGGTTCACCCGCAGCTTGTCGATCTTGGCTTCACCGACTTTGTGCAGGCATCGCCAGACGGGCCGCTCTTTCACAATGGCACGTCGGACGATGCGCTTAAGGGCGCTCGCACGGCGTCGGGTCGCGTCAGCAGTTGGCTGCAAGGGCTAGGCGTGATCCCCGAAGGCGTGCAGCCCAAACATGGGTGGCGGCATAGGTTCAAGACCGTAGGGGAAGAGCTAGGGTCAGGACCTATTAATCTGGATTGATTTGTGATTCAGATTCTCGATTGGAGGATCTGATGGATGATTTGTTTTTGCTGAGCCGGGCTCAGATGGCGCGGCTGGCGCCG
>Ga0233385_1000720_pt1 | contig 15503 bp, 11 predicted proteins | sample ElkDunMinimDraft_16_FD_191543 | JGI IMG/M metagenome (GOLD analysis project Ga0233385, IMG submission 191543) | Fecal eukaryotic communites from dung pellets of Tule Elk in California, USA - Elk Dung G36 | ecosystem: Host-associated > Mammals > Digestive system > Large intestine > Fecal | place...
GGCGTGGGGGACGTGAGGCACGACTGGCCCGGGGATGAGTGTAGGCAAGTGAACCCGCAGCCCAACATCACCGATCCGCTCGTGCTGTTCATGCCGTCCGGCAAGCGCGGGCGGTTTCCCGTGGGAACGCCGGTGCTCGACGCCGCGCGCCAGCTCGGTGTCTATGTCGAAAGCGTGTGCGGCGGACGCGCTACTTGCGGGCGCTGCCAAGTCGAGGTGCAGGAAGGCAATTTCGCCAAGCACAAGATCGTCTCGTCGAACGACCACATCTCGTCCAAAGGACCGAAGGAAGAGCGCTACGAGCGCGTGCGCGGCCTGCCGGAAGGACGCCGCCTCTCCTGCTCGGCGACGGTCCAGGGCGATCTCGTCATCGACGTGCCGCAGGACACCGTCATCAACGCGCAGACCATCCGCAAAGCCGCGAGTGACCGCGTCATCGAGCGCAATGCGGCGGTGCAGATGTGCTATGTCGAGGTCGACGAGCCCGACATGCACAAGCCGCTCGGCGATCTCGACCGGCTGAAGGTGGTCCTGGAAAAGGACTGGGGCTGGAAGGACCTGCTGATCGCGCCGCATCTGATCCCTCAGGTGCAGCAGATCCTGCGCAAGGGCGAATGGGCAGTGACGGCCGCTATCCACCGCGACATGGATTCGTCCAGGCCATTCATCATCGCTCTCTATCCCGGCCTGAAGAACGAGGCCTACGGCATCGCCTGCGACATCGGCTCGACGACGATCGCGATGCATCTCGTCTCGCTGCTGTCGGGCCGCGTCGTCGCCTCCTCCGGCACCTCGAACCCGCAGATCCGCTTCGGCGAGGATCTGATGAGCCGCGTCTCCTACGTGATGATGAATCCCGACGGGCGCGAGGCGATGACCAAGGCCGTTCGCCAGGCGGTCAACGAGCTGATCGGCAAGGTCTGCGCGGAAGGCGGCGTCGACCGCCAGGACATCTTCGACTGCGTCTTCGTCGCCAATCCGATCATGCACCACCTGTTCCTCGGCATCGACCCGACCGAGCTCGGCCAGGCGCCCTTCGCGCTCGCCGTTTCGGGCTCGCTGCAATACTGGGCGAGCGACATCGAGATCGAGGTCAGCCGCGGCGCGCGGCTCTACACGCTGCCTTGCATCGCCGGCCATGTCGGCGCCGACGCCGCCGGCGCCACTTTGGCGGAAGGCCCCTATCGCCAGGACCGCATGATGCTGCTGGTCGATGTCGGCACCAATGCCGAGATCGTGCTCGGCAATCGCCAGCGCGTAGTGGCGGCTTCGTCGCCCACCGGGCCGGCTTTCGAGGGTGCGGAAATCTCGTCCGGCCAGCGCGCAGCGCCCGGCGCAATCGAGCGTGTTCGCATCGATCCCGAGACGCTTGAGCCGAAATACCGCGTGATCGGCGTCGACAAATGGTCCGACGAGGAAGGCTTCGAGGAAGCGGCCAAGGCGACCGGCGTCACCGGCATCTGCGGCTCGGCGATCATCGAGGTGGTGGCCGAGATGTACCTTTCAGGCATCATCTCGGAGGACGGCGTCGTCGACGGGACGCTGGCCTCCAGAAGCCCACGGATCATCCAGAACGGCCGCACCTTCTCCTATCTGCTGTGCGACGGCGAGCCGAGGCTGACGGTAACGCAAAACGACATCCGCGCGATCCAGCTCGCGAAGGCCGCGCTCTATGCCGGCGTCAAGCTGCTCATGGAGAAGCAGGGCGTGACGGAGGTCGACACGATCCGCTTCGCCGGAGCGTTCGGCTCCTTCATCGACCCGAAATACGCGATGGTGCTCGGCCTCATCCCGGATTGCGACCTGTCCGAAGTCAAGGCGGTCGGCAATGCAGCGGGCACCGGTGCGCTGATGGCGCTCCTGAACCGCGACCACCGTCGCGAGATCGAGCGCGAGGTCACCAGGATCGAGAAGATCGAGACCGCACTTGAGCCGCATTTCCAGCAGCTCTTCATCGACGCGATGGCGATGCCCAACAAGGTCGACCCCTTTTCGAAGCTTGCAAGCCAGGTGAAGCTGCCGCAGCGCAAGGTTCTGGCCGAAGGCGAAGGCGGCGATGGCGCCCCCCGCCGCCGTTCGCGCGAGGAACGGGCGGCGAGACGCGCGCGGGATTGATCGTCCGGCCGATCGTCAAACCGGCCTGCCCTCGTCGTCGACCAGCCCGTGCTCGCGATAGATCGCCATCTCGTCGCCGGCGACGAAGGCAAAGATCTTCGGGCCGTCTTCGCGCCGCTGCAGCATGTAGACGACGTCGAACTCGATCGGCAGCGCTTCGCCGTTCTTCTTCTTGTAGTCGGCGTGGAAATAGGGCCTGACCATGTCATGCCCGGAGTCGATCTCCGTCACCTCCACCTTGATCAGCCTCATGCCCTGCAGGCCGATCGACCGGTAGAAGCCGGCGCCCTGGCGCAGTATCTCGGCGTATTTCTCGTCGTTGGCGCCGCCCAGTACCTTGCCGCCAACGCCTGCTGAAACGAAATATTCGGCATAGCTCGCACGGATGGCGTCGGCGTCGACGCTGCCCGTCATCGAACGGTTGAACATGTCGACGTAGTTGCGGAAGAAGGCCTCGTAATCCGGCTTCTGCATCGGCAACTCCCTTGGCCAAACGGCTGGCGGGACCGGCAGTTCCGTTGCTTCAGAACCACCGGCCGGTCTGGCTGTAGACCTCGAAGGTCGCGCGGATGTGGTCGGCGGCCGCCTTGACCGGCGCGCTCGCGTCGGATGCGACGAACATGGCAAGGCTGTAGGTGCCCATCTCCGGCAGGCCGTCCTTGGTCGACAGCTCGACCATGTCGCAGCCGAGGAAGGATTTCGGCAGCGGCGCCACCGCGAGGTCCGCCATGATCGCCGAGCGCTGACCCGTCGCATGGGCGCTCATATAGGCGACGCGATAGTCGCGGCCTTCGCGGCCGAGCGCCTCGAGAGCGCCGGCGCGCCAGGCGCAGCCCTCCTCCCAGATCGATACCGGCAGCGGCTCCTTGAGATGCGCGCAGCCGCCCTTGGCGCCGGCCCAGACGATCGGCTCGGTGAGCAGCGTCTCCGCTCCGGCCATCGGGTTCCTGGACGACTTTGTGACCAGCGTGATGTCGAGCTCGCGGTCGTCCATGCGCCGGCGCAGATTGGCGCTCTGGTCGATGATGACGTCGACGGCGATCGACGGATGCGACTGCGCAAAACGTTTCAGCACATGCGGCAGGATGCGTTCGCCATAGTCGTCGGGCGAGCCGATGCGCACGACGCCCGAAATGTCCGGGATGATGAACTTCGACACCGCCTCACGGTTGATGGCGAGCATGCGCCGGGCATAGCCGAGCAGCATCTCGCCGTCCGTCGTCAGCGTCACCGAGCGCGCGTCGCGCGAAAAGACGGAGCGGCCGAGTATGTCCTCGAGCTTCTTGATCTGCATGGAGACCGCCGACGGCGTGCGGAAGACGGCAGTGGACGCCGTGGTGAAGCTGCCGGTTTCGGCAATCGCCACGAAGGTTCTGAGGACGTCGAGGTCGAGCAGCGGGAGGGGATGATTGAGCGGGGCGTTCATGCCGATGTTCCTTCAATTTCCCTGATCAAAAGCATCAGTCCATTTCGTTTGATTGAACACCCCTCAGACCCCATAGTCAATGGCATCAGCGGTGTTCGAGCGTTCCTCCTGACTGGTCCTGCCAGCAACAGAGCCGAAACACGAAGCCGTCGATGTGAAGTGAAGTGGAAACACCCGGCCCGTAGTGAGGGTCGCCCGGATCAGGAGGGTCCGGTCAACAAGAGAGGAAATCGTCATGTCCATACTTTCATCGATCGGACGCATCGCGGCCGAGTTCAGCGCGGCCCGCGCCCGCCATCAGACCGAGCGCACCATCCGCTCGCTGCCCGTCGAACTGCAGAAGGACATCGGCTGGCCCGACGCCTTCGACAAGGACACCGGTTACCGCCGGGGCATCGGCTCCTGGTCGGGAGCGAGATAAGTGAAGCGCGATGACCAAGGGCCTGCCGCATGTTGCCCCGACATCCGGCAGGCCTTCGCTCTTTCTGCGCTGGCATCCGTCAATTCGAGGCATGCAAAGGTCGCATGACGCATATGAACAAGAAGCATGCCCGCCAAATTTTCCGCTAACCGGCTGTAAATATTCGCAAACTGCTCCGCAGGCATTTCCACGAAAATCCGACGCTGTCGTTTTTACGTCCTGCCGCTTCGCTTTTGCAGCTTATAAGCCCGGCAATCGCGCTTATATGCGCGCCATCCAACGAGATGCCCCACTCCTTTAGCAGACCGAAGCGAAGGCACCCCGTGTAACCATGATGCATGGAGACGTGTCGTGAAGTTTCTTGCCCGCCTGTTCGCCGCCAAGAGGCGCGAAATCAACCTGACCACCGCGCTCGAGCGCCAGCGGCTCGGCCGCACCATGCCCGGCCAGACCGGCGCCATGGCCGGAGCCCGTTTCGGCGCGCTCGTCTGAGAAGATTCCCTAGCGCAGGTTCGAGCGCCACCACCAGGACGCTCGCCTGCATCTCGACCGCCGCCAGGGCCAGACGGCCCCGCGGCGGTTTTTTTGCGCCTGTCCCGCTCCCCAGCGACTTGCCGGTTTGCGACCCATGTCGCAAATATACCGCCGGCATGCCTCCTCGATCCCTTGACAGCCAACGATTTTTGATAGCGCTTTCCTGATAGCGACGTTCTGTTCGCGTCATCATTCGGGGGGTGGGCCACGGTGACAGCAGGAAAGCTTCCAGCCAAAAGATCGTTCGTATTCTTCCTCGTTCCGGATTTCACGATGATCGCCTTCGCGACGGCGCTCGACCCGTTGCGCTCGGCCAACCGCATGCTCGGCTACGAGGCCTATCGGTGGCGGCTGGCGAGCATAGACGGTCGGCCGGTGAAGGCTTCGAACGGCGTGGAATGCGCCGTCAACACCTCGCTCGAGGAAGAGCGCCGCAAGATGGCGGGGCCGGACCGGCCTGACATGGTCATCGTCTGCAGCGGCCTCAACGTCGAAAGCTACAGCAATCGGACCGCGTTCGCCTGGCTGCGCGAGGAATATAATCGCGGAGTCGCGGTCGGCGGCTTGTGCACCGGCGCGCATGTGCTGGCAGCGGCAGGCCTGCTCTCCAACAGGCGCTGCGCCATCCATTGGGAAAACCTGCCCGGCTTCTCCGAGGCGTTCCCCAAGGCGAACGTCTTTGCCGACCTCTTCGAGATCGATCACAACATCTACACCTGCGCCGGGGGCACCGCCGCGCTCGACATGATGCTGAAGCTGATCGGCGACGATTTCGACGAGAACCTGGTCAACCGCGTCTGCGAGCAGGTACTGACGGACCGCGTACGCAGCCCGACGGACCGCCAGCGCCTGCCGCTGCGCGCCCGCCTCGGCGTGCAGAACGCCAAGGTGCTGTCGATCATCGAGCTGATGGAGGCGAACCTCGCCGAACCGCTGTCGCTGATCGAGGTGGCCGACCATGTCGGCCTGTCGCGCCGCCAGATCGAGCGCCTGTTCCGCACCGAAATGGGGCGCTCGCCGGCGCGCTACTATCTGGAGATCCGGCTCGACCGCGCGCGCCACCTGCTCGTGCAGTCATCCATGCCGGTGGTGGAAGTGGCCGTCGCCTGCGGCTTCGTCTCGGCGTCGCATTTCTCGAAATGCTATCGTGAACTCTATTCGCGCTCGCCGCAGCAGGAACGGCTGGACCGGAAGCAATTGCTGGCGGCGTAGGGCACGGGGAGCCCGCCTTAGCGTTGGTCCCACATCCAGCTGCGGTCGCGCCACATCTTCTCGCCGACAAAGCAGTCGGCCGACGTAGCTTGCGCCTTCACGATGGGCGGGTGCTCGGCCTCCTCCGCCTGCCAGGCGGGCGAGAGCGGCCCGGCAAGCTCCAGCACGAGCTTGCGCCTGATCGCCTCCGGGAACTGCGACCAGTCGTTCACCGGGATCATGAAGGCGCCCGGACCGCCGATCACGCAGTCGGTGTAATATTGGTCGAGATTGGTGACGTCGTAGGCGCTGGAGAAGCCGCCGCTGGTCATCAGCGGCAGGCCGTTGATGGTGATGCCCTGCTTGGTCGCGGCATCGCGCGCGGCCTCGACCGGCTCGCCCTGGTTGTTTGGCCCGTCGCCGGAAATGTCGATCACGCGCTTCGCGCCGCTGAACTGGCTTTCAGCGAAGAGGTCGGCGCCGAAAGCCAGCGCGGCGGCAATCGAGGTGCGGCGGGCGCTGTTCGCCGGCTGGGCCGAGAGCCTCGCCGCGACGCGCTCGGCATCGGCCTTGTTCGCGATGATCGTCCATGGAACGATGACGTGGTGGGAGGTGACGCCGGCCCATTCGAAATAGGTGACCGCGATCTTGCCGTGGACGCCCTCGGCGATGGCCTGCAGGACACGTTCGTGCGTCAGCGCGGCGGCATAGCCGTCCCGCTGGATGTTGAGCTCCATCGGCGACATGGAGAGCGAGACGTCGACCGCCAGCACCAGCTCGACGTCGACCGGTTCGGCTGCGTTGGCGGAAGGCGTGAGGGTGAGCGCCAGCGCCGCGGCGACGCCGCTCACCGCACATCGCCATGCTGGCATCGGCCGAGACATGCAGCCAAGGTTACGCAAAAAAGGACGAATGGAAACGCAGAGCGGGGATCATCCCTTCACAATTTCGCGACCATGAAGGGCGGGCTCGGCGGCAAGCTCCTATTACGGATCGTATATACGCTGCCGTCCGCGATCCCGCTGCCATAGCTTTTCGCCGATCGCGCAGTCATAGGCGGCATCGGTTCGCGCAGCCACCAATATCGGCTCGCTCGATTCCTCCCGCCTTGGCGGCTGCGGCAGCGGCCGGCCTGCCAGCTCCAGCAGGAGTTTCCGGCGAAGAGCCTCCGGAAATTGCGCCCAATCGGTCACCGGCATGACGAAGGAGCCCGGCCCGCCGATGACACATTCGCTGTAATATGTGTCGAGCTCGGCCACGTCGTAGGGCATCAGGTTGGAGCTTTTCGCCATCACCGGCAGGCCGTTGATGATGATCTTGCGCGTGACGAGCTCATCCCGCGCCGTATCGACCGCGACGCCTTCGTTGTTCGGTCCGTCGCCGGAGATGTCGATGACCCGTCTCAGGCCCTGGAAATTGCTTTCGGCCAGAAGGTCTCCGGCGAATGTCAGCGCTCCGGAGATCGACGTGCGGCGCGACTGACGAGGCGGCGGCCCCGAAAGCTGCTTCGCCACGCGTTCGGCGTCGGCCTGCCCGGCGATTATGGTCCAGGGAACGATGACATGCTGCGACCGTTGTCCCGCCCACTCGAAATAGGTGACGGCAATCCTGCCATAGGCGCCGTCGGCAATGGCGGCCAGCACCTGCGGGTCCGTCAAGGCCAGCGCATAACCGCGCCGCTGGACCTGAAGCTCGTCGGGCGACATCGAAAGGGAAATGTCGGCGGCCAGCACCAGTTCGACGTCGACAGGTTCGGCCGCGACGCCGACGACGGATGACCCGCCCAGCAGCAGGGCGGCGCTCGCAACAACACACCTTATGCGCGAGGAAACCGACATGGCGGGAAGTTTGCGCGAAATCGGCCTCGGGAAAAGACGGGCCGACGAATTGGCCTGGGAAATTCGTTCACGATCCCGTGTTCGAGACTTCGTCCAGCTTCGGCCTTGTGTTGGCAGGGCGCCGGCAGAATATACCCGCAAAAGTATATTAACTTTTACACAATGCACGTTATAATTGTGTCGCGTCAGGTTTGCTGACGACGAGGCAGGTTGAAGCGGGGGGTCGCAAATGCCTGAAATTTCTGGAATATCCGGATTCGTAGCCATCGCCGGCACCATAGTGGCGGCATTTTTCCTGCTGTCTCTGGCAGTGGAAACCATCCTCGAGAATTTTCGCGGCGTCCTGGCTCTAGCCGGTATCGAAGTTCTGAAATCGAAGATGACGATGGATGCCGCGCTGGCGGAAGTCGCGGAATTCGTTCCGCCGGAAAGCAAGGAGGCCGCTCGCTTCGCCGGGTTGGCTCAGTTCGTGAAGACGAGTTCGAGCAGAATTCACGACACCAAGGTGAGGTGCGAGAATATCATCGCGGAACTCGCGCAAGCGATAAGTCCTGCGGAAAAGAATGCGATCATAGAGCGTGAAAAGCTGTGGCTGACGGGAGCCGCCGCACCGATCCGCGCCATCATGCAGAAGAGCGAGGAGAAACGGGTGTTTGCGCTCAGGATAATCTCGGCCGGCCTCGGCATAGTCGTTGCATGGGCGTCCGGCCTCAACGTCCTGGACATCACGGGCGAGCAGGTCTCGCCCGCGGGCGACTATGCCTTTCTCGGCTATATCCTCGGCGGTCTGGCGGCGGCTGGTGGCAGTTCGTTCTGGCACGACCAGCTCGATCGCGTCAGAAGCGTCAAGCAGATCGGCCAGCAGCTCGCTTCCGTGGCCAAGGCGCCGGGGACGTAGCGACCGGAACAGCGAGATTCGGGATCGTCGGCGGCGATCCCGAATGACCGTCAGCTCCTCGGCTTGAGGTTCTCCGGATCGTAGAGCGGCTCGTAGCCGACGCCGGCGACCTTCACCGGATAGCGCTCGCCGAAATATTCGATCTCGAACGCGTTGCCCTTCACCGCCCTGTCGTGCGGCAGGTAGGCCAGCATGATCGTCTTGCCGATGGTGGGGCCGTAGGCCATCGAGGTGGTGAAGGAGCGGCGGCCGAGCGAATCCACCAGTGTCTCGCCTGTGGCGGGGTCGAGGATCGGGCTGATGCCGACCGGATAGCGCGCGACGCCCCCGGAATCGACGTTCTGCTCCAGCGTCAGCGTGCAGAGCATCGCCGGCTGGTGCGGCCGCGCGCGGTGCTCCAGGTGCTTCGCCTTGCCGCGGAAATCCGCCTCCTTGACCTTCGGGCGCTGCAGGTCGGCTTCGAGAAGGTTGTATTCGGTGAGCAGGTCGGCGTTCTGCAGCCGCAGGCTCTTCTCCATGCGCCGCGAGTTGGCATAGGTCTCGACGCCGAATGCCATGACGCCGGTCGAGCGCAGCGCGTCCCAAACGGCCAGCCCGTCCTCGTAGCGCATGTGCAGCTCCCAGCCCTGCTCGCCGACATAGGAGATGCGGAAAGCGGTGACGTCCTTGCCACCGATCCTGACCGGCTTGATGGCGGCGAAGGGGAACTTCTCGGCCGAGAGCCCTGCCGGGTCCTCGACGACCTTCTGCAGCGACGCGCGGGCATTCGGCCCCCAAATGCCAATGGTGACGTATTTCTCGGTAACGTCGGTGACCGTGACGTCGAAACCCCGGTCCTCGGCGACGCGCTTCACATAGTGGAAATCGCGCGGGCCGGCGTCGGCGCCGTCGATGACGCGGCAGCGGTCGGCCATGCGGATGACGGTCAGGTCGGCGCGCACCATGCCCTCATCGTCGAGGAAATGCGTGTAGATGCCCTTGCCGATATTGGCGTCGCCGCCGATGCGCGCCGCGCAGAGCCACTCCATCAGCGCGACATGGTCCGGCCCCTCGACGTCGAACATGTAGAAGTGGCTGAGGTTCACGATGCCGCAATCCTCGCTCATGGCGAGATGCTCGGCGTTCGACACGCGCCAGAAATGCCTGGCGTCCCACTCGTTCTCGCGCAGCGGAACGCGGTTGCCGTACTTCTCCAGCAGATGCTCGTTGGCGGCGTAGCCGTGCGCGCGTTCCCAGCCGCCGAGCTCCATGAAGTAGCCGCCGAGCTCCTTCTCGCGTTCGCAGAAGGGCGAGCGGCGGACGCCGCGGCCGGTCGCGTAGGGCTCGCGCGGATGGACGGCAGGATTATAGACCTTCTGCGCGGCCTCGCCGCAGCGTCCGGCGATGAAGTCCTCCTTCATCTGATGCGGGTAGAAGCGCGAATAGTCGATCTTGGCGTGGTCGAATTCGGTGCGGCCGTCGGTCATCCAGTCGGCGACCAGCTTGCCGTAGGCGGGCCCGTCCTTCACCCAGATGGCGACGGCATACCAGAGCCCCCTCACCTTCTGGCTCTCTCCGATCGACGGCCCGCCGTCGGCGGTCACCTGCAGCAGGCCGTTGAAGGAACGGCGCTCGTCGTAGCCGAGCTCGGCAAGGATCGGCGTCAACTCTATGGCGCGCTCCAGCGGCTCGATGATCTGCTCCATGTCGAGGTCGCGTTGCGAGGGCGACAGTCGTGCCTGGTGCTTTTCGAGCAGCTCGCGCGGATGGCAGAGGCGCGGGTTCTTCTCCTCGTAATAGCCCCACTCGATCATGCCGCCTTCGGACGTGGTGGGATCGCCGGTGTCGCGCATATAGGCGGAGTTGCCCTGGTCGCGCAGCAGCGGATAGCCGATCTCCTTGCCGGTGCCGGCGAACTCCGTATAGGGGCCGAAGAAGGTGAGCGGGTGGTCGATCGGCATGACCGGCAGGTCTTCGCCGGCCATCTCGGCGATGAGCCGGCCCCAGATACCTGCGCAGACGACGACATGGTCGGCCTCGATGGTGCCGCGGTCGGTGACGACGCCCTTGATTCTGCCGTTCTCGATGAGCAGCGACTTCGCCGGCGTGTTGGCGAAAGCCCTGAGCTTGCCGGATTTTTCGGCCCGGTCGACCAGCTTGCCGGCGACCGTCTGCGAGCGGGGGATGACCAGGCCGGCATCCGGATCCCAGAGGCCGCCCTGCACCGCGCTCTCCTCGATCAACGGAAATTTCTGCTTGATCTCGGCGGGTTCGATGAGGCGCGCGCGCGTGCCGAATGCCTTGGCGGAGCCGACCTTGCGCTTGATCTCGTCCATGCGCGCATCGTCCCCGACGCGCGCGACCTCCAGCCCGCCGATGCGCTCGTAGTGACCGAGCTTCTCGTAGAAATCGATCGAATAGAGCGTCGTCCAGCAGGAAAGGAAATCGTGGCTGGTCGTGTAGCAGAAGTCGGAAGCGTGGGCCGTCGAGCCGATGTCGGTCGGGATGCCCGACTTGTCGATGCCGACGATGTCGTCCCAGCCGCGCTCGATCAGATGGTGGGCGACCGATGCCCCCACGATGCCGCCCAGGCCGATGATGACGACCTTCGCCTTCGACGGAAACTCTGCCATTGCCCACGACTCCGACCGGTTTTTGCGGACGGACTATAGGGCGATGCGGCGCGAAGGTTGAAGCCTGTTTGCGACATCGCCGCAAGACGGCGCGACGGCACGCATCGCAAAGCCCGCAAAGAAAAGGCCGGGCGAACGCCCGGCCTGCGGCCATGGATGTCGGGAGGTTACTTGATGCGGGCGACGCCGCCGGAAATCTCGACGGTCTCGCCGCCGCTCAGCGCCTCGATGTCGCCGTTGGGCAAGGTGACGAAGCAGCCGCTGGTGCAGAAATCGACGGTCTCGCCCGCGCCGATCGCGAGCTCAGACTTGTTGCCGCCCTCGGTGACGACCAGCGTATGCGGCTGGTTGTCGAGATTGACTGCGCTTGCTGCCTGCGCGGACACACCTGCGCAAAGCAGGCCAAGCGTGGCGACAAGGGTCTTGAACATTCCGATTCCGGTGGTTCCCACCGCCTCTGTTGCCGGGCATCCGCCCTTTTCGACGACCTTATAGGAGAACCAATCTGAACGGCAACTGAATGCCACGTTCATGCCACAATCGGCTGTGGCCTTGCGCGAAATCAGCCCGGATCGGGCTTGCGCGGCTGGGCGCGCCGGCGACGAGCCCTCTCCTCGGCCGGCACGGCTTTCTCCCGCGCCTTCTCCTCGATGAGGGCCGCTTCGTCCTTCTCGTCGTCAGTCGGCCATCGTTCCTCGGGCTTTTTGATCTCGGCCCGGGCCGTCGATGGGATCTCGATGCCTTCGGCGTCGAATGCATCGAGTATCGCGAAGCGGAGGTCGTTCTGGACGACGCTGCCGTTGAGCACATCGGCCAGGAATACCCTGATCTCGAATTCCAGCGCCGCCGGCCCGAAATTGGCGAAGAGCACGAAGGGTTCGGGATTCTTCAGGACCAGCGGGTGGCTTCTTGCGACGTCGAGCATGATCGCATGCGCGCGTTTGACGTCCATGCCGTAGGCGACGCCGACCTTGATGTCGACGCGGCCGAGCTTGTTGCGGTGCGTCCAGTTGCCGACCGCGCTGTTGATGAGCTGCGAGTTCGGCAGGATGACGCTCTGGCGCTGGAAGGTCTCGATCTCGGTGGCGCGCACGCTGATCTTCTTGACCGTGCCGGAGACGTCGCCTGCGACGATCCAGTCGCCCGCCTTGAACGGCCGCTCGGCGAGAAGGATGAGGCCGGAGACGAAGTTCGAGACGACGTTCTGCAGGCCGAAACCGATGCCGAGCGAGAGACCGCCGGCAACCAGCGCGAAGCTCGACAGGTCGATGCCGGCGGACGAGATGGCGATCAGCCCGGCAAGCGCCAGGCCGGCATAACCGACAACGGTGCGGATCGAATTGCGAACGCCAGGGTCGACCCGGCCGCGCGCCATGACCGAGCCGTCGAGCCAGCCCTGGAACCAGCGGGTGACGAAATAGCCGACGGCGAAGACGAAGATGCCGGTAAGGATGCCGCCGGGCGAGAAGCGGAACGAACCGATGCTGAAGCCCGCGCTCAGCCTGTAGGCCCATGCTTGGATGTCGCCGAGTTGGAAGCCCCACATGAACAGGATGAGCGGCAGGAAGACCAGGATGATCATCAGGTCGATGGCGAGGCTGACCACCAGCCCGAGTTGGTCGAGCGTGGCGTCGTCCGTGTTCGTCTTCGCCGCCAGCCAGCGTCCGACCGAGGTCTGGCCAAAGCCGCCTTCCGCGCTGATGGCGCGGGCGGAGAGGAAGCCGATATAGGCGGTGAGCAGAATCGTGCCGGTGACGACCACCTGCATCGAGATGAAGGTGGCGAGGCCGATGTAGCCGAGCAGCGCCACGAGGATGATGAAGCACCCAAGCGCGATTGCCGTATGGCGCAGCCAGATCCGCCAGGGACGCCAGGAGCCATGCTCGTCGCGCAGCAGCCCGATCAGGATGAGCAGCACGCCGACGATGACGGTGGCGAGGAAGCTCCGCGCGATCGTCAGCGACAGCGGCGAGCCCATCGTGTCGTTGACGACGCTCAGGAAGCTGTTGAGGCCGATGACGACCGCCATCGCCGTCACCAGCAGCACCAGCCGGCGCGCCGTCGCCGATTCGATCGCGATCAGACGCCAGCTCGGCAGCGTCGGCGCGACCACCGCGTTGGCCAGCCGGTTGACGCAGAAGACCACCCCGACGACCCCGAACAGCGAACTGAGGTAGGTCCCGATGTCGCCGCGCAACACGGTGAAGTAGTCGAAGAAGAAGATGGTCGCGAGCAGGAAGACGCCGAGCGCCAATGTCGGCAGCAGGGTCGACCAGAACGCCACCGACAATCGGCTGAGGTAGGACGGCTCCTGGATCGCGGGATCGGCCACGATAACCCGGCCGAACAGGCGTCGCCCGCCGAAGAGCAGCACCGCGGCGGCGGCCAGCGCGAAGAAGGTTGCGCCCAGCACCGACTGGAACTTGAACTGGATGACGAATTTCAGCCAGGACGAGACGGCGCGATAGAAGCTCGCATATTCATCGTACACGTCGTGCACGAGTTCCCCGCCGAACGCGTCGGTGAGCGCATAACGCTTGGTCAGCACGTTGCGGAACAGCTCGCTGCGCATCTGGCCGATCTTCTCGATCAGTCCGTTGACGCGTATGGAGAGCGATTCGGCGCGGCCGAGCACGGCGTTGATTTCAGCTTTCTCCGCCGTCAGGTCCTGCCGTTCGGCCGTGACGATGTCGACTTCCTGCTGGCCCTCCGGCGGCACCGGGCCGAGCTGCTCCAGCCGTGTGTTGATCTCCGACAGGCGCGGCCGGAACGTGACCGCGCCGGCGAGCAGTTCCCGCGCAAGCTCCTCGAGATGCAGCCTGATCTCGACGAGCCGGGCATCCTCCTCGCCGTGGGCTGCGACCTGCTTTTCGAGTTCATCGGCCTGTCGGACGTAGCCGTCGATGAGGCCGCGCTGCTCCTCTACGAGAGCGTTGCCAATGTTGCCGACCCCTTGCGCGAGCGCACCCGACGCGAGGAGCGCGATGGCAAGGAGGGAAAGGAATAAAGCGCGCCAAAGGCGGACAAACAGCATCGTATCTCAGCGACTCGGGGTGAACAGATCCGGGCAGCCCCTGCGCGACCCTTGATAAAGACCCAGTCGTAAGCGGGCAAGCCGCCTTGATCCGGAAGGGTCGACCGTGCGAAAGGCCATGGCGCAATCCTGGCCTCGGCACGCAATGCCGGCCTGTAGTCTGCGCCTCGCCTAACGGACCTCGGCTTCATGCGGGAATATTCGGCCTACACGCTCATAAAGAACGCCTTCAACGGCAACCGCGACTGGAAGCCGGCCTGGCGCAAGCCCGATCCGAGGCCTTCCTACGACGTTGTGATCATCGGCGGCGGCGGGCATGGGCTCTCGACCGCCTACTATCTCGCCAAGGAACACGGCATCACCAATGTCGCCGTGCTGGAGAAGGGTTATCTCGGCTCCGGCAATGTCGGCCGCAACACGACGGCCGTGCGCTCGAACTACCTGCTGCCGGAAAACCATCGCTTCTACGAGCATTCGATGGATCTGTGGGAGAACCTCTCCCACGACCTCAACTACAACGTCATGTTCTCGCAACGCGGCTGCCTCAACCTCGCCCACACGCCCGGGCAGCTCGACGAATATATCCGCCGCGGCAACGCCCTCAGGCATTCGGGCATCGATTCCGAATTGATGACGGTCGGAGAGATCAAGCGCCTGGTGCCGGCGCTCGACGTTTCGGCCTCCGCCCGCTTCCCCATCGTCGGCGGCGTCATGCAGTGGAGCGCCGGGACCGCACGCCACGACGCGGTCGCCTGGGGTTATGCGCGGGGTGCGGACCGGCGCGGCGTCGACGTCCTCGAGAACTGCGAGGTGATCGGCTTCCTGCGCGACGGCGACCGCATCGTCGGCGTGAAGACCACGCGCGGCGAGATCAGGGCGAAGAAGGTGGCCGTGGCGGCGGCCGGCAGCACGGGCCGCGTCATGAAACTTGCCGGCATCGAGCAGCTGCCTATCGAAAGCGAGGTGCTGCAGGCCTTCGTGTCGGAATCGCTGAAGCCTATCCTCGACACCGTGCTGACCTTCGGCATGGGCCACTTCTATGCGGCGCAGTCCGACAAGGGCGGCCTGATCTACGGCGGCGCGCTCGACGGCTACAACAGCTATGCCCAGCGCGGCAGCCTGCCTCTGGTCGAGGAGGTGCATTCCGAGATGCTCGCGCTGTTCCCGGGCCTCGCCAGCGTGCGCGTGCTGCGCTCCTGGGGCGGGCTTTGCGACATGTCGATGGATGGTTCGCCGATCATCACGACGGGACCGCTCCCCGGCATGTACCTCAACTGCGGCTGGTGCTACGGCGGCTTCAAGGCGACCCCGGCGTCGGGCTGGTGCTTCGCCTGGACCATCGCCAAGGACGAGCCGCATCCGCTCAACGCCGCCTTCTCGCTCGACCGCTTCCATCGCGGCGCCATCATCGACGACAAGGGCCAGGGCGCGACG
>Ga0233385_1000722_pt1 | contig 15428 bp, 17 predicted proteins | sample ElkDunMinimDraft_16_FD_191543 | JGI IMG/M metagenome (GOLD analysis project Ga0233385, IMG submission 191543) | Fecal eukaryotic communites from dung pellets of Tule Elk in California, USA - Elk Dung G36 | ecosystem: Host-associated > Mammals > Digestive system > Large intestine > Fecal | place...
AATTCCGCAGTCGGGCAGGATCCATGTTGTCCAGAAAGGCATCATGGTTCCTCGGGAACAGGTGCTGCAACAGTGGAAGCAGACGCTGTTCTTGCGGAATCAGCCAGCTGAAACTCGCGGATGGCTTATAGAGGTCATGAAATGCGTCGACATGTTTGGTCATCGAGAATTTGGCCTCGACGAGATTTACGCATTTGAGCCTGCGCTTGCACGACTCTATCCTGGCAACAACAACGTCAAACCAAAGATACGCCAGCAGCTCCAAGTTCTACGTGACGTTGGCTATTTGCAGTTCGTCTCGAAGGGACGCTATAGACGGATTCAGTCGATCAACCTATAGTTGTGCCGACCTTGTCGGGACGGCTTCATGGCTTGGTATCGCAACTACTATGCGTGCTACCGCTGCAGTGAAACTTGGGAGGACGAATGGTCGTGCGCTTGCGACGACGAGTGCCCATCCTGTGGTGCAAGGCACGCGAGCCCCGTAGATAGCGACGACTTGACCTTCATCATCGAGGATGAAGGTCACAGTTTCGTGGTGCTCAAATCGCCCGACAATGCCGGGCATCATCCCGATTATCGCCACGTGATCCGATTCTTGTCGCGCAACTTTGCCGAGGCCTATGTTCGGTGGCTGAACCAGCGGTAGATGCGCTGGTCTAGATCAAGTTCTGCCAAGGCTTGTTGCATCGCCGATAAGCCCAACCGTCCCCTTCTCCGGGGAGCGCCGGTTCTTCTGTGAAGTTGGGGGTACAGCGCAGATAGCCGTTGTCCGAGGCGACCCTTTGGCATTCCTGCGAGACGACAAAGCTCTGGGACGACTGGATCATGCCATCTCTCACAGATCGTTCAGCTGCCACGCCCCAGCATCGGTCTTGCTGATGATCTGGCCCTCAGTCAGGTAGTCGCGGGCGGATGAAAATGCGGGGGAGAGGGAGCTGTTTTCCTTTTCCGCCGACCTGACGGTCGCGCGAGGCTTTGACAGGAACACGCGATAGGCGGCCAGGCGAAGGGCGTCCTCCTCCAGCGGTGCCTTTGCCCGACGCAGGGCGACGACGATGCTTTCCATCATCGGGTTCACGGTTTCGCTGTGCGGACTTTGCAGTAGGGCCACACGACGAGCAACAGTAGAGGCGTAGTAGGTCTCGCAGCCCAGCATCCCCAAATCGTGTCCGGCGATCTTCTGCACCTGAAACTTCAGGGGGGAGGCAATCGCTTCAAGCACAGTGGTGACGCCCAGTAGGCTGTAAATCTGCACCCCGTGTTTGCCCAAGGCCGCTTCCAACGCGCGGTTTACGTCGGCAAGGATCTGGTCTCCATCGTAATGGCGTTTCATCGCTTACATCCCCATCGCCGTGAACTCGCCGTTGGCTTCCATCCGGTCCCAAGCGGCGAGGACGAGGCGGCGGGTGCGGTGTTCGCCGTGGTGGCACTGAACCGCCCCAGGTTTGTCGGAGGCTATTTATCTAAGTTATGCAGCCATGGCTGGCTCGTCCAGCATGGCGTAATTCTGCTCCTCGGCCTCGGCGGTAGACGAAGCCCTGTTATTGATTTGGCCGCCTGCCATCCCCCATAGCAGCCTTCTCCCCGATCGGCATCTGCTTCTCCGCCTATCCAACTCGGCAACCGAGGCGGCCCCTTTCTGAACCATCTATATCTATTTTGATGGTTTCTCGAGACGGTTGTGACGCGAGCAGGGAGGCGTAGTGGGTGAGGAATGACTGAGAGAAGGTCGACTGCAGAGCGGCAGCTTATCGCAACTCCCAGCCGCAACCGGACAGTCCGGACTTGGCCCCCGAGCGGTAGTACCTGCACCGTTTCTCCCTTGGCCAATCAAGGCTGAGGAGAACTCACATGGGCCATTCTCATTTCGATGATGCCAACCGCGAGCGCGCAGCTTGGAATGCTGGAAAGAAGGTGGGGACGAAACGTCCGTTCACCCAGAAGCAAATCTGGGCCATCCGCTTTTTCCTCGATCGCGAGAGGCGCATCCGTGACCGTGCTCTGACCGACAAGGGCATCACCCCGTGCATCCCTTCAAGCCGAAGCCGGAAAATCCCCTTCGTCTACGACAAGGACATCTACCGGCAGCGCCATAGGGTCGAGAACCTGTTCGCCAAACTCAAGGACTGGCGTCGCATCGCAACCCGATACGACCGATGCGCTCACACATTCTTCTCGGCAATCTGCATCGCAGCAACCATCATATTCTGGATCAATGAGTCCTGAGCCTAGCCTACCTCCTAAGCTGAGCCTGCGGCGGGGCGAGCGGTCCGCGTTTCGCGCCGCCGATCCCCGTCAGCAGGCGTCAGGATTATTTTCCCACATTTTATCCACACCCCTCCCGATAGCACGATAATGCCGCGTGCCTTTGTCCGGAGGAGGCGGCGATGGACTGGAGTGCGGCAATCGAGAAAAATCGCGAGGCGCTGAAGCGCGTGCTGGCCATGCTTGTCGCCATGGCCGGGCTCTCCGCTCTTACCTCTCCTCTTGCGGGAGAGGATGGTTCGGCTCGGCGAGGCAAGGCCGAGCCGCTAGCCGAACCTGGTGAGGGGTGTTTTTCCCCGGCCCCCACCCTGCCGCGCCGTCTCCACCGCGCCGTGCTGGCTCTCTTGCGTCCGGCCGAGGCGGCGGCGCGGCGGCTGATCATCGTGGCCGCGCGCGGGCTGGTCGTCCCGCCGCTCGGCTCGCGCAGTGCGAAAGCCGGGTCCCCGGCAGGCAATGCCGGCAAGCCGGGCCTGACCATGGGCCTGCCACCGTCGAGAAAAATGTCCCGGCGCGCCCCGGCGTTGCCCTTGTTCGATCCGCTGCCGTCCTGGAACAGGCGCGCGCGGCCGGCAGCCCTCGGCGTGCCGCGCATCTCGGTTCCCGGCTTCAGCCGGCCTTTTCCGATCCCGCTACCATTGTCGCCGGAAGATGCGGTGGATGCGACGCGTCTCGCCTTGCGCCTGGCGGCGCTGGCCTGTGCGCTCGACGATCTGCCTGATCATGCGAGGCGCTTTGCCCGCCGGCGGGCGCGGCAAGCGCCGGCCGCGGCAGGCGATCAAGATAGCCTGGCGGCGCGTCCCGTCCGGTTTCGCCGCCGCTGGCCGCTGCGTCCCGGCCGGCCGCCCGGCTGGCGCCGGCGGCCCAGCCACGAGGTGCACGAGGTCTTGAACGACGTGCACGGGCTTGCCTTTTGGGCGCTGGAATCGCCCGACACGTCGTGACGCCGCCGCCATTGCCGACGTGAGAAGAAGAAGATCGCCGCCGCGGACAGATTTCCGCGGCGAAGGACGATCCGTGCTGCCTATCGCGTCAGGCGCTTGTGCGCCATGCGGTGAGGCACGAGGGCCTCAGGCCCCATGCGGCGCACCTTGTCCTTCTCGTATTCCTCGAAGTTGCCCTCGAACCACTCGACATGCGCGTCGCCCTCGAAGGCGAGCATGTGGGTCGCCATGCGGTCGAGGAACATGCGGTCGTGCGAGATGATGACGGCGCAGCCGGCATAGGCTTCGAGCGCGTCTTCCAGCGCGCCGAGCGTCTCGGTGTCGAGGTCGTTGGTCGGCTCGTCGAGCAGCAGGACGTTGCCGCCGTTCTTCAGCATCTTGGCGAGGTGGACGCGGTTGCGCTGGCCGCCCGACAGGTTGCCGACCTTCTGCTGCTGGTCGCCGCCGCGGAAGTTGAAGGACGAGCAGTAGGCTCTGGAGTTCACTTCGTGCTTGCCGAGCTTGATCACCTCGGCGCCGCCGGAGATTTCCTCCCAGACGGTCTTGTTCGGGTCGAGCGCGTCGCGGCTCTGGTCGACATAGCCCAGCCGCACCGTCTCGCCGATGCGGATCGTGCCGGCGTCCGGCTTCTCCTGCCCGGTGATCATGCGGAAGAGCGTCGTCTTGCCGGCGCCGTTCGGGCCGATGACGCCGACGATGCCGCCCGGCGGCAGCTTGAACGACAGGTTCTCGATCAGCACCTCGTCGGTGTAGCCCTTGGTCAGGCCCTCGACCTCGATGACGACGTTGCCCAGCCGCTCGCTGGACGGGATGACGATCTGCGTGTCGGTGGGCTTGCGGTTCTGCGCCTGCTCCAGCAGGTCCTCATAGGCCTTGATGCGCGCCTTGGACTTCGTCTGGCGGGCTTTCGGCGAGGACTGGATCCACTCCCGCTCGCGCCAGATCGACTTCTGCCGGGCGTCGTCCTCGCGGCCTTCCTGGATGAGGCGCTTGGCCTTGGCGTCGAGATACTTGGTGTAGTTGCCCTCGTAGGGGATGCCGCGGCCGCGGTCGAGCTCGAGGATCCAGCCCGTCACATTGTCGAGGAAGTAGCGGTCGTGGGTGATGATCAGCACCGAGCCCGGATAGTCGCGCAGGTGCTTTTCCAGCCACTGCGTTGTCTCCGCGTCGAGATGGTTGGTCGGCTCGTCGAGCAGCAGGAGGTCGGGCTGCTCAAGCAGCAGCCGGCAGAGCGCGACGCGGCGGCGCTCGCCGCCCGACAGGTTGTTGACGTCGGCGTCGCCCGGCGGGCACTGCAGCGCCTCCATGGCCATCTCGACCTGCTGCTCGAGGTCCCAGAGGTTCAGCCGGTCCATCTCGTCCTGGAGCCTGGCGCCCTCTTCCGCCGTCTCGTCGGAATAGTTCATCATCAGCTCGTTGTAGCGCTCGACGATCGCCGTCTTCTTCGCCACCCCGTCCATGACGTTCTGGAACACGGTCTTCGCCGGGTCGAGCTGCGGCTCCTGCGCCAGGTAGCCGACGGTCGCGCCCTCGGCGAGCCAGGCTTCGCCGGAAAAGTCCTTGTCGAGCCCGGCCATGATGCGCAGCACGGTCGACTTGCCCGAGCCGTTCGGACCGAGGATGCCGATCTTGGCGTCCGGATAGAAGGACAGATTGAGGTTCTCGAGAACCTTCTTGGTGCCGTAGGACTTGTTCAGCCCGGCCATGTGATAGATGAACTGGCGTGCCACGCGCGCTTTTCCCGTCAGAGGTTGAATGGAAGTTGCGCGCTATTTAGGCGATACGGCCGGCGACGGCAATGGCTGCCCTCGCTCAGGCTAGGTCTTGATGCGCCAGCCCGTCTTGAAAATCCACCAGACGAAGGCCAGGCAGGCGGCGAGGAAGGCGAGCGTCATGCCGAGGCTGACGGCGACGCTGACGTCGGCCGTGCCAAAGAAGCTCCAGCGGAAGCCCGACACGAGATAGAGCACGGGATTGAACAGGCTGACGGTTCTCCAGGCCGGCGGCAGCATGTCGATGGAATAGAAGCTGCCGCCAAGGAAGGTGAGCGGGGTGACGACCAGCAGCGGGATGAGCTGCAGCCGCTCGAAATTATGCGCCCATATGCCGATGATGAAGCCGAACAGGCTGAAGGTGACGGCGGTCAGCACCAGGAAGAGCAGCATGAAGAAGGGATGCTGTATCTCGATCGGCACGAACAGGCCGGAGGTGGCAAGGATGATCAGGCCGATCATGATCGACTTGGTGGCCGCGGCCCCGACATAGGCAAGCACGATCTCGACGAACGAGATCGGCGCCGACAGAAGCTCGTAGATCGTGCCGATGAACTTCGGGAAGTAGATGCCGAAGGAGGCGTTGGCGATGCTCTGGGTGAGCAGCGACAGCATGATCAGGCCGGGCACGATGAAGGCCCCGTAGCTGACGCCTCCGACCTCGCTGATATGCGAGCCGATGGCCGAACCGAAGACCACGAAATAGAGCGAGGTCGACACCACCGGCGACACCACGCTCTGCAGCAGCGTGCGCAAGGTGCGCGACATCTCGAACTTGTAGATCGCCTTGACCGCGTGGAAGTTCATTGCCGGCGGCTCACCAGGTTGACGAAGATCTCCTCCAGCGAGCTTTGCTTGGTGTGGAGATCGTTGAAGCGGACGTCCTCGGCCTCGAGCGCCTTGAAGAGGCGGGTGATGCCGGTGCGCTCGCTCTGCGAATCGTAGGTATAGGTGAGCTCGCTGCCATCCTCGGAAAGCTGCAGCGAGAAGGCCGCAAGGCTCTCCGGCACGCGTTCGAGCGGCTGCTGCAACTGCAGGGTCAGCTCCTTGCGGCCGAGCTTCTTCATCAGCGCCGCCTTGTCCTCGACCAGGACCAGCCTGCCCTTGTCGATGACGCCGACGCGGTCGGCCATCTCCTCGGCCTCCTCGATGTAGTGGGTGGTGAGAATGATGGTGACGCCGGTCTCCCTGAGACGCCGCACGACCTCCCACATGTCGCGGCGAAGCTCGACGTCGACGCCGGCCGACGGCTCGTCGAGGAAGAGGATGCGCGGCTCGTGGGAGAGCGCCTTGGCTATCATGACGCGCCGCTTCATGCCGCCCGACAGCGTCATGATTTTTGAGTCCTTCTTGTCCCAGAGCGACAGGTCCTTCAGCACCTTCTCGATATGGGCCGGATCCTTCGGCTTGCCGAACAGGCCGCGGCTGAAGCTGACCGTCGCCCACACCGTCTCGAAGGCGTCGGTGGTCAGTTCCTGCGGCACCAGCCCGATCAGCGAGCGCGTGGTGCGGAAATCGGCGACGATGTCGTGGCCGTCCGCCAGCACCCTGCCCTCGCCGGGCTTAACGATGCCGCAGATGATGTTGATCAGCGTCGTCTTGCCGGCGCCGTTGGGGCCGAGCAGCGCGAAGATCTCGCCGTGGCGGATCTCAAGGTCGATGCCCTTCAACGCCTCGAAGCCCGTGGCGTAGGTCTTTGACAGGTTGGAGACTGAAATCGCAGGCTGCATGGAAAACGGCTTTGGTCAGAAAAGCGCCCTGGTCGGGCCACGAGGCAAGAGACGGCTATACAGGTCCGGCATGATCGCCCGCAAGCCGCGCGCGCAATCGTTGCTGACAGACTGCCTATCGGCGGCCGGATATGCTTAATGTAGGAGGAACGTGCCGGTTGGGCAAAGGCCGGCCGACGGCAGGAGGCAGACATGCGCTGGTTGCATATAACCGTGGTTGCCGTGCTGGCGATCGCTTTCGTGGTCTTCGCGCTGCAGAACCTGCAGATGGTTACCGCCGCTTTCCTCGGCTTCAGCTTCCGGGCGCCGCTCGCCCTGCTTTGCATCGTCATCTACCTGCTGGGCATGGCGACCGGCGGCAGCGTCTGGTCGCTGGTCCGCTGGGCATGGCAGGGATCGCGGACGCCGGCAGCGACGCAGCAATAGCCTGCCCGCAGCATGGGTTTCGCATCGCCAAGGCAGGTCGCTTCGCCGACCGGCGCGACCCTGAACCTCCATACGCGGCTGGCGGACAGCGCTCCCCGCGCGGTGGTGCAGATCAACCACGGCCTCGCCGAGCACGCGGCGCGCTACGAGCGCTTCGCCGACTTGCTCGCCGGACATGGCTTCCACAGCTACGCGCACGATCACCGCGGCCACGGCTTCACCACCGCGCCCGACGCCCCGCCGGGCCGCTTCGGCACGCCGTCCGGCGCCGACAAGGTGATCGCCGACGTCGCCGCCGTCCATGAGCTCATCCGGGCCGAGCATCCCGGCCTGCCGGTGATCGTCTTCGGCCATTCGATGGGCGGGCTGATCGCGCTGGATTTCCTCCTCCGCTATCCGAAGGGCATCCATGCCGCGGCGATATGGAACGCCAATGTCTCCGCCGGCCTCGCCGGCCGGACGGCGCTGGCAATCCTCGCCTGGGAGAAGTTCCGGCTCGGCTCCGACGTGCCGTCGCGGCTGCTCCCCCGCCTCACCTTCCAGGCCTGGGGCCAAAAGGTGCCGGGCCACAAGACGCCGTTCGACTGGCTGTCGCGCGATCCGCAAGAGGTGAAGAAGTATATCGACGACCCGCTCTGCGGCTGGGACGCGTCGGTGTCGCTCTGGCAGGATCTGTTCCGCTTCGTCTTCTTGGGCGCCGACGACGGCAACTTTTCCGGCCTCGACCGCAGCCTGCCGATCAACCTCGTCGGCGGAGAAGAGGACCCCGCGACCGACGGCGGCAAGGCGGTGACGCACCTGGCCGAGCGCCTCGGGCGGCTGGGATTTTCGAATCTGAATTCAACGCTCTACTCCGCCACGCGCCACGAAAGCCTGAACGAGTTGAATCGCGACGTGATCATGCGGGATTTCGCCGGGTGGCTGGACCGAATCTTGAAAAACCCATCACGATAGGTTACGAATGGTCACGGTTCTGCGCACCGGCGGTTTCAGGGTCGTGATTTTCACGGACGATCACGAACCGGCTCATGTGCATGTCTTTGCTGACGGCGAAGCCAAGATAAATCTCTCCGGCCCTGGCGGTGGGCCGGAATTGATCTGGGCGGTCGGAATGAAGCACGCGGACGTCAGGAAATGCCTGAAACTGATCGAAGAGAACGGCGAAGCACTGCTCGCACGATGGAACGAGATCCATGGCTGAACTGACGGACAAGCAAATCGACGCCGCCCTTGCGCGTGGTCAGGCGGCCGCGTCCAGCGAACCGCGCGCCGCGAGCGCCCGCTACGACCGCAGGCTCGACCGCATCGTGGTCGAACTCACCAATGGATGCACCTTCGCCTTTCCGCCTCGTCTTGCCCAAGGCTTGGAAGACGCGACCGCAGACGAGCTGGCGGCGGTCGAGGTGCTGGGCGCAGGCTACGGCCTGCACTGGGAAGCTTTGGACGTGGACTTCACCGTGCCCGGCCTGCTGGCCGGCATCTTCGGCACGCGCGCCTACATGGCGCGCAACGCGGGCCGTGCAACTTCGTCGGCCAAGGCAGCCGCCTCCCGCGCCAACGGCGCCAAGGGCGGAAGGCCCCGGAAGACCGCCTCTACTTAGACCACGCCCGCCGAAATTTGCGGCGGGTCATACCCTTCCGCGCGCAATCGCCTATTCTGTGCACTGTCGGCGAGCGAGGAGGCTGAGATGACCTGGTCTTTCAACATCGGCACATTCGGCGGCACGCAGCTGCGCGTGCACGTCACCTTCGCGCTGCTGCTGTTGTGGATCTGGTTCGTGCAGTACCGGATCGGCGGTGCGGCCGAGGCCTGGCAGGGCGTGATCTTCATCATCGCCGTCTTCGTCTGCGTGGTGCTGCACGAATTCGGCCACATCCTCGCCGCGCGCCGCTATGGCATCAGGACGCCCGACATCACGCTGCTGCCGATCGGCGGTCTGGCGCGGCTGGAGCGGATGCCCGACAAGCCCGGCCAGGAGCTGGTGATCGCCATCGCCGGCCCGCTGGTCAATGTGGTGATCGCGGTGCTGATCTACGCGGTGCTCGGCTATTCAGTCGGCCTCGAGCACATAGCGGAGATCGAGAACCCGCGGGCCGATTTCTTCGTGCGGCTCGCCGGCGTCAACATCTTCCTCGTCCTCTTCAACCTGATCCCGGCCTTCCCGATGGACGGCGGACGCGTGCTGCGGGCGCTGCTGGCGACACGCATCCCCTGGGCGCGCGCCACCCAGATCGCGGCGACGGTCGGCCAGGGCCTTGCCTTCGCCTTCGGCTTCTTCGGGCTGCTGTACAATCCGCTGCTCATCTTCATCGCCATCTTCGTCTATCTCGCCGCGGCCGCCGAGGCGCAGACGGCGCAGATCCGCGAGGTCGCCTCCAGCGTTCTCGTCGGCGACGTCATGATCACCAACTTCGCCACCCTGCCGCGCACCGCCAACATCGACCAGGCGATCGACACGCTGCTCGCCACCACGCAGCATGAGTTTCCAGTGGTCGACGCCGACGGAAAATTCGAGGGGCTGCTCACCCGCGACGACATGATCCGCGCGCTGCGCGAAGGCGGACCGGATACGCCGGTCGTGTCGGCGATGCGCACCGACGTCCCGACCACCCATCCGCGCAAGAGCCTGCAGGGGAGCCTGCAATCGATGATGGACGCCAATGTCCCGGCGATCGCGGTGCTCGCCGATGGCGGCCGTCTGGTCGGGCTGATGACGCACGAGAACCTCGGCGAGATGCTGATGGTGCGCTCGGCGCAGCCCGAAGGGTTCCGTTTCGGCAGGCTGCGGCCGAGCCGCCGGCAAGCGTCGTAACTGCCCCGTGACAGGGCCACTGCCGATCTGCTAGGCAGCGGCCATTCTGGAGAGGCAGCCTCACCCCATGTCCGAACCGCCGCTGAAGGGCATCCGCGTCATCGAACTCGCCCGTATCCTGGCCGGCCCCTGGGCCGGGCAGGCGCTCGCCGATCTCGGCGCCGACGTGATCAAGGTGGAAAATCCCGACGGCGGCGACGACACGCGCAAATGGGGGCCGCCCTTCGTCGTTGGGCATGACGGCGAGAACCTGTCGGCCGCCTACTACCATTCCTGCAACCGTGGCAAGCGCTCGATCGCCATCGACTTCTCGACGCCGGAGGGCGCCGAGACGGTGCGCAGGCTGGTGGCCACGGCCGACGTGCTGATCGAGAACTTCAAGCTCGGCGGCTTGAAGAAATACGGCCTCGACTATGACAGCTTAAGAAAGCTGAACCCCAGGCTGGTCTACTGCTCGATCACCGGTTTCGGCCAGGATGGTCCTTATGCCCCGCGCGCGGGCTACGACTTCATCATCCAGGGCATGGGCGGGTTGATGTCGATCACCGGCGAGCCGGGCCGCGAGCCCCAGAAGGTCGGCGTCGCCGTTTCGGACATCTTCACCGGGCTTTACTCGGTGATCGCCATTCAGGCGGCGCTGCGCCACGCGGAGGCGACCGGCCAGGGCCAGTTCATCGACATGGCGCTGCTCGATACGCAGGTTTCCGTGCTCGGCAACCAGAACCTCAACTATCTGGTCTCGGGCAAGGCGCCGGTGCAGATGGGCAACGCGCACATGAACATCGCGCCCTATGAAGTCCTGCCGGTGAAGGACGGCTTCTTCATCCTGGCGGTCGGCAATGACGGGCAGTTCCAGCGCTTCTGCAAGGTGGTCGGGCTCGACCATCTGGCGTCCGATCCGGATTTCGCCACCAACCCCGCGCGCGTCACCAACCGCGCGCGTCTGCGCGAGGCGTTGATATCGGCTCTGGCCGGATGGGAGCGCGACCGGCTGCTGCCGCTGCTCGACGCCGCCGCCGTCCCCGCCAGCCCGATCAACGACATCGCCCAGATGTTCGACGACCCGCAGGTGGTCGCGCGCGGCATGCGCATGGACCTCGACGACGGCCACGGCAACGCCCTGCCCTCGGTGCGCTCGCCGATCCGGCTTTCCGAAACGCCGCTAGCCTATGAGCGGCCATCGCCGCGTCTCGGCGAACACACGGCCGAAATCCTCGCCGAACTGGAGCAGAAATGACAACGACCGGAATGAAGACGGGCGGCCAGTTGATCGTCGAGGCGCTCGAAGCAAACGGCGTCGAGCGCGTCTTCTGCGTGCCGGGCGAGTCCTACCTCGCCGTGCTCGACGCGCTCCACGATTCGCCGATCAGGACGATCGTCTGCCGGCAGGAAGGCGGCGCCGCGATGATGGCGGATTGCGAGGGACGCCTGACCGGCAAGCCCGGCATCTGCTTCGTCACACGCGGTCCCGGCGCCACCAACGCCTCTGCAGGCGTGCATATCGCCCGGCAGGATTCCAACCCGATGATCCTCTTCATCGGCCAGATCGCCGGCCATGCCCGGGAGCGCGAGGCGTTCCAGGAGGTCGACTACAAGCGCTTCTACGGCGACATCGCCAAGTGGGTGGTCGAGATCGACGACGCGGCCCGCATCCCCGAGCTCGTCACCCGCGCCTTCGCGGTGGCGACCTCCGGACGGCCGGGGCCGGTAGTCATCGCGCTGCCCGAGGACATGCTGACCAGCGAGGCCGAGGCGCCGCAGGCGCTTGCCTGGACGCCGGTCGAGACCTCGCCGGGCGAGCACGAGATGGCGCAACTCGAAGAACTGCTGGAGAAGGCCGAGAGGCCCTTCGTCATCCTCGGGGGCACGCGCTGGAGCGCGGAGGCGGTCGGCCTGTTCCAGCGCTCGGCGGAAAGCTGGGCGCTGCCGGTCGGCTGCTCCTTCCGTCGCCAGATGCTGTTCGACCATCTGCACCCCTGCTATGCCGGCGACGTCGGCATCGGCCCGAACCCGAAGCTCGCGGCAGCCATCAAGGAGGCCGACCTCGTGCTGCTCATCGGCGGACGCATGGGCGAGATGCCGTCCTCCGACTACACGCTGCTGAAGAGCCCCTACCCCGACCAGACGCTGGTGCATGTGCATCCCGATGCCGCCGAGCTCGGCCGCGTCTATCGCCCGACGGTTGCCATCAACGCCTCGCCGCATGCCTTCGCCAAGGCCTTTGCCGGGCGCGGCCCGAAGGCTTCCCCGGCCTGGTCCGACCGCACCGCGGCGCTGCACGGCGCCTATCTCGCATGGTCGACGCCGCCCAAGTCCGGCCCCGGCGCCGTGCATATGGGGCCGATCATCGACTATCTCGAAAAGACGCTGCCGGAGGACGCCGTCATCTGCAACGGCGCCGGCAACTTCGCCACCTGGATGCATCGCTTCCACCGTTTCCGCGGCTACGCCACGCAGGGCGCGCCGACCTCCGGCTCGATGGGCTACGGCCTGCCGGCCGGCGTCGCGGCCAAGGAAATGTTCCCCGGCCGAGAGGTGATCGTCTGGGCCGGCGACGGCGATTTCCTCATGCACGGCCAGGAGTTCGCGGCGGCGGTGCAATACGGCCTGCCGATCGTCGTCGTGATCCTGAACAACGGCATCTACGGTACGATCCGCATGCACCAGGAGCGCGACTATCCCGGCCGCGTCTCGGGCACCGAGCTCAGGAACCCCGACTTCGCGGCCTATGCCCGCGCCTTCGGCGGCCACGGCGAGACGGTGGAGACGACCGAGGAGTTCGCGCCCGCCTTCGAGCGCGCGCGGTCAAGCGGCAAGCCGGCGATCATCGAGGTCAAGCTCGACCCCGAGGCGATCACCCCGACGCGCACGCTGACGGATATCAGGGAGGGGCGGTGAACTTGAAATTCGTATCTCGTTGAGATACATTTCTTTATGATCCGAACGGTCAGGGACAAGCGGATAGCCGGGATTCGTTCAGGTGGAACGACGAAAGGCTTTCCCAGCGATCTGATCCAGAGGGCGCAGCGACGGTTGGCGCAGCTCGACGCAGCGACGAGCCTGTCCGACTTGATGGTTCCGCCGTCAAATCAGCTCGAAGCGTTGAGAGGCAACCGCAGCGGTCAGCATTCCATTCGGATCAACCAGCAATGGCGGCTATGCTTCGTCTGGAAAGACGGAGATGCCTTCGAAGTAGAGATAGTGGACTATCACTGAGGCCCGTGATGAGCACTGCCCGTCCCCGTCCCGTTCACCCAGGCGAAATCCTGCGCGAGGACTTTCTGCCGGAATATTCGCTGACGGCCGGCTCCCTCGCCAAGGCGCTGCACGTGCCCCGTGACAGGATCGAAAAGCTCGTCAGGGAGCAGCGCGCCTTGACCGCCGACACAGCCATGCGGCTGGCTCGCTATTTCAACACGACGCCGCAATTCTGGATGAACCTGCAGGCCAATTTCGATCTTGCATCCGTGGCGGAGGACGAGATCAGGTCCATCGAGCCGCGCGCAGCATAAGCCCAAGCCACCCGCAATGAAAAAGGGGCGGTCGCCCGCCCCTTTCGCATTCCGCGGAGCCGACCGGCCTTACGGGATCGCCTTGTCGGTGATGGCGGTGGTGTAGCCGCCCTCGGCCGGCTTCGAGATGATCTTCTGGTCGAGCAGCGCCTTGGCGGTGCGGTCGTAGGCGGCCGGGATCAGCTTGCCGTCGGCGTTGTCGATCAGCTTGGCGACCTCGCCCATCATGCGCTTCTGGTGGTTCTCGTCCTGGCCGCCGTTCTCGACGACGATGTCGGCCGCCTCGTCGGGGTTCTCGGTGGCGTACTTCCAGCCCTTCATCGAGGCGCGGACGAACTTCACCATCTTCTCCTCGAAGGCCGGGTCCTTCAGCTTGTCCTCGATCACGTAGAGGCCGTCTTCCAGGAGGTCGTTGCCCATTTCGGTGTAGTTGAAGACGATCAGGTCTTCCGGCTTGTAGCCGGCGTCGATCAGCTGCCAGTATTCGTTGTAGGTCATGACCGAGATGCAGTCGGCCTGCTTCTGGATCAGCGGCTGCACGTCGAAGCTCTGCTTCAGCACGGTCACGCCGTCCGCACCGCCCTCCGTCGGCAGCCCGATCTTGTTCATCCAGGCGTAGAACGGATATTCGTTGCCGAAGAACCAGACGCCCAGCGTCTTGCCCTTGAAGTCGGCTTCGGTCTTCACCGGACCGTCCTTCGGGCAGACGAGCTGCATGCCCGCCTTCTTGAAGGGTTGCGCGATGTTGATGAGGCCTACCCCCTTGTCGCGGGCGGCGAGCGCGCCGCCCATCCAGTCGACGATGACGTCGGCGCCGCCGCCGGCGATCACCTGCTCTGGCGCGATGTCGGGGCCGCCCGGCTTGATCTCGACGTCGAGACCTTCCTCCTCGTAGAAACCCTTGTCCTTGGCGACGTAGTAGCCGGCGAACTGCGCCTGCGTGACCCATTTCAGCTGCAGCGTCACCTTGTCCGCAGCCAGTGCCTGGAACGCGGCGAGCGACATGGCGCCCGCCAGCATGGAAACCATAAGTCTCTTCATATTCTTACCCTCTGAAGTTGCCGCCTATCCCCCACGGACGGACGGATGCCAAAACGTTGCCGCCCTTTCTGCGAGGGCGATCAGGCCATAGAAGACCGAACCGACGAGCGCCGCAACTGCGATTTCGGCCCACACCATGTCGATGTTCATGCGGCCGACCTCGGTGGAGATGCGGAAGCCCATGCCGACGACCGGGGTGCCGAAGAATTCGGCGACGATCGCCCCGATCAGCGCCAGCGTCGAGTTGATCTTCAGCGCATTGAAGATGAAGGGTGCGGCCGCCGGCAACCGGAGCTTGCGCAGCGTCTGCCAGTAATCCGCGGCATAGGTGCGCATCAGGTCGCGCTCCATGTGGCCCGAGGCGGCGAGCCCCGTCACCGTGTTCACCAGCATGGGGAAGAAGGTCATGATGGCGACGACCGCGGCCTTGGATTCCCAGTCGAAGCCGAACCACATCACCATGATCGGCGCGACGCCGATGATCGGCAGCGCCGACACCATGTTGCCGATCGGCAGCAGGCCGCGGCCGAGGAAGGCCACGCGGTCGGCGAGGATGGCGGTCAGGAAGCCGGCGCCGCAGCCGATGGCGTAGCCGGCGATGACCGCCTTGAAGATCGTCTGGTTGACGTCGGCGGCGAGCACCGGGATCGAGCTGGCGATGCGCGCGCCGATCGCCGAGGGCGGCGGCAACAGGATGAAGGGAATGCCGGCGCCGCGCACCACCGCTTCCCAGATGATCAGGATCCAGACGCCGAAGATGAACGGGATGAGCAGGCGCAGGAACATGCCGGCGGCGCGGTTCGCCGGCTTCAGCTCCGACAGGATCGTCACGCACCGCCAGGCGAGCAGCCAGGCGGCGGCGAGCAGCACATAGTAAGGGGCCAGCGCCGATCCCTCGAAGCCCGCGATGCCCGAAAGCAGCAGC
>Ga0233385_1000724_pt1 | contig 15333 bp, 14 predicted proteins | sample ElkDunMinimDraft_16_FD_191543 | JGI IMG/M metagenome (GOLD analysis project Ga0233385, IMG submission 191543) | Fecal eukaryotic communites from dung pellets of Tule Elk in California, USA - Elk Dung G36 | ecosystem: Host-associated > Mammals > Digestive system > Large intestine > Fecal | place...
CTCCGACCAGAGGGTCTCGGCCGAGGCGGTGGTCGCGGCCGTGTCGCGCGCCAGGCGCGGGTCGACCTCGATGGAGACCCGGCCGTCGACGCCGTCCGTGGCGTCGTACACCGGGCGCAGGACGTCGCACGCGTCGCGCACGTCGTCCGTCGTGACGCGCAGGACCGCCTCCTCGACGGCCGCACCGTCGACGGCGAGGGCGCGCAGCTGGGCGTCGTACGCGTCACCGTGCGCGAGCGCGGCGGCGAAGATCGACGGGTTCGTCGTCACGCCCACGACGCCGCGGGCGACGAGGTCGGCGAGCCCTCCGGACTCGATCCGTTGACGCGACAGGTCGTCGAGCCAGACGGCGACGCCCGCCTGACGCAGTGCCTGCAGGGGGGTGGTGCTGGTCATGGTCGTTCCCCTTCGTCCCACGAGGTGCGTCTGCGTCCTGCGGGCGGCGGGGCCGGGCTGGAGCCGGCCCCGCCGCTGTCGACCGTCAGGCCGGCAGGTCGCCGGTGCCGGACTGCGCGGACGCGTCCGGCCGGTCGGACGGGGCGTGCGCCCCACGCGCTGCCGCGATCGACTCGTGCGCCGCGGCCACGACGGCCTCGGCGGTGATCCCGAACTCCCGGTACAGCGTCTGGTACTCCGCGGACGCCCCGTAGTGCTCGAGGGAGACCGCGCGACCCGCGTCGCCGAGGATCTTGTGCCACGACAGCGAGATGCCGGCCTCGACCGACACCCGCGCGCGCACCGAGGACGGCAGCACCGACTCGCGGTACTCCTCGTCCTGCTCGGCGAACCACTCGAGGCACGGTGCCGACACCACGCGGGTGGCCACACCGGCGGCCTCGAGGGTCTCGCGCGCCTCGACGGCGAGCTGGACCTCGGAGCCGGTGGCGAGCAGCACCACGTCGGGCGTGCCGGTCGACGCCTCGAGCAGGACGTACGCGCCCTTGGCGACGCCGTCGGTCGTCGCGAAGCCGTCCTCGCCGCGCGGGAACGTGGGCACGTTCTGGCGGGTCAGGACGAGCGCGACGGGGCCGTCGGTGCGCTCGAGCGACGCCCGCCAGGCGGCCGCCGTCTCGTTGGCGTCGGCCGGGCGCACGACCGCCAGGCCGGGGATCGCACGGACCGCGGCGAGGTGCTCGACCGGCTGGTGCGTCGGGCCGTCCTCGCCGAGGCCGATGGAGTCGTGGGTCCAGACGTACGTGACGTTCACGCCCATGAGCGCCGCCAGACGGACGGCGCCTCGCATGTAGTCGGAGAACGTGAAGAAGGTGCCGCCGTAGGGCCGCGTGAGGCCGTGCAGGCGGATCCCGGACAGGATCGAGCCCATGGCGTGCTCGCGGATGCCGAAGTGCAGCGTGCGACCGTACTCGTCACCGGCGAACTCGTGCGACGAGCGGTGCGCCGGCAGGAAGGACGGCTCACCCTTCATCGTCGTGTTGTTCGACCCGGCGAGGTCGGCCGAGCCGCCCCACAGCTCGGGCAGCACGGGGGCGAGGGCGGACAGCACCTCACCGGACGCCGCACGGGTGGCGACGGCCTTGCCGGCGGGGAACGTCGGCAGCGCGTCGGTCCAGCCCTCGGGCAGCGCGTCCGCGCGCAGGCGGTCGAGGAGCGCCTTGCGCTCGGGGTTGGCCGTGGCCCAGGCGTCGAACGACTCCTGCCACGCGGCGCGCGCCTTCGCGGCACGGTCGGCCAGGCTGCGCGTGTGCGCGATGACCTCGGGGGCGACGTCGAAGGACTTCTCGGCGTCGAAGCCGAGCACCTCCTTCAGCCCGCGGATCGCCTCGGCACCCAGCTTGGAGCCGTGCGACGAGTGGTCGTCCGTCTTGCCGGGCGTCGGCCACGCGATGAGGGTGCGCAGGCCGATGAACGACGGCTTGTCCGTGACGGCCTTGGCGGCCTCGATCGCCGCGTTGAGCGCGTCCACGTCCTCGCGGTACTCGCCGCCGACGGTCCAGTCGACGTACTGCACGTGCCAGCCGTAGGACTCGTACCGCTTGAGCACGTCCTCGGTGAACGCGATCTGCGTGTCGCCCTCGATCGAGATGTGGTTGTCGTCCCACAGCACGACGAGGTTGCCGAGCTCCTGCGTGCCGGCCAGCGAGGAGGCCTCGCTGGTGACGCCCTCCTGCAGGTCTCCGTCGGAGGCGATCACGTACACGTGGTGGTCGAACGGGCTGGTGCCGGGCGCGGCCTCGGGGTCCAGCAGGCCGCGCTCACGGCGGGCCGCCATCGCGAACCCGACGGCCGAGGCGAGGCCCTGGCCGAGCGGGCCGGTCGTGATCTCGACGCCCGCCGTGTGGCGGTACTCGGGGTGGCCGGGGGTCTTGGAGCCCCACGTGCGCAGCGCCTGGAGGTCCTCGAGCTCCAGCCCGAACCCGCCCAGGTAGAGCTGGATGTACTGCGTCAGGCTGGAGTGCCCGGCGGACAGGACGAACCGGTCGCGGCCCAGCCAGTGCGGGTCCGTCGGGTCGTGCCGCATGACGTTCTGGTAGAGCAGGTAGGCGGCCGGCGCGAGGCTGATCGCCGTGCCGGGGTGCCCGTTGCCGACCTTCTCGACCGCGTCCGCCGCGAGCACGCGGACGGTGTCGACCGCCCGCACGTCGAGTTCGGACCAGCCGACCGTGGTGGCCAGGGGAGCCTTCGCGTTCACCGCACCTCATTCCCGTCCCGCACGCGCGGGGCGTCGTTCCGAGCGTCTCCGGACGTCTGCCGCAGGGGTGCGGTGCGTCCGGCTGGGGCCCCGCCGCGTCGTCGGGCGGGGAGGTCTGCTGACCGGGAGCCTATAGCGGACGCGCGTCCTGCCGCGCACTGGGTCCAGGAACGCGGCAAACGATTGCCGCCGCCCACAGGCGCGCCGCGCCGGCCCGCCGCGGGTCTCGTGCGACCGATCTCACGTCCTCCGACGGCGCCGCGACCGGGTCGAACGTCCCGTCGGCGGGGTGGGGTGCGTACCATGGCGGGCGGGACCTCGGTCCCGTCCGCCCACGCCCCGACGGGTGTCGGCAGCCCCGATCCGACTCCCGAACGGAAACCGAAGCGCGTGCGCCTGTCCACCCCCGCGTCCCTCGACGCGAGCAGCCCCGGTGCCACGGTCGGCACGGACGGCACGGTGGAGGGCGGGTCGCAGGGCGCGGACGGCGCCCCGGCCGTCGCGCAGGCCCCGGCGGGCCGGTGGTCCACGGCCCTGGGCACGGTCGCCGCGTACGTCGCGCTGACCAAGCCCCGCGTCATCGAGCTGCTGCTCATCACGACCATCCCCACGATGTTCCTCGCCGCGCGCGGCATGCCGCCGCTGGGTCTGGTCGTCGCCACGCTGGTCGGGGGAGCGGGCGCCGCGGGCGCGGCCAACACGCTGAACCAGTACCTCGACCGGGACATCGACGAGGTCATGAACCGCACGCGGCGCCGGCCGATCGTCACGGGGCGGATCACGCCGCGCGCGGCCCTGGTGTTCGGTCTGGTGCTGGGTGCGGTGTCGCTCGCGTGGCTGTGGTTCGTGGTGAACCCGCCGTCGGCGCTGTGGACCGCGTCCGCGATCCTCATCTACGTCGTCGGCTACACGATGATCCTCAAGCGGCGCACCCCGCAGAACATCGTGTGGGGCGGTGCGGCGGGCTGCATGCCGGTCGTCATCGGCTGGTCCGCCGTGACCGGCGGGGTGTCGTGGGAGGCGGCTCTGCTGTTCGGTGTCGTGTTCTTCTGGACGCCGCCGCACTACTGGCCGCTGTCGATGAAGTTCCGGCGGGACTACGCCGCCGCGGGCGTCCCGATGCTGCCGGTCGTCGCCGCCGACACGAAGGTCGCGCGGGAGATGATCGCGTACACGCTGGCGATGATCGCGTGCTCGCTGCTGCTGGTGCCCGTGGGCGGCATGACCTGGGTGTACGGCGTCGTCGCGGCCGCTCTCGGCGCGTGGTTCCTGTGGCTGTGCATCGGTCTGCTGCGCCGTGCGCGCGACCCGCAGCACCCGCCCCTGCGCGCCATGACGGTGTTCCACGGGTCCATCACGTACCTGACCCTGCTGTCCGTCGCCGTCGCGGTGGACGTCTTCCTGCCGCTGTGACGCCGCGGACGTGGCCGACCGCCTGACCGCCGCGCTCGAGGGGTACCTCGCCCACCTCGCGGTCGAGCGCGGCCTGGCCCCCCACACCCTCGCCGCGTACCGCCGCGACCTGACGCGCTACGTCGAGCACCTGCGGGCGTGCGGACGCACCGACCCCGCGCAGGTCACGGAGCGCGACGCCGAGGACTACGTCCTGGTGCTGCGCACGGGATCCGACGGGCGCGCGGTCCTGTCGCCGGCGTCGGCGGCGCGCAGCGTCGTGGCCATGCGCGGCTGGCACAGGTTCCTCGCGCTCGACGGCCTGGCCCCCACCGACGCGGCGGCCGACGTGCGCCCGCCGCAGCAGCCCCGGCGGCTGCCCAAGGCCATCTCGGTCCAGGACGTGGGCCGGCTCCTGGACGCCGCCGGCGTCGGCGACGGACCCGTCCCGCTGCGCGACCGCGCGCTGCTCGAGCTGGTGTACTCCACGGGCGCCCGGATCTCCGAGGCGGTCGGGCTCGACGTCGACGACCTGGACCTCACGCCGGACCGGGCGGCGGTGCGGCTGCTCGGCAAGGGGGGCAAGGAGCGCGTGGTCCCCGTGGGCTCGTACGCGGCGCGGGCCGTCGACGCCTACCTGGTGCGCGGGCGGCCGGCGCTCGCGCAGGCGGGACGCGGCACCCCGGCGATCTTCCTCAACACCCGCGGTGCGCGCCTCAGCCGGCAGTCCGCCTGGGCCGTGCTGCGCACGGCGGCCGAGCGGGCCGGCCTGGACGCCCAGCACCTGTCGCCGCACACGCTGCGGCACTCGTTCGCGACGCACCTGCTGGCCGGTGGCGCGGACGTGCGCGTGGTCCAGGAGCTGCTGGGCCACGCCTCGGTGACGACCACGCAGATCTACACGATGGTGACGCCGGACACCATGCGCGAGGTGTACGCGGCGAGCCACCCGCGGGCCCGGTGATGCGGATCGTGCGGCGCCCGGTCTGTCGCACCGGGTGCGGGCGCCGGGCTCGGGTAGGTTGTGCGCGAGGTGGGCCCGCACGGGCGACGGGGAGCAGATGGTGAGCATGAGCCAGGAGACGACCGAGCAGCAGCTCGACGCGGTGGGACGGCCGCTACCGGAGTTCCCCGTGCCCGCGCCGCTGGCGTCGCACGGTCCGGCGCGCGTCATCGCGATGTGCAACCAGAAGGGTGGCGTCGGCAAGACGACGACCACCATCAACCTGGCCGCGGCGCTCGCCGAGTACGGCCGCCGGGTCCTCATCGTCGACTTCGACCCGCAGGGTGCCGCCTCGGTCGGTCTGGGCATCAGCCCGCACGAGCTCGACCGCACGGTCTACAACCTGCTCATGGAGCGCGACGCCGACCTCCAGGACGTGCTGCGCCACACGGCGGTGCCGGGTCTGGACCTGCTGCCGGCCAACATCGACCTGTCGGCCGCCGAGGTGCAGCTCGTCGGGGAGGTGGCGCGCGAGTCCGTCCTGTCGCGGGTGCTGCGCCCGGTCCTCGACGACTACGACGTCGTGTTCATCGACTGCCAGCCGTCCCTGGGCCTGCTCACTGTGAACGCGCTGACGGCGGCGCACGGCGTGCTCATCCCGCTGGAGTGCGAGTTCTTCGCGCTGCGCGGCGTCGCGCTGCTCATCGAGACGATCGAGAAGGTGCGCGACCGGCTCAACCCGCGCCTCGAGGTCGACGGCATCCTGGCGACCATGTACGACTCGCGCACGCTGCACGCCCGGGAGGTCGTCGCGCGCGTCAACGAGGCGTTCGGGGACACGCTGCTGCACACGGTCATCGGCCGGACGGTGAAGTTCCCCGACGCGACCGTGGCCGCCGAGCCGATCACGCAGTACGCCCCGACGCACCCGGGTGCCGAGGCCTACCGCCGGCTCGCGCGCGAGCTCGTGGCGCGTGGCGACGCCGCCTGACGGCGCGCCCGGCACGCTGGACACCCCGCGCCCGTCCGACGGCGCGCCGGGGGAGGGGGCGCCGTCGGGGTCGTCCGGGTTCGAGGTGCACCTCGACGTCTTCAGCGGCCCGTTCGACCTGCTCCTCGGCCTGATCGCCAAGCACCGCCTCGACATCACCGAGATCGCGCTCGCGCAGGTCACCGACGAGTTCATCGCGTACATCCGCGCCGCCGAGCGCTCCGCGGCCGCGGGCGGCAAGGACTGGGACCTGTCCCAGGCCAGCGAGTTCCTGCTCGTGGCCGCCACGCTGCTCGACCTGAAGGCGGCGCGTCTGCTGCCCTCCGCGCAGGTCGAGGACGCCGAGGACCTGGAGCTGCTGGAGGCGCGCGACCTGCTGTTCGCCCGGCTCCTGCAGTACCGCGCGTACAAGGTGGTCGCCGGCGACCTCGGCGCGCGGCTCGAGGAGGGTGCCCGCCGGTTCCCGCGCGACGTCCAGCTCGAGCCGCACCTGGCCGCGCTGCTGCCCGAGCTCGTCTGGCAGCTGGGGCCCGACCGGCTCGCCGAGCTCGCCGCGCGCGCGATGGCCCCCAAGCCCCCGCCGCCCGGTGTGGACGTCAGCCACCTGCACGCGCCGCTCGTCAGCGTGCGCGAGCAGGCCGCCCTGCTGGTCGACCGGCTGCGGCGCGACGGCGCGACGAGCTTCCGCTCGCTGACGGCGGACGCCGGTGAGCCCGTGGTGGTCGTCGTGCGGTTCCTGGCGCTGCTGGAGCTGTTCCGCGAGGGAGCCGTCGCGTTCGACCAGGTGGTGCCGCTCGGCGAGCTCACCGTCCGGTGGACCGGCAGCGAGGACGGCGACGTCACCGTGTCCGACGACTTCGACCACGACGACGCGGTGGCCCCGGCCACGGACGTCCCGCAGCACGAGGAGGCCGGCGCATGAGCGCGCAGGACGCACCGGGCGCCGCCCCGGACACGGCGGACGCCGCACCCGACGAGCCGGCGTTCGACGTCGGGTCGCTGCCCGGCGGCGCGCTCGCGGCGCTCGAGGCCGTCCTCATGGTCGCCGACGAGCCGGTCCCGGCGGTGCGTCTGGCCACCGCGTTGGCGCTGCCGACCGCGCACGTCGAGGACCTCCTGGCCGAGCTCGCCGCGGAGTACCGCGGCGAGGGCGGCGGCCGGCCGCGCGGGTTCGAGCTGCGGCGTGCCGGCGACGGCTGGCGGATCTACTCCGCCGGGCCGTACGCGGACGTGGTGGGGCGCTTCGTGGTCGACGGGCAGACCCAGCGCCTCACCCAGGCGGCCCTCGAGACCCTCGCCGTCGTGGCCTACCGCCAGCCCGTCAGCCGCGGGCAGGTCTCCGCCGTGCGCGGCGTCAACGTGGACGGCGTGATGCGGACCCTGACGACGCGCGGTCTGGTGGCCGAGGTCGGGCAGGACGCGGCCACCGGTGCGGTGCTCTACGGGACCACGGGATACTTCTTGGAGCGGATGGGCCTGTCGAGCCTCGACGAGCTGCCCCCGCTGGCGCCGTACCTGCCGGACATCGAGTCCCTGGACGGCGTGGACACGACCGACGGACGAGAGGACGGACGATGAGCGGCACGGGAGCGCGTGGCCACCGGGGTGGCGGGCGCGCAGGAGGTGCGGGTCGCACGGGCGGCGGGACGCCGGGACGCGGACCGCGTCGCACGGGTCGGCCGGCGCGGCGGCCGGCCCAGGCCGCGGAGCCGATCGACGTGCACGACCCCGACGGTGTGCGGCTGCAGAAGGTGCTGGCCTCGGCCGGCCTCGGCTCGCGCCGCGCGTGCGAGGAGCTGATCGCCGCGGGGCGGGTGACCGTCGACGGGCAGGTCGTCACGGAGCTCGGTGTGCGGGTGGACCCGCTGACCGCCGTGCTGCACGTGGACGGCATGCGGGTGCAGCTGGACTCGTCGGTGGTCACGATCGCGCTGAACAAGCCGGCTGGCGTGGTCTCGACCATGCACGACCCCGAGGGGCGGCCGTCGCTGACGCAGTACGTCGCCAACCGCGAGGAGCGCCTGTTCCACGTCGGGCGCCTCGACGCGGACTCCGAGGGCCTGCTGCTGCTGACGAACGACGGCGAGCTGGCCAACCGGCTGGCCCACCCGTCGCACGGCGTGCCCAAGACGTACCTCGTCGAGGTGCAGGGGCGTGTCCGCGAGGCGCTGGGCAAGCAGCTGAAGGCCGGTGTCGAGCTGGAGGACGGCCCCGTCACGGTCGACGAGTTCAAGATCGTGCAGGTCGCCAGCCACGCCAGCCTCGTCGAGATCGTGCTGCACGAGGGCCGCAACCGTGTCGTGCGCCGCCTGTTCGAGGAGGTCGGCCACCCGGTCGACCGCCTCGTGCGCACCCGCATCGGCCCCATCCGGCTCGGTGACCTGCGCCCCGGTCGCACCCGCGTGCTCTCGAAGACGGAGGTCGGCTCGCTCATGACGGCGGTGGGCATGTGAGCGTCGCGACCGTCGGCCCGGTGCGCGTCGTCGGCACCGGGCTGCTCGGCGCGTCCGTGGGGCTGGCCCTGACGCAGCACGGCGTGGACGTCCAGCTGGAGGACCCCTCGCGCACGGCGCTCGCCCTGGCCCGGGACGTCGGTGCGGGCACGCCCGCCGACGCGTCCTCCCCGGACCCGGCCCTCGTGGTCGTCGCGGCACCGCCCGACGTGACCGCGGACGTGGTCGCCGCTGCCCTCGCCGCGCACCCGGCCGCCGTCGTGACCGACGTCGCGAGCGTCAAGGGGTACGTGCTCGCCGAGCTGCGCGCCGCGGGCGCCGACCTCACCCGCTACGTCGGCTCGCACCCCATGGCGGGCCGCGAGCGCTCCGGGCCGTCGGCCGCGGTGCCCGGCCTGTTCCTGGGCCGGCCGTGGGTGATCACCGACTCGGGCGCGTCCCGCGACGACGCCCTGCTGGCGGTCCGGCACCTCGCCGTCGACCTCGGCGCGGTGCCGGTGACCATGGACGCCGACGAGCACGACGCCGCCGTCGCGGTCGTGTCGCACGTGCCGCAGCTCGCGTCCTCGCTGGTCGCGGCCCGGCTGCGGGGCGCCGACGAGGCCGCGCTGGCGCTCGCGGGCCAGGGGCTGCGCGACGTGACCCGCCTCGCGGCGTCGGACCCGGCGCTGTGGACGTCGATCCTCGCGGCCAACGCCGCGGCCGTGCGCGACGTGCTCGTCGCCGTGCGCGACGACCTCGACACGGTCCTCGGCGCCCTGGAGCTGGCCGCCGCCGCCAGCGGACCGGAGGACGTCGAGCTCGGTGCCCTGGCCACCATCGCGCGCACCATCGCCGACGGCGGCACGGGGGTCGCGCGCATCCCCGGCAAGCACGGCGGCGCCCACCGGCGCTACGCCGTGGTGACGGTGCTGGTGCCGGACCAGCCGGGCGAGCTCGCGCGGCTGCTCGGCGACGTCGGCGACGCCGGCGTGAACCTGGAGGACCTGCAGCTCGAGCACGCGGCGGGACGACCGGTCGGCATGGCGTCGATCTCCGTCCTGCCCACGCGCGGCGAGCACCTGGAGACCGAGCTGACCGCTCGGGGTTGGAGGCTGGTGAGTTGAGCACCGTCGTGGCGGTGGACGGACCGTCCGGGTCGGGCAAGTCGAGCGTGTCGCGCGAGGTCGCGCGTCGCCTGGGGCTGGCGTACCTGGACACCGGGGCGATGTACCGGGCGGCGACCTGGTGGTGCCTGGAGCAGGAGGTGCCGCTCACGGACGGTCCGGCGGTCGCCGCCGCCGTGCGCGAGCTGCCGCTCGCCATGGGTGTGGACCCGGCCGGTCCGACCGTGACCGTGGCGGGCCGTGACGTCGGCGCGGCGATCCGCACCACCGAGATCTCCTCGCGGGTCAGTGCGGTGGCCACCAACCTGGACGCCCGCGCCGAGCTGGGTCGCCGGCAGCGCGCGCTCATCGAGGCGGAGCGCACCGGGGGGTGGTCGGGCGGCCGCGGTGTCGTCGCGGAGGGCCGCGACATCACGACCGTCGTCGCCCCCGACGCCGACGTGCGGGTGCTGCTCACCGCCGACGAGGCGGCCCGCCTCGCCCGCCGGGCGCGGGAGGTGCACGGCACCGACGACGCCGCCGCGCTCGCGGCCACGCGCGACCAGGTGGTGCGCCGCGACGCCGACGACTCGACCGTCGTGGAGTTCCAGGTCGCGGCGGACGGCGTGGTGACCGTCGACTCCTCGCAGCTGGACCTCGAGCAGACGGTCGCCGCCGTGCTCGACGTCGTGCGGCGGGCGCGCACCCCGCAGGCATGAGCGGCGCGGACCCCGCCACGGGCGGACCCCACGTGCCGTCCCCGGCCGGTCCGGCGTGGGCGCGGTGGGTGGGGCGGTTCCTGGCGCGCGTGGTGTGGGACACGCACGTGACGGGGGCCGAGCGGGTGCCGCGGACCGGTCCGGTGGTGCTGGCCGCGAACCACATCACCCTGCTGGACGGGCCGCTGCTCATCGGTGTGTCGCCCCGGCCGCTGCACATCCTCGTGAAGACCGAGCTGTTCCGTGGGCCCGTGGGGGGTGTGCTGCGGGCGGCCGGTCAGATCCCCGTGGACCGGCACGCGGGGCGTCCCGCGCTGCAGTCGGCGCTCGGCGTGCTGCGCCGCGGTGGGGCCGTCGGGATCTTCCCCGAGGGGACACGCGGACGCGGCACGGTCGAGCAGGTGCGCGCGGGGGCGGCGTGGCTCGCCGTCCAGGGCGGTGCACCGGTGGTGCCGGTGGCGATCCTGGGGACCCGGCGCACGGGGGAGTCGACCCACGGCCTGCCCGGGCCGCGTCGCGACCTGGTCGTCGAGTTCGGTGACCCGATCGACGTGACGGCGGCCGGGCTGTCACGCCGGGCGGCGATCGACCACGCGGCGACGTCGGTCCGTGACGCGATGAGCGCGCTGCTGGCCGCCGCGCAGGCGCGCACGGGGGTCGAGCTGCCCGCCGACGACCCGCGCTCGTCGGCCTGACGCGCGCGGTCCGTCGCCGCACGCGGCGGGCCGTCGTGCCGTGGTGGCCCGACCGGGTGCCGCGGCAGGGGACAATGGACGCATGGATCAGCCCGACCCCACGACGACGCGCACCCCGGACGACGACCGCGGCGACCTCCTCGAGCCCACCGTGCCGCCGACCGCCGACGCCGCGGCCGACGGCGACGACGAGGTGGCCCGCGAACGTGCCCTGCGGGCCGGTCTCGCGGAGTACGAGCTCGGTGACGAGGACCTGGCGCTCCTCGAGGGCGACGGGATCGAGGGCGACGCCCTCGAGATCGAGACGACGCTGCCCGTGCTGGCCGTCGTCGGACGCCCGAACGTCGGCAAGTCGACCCTCGTCAACCGCATCCTCGGGCGCCGTGAGGCCGTCGTGGAGGACAACCCCGGTGTGACGCGCGACCGCGTGAGCTACCCGGCGGAGTGGTCCGGGCGCCGGTTCACGCTCGTGGACACCGGCGGCTGGGAGGTCGACGTCGCGGGCATCGACAAGCGGGTGGCGCAGCAGGCCGAGGTCGCCGTGGACCTGGCCGACGCCGTGCTCTTCGTCGTCGACGCGACCGTCGGGTCCACGGACACCGACGAGCAGGTCGTGCGCCTGCTGCGGCGCTCCGGCAAGCCCGTGGTGCTGGTCGCCAACAAGGTCGACGGCCCGGCGGTCGAGGCGGACGCGGCCGCCCTGTGGTCGCTGGGCCTCGGGCAGCCGCACCCGATCTCCGCGTTGCACGGGCGCGGCACCGGTGACCTCCTGGACGCGGCCATGACGGCCCTGCCCACGGTCTCCGCGCACGCCGTGCCGCTGCCGGACGGCCCGCGCCGGGTCGCGCTGGTCGGACGGCCGAACGTCGGCAAGTCCTCGCTGCTCAACAAGGTCGTGGGGTCCGAGCGCGTCGTGGTCGACCCGACCGCCGGGACCACCCGCGACCCCGTCGACGAGCTCGTGGCGCTGGGCGGCAAGCCGTGGGTGTTCGTCGACACCGCCGGCATCCGCCGCCGCGTCCACCAGACCTCCGGGGCCGACTTCTACGCGTCCCTGCGCACGCAGGCCGCGATCGAGAAGGCCGAGGTCGCGGTCGTGCTGGTCGACGCCTCGGAGGCGATGACGGAGCAGGACATCCGCATCATCCAGCAGGTCATCGACGCGGGCCGCGCGCTGGTCATCGCGTACAACAAGTGGGACCTCATGGACGAGGACCGCCGCCCGTACCTCGAGCGTGAGATCGAGCAGCAGCTGGTGCAGGTGCAGTGGGCGCCGCGGGTCAACGTGTCCGCGAAGACCGGCTGGCACACCGACCGCCTGGTGCCCGCCCTGGAGCGGTCGCTGGAGTCGTGGGACACGCGCATCTCCACCGGACGCCTCAACGCGTTCCTCGGCGAGCTCGTCTCGGCGCACCCGCACCCGCTGCGCGGCGGCAAGCAGCCGCGCATCCTGTTCGCCACGCAGGCCTCGACGCGTCCGCCGCGGTTCGTCATCTTCGCCAGCGGGTTCCTCGAGCCGACGTACCGCCGGTTCATCGAGCGCCGCCTGCGCGAGACCTTCGGGTTCGAGGGCACGCCCATCTCGATCTCGGTGCGCGTGCGCGAGAAGCGCAGGCGGTGACGCTGCGGTGAGCACCCGGCAGGCCGCCGGCCGCCCCGGCACGGCGACGCACGTGCTGCTGCGGCTCGGCCTGCCGCGCGACCCCCGCGCCACCCGGCACCTGGGGACGTTCCTCGTGGCCACGGGCGCGACCGTGCTGCTGACACGCGCGTTCCTGGCCGCCACCGGGTACCCGCAGCTCGGCGGCGACGGCCTGCACATCGCCCACGTCCTCTGGGGCGGGTTGCTGATGGCCGTCGCCTTCCTCCTGCTGCTGTCGTTCGCGGGGCCGGTGCTGCGCCCGCTCGGCGCGCTCGTCGGGGGGATCGGGTTCGGGCTGTTCGTCGACGAGGTCGGCAAGTTCGTGACGTCGGACAACGACTACTTCTACGAGCCGACCGCGGCGATCATCTACGCCACGGTCGTGGGCCTGGGGATCGCGGCCGAGGCACTGCACGGCCGACGACCGCCCGACCCGCGGGAGGCGCTGGCGGGGGCCGTCGACGAGGCGGTCGCGGGTGTGGTCGGCGGGTTCACGCCTGCGGCGCGGCACCGGGCCGAGGCGCGTCTGGCCGACGCGGGTGACGTGGCCGGTGCGCGGGAGACCCGCGCGCTGCTGCGCAGCATCGACGAGGACCACGCCGAGCTGCCCGACCCGGTCGACGCGGTCGCGTCGGGTGTCGTGCGCGTGCTGCACACCCTGGTGCGGGCCCGGTTCGTGCCGTGGCTGGCCGTGCTCGCGCTGGTGGGGACCTCCGGCGTCACCGTGGCCGGTGCCGTGGCCCGCTGGTGGGGCGGCGACGACTCCCCGGGCTGGGTGGTGGCCGGCGCGCTGGTCGCCGGCGCCGTGAGCGTCGCGCTGTGCCTGGTGGGCCTGGCCCGCGTCGGACGGGACGCCGTCGACGGGTACCAGTGGTTCCGACGAGCCGTGCTCGTCAGCCTGCTCGTCACGCAGTTCTTCCTGTTCCGGCTGTCGCAGTGGGACGCGTCCTGGGGGCTGCTCGTCGACCTGCTGGTGCTGGGCGTCGTCGCCGCCGAGCTCGAGGTCCTGCGGCGGCGGGGCGAGGAGCGCGAACCCACCGCCTGAGCCCGCACGGCTGCGCGCGAGGGCGCGACGGGTGGTCGGGACAGGGTCGTCACGTGCGGTAGGCTCTTCGAGGCTTCTGCGGGAGCCATCGGGCTGTGGCGCAGCTTGGTAGCGCACTTGACTGGGGGTCAAGGGGTCGCAGGTTCAAATCCTGTCAGCCCGACAGACGAAGAGCTGGACGAGGGGCCGTTTCCGAGAGATCGGAGCGGCCCCTTTCCGGTCTGCGGGAGGCGCGGTCCCCTGCTCGCAGCGGCGTCGCCCCGGAGCCCTCCGGCGACGGGGGAGGGCGCGGCTCGGGGCAGGTGCGAGGAGACGTGCTCGCACCAGCGGGAGCGGGGTCGTCCGTGGGCCGCGCCGGGCGGTGTCCGGGTGGGGCCCACCGTCCGGCGCGGACCGGCGGGTTCAGGCCAGTGCCGCAGCCTTGAGCGCGTCGAACTCCGTCGGCGTGATCGCCCCGGAGTCGAGGAGCTTCTTGCCCTCGGCGATCTGTTCCGCCGGGGCCATCCCCGCGGCGGGTGCCGGGCTCGACGCCACCGCGCGGATGTACGCGTCGGCCTCGCGCCGGGCGCCGATGGCGGCGGCCGTCGCGCGCTCGCTCATGCCGCGACCGCGGGCGATCAGGTAGACGAGCCCGCCCAGGAACGGTGCGACGAGGAGGAAGACCACCCACACCGCCTTCCACCCGCCGGCGAGGTCCTTGTCGCGGACCAGATCGGCGAAGATCTGGAAGATCACCATCAAGTAGGCGATGAAGAAGAAGCTCCACACGACCAGCCAGAAGAACTCCCAGAAGTCCACGGCTCGCCCCCTTCCCACGTCGGACGGGCACCTGGCGGCGCCCTGTGCCCCCGAGCGTCACCCAGCCGTGCCCTCCGCGGTTCACCGGGAAGTCGTGATCCTGGCGCCCGGCCCGGGTCGACCCGGGCGTGGCGGGCCCCGGCCGGCGGACCGGCGGCGACGGTCAGACGTCGTCGGGGAAGGTCACGACCTCGACGATGCCCACACCGAGGCCCGCCAGGTAGTTGAGGATGCCCTGGAGCTCGCCCTGGTCGCGGACGGCGCCCGTGAGCATCGTCTGGCGCACCTGGACGGTCGGCGTCAGGTGGGGGAACGGTGCCAGCATCTCGTCCGACACCTCGGCGCTCACCCGGATCAGCATGCGTGGCATCGCAGTCCCCTCGCCCGTGTCCGGCCCTCGCGCCCGTCGCGCCGATGAGCGGCGCCGACGTGTCAGCCACGGCCTCGCGGCCGACCGTAGGTCCGACGGTCCCGGTCCGTGTCACCCGTGCCGGGTGAACGCCCGGGCGGCGACGACGTCACCCGCTACGGGCGATCGGAGGACGGCGTCGTGCTGGCACGCTCGCGTCAGGGCCCACCGGAGTCGGCCCGCCGCCGGGGAGGGGGGGCCGTGGTCAGCCTCGTGGCACTCCAGTACGGGGACGTCGCGGGCGCCGCACGCGCCGCCGAGCGCGTCGCCCGCTCGGGTCGGACCGCCTCCGACGCGCCGGTCCTCGAGACGGGCGGCCTCGCGGCCGCGTGGTGGCCGCCCCAGGCCCCCGGCCCGCGGTTCCGGCCCGTGGTCGTGCGGGCGAGCACACGGGTGGGGCCGGGCTTCTGGGGCCTGTTCTTCGGGACCGTCTTCTACCTCCCGCTCGTCGGCGCCGCCCTGGGACGCACCACGGGCACCGAGCCGGGGCTGCTGGCGGACCTCGGTATCG